>Ga0172371_10004023_pt1 | contig 22483 bp, 10 predicted proteins | sample Lak12m_FD_114543 | JGI IMG/M metagenome (GOLD analysis project Ga0172371, IMG submission 114543) | Freshwater microbial communities from Kabuno Bay, South-Kivu, Congo - kab_022012_12m | ecosystem: Environmental > Aquatic > Freshwater > Lake | place: Democratic Republic of the Congo: South-Kivu...
ACAGGACTTAGTCAGAATTGTTTTAAATTCTCAAGGAGTTCTCAAGAAAGCATTTCGATAACTGATGAAAGTATTCTGTTTAAAAAAAGTTTGACTGTAGATTTTATTATAACATGCATGTTGTCAGAATATGACGAATGCAATGTTATTTGTATTGTTGATGTGAAATAAGTCTTATTATTAATATTTTGAATGTAAGTGATATAAATGTCAGAAATACAGATTTGTGTGGATGCAATTATATTTGAAGAAAATGGTCTGATAATGGTTAAACGCAATACAGAACCTTTTAAAGGAGACTATGCATTGCCTGGCGGTCGTGTTGAAGAGAAAGAAACTTTGAAAGACGCGATTGTGAGAGAAGTGAAAGAAGAAACAGGACTTGATGTTAATCCGTTTGCGATGTTAGGAGTTTATGATGATGTTAATCGCGATCCCAGAGGTAGAATAATTTCAGTAGTATTTTTGTGTAGACCTCTCGATGTAATAAAACAAGAAGATTTCAAATTTGATAAGAATGAAATTTCAGAAGTGGTTGTATTGCCATTAAAAGAACTTGTTGAAGGCAAACATAAAATTGCATATGATCATGCAAGAATGATTAAATCTTATAACACAATTTTACAATTAGGAAAAAAACAACAATAATACTTTTTCTAAATTGGGCTGATAGTTTAGCGGTAGAATTCATCCTTGGCGTGGATGGGACCTGGGTTCAATTCCCGGTCAGTCCATTTCAACCGTTACGTCAGTTGACGCCATGTACTTTTCGCTTTGCTCAAGAGTACTAACTTTGTTGCAACCGTTACGTCAGTTGACGCCATGTACTTTTCGCTTTGCTCAAGAGTACTAACTTCGTTACAACCGTTACGATAAAAGTCAAGAGACGTTTAGCGCCATAAAGATTAGCATCAAGTTATCAGCTAATCTTTTTGACGTCAGTTATAACCCTTTTGAGAAAAGCGTTAATGGAAAAGAGACTTCGTCAATAACCCTTTTGGTAAAAGCGTTAATGGAAAAGAGACTATTCTAAACAATAGTTGATCAGTATATTATTGCTATATAATAAAGCAAACTTAGTTGCTATTTCTGTATGAGTTTGATTTAGACAAATCAATTTTAAATTTATTTATTCTTTTTTATATTTTTTGCAATATGTCTTGTAATAGGTTCTTTTATTTCTTTATCAACTACAATTCTACCTGTTTTGATAAAGTCTTTCATACTCGCTAATCCATATTTTGTGATAATCCATGAACCAGTAAATACTGCACCAGCAACAAGAGGATTTAATCCAATCAAAAGAGAAGCGATTCCACTTGATGTTGCAACCTGTATATCTGTTTTTGTAAATAATTCTGCAAATCTGTCAATGAATTTTGTGTTCTTTCCTGTTTCAGGATTTATTTCTGCAACAAGTTTTCCATTATCAAATGTTCTTATCAATCCATCTTCTTCTGAAGATATAATTACAAGAGTTCCTTGAACGCGTGATATTCCTAATGCGGCACTGTGTCTTGTTCCGTGTCCAGGAAGAATTTTTGTTTTCTTTATTTTTGCGCCGTATGTCTCAATAATCCCATTCTCATTAATAACAATTGCTCCATCCATTTCTGAGAGATATAATAATAACGTTCTTGCAGGTTCATTATCAATTCTTACATTCTTTCCAGAAAATAATTCAGGATAAAGAGTTTCATAATGTTTTGATAAGCTTTCTTTTGTTATAATATAAAAAGAGCCTTTTTTCTTTCGTGCCATTGTTGTTGCTAATTTCATAATTTCTTTGATTACATTCTTTTTGTTCATCATGCCACCTAGAACAAACCGTTATAGGTTTGTTATCGTGCTTAAGTTTTCGCTCGGTAACACCCACAAAAACATTAAACAAGATTTTATTGTTTTGTCATTAGATCAACAAAACATATAAAATGACCCCTGCGAGATTCGAACTCGCGACACACGGATTAAAAGTCCGTTGCTCTACCAAGCTGAGCTAAGGGGCCTCAGTAACTATTGCATAGCAATAGACTTTTCTTTTGCCGAAGCTTTTTTTCTAAAAGCTTCATCCATGTTCCTACATGGTAACTATTGCATAGCAATAGACTTTTCTTTTGCCGAAGCTTTTTCTAAAAGCTTCATCTGAATTAAGTGACCTCAAGAGAGAAAATCATTCTATAATTAGAATTAGGTATTTATTTTATTGTCAGAATACCTTTATAAACCTTTTTATATAGAAATTGATAGCGATGATGATGTGAACACCTGCTGAATGCATGATGATTCTAAACCTCACTGAGCTAATAAAATTAGTTGTTATATCTATTTAACATCTTTTTAATAATTTGTTTATCATAATTTGATTCTGAAAGTTGCATTGCAGAATAATAATATTCTAAAACAGTTACTTCTTTGGCACCTGATAGTTCATAATAGTACCCTGTAAGAAAATGCCCTAGTGCCTGATCATTTATTTGTCCTAAGAATTCATGTAGTTTTTGAGGATTTTCTTTGTAATACCAAGAAACAACATCTTTCAATTTATCTGCATCTTTCATAAATGAAATAAATTCAGGAAATTCATCAGAATGTATTCTGAATTTGTCATAAATTATCAGAAAGTTCTGATAACATATTTGACTCATACTTAATGCATCTGGTGTTAAAATCTCTTTCAGATATAAACCAATCATTTTTCGTAGCTCGCGTCTGTTTGTGCCCATTTTGTTAGAATATTCTGTGCTGTTGACAATATTAGATATGTAAAATACTAATTGTATAAACTCTTTATTTTGTGAATTAGCTTCATCAGCATCAATTATTTCTATTGCACGATCAAATGCAAAATGTATTTTTTCATCGTTTGGATTAAAACGCACGGCAGAATCATACAGCTGTTTAAGATAAATTTTTCTTGTTTCTGCTATTTTATATAATTCAGAATCATCTATATGAATCTTTGATGAAACCCTTGAAAGCAGATACTTTGTTTCTAAATCATCAGGAAACACTTTATTTACCTGATTGTATAAATATAATGCATCTTTATATTTTCCATTGCGTTCATATTCTCTTCCTAACAACTTCCATAACCTTATGTTTGGTCTTTTATCTTGTTTGTTTTTTTTGTAAAGTTCATTTAGCACATCAACATATTCTTTCCCGCGCAATTTTTGTACTTCCATTACAACAGAATCAAAGAAGAGCTCATCTAAACTTAATTTCTTCATATTTATCTCTGGAATTTTGTTTGTTGATATTACCCCTGCATGACTTTCAATTATTGCGCTTTGTTTTTTTGAATCAATAATTTTTACAAAATATTCAGAATTAATTAATACAATTTCTGCATTTATTTTTAATTCTCTGCAAAATAAAAAGGTGATGAATGCAAAACAGCTCCTGTTCATCTTTTTTGTTTTAAATACATCGACTAAATCCAGATTTCTTTGATATGTATATTCAAAACCCCATTTTTTTATTGTGGTATCAATAGACTGAAATAACTTGTCGGTGTCGGAAATAGTTTTAATTCTCGTGAATCCGCTAATGTTTAATATTTCGTAAAAATCTTGTGTCATTGCATCAATTGTTTTTGTTACCTCTTCAATATCTGTTTTTGTATTTGTATTATATGTTTTCATTTCTTTGAATATCTGTTCTGCAAACCTTGCATCATTTATTGAAACTAATTCTGGTTCATATTCTTCAGAAAGTGTAATTTGTTCTGTGGTGTAGTTTGTATCTTTTACTTCTTTGTGAGTGTATACTCTATCTGTAATATCTTTCCCAAAAAAGTAAAATAATGTTGCGGCAGTACCTAAAAGTAAAGCAGGTGTAACAATTTTTCTTAAGATCTTTGGTTTTTCTGATCCAAATATCGGTTTTGCGGTTTTATGTTTCCAAAGCCACTCTCGTAAAGGTTCAAATAAACTCTTTCTTTTAACACGAAGCGGTTTTCCCATAGACTCACTACATAATAACAACATCAAAACAAATATATATATTTTGTTGATAAAATAATATACTTGTTCTAATTTTCTCATATAAGCAGGGATGGCAGAGCGGTCTAATGCGTCAGGCTTGAGACCTGATCTCCGCAAGGAGGCAAGGGTTCAAATCCCTTTCCCTGCGTTTTTCACATCTTGACTGCCTGGCGCCAAGATTAAAAAAAATCTATTTGTCATATGCTTTGTCGGCAACATCGTATCTTTTAGAATTAGGATAAAAAGTGGCGTAGAATTTTCTGAATGATACAGATTTTGTTACAACTCGCAAAAGTCTTGCTATAGTTCTTGATGCTTTTGAGAAAAATTCTGCAAGTTTTCCCAATTTTGCAGTTTCATGTAAAAGTTTCTGACTAATTGTTAAACGCTCTGTTTCAATTGCGACTTTATAAAATTCAGTTGTAAAACGGAAAAATAGTGCAAATGGAAATATTGCAAGTATGTCTAACCAATGATGTGTAAAGAAATATTTTAGATTTTTGGACTTTTTATACAAAAAACAAACATCGACAACAAATATTGCTGTAATAATGTAATCAACTATCATAATTCCTAATAAAATATCTGGATTCTTAATTGGTATAAATATTTCGACAATAATTATAATTACGAGCAGAATTAAGGCAAATATAACTAATCTATCGTTTATTTCATTAATTGATTTCCAGAAATCATCCATAATAAAGATAAATAATTAGATTTAAATATTTTGTTATGCCATTTAATGTTATGACAAAAGAAAATTTATGTGATAGCTGTGATTTATGCTGCCGTAAATATAAAATATATCTTTTTCCAAAAGAAGCAAAAAGAATTGCAAAACAATTAAAAATAAATTACAAAGACTTTGTTTTTCAATATCTTGATTTTTATCTGGAGATTTTTGATTTGCCTGAAGGGTATATCTCAGAAAAATTTATTCCTCTTTCAGAAGGAACTGTTTTATTTCCTTGTTTAGCAATAAAACAAAAAGAAGGCACATGTATTTTGTTAGAAAATCACATATGTTCTGTTTATAAATCTCGCCCAATTATCTGTCAACTTTTTCCAAAATTCAAAATATTTGGCGCGAAATATTCTTTTTGCAAATTAGATAAAAAAGGAAATATAGCTGAGAACGACAGGAAACAATATTATCCTATTTTGAACCAGTATTTAGAAGAAATATGTTTGCGAGGTATGAAAAAGACTTGGAAATACATGCCGTCACTTGAAGAAAAAAATATATATCTTCTTCACAATGGAATGCGAATTCAACCTGATGAAAAAGTAAACTCTTGGCTTAAGCAACAAATATAAACATATTATTCTATATATTTCTATTATTATAGTGATTAGTTAATTAGTGCACGATTTTGCCTCGAGTAAGCAAAAATAAATTCTCTCGGATGGCATAAGATATTTGTTTTTGCTTCGAGCTTTCGAGCAAATTATTTTAATAGTAGTTAGGTGAGGTAAACAAGCAAGTTGAAACTTCTTCAACAAATTCAGAAGTTACAGCAGATCATACAACTGGAGGCATTTGAATGGCATTTGAGAGCTTGAAGAAAAAGAAAACAGTTTTTGTTAGCGGGTGGGCAGAAGAAGTTAGATTATTTGGCGGATTGGCATTTATAATTTTGCGTAACAGAAATGGAACCCTGCAATTAACTTTTAAAAAGGATAAGAACGACAAACTTTTTGAAGAAGTAAGAAAAGTTACAATTGAAAGTTTTGTTTCTGCAAAAGGAGCAGTGCAATTAAGTGAGAAAGCAAGAAATGGATTTGAGATTTTAGTTGATAGGTTTGATTTGGAAAATAAAGCAGACGCGTTGCCTCTTGACATTAGTGGAAAAATAGAATCTGATCTTTCTGTAAGATTTGACTATCGGTATTTAGATTTAAGGCAAAAGAAAAATCAGAATATTTTCTTGTTGCGTAGTAAGGTTGTAAGATATATTACAGATTATATGGAAAGCCAGGGATTTGTTGATGTAAATACTCCTAAGTTAACAACAATAGGCGCAGAATCTGGCGCAGAATTATTTAAATTAGATTATTTTGGAAAGCCAGCATATCTTTCACAAAGCCCTCAGATTTACAAACAGATGTTGCAGTGCGCAGGATTTGAAAAAGTGTTTGAAATTGGCGCAGTTTTCAGAGCAGAAAAATCACGTACAGTTAGACATCTAACAGAATTCACAGGTTATGATATGGAAATGTCAAATGCAACGAAATTGCATCATGTTACTGATGTTTTGGAAGGATGTATGAAATATGTTTGCAAGACTTTAGAGAAAAAAGATAAACAAATTGTAGATGAATTAGAACTTAAGTTTAATGTTCCAAAAAAATTTCCTGTTGTTAAATTTTATGATGCAGTAAGTTTATTGAAAGAAAAATATAACAAAGTAATAGAAGATGATGATTTAGATGCAGAAGCAGAAAAAATTTTAGGTCAGCATTTCCTTGAAAAAGATAAAAGCGATTTTGTATTTGTAACTGATTATCCAATGAAAAAGCGTCCTTTTTATCATAGATACAACAAAGATAAGAAGACAACAAATTCATTTGACTTGCTTTACAAAGGACAGGAGATTACAACAGGTTCTTTGCGTGAACACAGATATGATGTTTTAGTTCAGCAGGCAAAAGAAAAGGGAATTGAGACAGAATCAATGTTAGATTACTTAAATATGTTCAAATATGGAATGCCTCCTCATGGTGGATATGGTTGTGGAATAGATAGAATAGTTCAGAAAATGGTTGGAATAGAAAATGTAAAAGAATGTGTTTTATTTCCTCGCGATCCTGAAAGATTGAGACCATAGAAAATCTTTCAGTATTTTCCGTTGACGCTTTTCCCAAAAGGGCCACCTGAAAGATTGAGGCCATAGAAAATCTTTCAGTATTTTCCGTTGACGCTTTTCCTAAAAGGGCCACCTGAAAGATTGAGACCATAGAAGATCTTTTTTGTTTTATTATTCCCAATTAACTTTATCATCTAATTTTATTTTATCTTTTAATGTTATTGGCAACTCAATAAAATACCTTGCTGGTTTCTTTGGAGTGTAGTTTGGAGTAAATGGATTTAATACAGTAGAGTCAATAATTGTTTTGCGCGAATCAAGAAAAATAATGAAAATAGGAAAGAACACAAAGAACATATGAACGCTTGAACCTATTTTTGATTCTTTTTGCAGGTCAAAAATCAAAGCATAAGTGAAATCTTTCTTTTTTTCAAACATCAATCCTTTAAAACGTTTAAAATGTGTGTCTGCAACTCTTGTTTGAATATTTGTTTTTTTGTTATTTATTATTAGCATACTTTTAAATACACATAATTAAGTTTATATATGTTTCTTTATATATATCATATTAGTAGCTATTGTGGTTGACTCAAAGGGTGAAGTTATGGGACTTAAGGACTTATACTATAAATTAGAAGATAAATATTATGCTTCTTTAGATTGGTTTGATTCAAAAGGGTTGCCTTTTTATAAAGTAGATGACTGGTTTCAGTCAAAAGGAATTCCTACATTTCCATTTGTTTTAATTCTAACATTAATAGTTTTGATCTTAATAGTTTACTTTGCGCTTGTAGGGTTTGGAGTCGTGGGTCCTGAGAAAATAAATGTTACTCTGAAGTTTGTAGAACAGCCGACAAATATGCTTGCAACAAATTTAACAGTAGTTCTGACTGTTGATGGTGAAGTGCTTTCAAAGACAACAGACATGGTTGGTGAAGTCTCGTTTGTTGCATACAAAAACAATCCCGTTGAAATTTCATTGCCAAGCCCTTATTCTTCTGATTCATATTCAGTAGTCTTTGATTCTGATGGGCAGAAAAAAACAATTACAATTACAAATTCATCTGCAAAATATCTGTCAAAGACATTTACTCTTTTAACTAATGCAGAAACAAAAGCACTTTTTGATGGTGAGGGTAATGTTACACTTACTTGTGATGGTATCTCATATGAAAAGACAGTAAGTGTAGCTGGCGGCACATTTTCATTAAATGATATTCCTGAAGAGTGCGGGCTTATGAAAGTATATTCTTCTGATTTAGATATTGAGGCAACTGTTGATACTTCAATTACTGCACCAGAGCTTCTTGTTGGATCTGCATCAGGAGCAACAGGATCATTAACTGTTGTTTGTGTTGATAAGAATGGCGCTCCATTATCAAACATCTCTGTGTTAGTGTCAAATAAAGATGATGTTTCTGTAGATTCAGGAGTAACATCAGGCTCAGGAACTGTTTCATTTGATGTTCCTGTTGGAAAATATTATATTTCTGCATCGGATCTTACTGGAGTTTACGGTTCTGTAATAACAAAAGATCAGGGCGATGAGTTTTTCTTTGATGATGTTTTAGAAAATCAGGAAAAAGTAATTACATTGACATTTAACAAAGAAATTGTTGGAAAAATTGTTTTAGATGTTACAGATGTTTCAGGCGAAGCTGTTTCAGGTGGAGCAGTTACACTTTACAAAAACAATGTTGTGGTTCCATCTTCTGCTACATTAGATATAAACGGAAATTTTTCATATAATGCAAGTGAAATGATTGCATACAGAGTGGTAATAGAGCATCCTCAGTATATGACTTATGAAAAGAGTGGTCTGTTGCCATCAGATCCTGCAGTCCCTGTTAAAATTACATTGAGTCCTGCAACTTCAACACCTACATATTATGTTAAAGTAATTGGTTCTGATAAAGAGCCTGTACAAAATGCAAGTGTGCAGTTATTCAAGAAAGAAATAAGTGCAGGAGAAAATCCATTGCTTTTAACAAAGACAACTGATTTTGAAGGTGTTGCTGAATTCAGACAGTTGCAAGCAGGTGTGACATATTATGCAAAAGTAATTAAAGGAGATTATGTTGCTCAGACTGCAGATGTTATTTTGAGCGAGAAAACAAAAAATGAATCAACAGTTGTACTGAATATCAAAAATGGGGACGTGCAAGTATCTGTTCTTGATGCAAGCGGAAGCCCAGTTTCTGGTGCAAATGTTGAATTCTTTGATGCTGTGAGTAATGTACCTGTCGGTGTTACTCAGGTTACAAGCATAGATGGTTTAGCAATAGTATCAACAAGAGCAGACAGAACAGTTTATGCAAAAATAAGTAAAGATGGTTTTGCTGATTTCTACACTTTGTCAACATCAGCGGATTATACTGCAACAAACGTTTTGAATGGATATCTGTTAGTTGTACCATCTGCGTTGAGTATTGATTTGATTGATGTTCAGGATCTTGCAGGAAATTCAGTAAATGTTCAGCCATTGCAAGCTTTACCTGGCACAGAATATAAAGCAGTATTTTTGTTAAGAGTTCCTGAAGGACAGGCTTATGATTCAGCAAATATCTTGTTAAGAGCAGATGATGTAAAAACATTAACACAATCTTCTCTTTACATTTCAGAGATGAAAGTGCTTAACGGAATATTTGAAAAAGGCATCACATTCACAGATCCAAACGGATTTGCAAATGATATGACAAACAAAACAACAGATAAAGGTTTGTGGGGATCATTGAAATTAGATAAAGTAAATAATGGAATTTATTATGTTGAGGTTGTATTTGGAGTTGTAAATTCTCCTGTCAAAAATACTTTGACTATGAGTTATCGTGCAGACCTGAAAAAAGGAAGTTCTTATGTTCGTGATCCTGTCGATACAGAATTAGGTCAGACAGCAACAACTACAGAGAAACACGGATTCTATGCAGACTCGAAATTAGTTTCGATTATTGTAGGAAACTCAGTATGTTCAAATGTTTTCTGTGGCGAATTCAAAGTTACAGAACAAAATGGAAATTCAACTGGCATTTCAGATTCATTTGAAGCTGTTGCAAATACAAAATATACTTTTAATGTTGTGAATTTGATTTCAGTCACAAATCGTGTGTTTGAAGGTGCTAAATTTGAGTTATATTCAGTAAACGGCGCACTCGATCTGTCAAATCCTTCATTTACAGTTAATGGAAAATCTGTGCAGACAACCGGTGGGAGCAAGAAAGTTGTGCTTGACATAGGAAATGTAACAAAAGGAATTCAGATTAAAGGAAAAGTTGACTTTATGATCTCAAAAGAAGGCGACATTCCTGTTGTGCTGAAAATAACTGGCAAAGATGGTGAAGAATTATATAACAGAACAATGACATTCACAGTACAGCCATCAAAAGAAATGTTAGTTTCAATTGTGCCAAGTATAATTGTGCCGTTTGTAAACAATGCGATGCTTGTTGTTGCAAATGATGCAGAAACTCCTGAGTTGCCTATAACAGATGGGGTTGTTGTAGTAAAAAATAATGATGCAGTTGTTGCAAGAGGTGCATTAGATTTTGAAGGCAAATTTGGATTTGAATTGCCAAAGCCTAATGTTTCTGATGTTGTCGAAATAACAGTTTCGAGCCCAGGTTATAAAACAATAATAAAAACAATAACAGTCGGAGAAAATATTTTGATAACTGTTCCGCCAGAAATTAATTTAACAATTGACAGAAGTACTGCGGACTATGTATCATCAAATATTTTATTACAGAACATAACACCATTAAAATTGAAAATAACCGGATTCAGGTTAGCGAATGGCGATTATTCTGACTTTGTTGCATTTGATTTTGGCACAGACTATGTTGGAAAAATAATTGACTCCAACTTAGATATTAATTTTAGTGCGAGTTTAACACGTGAAGGTAAAGCTTTGTTAAGCCCGAAAACATTCAGCACTTATTTGTTTGTTGATGTTACATCTGTATCTGGATCAGAAACCTGGCGTGTGAAAATACCTGTAAGTGTTTACATCAAATTATATGATGCTTTGGATTCAAAAGATTGTCTTTTATTAATTCCAATTACACAGACAGAAGAAGATGTTTGGCACGCAGTATTAACTGCATCAGGAGAAACAAAAGAGCAGGAATATGTGATTACAAACAATTGTACTTTTAATGGAAACCCAGTTGTGCTTTACAAACCAGAAATAAATGTTTTGTGGGGCGGAAAGGTTTTAGGAAAATTCAAAATAGGGGAATTTGCTTTAGACAGAAATACAAAAATGTTTGCAGATGAATTACGATCCGGAGACACCTCTGTTGTGATTTCATTTACAGGGGACGGAACAACAATTTCAGAACAGTCAAAAGCAACATTGCAGTTAGTTGGTTATTATCCTACAAACACAGGATTACAGAATATCGACGCAAAATCTGCAGTTGATGTAATTATTTCAGATCTGACAAAATGTATTGAAATAATTGCTGGTCCAACAGGAATAATAAATGGATTTAATGTTAACAATATTCCTGCAATAACTTTGGGTGTAAATCCTAATGGGCTTGGATATGGAATGTATAATGGATATATGGGACAAAACCCATATGGTATGCTTTCAAATGTATATAATCAATATGGAACGGGTATTTTGCCAACAGGCTCAGGTTATCCTCAGATGTACCCTGATAATTACAATTATTATGCTGCACTTTATCAGAAGACAGGGCAAGATCCTACCCAGCAGTACAATTTCAATCCAGCATTAATGGGACAAAATCCAAACACATATATGCAAGGATATCTTGGTGTAGGAAATAATAATTTAGGCAGTGGTTTAGGTTATGGAATGCAGGTTCCTGGACAATTAATGATGTTGCCTCCAGTTTCTGCATTAGATATTAAGAACAAATGTAAGTTCCCTGTCAACATGTATTTCAGAGGGTCGCCTCAGATACAAATTGATGCAACAAATTTAGAGTTAGCAACAGGTGCAACGCAGAAAGTAACTGTATCCTCAACAATGAACGTTGGAAACTTTGTCCTTAATATAATGGGTGCATACGGAACAGACACAACTACAGTTCCTATTGTAAATATTCCTATAGTGGTTGTTGATTTAGAAGCAGAAGGTATAACAGATGATTGTTTCAAATTAAGTGAAAATCCAATTAATATGAGTTCGTTTTACAATGATATAAAACAAATGAAAGTATATAATTACTGTTATATGACTGGGGTAGCATTTGGAAGTCCAGCAGTTGCAGAACAGAACTTAATGGTAACTCAGAAAGAATTAGATGAAATTATGAATGGCGGTGTTGTTGTTCCTAATGGAGAAGCACCTTATGTAAATGCAACAGCATATGCTCCAAATGTAAAGAACGATGAAACACATGGAAGATATCAAGTAGTTGATGTATTTTTGAAAAAGGACCCATCAATACAAAGAGGAGACAGATTAGGTCCAACAGGCACAGATAATCTATCTGATTTAGTAAGCAAAACAAGCAATCTTCGTGTTAGTACAGTAAAACAATACAAATCAATTGTATTCCCTGCTGTATTTATTGTAAATGCAAGAATGGGTGTTGGTGCAAATGCAATGACACAGCAAAAAACAATCTTTGTTAAAGTTATTGATAATTGGAATTGGCTTGGTTTTGTTGATGTCTTTGAAGACATATTAGAATTAGGGAATCCTAACTGTAAGCCTCAGCTTTGGCAGAATTATTTGAATTATACAGCAGATAAGGAAATTACTACAGAACTAAATTCAAATGAATTTAGCAAAGGCAGTGCAAGAGTGCCATATGGTGGAAGTTACAATGCATTTATGCAAACAGAAACAAAATATTGTTTTGGTTCTTCAGATTCAATTATTTTTACCAACAAATCAGGACAAGAAACAATAGATAAACTATTCTTAATTACGCCACATTCATCAAATGGCGGAAGGTTTTACTTTGATGTTGATGCATTAAAAGAGATTCCTGCAAGAAACTACAATTATAAGCTAAAATTTAAATATCTTATAAAAAGTTATCAGTTTCCTGATGCAGATCCGCAATATTCAGAACAATATATTACATTAAACCTGACAATACGTGCACAGGATGCTATTACATCCTCAAATACACAAGGCACAGAAACAGCAGAAAACAAAAAAGAAGAATTATCTGAAGAAGATGGCTTCAAAGCAGAGTTGTGTAAAAAAGCATTAGGAAATACTGCAGCATTATTATCAGAATACAAAAAAACAAATCCTTTGATATCATTTGATTACAGCAATAAAATAACATGTGATGCATTCTCTGAAGATGGAAAACTATGTGATGCACAGCAATTTGCATTATCAGTTACAAATACACCATATGAGTATGCATCAAATAATAAATTTATTACAAATTCAAAAACACATCCTAAAGATTTAGGTACAATTATCACAGAAACATATGACTTGCCTATTGGAGATGTGTTATTGAAAGAAGACAAAGAAGAATTGTTGACGAAAATAGAAGCGTTTATTACTAAGTCACAATTTGATGTGGGGGCATACAGCACAATGATTAATGCAATTAATGCTAAACTAAAATCTTATAACAATAATAAAGAATCTATGTGGAAGTTATATTTTGTAACTGCTGATGAAAAATCGAATCTTGAGGCAAAACCTGATTTGTCAGAAGACAACGCAAAAAATTTCTTCACAAATAATGACATCCAAAACTATAATTTAGTATTTAGATTATCAAATAGCAACATCTCTGCATTATCATTGTTAGATAAATATTACTTAGCGAAAGCTCTAAGTAATGGAAAAAAACATCCTGAAGAGTTTGGCTATTATATGGTGAATTTGAAGCATGAAGGATTGAATGATGAAGATGCAATTAATGAAGTTTGGGAAACGTTCCTTACAAATGTTACTATAAAAATAGAATCAGGATATTCTGCGGGCCAAGGAAACAAGACAGGAGTTTATGTGTTACACTTTAACTCTGTTACAAACTCGATAAATAACTACAATATAGAAAATTCATTAGTAAAAGAAATTAACGAAAAAGATTTCCTATACAAATTAGTATTTGATCCTTGGGAAAAAGAACCAAAGAATTATGGATATTGTTTAACTGGTGGAAAATATGCAGTATATGGTATTGGCGATAGCATTCCAGAAATGACAACTCACGTAAGTGCTAAATGTAACGGAGTATTTAACGGAGAACAAAAAACAATTGAAACAGAAGAAAAAAAACAAGTATATTATCTGAAATTCAAATCAGACAGAATATTTACTCCTGAAGAAATCAAATATGTTGGGTTGGTTAAAGGAGAATTTACTTTAGAAAAAAATACCCTCAGTAACGATCTTGAGAACATATCGTTTGAGGGCAGTGAGTATAAAATTGTGTATGCAGATGACGATACATCAATAAAACCAACTACTAAAATTACGGTGTATGGAAAAAGCAAGAGTGATATAACAGAAACAACTGCCGCAAGCAGTATATTTTCAACAATAAATACACATATAACAGATATATTTACAGATACAACGAAAAATTATTGTGTGTCTGCAATAGCAGATGATGTCACAATTGCAATGTTGCCAGAAGCAATAACTAAATTAGTTGACGATGCAACTGAACAGAAATAAAATCTTAACAGAAAAAAGATAAGGGTTTGCTCTTATCTGTTAATATTAAATCAATAGTATTAATTGGGGTGTATAAGATGGGCCTGAGAGATTTTTATTATAGTATGGAAGAAAGATATTACAAAGTGCTTGATGCATTAGATGCAAAAGGCATTCCTGTTTACAAGGTTATTGATCCTGTTGACAAAGTGATGCCCTCATTTATTTTGTTTTTAATTATATTAGGATTAATAGTTGCAGGAGTTGTTTATGCAATAGCTATTGCAGCAGGAATCTCTCCATCTACTCACGACATAGTAGTAACATTCATAGATAAAAGCGGAAATGCAATATCTGATTTAAGTCTTACTGCAACGTTTGGCGATACTACAGATCAAATAACGACAAATGCATTAGGTGCAGTATTAATGTCAGTGCCTTCAGGAAAGCAAATAAGATTTACTGGAACTTTCAGAAGCAACACTATTAATCAAACAGTTGATGTAAATTCAGCAAGTAGTTATACTGTTAAATTGCCATTTAACTCCAAGTATGATAAAGTATCATTTACATTAGAGCCTGCTGACGGAAGCCTGTTAGGTCAGGTAAACGTCTTATTTTCATGTTCCAATACAGGTGTTGCAGGGCCTCAGGACATCTATGCAAACACAAATCCTATTATTGAAGTTGAAGTGAATCCAGATTGTGGCAATTTGCTTGTTACAGTTGCTGGTGATGGCTACGCAGGATTTTCTGGAGCAGTAATGAACAATGATGTTGTCAAATTAGATTCAGAGAATTTAGGCGGAAACAGCAACTTGATTGTAAAAGTCGTTGATGCATTTAATGTGCCAATTGCAAATTCGCGTGTGGATTTGTTTTATGGTGAATTGAATGTATTTTTAACATCACAAGATAATCTCTCATCAGGAATTGCAACATTTTCAGGATTAGCTGTGGGTCTTTATAAAATAACAGGAAGTAAGTTAGGATATCTGAGTGCAGATCAGGTAGTAACAATCTCAACAGATGGTGAAACAAACACAGCTACTGTTGTTTTAGCGTCTGCAGGTGCAGGTTCTGGAACCTTGGCATTAAATATTCTGGATTTCGATACGCAGACATTTACAGATGCAATTGTCGGAACAAAAGTATGTCTTTTCACACAGAATGCTGCTGGTCAGCAGGATCAGACAGTAAGCTGTTCAGAAGTAACACAGGAAAACAAAGGAGAAATAAGAATAACTGTTTCTGATGCTTCAAAAAAATATATTGCATTAATTAGCAAAGCTGGCTATAAAACAATAACAGAAAAAGATCTTTCAGCAAATACAAGCCCTGTTCCTGTTTATATGAAATTACTTGGAAAAAATGATAAGTGTATTAAAGTCAAAGTTGCTGATGCACAAGACAAACCAATTAGCAATGCATTAGTTTATCTGTACGATGCAAACGAAAACTTAGTTTCAATTGATCCAATTGTTTCAGATGAAAACGGCCTTGCAGTTGATCTTCATAACGGTGCATTCTGCCAGTCAGAGAAAGATACATTTAAAGCATATGCCTACAAAACAGTTTTCAGCGGATTTTCTGATGCATTTGAATTTGATCCGAATACCCCCTCAGAGAATTACGATGCATTAGTCAAATTGAATATTCCGTATGCAACATTACATTTGATAATAAGAGATATGTATGGAAATGTTATTCCAAATGCGCTGATAAAATTGTATGATGCTTATGCTGCTGAAATTAATCCCGAGGGTGCAAAACATACAGGCTCAAATGGAGAATTTGTATTAGATGGAATAAGAGCAGATAAAAAACTGTATTATATTATTGATAAAGAAGGTTATGAGACTTATGTTTCAATTGCTAACTTCTTAACACCAGATATGGAAAATACTTACACAGTCGTTTTAGATAAACCAACATTAGACAGAACTCCTAAAATAGTTGTTGATGGGATTTATACAACAGACGGAAAAGTAGTAAGCAAAGTTGGTCCTGGTGAGCTTTACAAAGTGCGCTATAAAATTACACTACCTTCTCAGACAGATGATTCTGATGAGAAATACACTTTATTAAATGCAACATTTATTGCAGGCACAGAAGATATTGTTGAAAAAGAAATGTTTTTTTATGAAAGAGTTGACCGAAGTGCATTAACACATATTGTAAAAGGCCAGAAATATGTACAAGATAATGAAGAATCAACAATTTCAGAGCAGAGCACAAGAAGCACAACAGATGAATCAAAACAAGGGCTTGCATTTGAAGATGAAGTTAAATGGGTACACCTTCGCTGGAATTTAGAAGATCTTGATATTAAGCATGGTGTGTTTTTTGTTGATACTTATTTCAGAACAAGAAACATAATGCCTGAAAATACCAAATTAACATTTTCATATTCTATTACTGCAAAACACGAATCACCTGCTGTTGGAGAAGAAGATTTATTTTATCCTTTAGATGAGGAAGGATTGCAGGATACCGGAGATGCAGACGAGACATTAAGAGGATTAGACAGTATATTCAACAACAAAATGCAGCATTTTGTTTTCAGTGGAAAAGGACAAAGAGTGTGTGATGACATGTTCTGTGTTGAATCCACTATATTTGATTATAAGAACGAAATAATAAGTGATGTTACTCCTGATACCCCATATATTGCAAACATAGAACAGAATTACCTATTCAGTTTTGCATTAATAAATAACAACAAAAAACCATTGACAAATTACAGAGTTATGATTGAGAATCCAGAAGAAGCATTATTATTTTTAAATTACAATATAAATTCTGTTTCAAATATCTCTTCAGAAGGAGAATCAAATGTTCTGCCGCAGTTGCCAGAAAACAGTTATGAAATAATTTATCGTGACACAAACACATTACAGCAGAATGGCGCAATAAGAGGAGATATTAATTTCAAACCTACAAAAATAGGAAACTCTACAATTAAATTTACTGTAATTGAAGATAATTCTATTATTTATACAAAAGAATTTTATGTGGGCGTAAACGCAAACAAAGATATGAATGTTACAATTACACCAACACTAATTCCATCATATACATACATAGACTGGACAATACAGGCAAAAGATGCGGAAACAGGTGAAGGCCTTCGCAATGTCAAAGTGTATGTTAAAGATGTTTCAAACACAATAATTGCAAATGATGTAACTGGTGATGATGGCATATTAGTTCTGAAAATACCATCTCAGAAACCGAATATGACTTTAAAACTGAGAATGTACAAAGAAGAATACAGGCCTTATGATGCAGAATACAAAACAACTTCAGACTTTGCAATTGCAGATCCTGAAGAAATCAAAGTAACTGTTAAAGTAAATGAATATACTGGTACAGGAAACTTTAAGTTAACAAATATAAGTGATATGCCTGTTAAGGTTTCAAGCATTTCATTAGCAGGAAACTTTGATGAATATATTGATGTAAGTGCAGCAAACAGTTATTTAACCAGTGCATTTTTGAATAAAGTTCTTGATGCTAAACATGATTTGCAGATGCCCATTAAATTAACAGTTACTCCGTTGGGAGAAACAATCGCACAAAATATAGAATATGATGCAAAATTAAGCATTACTTTATCAAGAATAAATGCAGATGGGTTTTGGAAAATAGATGTTCCTGTTAAAGTTTATATTACATTAGGAGATAGCTTGGATAATGTTGATTGTCTTGGGGTAGATTTCAAAGAAGGAAAATTAGTCTCAACAGACTCAAAACAGGTTACAGATGCAATTACATTTACAAATGGATGTACTGTTAAAGGTCAGCCAATAAGACTGCAGAATTTAGAGGCTAAAGTAAAATGGTCTGGCAATACATTAGGAACTATTGTATTAGGAAGAGATGAAAAAGACTTGCCATTACAGCCATCATATTACAGAACTTTAGCTGTAGAATTAAGTCCAGATTTAGAGGAGACATATGTTGTTACATTATCAACAAAGAGTGGAAATATTGTTGGTTCTGGAAAAGTTGAAGTGTGGACAAGAGCAAGCTATAATACCTCAAGCGGATTACAATTTGTTGAGAACAAGATAACTTATGATGTTGAAGTTTTGAAATTGCATGATTGTTTTACATATGAGCTGCCAGAAGGAGAAGCAGATTTGATAATTACTTATCGTAATAAAGATACTCAATTCAAAGTAAAAAATGTCTGTCAATCAGATACAGAAGTAAGATTTGATTGGCAGCCAGATTTAATTGAGATAACACCAAAAACATTTTCTTTGAAAGGAGCACAAGAACAGACAGTTAAAGTTAAACTTCAAGATAGTCCTGTCGGTGTTTATTTATTAGAAATGAGAGCAAAAACTCCAGGCCACACATTAGAAGCAGTCAGAGCAGGAATCGAAGGCTTCAGAATATTTATCAAGCCATTAGAAACAGATTGTATTGTAATGGATAATTACGAGTTTGATATTTTCGGAACAAGTGCGTGGACAACAGCTGGTGCAGAAGATGTTAACATAAATAATTACAAATTTGGATATATTATAAACAGATGTTATGAAATACCAATTACTCAATCATATCCTTTAGAAATTAAAACAGGCGGATTGGATGACTGGAAAGCAATTGTTGGTGGAATACTTACTCCGACTGTTGGAGGAATTGCAGGTGCTGCATCATCATTTGCATTTACTGATGACAGTGAGGAAAAAAAAACTTAATTGATAAAAAAATTGCAGAATCATCAGGAATACTTGCTGCGTCGGAAAATGAGTTTGAGAATAAAGCAAAATCAGAATAGAGAAAGGAGCGATAATTATGATGTTAGGAAATGCAAAATCAAATAAAAACATAGGTTTGATTTTAAGTTTGTTTTTTATATGTGTTTTATTTTTGGGAATTGTTTATGCTGGTGATGCTAAGGCAGATACTGAAACAAGTCCTTATTGGACAGGTCAGAGCTTTGGTGATGCAGCAAAAGTTGGTGGCATTACTGCTGGTGCAACAGGCACAACAACTTATCTGATGAATAGTATAATTGGTACAGACACAAAAACAACAACAGCAAGTACAACATATGGCACAATTGGTGCAGGATTATTAGGTGCTGCAGGTTCGCTCCTTTGTGGTCCGGGATGTGCAATGATTGGCGGCGGCTTAGGTGGGTTAGCAGGCGGGTTAGCTGGTTTTTTCACCACAAGAAACGAAGTTATTAAAACAGTTCCGAGAACAGTTTCATTTATTGCACAGTACGTATCAATTACAGATGCAATTTATTTGAATCAGCCATTAGTTAAAATGAAAGGAACCCCTGTTGATGTTGGCGATAATAAATACAAAGGCTCATTAGAAAATATAATTTCAAAATATGCTCCTTTGGATCAGAATTATCTGAAAGCAGATGGCAGCACCAAGATTGCAATATATCCAATAGGATTTGCAAGTATTGATGCTCCTGAAATTCAAAGTGGATTGCTTTATATTGATTATAATAAACTTGATGTAAACAAATTAGCAGGAATTCCAGATATAAACAAAAAGAAAGTAGTAGGCTCTTTAAAATATGGTGATGCAGGCAACCAGGAAAAGATTGCAGCAAAAGATAATTTGATAATAAAATTCTTGGAACAGATTGTAAGAAGCCCATCATATTTGTTTAATGAATCTGCATCTTATGCATTGCTTTTCAGAAACTTGGCACCAAGCGATATGAGTTTTGTTTTGCCTAATATAAGCTGTTTTAAAGATGATGGCACAACAGGTGCAACAGGACCAGAAGCAAAACCGCGTGTTTTATTTAAGTGGGGATGGGATAGTTTGCAAAGACAAGAAGTGTATACAAATGCAGAAGCATATTGTAATGATCATGTAGATCCAGAAGAAGTGTCAAACTGTATTAGTGCTCAGCAGAATAGAAGGGCTTTGTATGGAGAGGGTCCTACTGCATGTAGTGCAGGTTATTATTGTGATTCAACCCAGATGATGCTTGAGATTCTTAACAGACTGAACAGTGCAAATGACTGGTTAAAGTCACAGAAAATAGATGCAGGCACTTCATCAGTTGTTGCAACTTCCTTTGTGTCTGAAATCCCAGACCAGGCTGTTCCATTCAAATTAAGTGGAACTTTGGGAGCAACAGCAGTTTCTGTCTCGATAAGCCCTTCTGCAGGAGTATTAACAAAAGATACAACATTTAATTACAGGTTATATTATTTAAACACACAGACAACAGAAGAAACATTATTAACAGAATCAAGTGTTATTTTGATTCCTTCTGGCGGAACAATAAAATTAATTGATGACAAAACAGAAAAAACATTAACTGCATTAGGTTTGCCTGTTTCAACATATCAGGTGAAAGCAATATTTGAAACTGCAGATGGTAACAAAGAATCTTACAGAATGAATTCAAACATTGTTGATTTGGCATTAGAAAATGTGCTTTCAACATCTGATGAATTGTTTAAATTAGATCCAGATGCACAAAGTGAAGACTGCGGCAGATCAAATAATGCATGTGCTGCATATAATGCATTACATTTCAAAGCAAATATGATGGCCGATGGATTTACAACAGATTTCTTAAATGACTTTGAATATTATGCACTTTATGGTCAGTTTATGCAGCTGCCTGGAAATTATGCATATGAAATTGCATCTTTTATGCCTGACAAAATTGTATTCTTGCCAAAATCTGGTGCAATGTCAAATCCTTCTGGCTATGTTTTAAATAGAGCAGGAACTTATAATGTAAACATTGTGATAACATATCTTCATCCTGTTAATCAAGCCACAGTTGCAAATGCTGGTGCAATATTCTCTGATAATAATATCGCACAGAATGTTGACAAAATATATGTTTATTTAGAGCCTGTAAGCTATAATGATAATCCTCTGTATTATTTGCCATTAAATGGTACAATAGGAGTAGTAAACAGCAGAATTGAAAGAAATGGCTATGGTGTTGATTTCAAAGGAACAGGAGACGTTCAATTCAACAACGAACAAAATGACTTGTTAAGAATCTCACCATCATTAACATCAGATTCTACCCCGCTTGTACATGTTGAATTAGTGAAACAGGAAAACGATTTGCAAACATTTAACAACACAAGACGTGGCGATGTATTATTAGTAAAAAGAGGGACAGGCGTTACTGCAGGAACTGTTACCACAGGTGTAGAGTTTTATCCTTCTATACCGTATAGAGTTGCATTAAAATGGACCAAAAACACAGAGGGCGATGGCTGGGCATTCTATACTGTGTCAAGTCAGAATGGACCTATTAATACAGGAAATAGGTTTGTTGTCTGGAGCCAGTATTGTAATCCTTCAGATATAACAGATTATAACAACTATGACTGTGCATATTTTGATGGCTCTTTACCAATTGATCACCAACGTGATAATGATATATTAGGCGCAAAATCATTATATGCTCCAACAGGCCCATTTGCAGGATATTCTTATGGATTAGAATTAGGCAAAGATCAATTTATTAAAGGAGAGTCAACCATAATTTATATGAGGGGAATGATGTTTATGCCTCAGTCATACAGTGGGCTTTCAATGACATTCCCAATATCTGCAAGCGACGCAGCAGATCTTTCTGAAGACGGAAAAACATGGGGCAAAACAACAACTTTAGAATCAAAGAATACTGCTCCGCAAACAATAGAAGATGTCTATAATATGGTTGAAGATGGCAGACTTTGTGTAAGTGGAATGGATAATAGTGCTTCAGTTGTCTTTTGGTGGAATCCTGCAAAGGTTTTCAATCCAAATTATGATATTACAAAAAGCCCTGCAGAACAAACTAACTGGAATTCTGTAGAATAATATCAAAATTAATTTCTTTTTCTTATTTTTGTTTCTATAATCGGCTCTGTATAAACTCTCGTTGTCTTACAACTGTTGCGTCAGTTGACACCGCGTGGAATTTGCATCTGCAAATGCCACTTGCGTTTCGTCTTTGACAACACAAATATAAGACAAATTAAGTTTAGTATATGTAAGCTCTTTTCCATCAACGCTTTTTCCAAAAGGGTTGTAGTAGATAGATTTACATCTCTTAATTTGCGTCG
>Ga0172371_10004024_pt1 | contig 22479 bp, 11 predicted proteins | sample Lak12m_FD_114543 | JGI IMG/M metagenome (GOLD analysis project Ga0172371, IMG submission 114543) | Freshwater microbial communities from Kabuno Bay, South-Kivu, Congo - kab_022012_12m | ecosystem: Environmental > Aquatic > Freshwater > Lake | place: Democratic Republic of the Congo: South-Kivu...
AACAACGTGTGGACCGGCTGGCCGTCCAAGGCTTCAAACTCGATCGGACGCTCCAGGAAACACAGCGTGACGATCGGCCGCTGGATGTGCATCACGACCGGGTTGCGCACGTGCGGCAGGGCGATCCCGTTCCCCACCGCCGTCGAGCCCAGCGACTCGCGGGCCAGCAGCACCTGCAGCAGAAACTCCCGGTCAACCATGTCCGGAAGCGGCATCAGATCGACGACGGACCGCAGCACGTGCGACTTGTCCGCCCCTCCAACTCGATAGTGGATCCCGCCCGCCCGAATCGCCTCGCCCAGCCCCGTGCTGCCCTCGCCTCCGGCAGGTTCGAGAAAGATCTCCGGCGAGACGTTGATCCGCTGCGACGTCGCCCACTCGAGCAGTTCGGCCCGGTTGAACCGATACTGCTCGTTCACCCGGTAGGCCGGCAGCTTGCCCTGCTGGACCCAGCGATAGATGGTCTTCTCCGAAACGCGGAGCAAACGAGCTGAATCGCGAACATTGAGATCCATGATTGGCGCAACGCACCTTTCTCAAGGATTGGACATTTTTGGACAGGAGTACAAGACTAGCCACTCGTGTCTTTCCGTGCAATGGCAAATCCGCGCACCCCGAATCCGCGCGCCGTTGTCGAAGAGGTCGTGTGAACAAAGAAGCAGTCGTCCGCTGCTTCGACGGGGCGATGTACGACCGTACGAAGCGATCAGGAACGGAGGCTGCGGATTTTCTCCGGTCCCTCTCCGGCGTCAGGCCTGCGCCTTCCTGCCCGTGATCAGAAACACGGGGAAGTCGCGCTGTCCGCCATCGGCCACGGGTTTGCGAATGGTGTGGGCGGTGGTATCCGTCAAGTCGCCGAACCCGGCTTGAGCCATTTCCGCCTTGAAGGCTTGGCGGTCGAAGCCGAGGTGGTGCACGGTCGCTGCCGCGACGGCGTCGTGAAACAGGCCCGGTTCGGTGTCGAGGTCCGAGATGCACACCACGCCGCCAGGACGCAGCAGGGCGTGGAACTTGCCCAACGCCTCGGGCGCGTCGGCGATGTGATGCATGACCATGTTGATCACGATCAGATCGTAACGCTCGTCCGGCAACGGATCGCGTTCCAAATCGAGGCGCACGGCCCGAATCGCCGCGCCTCCGCTCCGCTCGATCTTCTCCCGCAACACCGCCAGCATTCCCTCCGAACTGTCGGCGGCCGTCACGGAGCCGACATGGCGAGCCAGCAGAAAGCTGATCAGGCCGGTGCCGCAACCGTAGTCCAGTATGTCCATATTCGGGGTGGGCTGGATCTGACGGAGAATGGCTGCGGCCACCGCCTGCATCAGAGCCAGCCGGACCGGATTCTCGTCCCAGGTCGCGGCGGCTTGGTCAAAGTAGGTGGATTGCGGTTCGGACATGTCCTCGGTCCTTTCATGATCCATGACGGCGGTCGGAGGGGGATGGAGGACATTCTACCGCCCGATTCCAGGCGGCGGCAACCGGACGGCCGCCGCACGGCCTGAGCAGCGCCCCCTCCCGGCTTCCCAGAAACAGGCTCCTGGACGGTTGCCGGACCGGGAGTCCGCGGGCTAACATACTGGCTGGCAAGGACGGTTACCTGCGAACGGGACGAAAGAGATCAACCCCTGTGAAGGAGGGTGCCATGCGACGAATTGCGATGCTCGGTTTCCTGCTGTGCCTGGCCTGGACCGCGTCCAGCCGAGCGGAGCAGGTTTTGGTCGAGGCGGAGAGTTTTGCCCAACCGGGCGGCTGGGTCTTGGATACCCAGTTCATCAACAACATGGGCTCGCCCTATTTGCTGGCGCACGGCCTGGGCCAACCGGTTCAGGATGCGACGACGACGGTTCGGTTTTCATCCCCCGGCGAGTATCGCGTCTGGGTCCGCACCAAGGACTGGGTGGCGCGGTGGAAAGCTCCGGGCCAGCCGGGGCGGTTTCAGCTGGTGGTCGACGGCCAGCCGGTGAACGAGACCTTCGGCACCCAGGGCGCGGACTGGTACTGGCAGGACGGCGGCGTGGTGCAGATCAAGCAGCAGGAAGTTGCGCTGGCGTTGCACGACTTGACCGGCTTCGACGGCCGCTGTGACGCCATCTTCTTCAGCAGCGACCGGAACCTGACGCCGCCCAACGCGAGCGAAATTCTGGCCCAATGGCGGCGGCAACTGCTGGGGTTGGCGGACCAGCCGACGGAGCGAAACGGATACGATCTGGTCGTGGTCGGCGGCGGCTACTCGGGGTTGGGCGCGGCGATCTCGGCGGCGCGGATGGGCTGCCGGGTCGCCTTGATCCAGGACCGGCCCGTGCTGGGCGGAAACGGCTCCAGCGAAGTGCGCGTGTGGGCCAACGGCCTGATTCGCCGCGGGCGGTTTCCGCGGATCGGCGAGATCGTCGAGGAGTTTGCGGACCAAGCGAAGAAATCGCCCGGCCAGACGGAAGAGTTCGGCGACGACGTGAAAGCGTCCGTCGTCCTGGCGGAAAAGAACATCGACTTGTTCCTGAACCACTTCGCCTACCAGGTGGACATGGACGGCGGCCAGATCCGGGCCGTGTCGGCTTTCGACACTCGCACCAGCGAGCACTCGCGGTTCACCGGCAAGCTGTTTTGCGATGCGACGGGACACGGCACGCTGGGGGCCCTGGCCGGCGCGCATTACGACATGACGCCCAAGGGCCGGATGGGGATGAGCAACATGTGGCGTTGGGACGAGGCCCCCGCGCCCACCGCGTTTCCCGAGACGCCCTGGGCCTTGGACCTGACCATGAACGATTTCCCCTACCCGCGGGATTTCCACGGGCAGTGGTTCTGGGAAAGCGGCTTTGACAAGGACCCGCTGAACGACGCCGAGGCGATCCGCGACTGGAACTTGCGGGCCGTGTTCGGCGCCTTCAACGCGATGAAGAACGGCGACGGCGCCGCGCAGCACCCCAACGCGATCCTGTCGTGGGTGGCCTTCATCGGCGGGCCGCGGGAATCGCGGCGGTTGCTGGGCGACGTGATCCTGTCCCAGGACGATATCGTCGCCAAGCGGGACTTTCCCGATGGTTGCGTGCCCAGCACCTGGTCCATCGACTTGCACTATCCCAAGCAGCAGTACGCCGAGAAATTTCCCGACAACCCGTTCATCTCCCGGGCCGAGTTCAATACGGCCGTGGATCGCGCCTACGGATATCCCGTTCCGTATCGCTGTTTCTACTCGCGCAACATCCCCAACCTGTTCATGGCGGGACGGTGCATCAGCGTGACCCACGAAGCCCTGGGCACGGTGCGGGTGATGAAGACCTGCGGCATGATGGGCGAGGTGGTGGGCCGCGCCGCCTCGATCTGCGTCCAACAGGACTGCACGCCCCGCGACGTGTACGAAAAATACCTGGACGAGTTGAAACGCCTGCTCGACCTGCCCGGCAAAGCGCGGCGGGCCACAGTCGATGCCGAGATCGTGATCCCGCCGGACGTCCCCCGGCGGGCTTCGCCCACCGGTCCGCCGACCGGCCTGGATCCGGCGTCGCTGCCCGGCACGGTGATCGACGATCGGGAGGCGGTCAAGCAGGGCGGGTGGAACGAGGGCACCGGCTTGAAGGGCTACTTCGGGTACGGCTACCTGTACGCCTCGGCCGGCTCGGGGGCCAGCATTCGCTTCGAGTTCAAACCGCCCGCCGCCGGCCGCTACGAAGTCCGGCTGGCGTATCAGCCCCACGAGAACCGGGGTACCCAGGTGCCGGTGACCGTCACGTCACCGGCCGGCACGGCCGCCCAGCCGATCAACATGCGCCAGCCGCCGCCCCTGGACCAGGGCTTCATTTCGCTGGGCCAGTTTGAGTTCCGGCCGGGCGCTCCGGCGGCGGTCGAGATCGGCACCCAGGGCGCCGGCGGCAACGCGCACGCCGACGCCGTCCAGTTCCTGCCGGTTCCCTAGTTGGACAGCGCCATGTTGGCGATTCGATGAGCCGTAACCGTCCGCCTGGTGACTCCGCGCAAGGACAAGTCGCTTGTCCGTCCTCACAGACGCTTCAGGTTCCGATAGGGCCAAGAACGGTTCCACGTTAGGCGGCCGGCAGCTGTGCCTCGTAGGCAGCGATTTTGTCCGCGTGCTGCAGGGTCAGCGCGATGTCGTCCAGGCCGTTCAGCAGGCAGTGCCGACGGAAGTCGTCGACCCGGAAATCCACGGCCAAGCCGAACGCGTCGGTGATCCGGCAGGCTTCCAGGTCCACCGTCAGTTGGTAGCCCGGATGCTCGCGGAATCGGCGGAACAGCTGTTCGACTTGCTCCTCGGTCAACTTGATCGGCAGCACGCCGTTCTTGAAGCAGTTGTTAAAGAAGATGTCGGCAAAGCTGGGGGCGATAACGGCGCGGAAGCCGTAGTTCTCCAGGGCCCACACGGCGTGTTCGCGGCTGGAACCGCAGCCGAAATTCCGCCGCGCGACCAGGACCGAAGCGCCGGCCACCTCCGGCCGATTCAGCTCGAATTCCGCGTTCTCGCGTCCGTCTTCGTGGTACCGCCAGTCGAAGAACAGCAGCGTTTCGTAGCCGGAACGCTCAATTCGCTTCAGGAACTGCTTGGGGATGATCTGATCGGTGTCCACGTCGGCCCGATCCATGACGGCGACTAAACCGGTATGCTTGGTGAAGGGGTTCATCTTGGGGTTCCCATGTTGTGCATTATCAAAGGAGCTCGGCTCAGACGTACAGAATTCAAATTTCGCGGTCGAAAGTCTCACCGCATCGTAACGGCTGTCCCCGCGAAATTTGAATTCTGTACGTCTGAGCCCCGGATTGCAGAAGTCTCAAACTTGCCAATCGCTCAGCTCTTGTACTCCCACTCGCGAATATCCACGAACCGGCCGCGGATGGCGGCGGCGGCGGCCATTGCGGGCGACACCAGGTGCGTGCGTCCGCCTTTGCCTTGGCGGCCCTCAAAATTCCGGTTGCTGGTGGCCGCACAGCGTTCGCCGGGTTCCAGCTTGTCCGGGTTCATCGCCAGGCACATGCTGCAGCCCGCTTCGCGCCATTCGAAGCCGGCTTCGCGGAAGATCCGGTCCAGACCCTCGCGCTCGGCCTGCGTCTTGACCGCCCCGCTGCCGGGCACGACCATCGCATTCACGTGGCTGGCCACGCGGTGTCCCCGTGCGACCACAGCAGCGGCCCGCAGGTCCTCGATCCGCCCGTTGGTGCACGAGCCGATGAACGCCCGGTCGATGCGGATGTCCGTGATCGGCGTGCCGCCCGTCAGGCCCATGTACTCGAGGGCTCGCGCGGCGGTCTTCTGTTCCGTCTCGTCCGCGAAATCCGCGGGACAGGGGACCTTGGCCGTCACCGCAGCGACTTGCCCCGGCGTCGTGCCCCAGGTCACCTGCGGAGCGATCTCCGCGGCGTTGAACACTCGCACCTGGTCGTAGACCGCTCCCGGATCGGACGGCAGTTGGGACCAACGCTGAACCGCCGCATCATAGTCCCGCGGAGCGAACTCACGGCCGCGCAAGTAATCGAAGGTGGTCTGGTCGGGAGCGATCAACCCGGCTCGCGCCCCGGCCTCGATGGACATGTTGCAGACCGTCATCCGCTCTTCCATGCTGAGCGCTCGGATCGCGCTGCCGGTGTACTCCAGCACATAGCCGGCACCGCCCGAGGTGCTGATCTGGCCGATCAGGTACAGGATGATGTCCTTGGCCGTGACGCCCCGCGGCAAGCCCCCGTCCACCCGCAGCTCGAACGTCTTGGCCTTGTACTGCAACAGCGTCTGGGTGGCCAGCACGTGCTCGACTTCGCTGGTCCCGATGCCGAACGCCAAGGCCCCAAAGGCGCCGTGCGTGGCCGTGTGGCTGTCGCCGCAGACGATGGTCATGCCGGGCTGGGTCAGGCCCAATTCGGGACCGATCACGTGGACGATGCCCTGCTGGGGATCGTGGATATCGTACAGCCGGATGCCGAATTCCCGGCAGTTCTGCCGCAAGGTTTCGATCTGCTGCTTGGAAATCGGGTCCAAGATCGGCAGCGCGCGATCCGTGGTGGGGACGTTATGGTCCGGCGTGGCCACCGTTCGCTCCGGCCGCCGCACCTTGCGGCCGGCCAGTCGCAGACCTTCAAACGCCTGGGGACTGGTGACCTCGTGGACCAACTGCAGGTCGATATAGAGAATCGTCTGCTGGCCCTCGTCGGCGTGAACGACGTGGCGGTCCCAGATCTTCTCGAACATCGTGCGGGGCAACGCGTTGACTGTCATGGCTTGCGTAATTGCCTTCCCAAGAAAACACGGAAACAGACTCTCTGGCTCGAAAACCCTACCACAGGGGAGAAATATGTTTTCGGCACCATAAAAATATAGCGTCCTGCCGGGGTCTTGGGGAGGACGGGGACGAGGTGGGGTTGTGGTGAACCCCTAACAAGTGGTTGAATTGGCCCGGATTGCTCGGCACACAAGCGATCCTTTTCCCCGTGCGAGGAGTGAGATGCGGCCGACGGCGCCGGAGCGAGCGGGGAACTTCACGCGAGTCTGGATGGCGCCGCCGTCGTCACCGAGGACCTTGGAGATGCTCAATGCCGTGCTGCCCCCGCAGGCGCCGGGCAGGGTCTTGACCTCCGGGAACGGTTTATAGCCGCCCCACTCGTGCATGACCCAGCCATCGGGAAAGCCGCCGGGCGCTGTTGATTGAAAGTGGCCGTTGACGTCCATCGGCTCCGCCAACAGCGCACCGCACATCAGAGCAATCAGCAACAGACAGAGGATCGTGGATTTCATGAAAGGCGAATCCACGGCTCACTTCCGCTCGATCAGCTTGCTCATCTCTTCCGTGATGGGTATCACTTCAAAATCCTTGAAAAACATCTCGCAGTCGGTTCCGCCGTGCATTTGCAGTCCGAGCTTGCCCGTCTTCTCGCACGCGGGGTCGACGAGATCCGACGTGCAGAATCCGTTCAGCGTCTGGACCAGACGGTCGCCGAACGCGGCGGTGCAGGTCGTGTTCCACTGGTCGTCTTTGTTGCGGACCTTTTCGGCGAACTCGTCGTTCGCGACAACCCAGCCGCGACCGGGAATCGTCTTGCCGTCGACAATGCCAGCCGTGTGCCAGAGGGCCGAGTCCTTGCCGTTGTTGGCGATCTCGTTTTGGAATCCGCGCAGGACCCACGGAGCGGCCGTTTCTGCGGCGCGGAAATACAGGGCGCTGTTGCCGCCATGCATGCGGTACGTGACGCGGGCGATGAAGTTGTCGTAGTCCTTGAGCGAGATGACCAACCCGTCCTTCCCCTGGTCCTTGGAATGTACGCCGTGCAGAACGCCATCTTCCGTGAAGGACCATTCCTCCGGGAGAACGAACTTGGCGTCGACGAGCTGGCATTTGCCGTCGGCGCCCTTGACGAAGAACGACTCCCACTTGCTCTCGCCCAGATCCTGGACGCGGATGTTCCGCCACGCCACGGAGCCGGATTTACCGGCGTGGATCTGCAGGCCGAAAAAGCCCTTCAGCGAGAAGCTGTCGAAGATGTCGACGACCAGCTTGCCGTTCAGCCAGGTCTTGATCGACGGTCCGACGCATTGAATCTCGACGTCGTTCCACTCGCCTTGCCGGCTGCTGGCCTGGGCGGCGTCGAGGCGATCCTGCGGGGTGTAGGCATCGAGCCAGATGACGCCGAACTGGTGGCCGCGCCGGCCTTCGTCGTAGATCCGCCCGATCGAGCCGCCGTCGGGAGTCATCTCGTACTGGTAGCCAAAGACCCGCTCGTGATCGCCCTCCGGACGGGCGGCCGAGCGGAACTGGACGCCCGAGTTGCCGGGTTCAAGGAACTTGTATTGCAGCCTCAGAACGAAGTTGCCGAATTCCTTGTCCGAACACAGGAACGTGTTGTGCGGCGTGTCCGGCACGCATTTCCCGACGATGCAGCCGTCCTCGACATGGTACTCCGCGGACCCGCCGCGCTTGACCCAGCCGGACAGATCCTGGCCGTTGAACAGGGACGTGAATCCGGCTTCAAGGTCCGCCGCTGACGCGCTCAGACCGAACGAAGCCAAGATCCCCCATGCCATCGCCGCTACAAGATACTTTCTCATGGTTGCCTCGCCTCCAGGTGATTTGGACGGATGGGGATTCGGTTCCCCAGCCGGCCTTGATTGTCGCCGCGCCGGGAGCGCGTTGTCAATCACGCTTGTCAATCACGCTCGGCCGCCCGCTCCGACTGCCCCTGCGCGTGGACTACGCGTGGCGGGAGCATTCCCTGCCGCGATGACCTGGCCGGCAGTGCGGGCCCTGATCGGCGTGCTGCACATCGGAACCCGACGCGTCAGCGAGGAAAGGCCACGGATCCTCGCTGCCGCCTTGTGAAGTTGCGCATCTCGGCGACCGCGAAGCGGTCAAACAACACAGCCCAGGGTCAGCGCAGCGGCGCAGCCGCGAAGCGCCACCCTGGGTAGCGGATGCGGCGGTAATCGCCGACCCTGAAGGGGTCGCACACCGAACTGACGTGTGATACCCCTTCGGGGTATGATGGCCTCGGGGTTCGGCGACCCAGGGTGCGCGGAGTACCGCGACCCTGGGCTTTGGGGTAGTACGCCTTCGGCGTACGAATTCGCGAAATGCGCAACTTCAAGGCTGACGCCTCGGGTTACGACGGCCTGCTGCTGGCGCTTTGCGCAAGACTTCGATCAAGGCCGCAATGCGCTGTCCCGCAATTCTCGGTTTTCCGCGAGCTTTCCGAGACGGTGCCTCGGCGCTATAAATCCAGCGACGCATGTTGACCAGTGTTGAGCGATGCGCAATTCAAACATGGGGAGAAACAGACGATGAAAATGGCAAGCGTGGTGCTGGGGGTGGCGGCGATGGCGGTTCTGGCCGGGACGGCGTCGGCGTCCGACATCGAATACAAGATGAAGAACCTCGGCGGCAAAGAGGTCGACTTGGCTCAGCAGTACAAGGGCAAGGTCCTGCTGATCGTGAACGTGGCCAGCAAGTGCGGCTTGACGCCCCAGTACAAGGACTTGCAGGCGTTGCACGAGAAATACGGCGCCAAGGGCCTGTGCGTCGTCGGCTTCCCCTGCAACCAGTTCCTCGGCCAGGAACCGGGAACCCCGGAACAGATTCGCGAGTTCTGCACCGCGAACTATGGCGTCAAGTTCGACTTGATGGGCAAGGTCGAAGTCAACGGGGACGGGGCCTGCGACTTGTACAAGCACCTGACCGCTTTGGAAACCCAGCCGAAGGGCCCCGGCAAGATCGGCTGGAACTTCGAAAAATTCCTCGTCGGCCGCGACGGCAGGGTGGTGGCTCGGTTCGAGCCCCGCACCAAGCCGTCGGACCCGCTCGTGATTCAGGCGATCGAGACGGAATTGGCGAAGTAGTCTGGCCTAGAAGAATCCGCCGCCGAACCCGCCGCCGATGCCTTCCTGGACCGAGTTGTCGTACACGCCCTGCAACTGTTGAACCTTCTCGGCCTGGATGACGTTGTTTCGCTCCTGCAGACCTTCGAGCAATTGGGCCTTGCCGCTGGCTTCCGGAGCCGCCATCGCCGCGGCTTCGGCCGGCGCCGCCGGTTGGGCCTCCCCAGTGGTTGCTGAGGCGGCTGGCACTTGGGGCGGCGGGCCAAGTTCCTGCTGGCCGCGGAAGAAGGCATAACCGCCGTCCGCGGCCTGGGCGATGACCATGCTACGGCCTTGGATGCCGTCGGCCACCAGGATGCCGCGCAAGTCGGTCTTGCCGCTGACGAAGTCGTCGTTCCGCGTGCCGATGACTTTGACTTCGGCGTTGGGCACGTATTTCTGGTCGACGACGTTCCGCACGGTGGCACGGACGCGGCCCGACTCGGCTTGCTCCTGCATCTCCAGTTCCAGGGGCGTGACCAAGACCATGCCGCTGGCGTATTGGTTCTCCGCGCGGCACACGACCAGGTAGGCGCCTTGGTCCTTGAGCGGCAACGGCAACTGCGTTGTGCGGTCGCGATAGTCTTTGCCGTCGCCCAACTCGATCGTGGCCTGGTGGTACGGTCGGATGCCGGACAGGTTGATGCTGGTGATGTCGCTCAAGTCCCGGCGCAGCAAGCTGAACTTCATCAGGTCGATCCGATAGACCCGCACGTTGCACGTCGGCACGTTGCGAAATGTCAGTTCCACCTCGCACGGCTTGCCCGGCTGAACCGTGACGACTTCGGGCAGCCGGATCGCCTGGCGGGCAAAGTACTCGATCGCCTGGCGAGCGTCGGCAAACCGGTCCTCGACGCGGGTGTACTCGCGAATCGCCGCCTCGGCTTGTCCCAAGCTGTGATGGATCTGGCCGGTGATGTAGATCGCTTGCCATTTGTTGGGGCTCTCGACCAGCCGGCCCGTGGTCTTGTCCTTGTGTTTCGCCTCCGCCACCTTCTGGCACATGTCTAAGGCCTGCTGGTGCGCTCCCAGCGCATAGTGGCAGTAGCCGATGATGTACCAGTAGCTGTCCAGGAAATCGCTGTCGGGATAGCGCTCCGCATAACGGGCGCACTGGGCGATGGCTCGGTCATACTGCTCCAGATCCAGCAGGGCGTTGGCCAGCGCGAACGAAGCCTGATCCGCCGCTGGGTCCTCGGGAAACGCGGCCAGGAAATCATCCAGCCGCCGCCAGGCGTCCCGGATCAGGTCGACGCGGGTCAGCTTCTTCTCCCGCAGCTTGGCGTCCGCGGCCGCTTCGGGTGCTTTGGCATACACGCGTTGGGCCAGCGCATACGTCGCGGTGGCCAGGTAGGGTTCCGGGGGAAACTGCTGCAGCAAGCTGCTCATCACGTCCACGCTACGGAGGAACTCCTGCTGCGATTCCAGGAAACCGGCCACGCGGCTCTCGCGAAGGAAACTGGCCTCGACGGTGGCGCGGAACACCAGGTAGCTCCGTTCGTATTCGCCGATCTCGTGGTACGCGTCGGCGACTTTCAGCAGCTTGGCAAACGGAATCTCCAGTTCCGGGAACTTTTCGATGATGATCTCAAAGTACTTGACCACCAGACTCGGCGGGCCTTGCTGCAGGTGGATATCCAGCAGCATGCGGACGGTTTCCTTGTAGAACTCCGGCTTCAGGTTCCAATGGTTGAACAGCTCGTTCAAGTGCTTGGCCGCGACGGCCAAGTCGCCTTTCTCAAACTGCCGCCGGCCCAGTTCGTACAGTTCTTGCGGCGTCAAGCGATAGGCGTCGCCGCTGGCCGTTCCGGCGGCCAGTACGGCGAGCGGCCGCGGCTCGGACACGGCGATCTGGTCCGGCCGGAACGCGTCGCGGACCACCGTCGGGGCCGCGCGATACTGGCCGGCCACGTAACCGTGGACATCGTACGTGATCCGCGCATGCTCCGGCTTGTTGCCCAAGTAGAACGTGATCGCGCCGGGCGAGATTTCAAACCGCTCGAACGGACCGCTGACCGAGTCCTCGACGACCGCGGCCCCGGCGGGCAGCGGTTCGGTCACGACCAGGTACGGCATCTGCGGCGCGTTGGCGGCGCTCAGGTTGCCCTGCCGCCAGATCCGCAGTTCAACGCTGCCGCGGCGGCCGACGGGCAACTGCGTCAGGTCGTTGCGGAACTCGGCCACGCCGTCCATCACAGCCACCTCAAAGCCGCGCGGAACGGTCTGCCCGTCCAATTCGAGTAGTCCCGGGCCGACGTGCCTGATCACGCGCCATTCGGCGGTCGTGCTCTTCAGCTGGTCGCCGGGCACGAAGCCGCCCAGGACGCACTGGTACGTGTACCGCCCGCGACCGGCCAACTCGAAGCGTACGCGTTGCTCGGGCTGGTCGAGTTTCAACAGGTCCGCCGGAATGTCCAGGGTCTGCGTCGGGGCGGACTGGTCGATCTCCAGTTCCTTGGCCAGGAAGTTGTTCACGTACACGGTCAGCTTGTACTTGTCGCTGTCGAACTGCGAACGGGCGAACCAGCGGCAGACCGCCAGCATGGCCGGTCCGGTCGCTTTGTCGGGCGACCAGCGATGGCCCGTGCGATGGGCCATCAGCCAGTCGATCTGGGCCTGCAGTCTCGCGTCGGCCGGCGCCACCGCGTCCAGGCCGAGCGCGTAGATCGCCCGGACCTCGACGGGCGACAGATTCCAGGAGACCTGGGCCAGCGAAGCGGGCTTCGCGCTCGGCGCGGATTTCGCAGCCGAGGCCGCCGGTTCGTCCCACGCCTGGTTGCCCAGCTGGGCCAGCAGCTCCTCGGCCGTCTGCTTGCGGTCCATCTCGGCAAAGGTCAAGGCGAGGTACGCCAGGGCGGCCGTCGACAGCGACGGCCGGTTGCGGTACAGGGCGTTGGCCAGCGCAAAGTCGCCGTGGCCGGCGACGGTCAAGGCGTGCAGCAGGACGACCTTCGTCTCGTAGTCCGTCACGGCCGCCTGAGCGACCTGCGTCTTGACGAAATTGACCGCCTTGTCGTACAGCTCGTCGGTGACGCGATAGCCGGCGGAGCGGGCCACGTGGAACGTCCACAGCGCGCGGGCCGAGTGGTACGGATTGCTCGCGCAGCCCGCGGCAGCCGACCAACTCCAGCCGCCGTCGTCGTTCTGCTGCGAGACCAACAGGCTGACCGCAGCGCGGACGCGGGCGTCCAACGTCTCGGCCTGCGCGCCGGCGGCATCGCGGGTCAGGCCCAGCAGTCTTTGCAGGGCCAGCGCCGCCATCAGGTCCGCGGCCGTCGAGTCGCCGTCCGAGGCAAACCCGCGGCTGTCCGCCTGGCACCAGGTGACCGGAGCCAGGACGGCGTCCAGCAGGCTGCGCTCGATCGTCGGCCCGATCAGGATCTGCAGCCGCGGAGCGGCCAGCTGCATGCCGGCGGGCGACTGGACCACGGCCGCCGTATCGCCGGCCGCCGTGCCGCCGGCAAGCGCATACACGGTCATGCCAAAGGGCCGCACGGCGGCCGTGCGGCGGACGACGTCGCGCTGCTGGCCCGCGGTCACCGTCAGTTCAAATTCCGCCACCGCATTGGGATCGCCGTGGCCAGCCGACTGGGCAGGCAGTTGCAGCGTCAGCGGGAAGCTCACCTCCTGCATACCCTTCGCGGTAACCGGCAGTTTCTTCGTCTCCGTCGTCGACTTGTCGCCCAGCCGCGTCGTCAGCGCGACTTCGATCTCGCCCTGGTCAAGGGCACTGTTGTGAACGGTGGCAACGATCTCGGTCTTGTCGCCGTCCGTATAGGCCGCGGCCAGTTTCAGTTCGCCGAACAATTCCTTGCGGACCGCGAATTCCTGGGCCGCTTCGCCGCCCAACGTGTCTTGCGTGATCCCCTTGGCCAGCAGCGACCAGCCGGTGGAGCGTTCCGGCAGCGTGAACGTCAGCGTCGCTTTGCCGTCCGCCCCGGTGACCACCGCCGGGTTCCAGTAGCCCGTCTCGTGCGGGGGCAAACCGGGCAGCAGTACCGCACCCGCCGGCGCGGCGGCTTTCAACTGGGCCAGCAGCATGCCCGCATCCCGCCCGCTGAGCTTCAGTTCGGACCAGGCGCCATCCTTGGTGATCACTGAGAACGTAGGGAAATACTCGCCCGAGTTGCTCTGCGCGCCGAGTTTCTGCAGTCCGACGGCCAGCGGCGCGGCATCCATGTCCGCGTCAAAGCGCAGGCCGAAGCGGCCTCCGGCGTCCAGGGATCGGCCGCGGTTGGACACGGAAGATCGTCCCGCTTGGCCCTCGTGCACGGGAATGACGGAGGTGACTTCCGGTCGATTCTCCGGGACTCCGGCCGCCTGCTGGGCTGGCGCTGCCTCGCCACCGCCGCCCATGCCGCCGCCCCAAGTTCCCGACCCGAAGGCCCCGCCGGCCATCGACTGGCCGAACGCAGTGCCGAGCATCGTCGCGGCATCCATTTCGGCAGCCGCTTCGAGCGGGGCATTGGCGTTTCCCGCTCCCAGATCCCCGAACGCGTCGACCCCAGCGCTGCGATCGTGAGCCGCGGCGACGCTGGCTTCCTCCGCGCCAAAGTCCCCCAACTCGGCCAACCGCCGCGACTCTTCCTCGACAACCGCCAGGCGTTCGGTTTCCGCCAGCAGCCGTGGATTGATGGGCTTGGTTTCCGGGCGATAGTCGAACGTGATGCTGGCGGTCGTGCGGACGGCCGGCTCACGCGCGGCGCTGCGGAAAAAGTCGCCGATCGCCGGGATCGTCACGGGAAAGCGGTTCAGCAACGCCTGTTCGACCATGGCCAGACTCAGTTCGGCCGCCACCGGCTTGCCTTGCGGATCGGTCGCCGTCAGCGTGACTTGGACTTCCTCGCCGGGGCGGAGCGGCGCTTTGTCATCGGCCCCGACCCGCTGGATCTGCACCGCGACTTTCAGATCACGCTCGACCTGGAACGGGCTGGATGCTTCGTGGAACCGTGTCGGCGGATTCTCGTCTTCCCCCTCGTCGCCAGCGTCACCGGCGCCGGGTTTCGCCTGCGGCGTTTGGCGCACGTCGGTCATCACGCTCACGGCCAAATCAAAATTCGGCGCCAGCTGGGCTGTCATGGGCACCGCCAACTTGTTCTCGCCGTTCTGCAGCCGCACCAGCTGGTAGCTCAGGATCTTGGCGCCCTCGAACGTGACCAGCGCCAAGGCGGGCTGCTCGCGCCAATGCAGCCGCAACTGGGCCGTGTCGCCGACCTTGTACGTGTGCTGGTCGGCCAGGATCCGCAACCGCTCGTCGTCCTTGTCGTCGCTGATGCTGATTTCGACGTCCGTCTCGATGGTGTTTTGGAACCGATCCACGCCGCCGATCCGCAGCGTGTAGGAACCGCCTTCGTCCAGCTTCAGCGTCTGGCGGGCCACGCCGTCGGCGGCCGTCTTCAGTTCGTGTTTGGCGACCGAGACTTCGCCCCGCTGGCCGTCGACCTCGGTGTGCCGCAGCACGTCGACCGCCAGTGGCTGTACGATCGGCTGACCCTCGGCATCCGCGGCGGTGACCTTCAGCTCGAACGTCTCGCCGGCCAGGTAGACATCGCGGACGGTCTGGGCCGACAGCGAGAAGCCTTGGGTCGACAGGTAGTAGACATGGTGCGCCGCAAGGTTACGTTCCGGCATTTCGGCGGCCAGCACCAGTTCCTGGGACTCGCGAAACTCGCGAGTCTCGCAAGCGAAGTGGACTTCGCCGGCGTCGTCCGTCCGGGCGGTCGTCACGCGTCCCTCCGCCAGGCTGTAGCGGATCTCGCGGCCGGCCAACGGCGCGCCGTAGTAGTAGGCGGCCCGGATCACGCCCTCGATTTTTTCGCCGCGATAGTACACGCGGCGCTGCGCCTCGATTTCCAGCTGGACGGGTTCCAGCTGATAGTCGTGGACGGCAAAGCCGCCTTGATAGTTCTCTTTGTCCTCCTCGTCGTGGACCAGGATGCGGCAGTTGCCTGCGGCGGCAGCCGCGGGCAGCAGGAAATGCGTGTGGAACGAGCCGAAATCGTTCAGCGGTACGGCCGCATCGTGGATCAGCCGATTGCGGCCGTCGTACACGTCGACGCGATACGCCTTGCCCTTGTCCACCGTGTACGCATCCCCAGACACCTTGCGGATCACGCCGCGGACATGGACCACCTGGCCCGGACGGTAAGCGGGCCGATCGGTGTAGATGTAGCCCTTGTCGCTCAAGCCTTGGGCGACCTCCAGGCCGTCCAGGTCGACCGCGTTCGAGGCCATGTGGCCGTCAGCCACGGCGAAGACGCGGACGTCCGCGCTGGATTTCAACGCCTCGAACGACTTCTGGAACACCCCGTCGTCGTTCGTCTCGCCCTCGCCGAACACCTGCGTCCCGTCGGACAGCAGGACCCGAGCCTGGGGCCACGGCTGCCCGGTGCGGAGATTCTCGGCAAACACGAACACCTCGTCGCGGGAACTCTTGACGACGATGTCCAGGTCGCTCTGCAGCACCAGCGTCGTGGCTTCCAACGTCTGGCTGCTGACCGTCACGGCCATGACGCCCCGCTTGGCATCCGCCGGCAGAGGCACCGGGACGCGGCTCTCGTGACGCTGATACGCCTTGTAATCGGGGACCTTGAACTCGAACGTCTGGTCCGGATCGATCAGCGCGATGTCCAGCGATTCCACGCCGCGGGCCTCGTGCATCTTGCGGAAGTAAGTCTCCATGTCCACCGTGTAGACCCGCACGGTGACGGATTCCAGGTTCCGCGTGACCAGCTTCAACTGCGGCACTTCGTCGCTACGAAAGACGCGCTCGGTCGCGATCGCCATCGTCTTGGCGGTCAGCCGGGCGATCCGCCGCTGGGCCTCTGCCGCAGCCTGGCCCCAGTCCAGCTTGCGGTACTCGGCCAGCGCCTCGTCCAACTTGCCGAGTTTCTCTTCCAGCGTGCGGGCGACCAGCAGTTGGGCGCGGGACGCTTCCTCGGTCTTGGGATACTTCGTCACCAGCTGCCGCCACTGGCTGATCGCGGCGTCCCATTGCTCTTCGGCAAAGCTCATCTGGCCGAGCAGGAAGGCGATCGCTCGTCCGCGGGCGTCCAGCGGGTACTTGGCCAGGAACTCGGACCACAGCTGCCGGGCGGCGGCGTAATCCTTGCGTTGGAAGCGATCGACCGCCTTGGCGTATTCGGTATTGACGATTTCCCGTTGCACGGTATTCCAGGCCGGGTGCGTGGGGTGCTTGGCCAGGAAGTTCTTCCACGCATCCAGGGCCTGATCGAACTTGCCCTGCATTTTGTAGGACACCCCCAGCAGGTTCAACGCGTCGGGGATCTGCTCGGCTTTGGCGTAGCGTTCATCGGCCAGGAATTGGTTCAGCGCGGCCGCGGCGTCGGAGTAGTGGCCCATGGCCAGATAGCTCTGCCCGATCCACAGTTGGGCCTTGGGCGCCAGCGCGTGCTGGGGAAAGTTCTCCAGGAATCGGCGGAGCGCGGCGATGCCCAGCGACAGCTGTTCCTCGTCGTCGGGCGCCGGCAGCTGGTACGTCTCGGCCAGGCGGAACGCGGCTTGGGGCAGCAGGTCGGACGCCGAGCCCTTGTGCAGATCCAGCAGATCCTGCCAGGCCTCGCGAGCCTCCGCCGGCTGCTCGCCCGCCAGCAGGGTCTCGCCCAACCGGAACCGCGCCTCGACGACCAGCGGATGATCGACGTGTTCGCGGAGGAACTTGCGATACAACTCGGCGGCCTCGGCGAACTTGTCCAGCTTCTGCTGGCACTGGGCGATCAGCAGTTCCAAGCGGACGCGGCTCTCCAGCTTGGGACCGACGGCCAATGCCCGGCCGTAGAAGTCGAGGGCCTTCTCGTAGTCCGGCTCCTGATCCTCCTTGGGCGGCTTGAAGCAAATGTCGGCATACTCGACGTACAGGTCGGCGATCTCCTGCTTGCGGTCCTCGGACAGCAGGAACGCGGCCTCGGCGCGGTACGTTAATTCGGCGTTGCGAAAGTCGCCCTTGCGGGCATAGGCCAACCCTTTGGCGAACCGCGCCTGCCGCGCCCAGGGACTCGCGGGGAATGCCTGGTTCAGCTGGTCGAACGCGGCGATCGCCTCGTCGTACTTCTTGTCGAAGTGCAGGGCCCGGCCCTTCAAGTAGGCCAGATAGTCCTGGTCCAGCGGCTTGTCCTGCGCCGCCGCGTCGATGGCCGCGACGGCCTCGGCGTACTTGCGGTCCTGCAGCAACTGTTGAACCTGTTCCGGCACTCGGGGGGCCGCTGCCAGCAGGCTGCCGGCCCCCAACCCGATCGCGCACGCCGCGACCAACGCCGCTGCAAATCTGTTCCCAACCATGCTCGCCACCTTCGCGAAAAGACCGCTGCGATCAACGCCCCAGCCTCCACGTATACACCAGCGGCGGCAAACGGGGAAGGATTTCCCCTGATTTACTGGCTGCCGGCAGCGCAGGGATATGCCCACAGGCCCCTTGACTCACGCCCATTTCGCTCTTTAGGCTCACTCCTGTGGCAGAAGAAGTCCTTCCGATCCTAATCCCGACCGAATCGTCCGCCGACGTCGTGCTGTTTGACGGCACCTGCAACCTGTGCCACAGCGCGGTCCAGTTCGTCTTGCGCCGTGATCCTTGCGGGCGATTCCGCTTCGCGTCGCTGCAATCCGAGGCCGCCCGGCGAGTGCTGGCCGAGGCCGGAGCGCCCGCCTCGCTGCCCGACAGCCTGATCCTCGTGCGCGGTGGCCGCGTGTACTGGAAGTCCGCCGCAGCGTTGCGGATCGCTCGGCGGTTACGCTGGCCGTGGCCGGTGTGTGCTGCGCTGCTGGCGGTGCCGGCCCCGCTGCGCGACCTCGTCTACGACTACGTCGCCGCAAACCGCCACCGTTGGTTCGGCGCGCGCACGGCGTGCATGGTGCCGACGCCGGCCCTGCGCGCGCGGTTCCTGGACGCCAACGAACGCTGAGGCCGGCGTCGGTTGGGACACACCCGAGCAGCACCTGCGCAGGACGTCCGCTCGTGGTGGCTTACCACACCATCACCTCGCCAGGCAGGGGCGCACTCGAGTCGCGGCCGGCGCCGAAAACAGGGATCGGACGCAGATTGTCCGCTTCGTCCTCCCTGAGTTCATCAGGTACTTTGTAATTCCAGTGCCACAACAACTCGGGTTCGAGCGGGCGTGGCAACTTGCCCGGCGGCGGCGTTTCTTCGCGGAAGAAGACAATTTGAACTAACTCGACCTCGCGCTCGGGACGTCCGCCGCTGTACGAGCTATCCCAGCGGGCCCGCAGCCAATCGGAGAAACAGCTGAGTTGCTCCATGTCTTGATTCCAGCGGAAGTTCGACAGGTACTTGCGCCAGCGATGATTAGGAAAGTGCTCGCTGGGCAGTTGCGGTTTGGCCCACGACAGATTCTGTTCCGGCTCCCAGAGATTCACCTCGCTGCCGTCGACCAAGACGCCGCGGAGGACGAACCAGCCGTCATCCCGCGTCGGGCAGGGGGCAAACATCGTCCATTCCTGCTCCAATCGCAAGACGGCGATCACATTGTGCGGCCAACGAGGTTCGCGGCGAGCGGCTTCGGCCGGGAGGAGCGTCAAGTAGTTCACGTACAGCACTCCACCGAACAGGACCGCGACGCCGACGCTGGCCCCCCAGCCCGGGACAAACCAGCTCGGCGCTGGACGACGAAAGAGCCGCGGCGCGAATCGATCCCACCCGGGCCGGGCCCTCCGAACCATCGCCGAACGCACTGACGAGGTCCAGCTCGCAATTCGATCCCAAAAGGCGGTGGGCAGGAATACGAGCCACGCCGACATTGCGACAGACGAGAAGAGCCCCAAGTGCAGCGTCAGCGCAAGCCCCAGGTGAAATCCCCAGAAACCTGCAACCACGAGCAGACGCCAGCACCCGGTCCGCCAAGGCAGAAACGCCAGCACAGGACCGATCCACTCGAACCAGTACGTGCAAACAGTCAGTGCTTCAAGGCACCTGGGATACTCGCGCAACCGGATGCCGAGTGGCTTGACGTACAGATCGAACTGCAGCGCATAGTAGACAGCCGAACCGTCCCGCCACCAGGCCGGATCGCTCTTGGCGGCCGCGCTGCACCAATAGACGATCGCGACTTGCAGCAACAGGGCGAAACTGGCCAGGGACAATGCCGCCCTCGGCGGTCGCGTCTCACTACGCGGGCCCAGCGCACGATCGACGCTGGCAACCGCCCCCAGTGGCAGGAACAGGGACCAGCACAGCAGGCTCCGCAGCAGCACATCCCCCCCTTGCAAGACCGAGGGCAATCGCGAGTGAAGCGACACGAGCATCAGCCAACTGAGCAGTGTTGCCAGTCGGGTGCGGTAGCCGAGCAGCAGGCCGAGAGCCACGACGGCCGCCACAATGAACAACCCGCCTTGAAACCAGGCGGTGCCGTTCAGCATGTGGATCGACCACCAGAAGCGAGCCGATGTCTCGTCACGCATCTCGAAGACGGTGATCCTCGCTGGACGAGGCAGGATGCCGACGTCGGTGTAGTGAGCGATCAAGTCGGTGCTGCGAATGGCCAAATCGGTCAGCAACAGCAGAGCCAGGGCGACGCGGAAGGCCGCCAGCGAGCGCACGTCAATCCCAAAGACTTGCTGCAGCAATGGTTGGACGCGGCCGGAATAGGATCGCGATTCCATCGGTTTCGTGCCTCTGCCAATCAGTTGCCACGCTCGCGGACGGATTCCGCGAGTGACGCTCGCGATGATCGGTGCTGGAATCGTCCCACGCATTGTTTCCCGGTCACGGCTGGACAGGCAACCCCGCGGCACCAGTTTTTCTTCTGGCCTTTTGCATTTTTCAAATGATTCCCCCTGGCCCGCCATCGGCGGCAGCAAAAGAATATCCCGGATTCGCGTTCGCGATTCGGTACTCACCTGGACCGATGGCTGCATCCCGGCCGTCGATTCACAAATCACGTGGAGGGAGCGGGCTATGTTCAAGGGAAGAATCTCGTCGTGTGCGCTTGTCTTGGGCTTGATGGTGGTGCTCGCGGACTCGGCCGCCGCGCAGTCCTCGCGGACCCGCAATTCCTGGGGGCTGTCCGGTCAAGCGTCGGGCATGCGTCGGTCCAGTTCGAGCGATGCCAATGATGGCCCCAGTTATCCCACCTCGCCGACTTGGCCCTCAGGTCCGCGGCCTCCCAAGCCCCAACCCAATAACCCCAACCTGGACTGGCTGCCAGGCTTGATTGGCGGCATCGACCAAGCGATCCGCTCCAGCCAGCAACTCAACCAGAACCCGCAGTACGGCAACCGCTATCAGTCTCAGCCGCAAACCAATCGCACCACGCGCACGTACAGGCCAGCGACTCGCACCACAACTTCTGCGCCCGCAAAGATCGTCAAAAATACGGCCCCTACGCAGAGCAATGCACTTCGCAACAATGTGAAACTCGACGACCAAGGGATCGAGTCCGCGGACAAAACGACCTACAGCTTGGCTGGAGATGTCGTCAAGAAGCAGGGCAAAGAAAAAAATCGACGAACTGCAGGACAAGTTGGGGGATGCCGCGACGCCGGAGGTCCAAGCGGAACTCGACAAGATCAAGCAGAAGTTTGACAACAATGAACCCGTCACGGACGCCGAGATCGATGCTCTCATTCAGGCCGTCAACAACTCGGGCCAGTCGTTGCCAGCGGGGGTTACCAGCGGTCAACTGAACGAACTGGCCCAGGATATTCAAGGCCTGAGCGAGGCGAATGAGATTCTCTCGAAGCCGTGGCCTGACAACGGAAACATCCCCCTGTTTCCTTCCGGGCCAACCGGAGTAGTGCTCTTCCCAGGACTGCCTGCCGACGACATGGTCATGCTGCCGGACGGCAACATCCTGTCGGGGACCGGCGGGAATGGAGACATCCGCGTCAGTACGGTGGAAGGCTCAGACTTGGTGGACGTACCCGTCGGAGTCGGCGATCCGGTGTCCGATGTGGACGTGGACGTGACGAAGCTGGTCAAGAGCGGGACACTGTTGATGAACCCGAAATCCACCGGGGCCACGATCCACTATATCCTGGCGAAAAGGAACTACTCGATGGCCCCAGGTTCCACACAGACTCTGGACGAAGGCTACGAGTGGGTGATTCGCTTCGACCGGGGCGGCGACCGAGGCGAAACGACCCAGACGCTCTCGTCAGGAACGTATGCCTTTGTCGTCACCGACCAAGGCTGGGAACTGACCCCGAAGACGTTCGGCGTCACGATCGACAACGGCAAAGGGAAAGGGGAATTCTACTACAATATCAACAATGCGCAGGAACAAGTCGAGGCGGGTGGGCAGAAGAGTCACACGAGCGACTACCCGATCCTGGTTCGATTCGACCGCGGAGACGGCACCAAGGAAGGGCAGAAGAAGGTGGTCGACCAGGACGCACGCTACGTCTTGGCGGTGAGTCCTTCCGATGGCCTCTGGGACCTGTACCCCACCGACGCCGCCTCACAAATCGCCGGCCGACCGGACACGGACAAGAAATCGAACCGCGCCGCTCGCCTGCGGGCGCTTCTGCAACTGTCGGGGCAATGACGCGCGGCGAACCCGAAGCGTTGAAGTAACAGCTTGGCGCGTGACGTGCCTGCCAGAAAGAAGGGGGACGAGCATGGTCCACTCAAAACGGGTGTGCATCGTGTTGCTATTCGTCGCTTCACTTATCGAAGGGCGAATCCCTTGCGAGGCGGCGGAGCCGCTATGGAGCGCCCCCAATCATCGGCTTGGTGCGGCAGGGCTGCGTTTGGCCCCCACAGGCGACCGAGGCATCCGGCGGTCGTCGAGCGATGGCGATGACGGGCCAAGCGGTGGCGGCGTTTGGCAAGGACCCGGTTCAAACACGTCCGGAGGGGCGTGGAACCGCTCCACCGGAAGTTGGGCGCGGTCGCCCCGTAGGCCTCCGATTCGCGTGGTACCGGCTACCGGACCAAACGCTGCACCCTCGGCCGGGAATCGGGTCTCCACTCCGGGCCCACGGAACCAGGGATCCGCAACTGGTCCGGGACAGCCCGAGGCCCAACTCAAGCGTAACGTGGCGATGCAGCCCCAGTCGCCGGTCCGCCGCAATGCGCCGCCAAGCGGGTTTGGCCTGAACGATGAAGCGGAGTACGGGGATTACGGAGGCGGTGGGGCGTTTGGGAGCGCCGATGACGCCATGCC
>Ga0172371_10004026_pt1 | contig 22464 bp, 22 predicted proteins | sample Lak12m_FD_114543 | JGI IMG/M metagenome (GOLD analysis project Ga0172371, IMG submission 114543) | Freshwater microbial communities from Kabuno Bay, South-Kivu, Congo - kab_022012_12m | ecosystem: Environmental > Aquatic > Freshwater > Lake | place: Democratic Republic of the Congo: South-Kivu...
CCGGCACGCGGCCGGCCGCGGTCACCAAGAGCACTGGCTGCTTGTCGTCGCAGACGCGCGCGAACGTCGCCTCCAGGTTGGCTTCGGCCTCGTCCACTGTCATCGTGATCGTCCTGATCATCGGTGGCTCCTCTCATTGACGTTTATGTCAATCATTGCTATCCTCCGGCCGGTACGGCTCCAACGGCTCCTGGCCGAACCACTCGTGCGTCCACAGGGTTGGGTGGCCCGCCCGCAGGCTGCGCACGTCGGTCACCAGGCCGTGCGAGGCCTTGGCCGCCCGCGCCTCCTCGGCGTAGCGCCGGGCCTGCGCCGGCGTGGCTGCGCAGAGCGCCACCACGCCTTGCAGCCAGAACAGGTTGCGCCACTTGACGGCACGCTTTTGCGCCGTGCCGGAATCGCCCCGCTGCACCTCGACGTAGAGCGTCTTACCGTCTGGGTTGCAAAGCGCCACGTCGGGATGCGCTGGGATCGCCTGCCCCAGGCTGGTCCCCACCGGCGCGACCCCTTTCAGGTCGGGGCAGACCTGCGTGTCGTAGCCCCGCCGCCGCGCGTGGTGGGTGAAGGTGCAGATCGCCGCGGTGTGCGCCATCTGGCCGCCGTCCCGCGCGCCGCCGTGCAAGCGCTCGATGCGCGTCCACTCGTCCTCAACCGGGTGCAGACCGATCTGCTCAATCGCTTTCCGGCCCCGCTCGGTAAGGCGGACGATCACGGCTCGGCTGCCTGGGCGGCGCGGCGCCTGCCCGCTGCCTTGCCCGGCCTGCGCCAGCGCCTCCGTGGCGGACTCCCACAGGCCCGCCGCAGTCAGATGATTGGCCGCGTCCTCGTACACCCCGTCGAGCTTGGCGGCCCGCGGCCGGCCCAGCGCCTTGTCCCATGTGACCGCTTCCAAGAGCGCCTGGCGCATTGACCAGCCGGAGAGGGCCAGTGCGGCAAGCAGGCTGTACTCGGCGCGGGCTACGGTGGTGCGCCGATCCGAGCCGCGCCACCGCGTGTGCTTGAGCCGCGCATCGAGCGGCCGCGGCACGCACTGGTAGCCGTCCGGGTCCAGCGGCAACCGCTCCAACAGGGCTACAAGCTCAAGAAACCGCATCGCGTTTCTCGCTCCCCATCCCAATCAAGGGGGAGGGCATCCAAACCAGGTCAGAGCGGTTCGGGGTTCTATCCCGATCATTCGCGGCCAGGTTGCCGGCCTCGGTGCCCCCAGGTTCCTCCTCGGTCGCGTCGAAGTCCAGTGGCAGTTGGCCGGGTAATGGCAGCGCTTTGTGCCGCATAACGGTCGCTCTCCTCGCGTGAATAGCCCCCTGACCAGGTTCACTCGTCTCCACAGACCGGCGGTTGATCCCCCTGCCCCGACCATCGGTCGCACCAGTCCTATCCGGCGTCCCGTCGGCCGAGGCCGCCTGTCCCCCCAGTGCGGATCACTGGCCCCCGATGGGACTCGCACCCTTGAGCGTTTTGCCGCCCTTTTGGGCCTTTGCGACGCCCGCTTGTCTTGCTGGCTCGATCTGGACGCCATCGCCAGCCGGCCGCTCTCGCACATTCCGTTGCAGGCGGTGATCCGAGTCGAGTTGCCTGTCCATCCCCTGGCCCCCGCCGGCCGGTTTCCGGCAGGCCGGGAGGAGGTCGAATCTTGGCCTTCGTTGGCAGATCCTCGATGGTCCTGTCGCCGTCGCCTGCGCGTGCATCAGTCAACGACCTGTCAGGCGTCCGACCGAATGGCAGTTCGCCATGCCAGTTCTGAACGTTCCAAAGCTACCCTTGGACCAGTGGTCAGGCATCAGGGATCAGGCGTCAGACCGATTCCTGACCACTGACTCCTGACCACTATCCCCTGTCTCCTGTCCCCTGACTCCTGACTACTGATACCTGTTCTGCCCCCGCGTCCGCACCGCCGTGATCGTCTCCTGCGGTCGCGCCGACAAGGGCGGGTGTACCAGCACCCCCTGCGCCAGCAATGAGAAATACCCCAGTGGCAGGATCAGCCAAAGACCCCAGGTCGCCAGGGTGCTGACGAACGCCCGGCCTTGCGCCAGCGCGGCCTGCGCCTCCCCCTGGCCGCCGATGGCCTCGGCCCAGGCGGCCGCATCGAGGCCGGCCAGGTAACTCCCATATCCCAGGTAGGCCAACGCGGCGGCCGCGTAGAGGGCCAGGCCGCCGACGATGCGCCAGCGCAGCGCATCCGGGTTGAAGCGATCGGCCCGCACGGCCAGCGCGCCGGCCGCGGCCATCGCCGCGAGCAGGATCGGCACCGGCGCGGGCGCGAACGCCGCCGCCAGACTGGCCAGGATGCCCACCCCGAGCAGCCACGGCCGCTGGCTGGCTCCGCTCTCCCGCCGCCCCTCCGGCAGGCCCCACAGCAGCCACCCGCACGCGCCCGCGGTGACCAGCAGCGCCACGTGCTCCCGCGCCACATAGAGCAGCGCCAGGAGACCGTTGAGCTCCCAGGTGAGCGCGGTGCGCAGGGTAGTGATGAGCGGGTTCATGGCGATCCTGTGCGAGAACGGGTAGACAAGGAAACAAGTAGACAGGTAGACAAGGCGACCTTGTTTCCTTGTCTCCTTTTCCCTTGTCTACTGACCAAGCGTCGTATCCAGCAGATACACCGGCACGGAGAAGGCCCGCTCGACGATCTGCGGCGGATTGAGCGGCGTGCCTACCGTCGTGCCCACGATCTTGCCGCCGTGGATGCCGGGGTCAACGGGACCGGTGCTCAACACGTCCGGCTGGCCGGGCGCATAGCGCCAGCGCTGAGACACCGCCATCTGGCCGGCCACCCCACGCAGGGCCCAGGTGCGTGGCAGCCCCTCCTTGCGGGCCGCGCCGTAGTAGCGCCCCGGCAAGTCCTTCTCGATCCAGTCCACCGTCGAGTCGGCCAGGCGCATGCGTACCTCGATGGCCTGGAAGGGATCGTCGTAGCGCTCGATGATCACATCAGGGCAGTCCCAGTGCCAGGGACCGTCGGGACAATCGCCCGGGTAGGTACCGCTGCCGTCGTCGCAGAACTGCTTCGTGTCCCGTTTCCACTTGCGGGCCTGCCCGCCGGTGCCGTTGATCAGGAGGTCAAAGCCGCGGCGGTCGGGATCCTGGCCGATGACGACCGGGTGGTCCGGCTCGTACTTCGCGGCCGCGATCTTCGGCTGGATGATCTCGATCCAGGTGATCGGCGCGCCGGGCGCGGGGCAGCCGGGCGGCGGCGTGGGCGTCGGGACCGGGGTCGCCGGCCGCGTGGTCGGCTGCGGCCCGCCGGCGCAGTCCGAATCCCGGCAACCGCATGCCACCGGGCCGCAGCCGCCGCTGGAACCGCTCCACTCGCAGTTGTTCGGTGACGTGCAGGCGCCGGCGCAGCCGATGCAGCCGCCGTCGCCGCTGGTCGGGCAGCGGCCGTTGACGGTCGGCTCGTCGCAGTAGCGGCACAGGCAGGGCGATTGGCAGAGCGCCTGCTGCGGCGCGGAGGCGGTGGCGATCAGCCAGATGACCAGGACGATAATCGCCAGCAGCAGCGCGGAGGCGGCGAGCCTCGCCGGACGCGACTTCAGGACTTGGAAACGGTGAGGCAGGAACTGCGCCATGCGGTGCCTCCTTTCTGGAGTAGCGGCTGGAACTGCTCCCAGGACCAGTTCTTGCGGATGGCGTCGATCTGCTCGGCGCCACCGGAGGCGTGGATCAGCCAGGCGTTGCGGATCGCGTGCGGGATCGCGGCGGTGACCGCGACGTTCAGGTCGTCGCTCGCCGCGCCCTGCTTGATGGAGACCTGACAGGCCAAGTCAGGCTTGCCATCACAGGCTGCGTAGGCGATGGCGGCCTGGTCCTTGTCGGCGGGATAGCCGACGCCGACGGTGGAGACACCCAGGTTCTTTTCGTCCGTGAGCGTGACCCGGATCGTGCGGATGGGGTTGGGCGACTGCTGCACCCAGGCCGCCAGGGCATCCTGGCAGGCCGCCTGCCAGTCCCAGGCCGCGCTTTCGTCGACGAAGGTGATGCGGTGGCTGGCCAGCGTCTGGGTTAAGGCTGCCTGGGCCATTGGCGTGGCCGGCGTCCTGAAAGCCTGGGGGCTGATCCCCAGGCGCGGCAGGCCAACGGCGGCCGCGACGATCGCGGCGGCTGCGAGGAGCAGGATGAGCAAAACAGGACGTAGCCGGATTTCCATGCGCGGGACCCCCGTGTTGCGAAAGTCGAAGGGCAAACAAAAAAGGGGTCCCCGCCTGGGAACCCCTTTCGAGGGTCTACTGTAGCACACTGGCCGACAGATGTCAAGAATTGGGGCGGCCCTGTTGCCTTATCGTCCATTTCTATAGCTTCACGAGAGTCTATGTACTATGGTGGGTATAGACAGTCATGCTGCTGCCGAGGCCGATCCAGGCACACACAACGCCATGTCGGCTCCCAGGCACAGGGGGTAACAGTTGAAGAGGCACGCGGTAGGATCGCCGAAAGCCCAATGGGTCCCTGACCCAGTACCAACTGCTCGATCCGAGGCACGCGCGGCAGTGCGCAACTTCCCAACTCGACTGTGGTTATACCATTTGGTATAGTAACCAACTGGTATGGTTACGACCGCGCTAGCAACCACAAAGGGACGAGGAAACGTCGACTGACCCCTGCGGCAGGAAACGGATGAGGCCGATTGGCAGGATCACCCACCGTCCAACCGCGCCGTCACCACTGAGGTTAGCGACACAGAGCATCGGGGTTTCTGGCGCTGGTAATCACAGATTCTTGCGAGTGACTGCTAAGTGCATACACAGATTGGGGCAATCTGTGTGGAGTTGGAATGAACCCATCAGTCAAAATGCGCGTGCTCATCAGTTCCATGATACCGAAGCGCATCAAAGATCTGTGCTGCAGCACCGGGTTGGAGGGCCGGAAGCTCATCTGGATGAAAAAATTCGGCGGCATGAATCTCTTCACGGTGCAAGGCCAGCCTCGTTTCTTGGGTTGCCGCATGAAAGACCAGCGTATAGGTGGGCTGAGGAGATACACCAATCGGCTTGAGCCGCATGTCGTATACGCCAACCAGACCATCACACGCTATGAGCAAGCCTGTCTCTTGGTAGACTTCGTTAGCGGCATTCTCGGATGGCGTGTGCCCTACTTCCGCCCAGCCGCCAGGAAGAGCCCAACTCAGGTCATCAGCTCTCTGAACTAACAGAATGGCTCCTTCAGGTTCAAACACCGCCGCGGCCACCGCTACCTTAGGCGTAACGTAGCCCGCGCTCATTGATCCTGCCGTTGCCCTAACTTGACCGATGCTGGAGACCGAAGCGCCTGCGGACTCGTCAAATCCAATGAACGTCGCGATCCCCGAAGCCAAGGACATCACCTCTCCGTACCGTTCACGGTCAAAGGTGTTTTCCGAGTAATTGAGTCCAGTTTCTCCGATGGCACGTAGCCTGCTGACCCAGTCCAGCAGTTGCCAGTCAAGGTTGTGATCGACCGCCTGCCCTAAAGACAGTGACCGACCTGGCACCTCATGATGAACATAACAACGGGGTTCGTACAACTCTGCACCGCCCGGCAGGACGACCTTCTCCCAAAACGTGACCGGTCTCCCATCAATCAGTCTTTGGGTCAAGAAGGCTGGTTCGCCGCATACTGAACATCGAGCCGAGAGCTTGCGTACCACTTGCGCGCAGGCGAGCAGTCTGGGCATGGGGCCGAATGGCAAACCCCGAAAATCCAGATCGAGACCAGCGATCAGCACATGCTTACCGCTTGCAGCCAGTTGTAGGCACACATCCAGAATGCGTTCATCGAAGAATTGCGCCTCATCTATGGCGATGAACTGGTCAGCATCCGATATCTGAGCGCGTATGGCCACCGCATCGGCAACCCCAGTGGCGTCGAGATGAAGCCCGCTGTGAGATCTCAGGCCCCCGGCCGGAGAACGGGTGTCCGCGTCGGGCCGAAAGACAGCTACCCGATACCCAGCATCGCGCAACCGGGTTATCAGACCGATCAGAGTTTGTGTTTTTCCGCTGAACATGCAGCCGGTGAGAACTTCAACTCTCCCCGGGTGCCAAACGCAGTCCTCGGAATCTCTCAACATTGTCCGCATCCCAAATGCTCTTGTCGTTTTCTCGAAGTCTCAGGAAAGTACGATCGCGAAAAGTATACCCCAGATGCTCAAAAATAGGATCCCGCACCCGCTGGCCATCGCAGCCCACTTCAACAACTAGTAGCGGCTCAGTCCACTTTGCGGATGGACCTCCGGGGACCAATAGTGGATGTCTGAAGGATCGGGCATTGGCGCGTGCCGATGACTCTATGAAATGCCATTGGTCACGGCCAGCCTTTACGCTTTCCACAAGCGCGACCGGCACCAGCTTCCTATCGCCCAGGCCCGGTGTTCCATCCCAGATTGCTACCAGCACGCCTGTTACTTCCCCTGCGGACTCTCTGTACCCAACCACAACGGCATCAAACGACTCGTAACGTTTGAGTTTGCCTTTCCCAGCGCTCAATCGTCCGGACATGTAGGGTGCAAACCTGTACTTGGTGATCACGCCTTCATATCGAGGATCACTGATCGTGTCCTCAAAAAAACGTCTCATATCCGCCTCGGTTTCGATTGGACTCTCTGGCATCAGCATAAGCGAGGGATCTGCTACCTGACCCACCAATGCGCTCAGAGTAGCGCGGCGGCGGACATATGTCTCAGCACGATAGTCGGTGCCATTTAGGAAAAGAAGCTCGTGTGCAAACAGGCGATGAAACGGTGCCGTAAGGGTATCTTGGTAGGAAGTCACCTCCTCGTCCATTACTCGATAGCCAACCAGTTCGCCTTCAATGATGACCGTTTCTGCTGGGGTGCGAACGGACCAAATCTGAGACAGTTCGCTAAGTTGCTCCGTAAGGTCAAGCCACCGAGACCGCCGATGGCCTCGCACAAACACACACACACGACCTTCGTATTTGTGCATCTGAACGAACATTCCATCGAACTTAGGCTGTACGAGACAGGGGCCCTTGAAGCTCCAGGCCTCCTCTACGGACGACCAGACCCTGAGAGATTCTGGAGGAACAGGTATAGCCGGTTCAGGGCTAACGTCACGGACGATCTGAATGCCCCGGGATAGCACTTCCGCCGCTAATCTGCCCAGGTCCGGGAGTGTGTGCAGGTATGACTCCCGGAGTCGCGATGTCATGACAGTCGATGCACGAGGGTCCAAATTAGCAACGACCTTGATTAACAGCTCATCACTGAGCACTGGGGCCACCAGGGCACGCACCAGGATTGACTGGGCTGATTGGCTCAGTTGCTGAGCAAGGGGCATGAAGTCGTCCGGTACCGCTGCTTTGCCAGACAGCCAAGTCTCGATTCGTGGCCAAAGATCATGCAACGCACGGTAGACGTCCGCCAAAGTCAACTGCCCTGCCGGCAATCCGCGACCGTGACTGTAGCGTGCAGAGGCAACGCGAACTTGCGAGGAAAGCCGCGGGAAACGAGACCGATCGCCATCGAGGCGTGGCCGATATCCTTGATCGAACCGGCCCTGCAGAAAATGTACTGCCGCGGCGACCTCGGTGGAGTCAAGTTGTCGCAACAAAGCTACAAACGCGACAGCTTGCTCATCCGGCTGCGAGTCCCGCGTGTGCAACAGCTCAGTCGCGAAGTCATCGAAGAGCATCACTGACATCCTGCGAATCCACTTTACGCCTGGCGGCAGGCTTACTCTTCATCAGCCGCAGCTCAAATTCGATGATCCCGTTGGTGGGGTCCAAGGCCAGGGCTTGCTCGTACCAGGAAAAGGCCTGCTCAAACTCAGCCCCGTTTGCGTAGGTACGAGCTATGTATGCAAGATAGAGTGCCTGGACCGCCTCCTCGGGCTTGTCGAGGACCATGGCTTCCTTGAATTCGTCTACAGCCTTCTTAGTGTTCCCTGGTTCTCCCCGCAGGGCCAAGATCTCCCCCAGTCTGCGGTGTAGGTCAGGATTACGCCGGTCCAACTCAATCGCCTTCTCCATCCAGGCAATGGCTGGATCATAATCCAACTTGTCTATGCACAGCTCCCCCAGCCACCTATATGTCCCTGGGTAGCTCGGATCAAGATCAAGCGCCTCATTCAACGCAGCAGCCGCATCTTCATATCGTGCTAGCCGAATGCAGCACTGACCGATGTGCCTTAGATGATATGGGTTCTCCGGATCGTGATGATGTGCGAGCTCGTACTGCAAAAGCGCCTTCGCCCACTCACGGCCTCTAAGAAATGTATCTCCTTGATGAATAAAGGGAAGCACCTTGAGGGCCCCATAGACCCTTCCGATGAGATTGTCGACGGTTACTGTGGTACCATTCTGCTCGCACTTGCGTCGCAGCTCACGAAGAGAAAATGGGAGTGACCACACCATGACCTTCGGATCCCGCCGCATGCCCAAATACACAGTGACTCCAAGGTGATCAGCAAGCTTCTGGCGCAGCGGTCTAAAGTCAGAATCCGCGCGTACGATGCATGCAGCAAGGCTATCCTCCCTATCAGCCCCCAGCTTGAGCATAGTAAGCTCCGCATTGGGTAAAGTCCGGAGATTGGCGCTCAGGAAATCGTAAGTGAGAGTCATCGTGGTGCTCATCATCCATTCTGCGACCTGTATGCTACTGGACCGCAACTCGTCAAAGTTTCCAACTCGGACGGCAAAGAGCACCACGTATCGATCTGCGAGTTCAGTCGACGGCAGATGTTCGAGCGTCTCTAGGTACCCACCAAGGATGTCGCGCAGATCCTCAACCGACTTGGTTTCAGGAGCCGTGGAAATGCCGGACCTGATGGCACTCCTGACGGTCTTGCGGGTCATATCACTTCTAGCCAGAATCTCTCCAGCAAGTCGCCCAAGCGAGCCTAAAAGCCTCCGACCTGTCTCGTCGAAGATGTCCTCCTTGCTCTCACGCGCCTTACGACTACCAACATACAAGACACCCCCAACCGGGGAATCGTCATCGACACACGCTGGCACTGCGGCCACAGCAGTCGGCCTCTCGAATGCCTGAGCGAATACGCGCGGATCCGACTGCACAACTTGGTTCACAAAAAGAGGGCTCCGAAAACGGTAAACCCAACCAGGCAGTGAATACTCAACGGGGTAGGTGGTACCGCCCCGCATATCAGTCGGAAAAGATGAACTAGCCGCTGCGATCGCGAGGCCATCACTGTGCTCCGCTTGTGGCTCCATGATCGCGCAGTAATCCCAGGCGGGATCCGCCGCGACAACCAGGTTGGCAAACACCGTCAGCATATCTGACTGGTTTCGACGAGGAGCCGATGCCATATCCTCATCAACACGCGTTTCAAGCTGAAGCACCACATCCCACAGGAGAGGCAAAATAACCTGAATCAGGGCGTATCTGTCCGCCGGCAAGTTCACGCAACCGCGTGCCAGCATCTCTATGATGTCTCGTAACTTCACATCCGTAGAGTGTTTGTCTATCCCCAGCGTAACCTCATATGAATCAGACCCAGTTCGCGCTGGCATCACTACGCAGAACATATCATGAACCGGCAGCACTTTGTGAAGATGCTCCGGGTCCTGAAAGCGAACGAAGACCTCACCATCCGTTGTGCTCCATCCGATTGGAATCCGAGGGGTCTGCCGCAGAAGCGAGGCCGCGGCACCTTCACTCTGACGCCTTACCTGCAGACGCACACTCCCTTTTGCAGGTTTCGCCGTGATGTCCATCAATTGGTCGCTGTCATGATGATACCTTTCGACCATGATCAGCGCACCCGGAATTGCTTCTGCATCGCAAATCACTTCAAGCAGAATCTGCAGTAACCGAGCCATCACCTGAACCTGGGTACGCTGAACGTGGTTCATCCCAGCATGGATTACTGGCAGTAAAGCAGCAGACTCAGAGTAAGCAGGCTCTGTGAGATGAGACCGAGCATGCCAGGCCGCTATGCACTCACCCACACTCATGTCCCTTCTCTTAAGTTCTGCTACGAAGAGCGCTTTCTCCAGATCCGTGAGCGCGTACTTCCGCCTTTCCTGGCGTTGACCCTTTCTTTCGAAGACCGGGCTAAGAAACTCGTCCTTTCTCTCAAGATACAACAGACTATTCGTGGATTCGCCCGTGAGCTCCTTCATCTGAGCAAGAGTGAAACTCGTCGAGGCTCGATAGTCCTTGAGTCGCTCCGCAATCGCTGCCTCAATCTTGGCAAGGTTGATTGGCTCAAGCTTACGCTCAATAGGCGGTTGCTGCTCCGCCTCAGGTGCGACCTCAAGAAATTCTGTTGACATATTGAATTCTCCCGACCGCCGTTGAAGTGCAGTACATCCTGGTGTTTGTATTCCAGGGTTGGGCAGATCCTATTCGTCTGCGAACTACTGAACAGACCAGCTATCGAGTTGTGCAAGCCTTTGCGCCAATCCCAGTAATCGGGAGTCACGACAAGGGCATCCAGAGCGGCCGATAACTGACTGACAGAGCAATGGAGGCACGCCAGAAGCCTGGTCGCGGGGCCACTGATGTCGCCCGCTGGCCTCCGACATATCTGCGACCAGCATTTGGCCCGCGATTTGAGTCAAACAAGGGCAAGCTTGCGGCTTTCGGTAGCCTCTGATTCAATCAGGGTCCAACAACCACAGGAATGGGCAATGGGAACCTTGATCAGTTACCACATTATACCAGATTAGTTAGTCACAGTCAAGCATTTAAGTGATCTGCTCTACGGCTGTAAAGAAGATTCAGGTCACGCATTCAGAAATACGGACGTCAAAGTCGTCTTGGGCATGCATTGGCATATCTTGCAAGACCCTCGGACCATCTCGACTAATCTTTGTGGACCCTGTGGGCCGCCCAGGGCGGCGACGCCCGCCTCCAGCATACCAACAATCCATAGAGCATACCTCAAGATAGCCATGCCGACTCTCAGGTCAGGCCAAAAGAGTCCATTACTGTGGACTTTCTCCGTCTCAATTCGTGAGTACAGTAGAATTTACGTCACTTAATCGCTTGACACATGGGGACTATTGCGCGATACTTTAGACAGTCGTCGACCAATTGGTCATGCACAGTAGGGTGCGAAGGGAGGTACCACCCATGCGATCCTCATCTCAACTCCTGCGAGAACTGGCTGGCGCGCTGACCAAGCTGGATGACCCCCATGCTCTAGCTCAGACTGCCTTCGCGGCCTGGGAGACCATCTCCATCCAGCTTGAGGATGTCGACGGAGAAGCGTCCGGCAGATCAGTAAACAGACTCCTCCATACGGCCCTAGAGCAGTTGGTTGAGAGCCACCGCAAAAGCAGCCCTGTGCCTATCGAAATCCAGTATCTCGACCTGCGCTATAGGCAGAACCTTCACGCTAAGGTGGTCGCCAAGGAACTTGGCTACTCTAGGGAGCACCTCAGTCGGTTCTATCGGAATCGGGCCCTGCAAATGTTAGCCGACTTCCTGCTCGGCACCGTGGCTGAGTCCGAAATCTGGCAAGGAGCACAGCAACCATGAACACGAAAGTTTTCATCTCCGGCGCATTGACGGCGATCTCGGATTCCGAGAGAGTGAAGGCAGACTACGAACGTATTGCCGACCTATGCGAAGTGCATGGATTGACGCCCTACGTGCCACATCGGTATACAGATCCTGTCATCAACTCCGATGTGTCTTCGCAGCGTGTGTACGAGCTCGACAGCTACCACGTGCGGACGGCTCGTCTGGTCATCGCTTACGTTGGCATTCCGTCTCTGGGCGTGGGCCAAGAAGTCGAGATCGCACGGCAATCTGACGTCCCCGTGATCCTGCTCTACGAACGCGAGCATCCGGTTTCCCGTATGACGCGCGGCTGCCCAGGCGTGGTGGCTGAGATCCCATTTGACAGCTTCGATGAGGCCCTGAGCCAAATTTCAGCATTATTGCAGAATCTGCCGTTGGCCAGGGAAATGAAGAAGGCGGAAGGGATGCTTTCGTAAAAGTACAACCCAAATCCCATCAGAGCCTGCGGGACACGGAGGGTAAACACATGAGCCCTGAGACAATCATCATACTGCTAATCGGCTTCGAGCTCGGCATGATGGTCGGCGGCTCCATGAGCCGCCCTAATATCCTGAGTTGATGGACTGCCGATGGCCGCAGCCTGCTGCCGCCGGGCTTTCCTGCCGGTCCCTCGACCCCAGGCGCACGAAAAGGGATCGTAGTCATGCCAGGCTCTATGAGCAGAAACGGGCGGCCATCGTCTGCAGAGGGCATGACCTTACATGCAGTCGACGCGACCGGGCGAATCCGGAGCGCAACACGCCAGAACTGGGAGTGAAGAAGATGTCTGCGCTTACTGCCTACCAGGCCTTGGATACCCTAATTGACGCCCCCGGGTATGCCGGTTCCCCGCTGGCGATCCGTGGTGTAGGCTTCGCGTCGCGACCTGGCACCTCTCCGATGGACGGGTTGCGCGTATGCCGCCATCCCCATGAAGGACGAAACGTCATCGACGTGAAAGGGATACGTATTGGCGCGGCAGCACCCGTGGTCATGGCGGGGCCATGCTCTATCGAAAGCCAGGAGCAGCTTCTTGCGGTTGCGACAGCAATCAGCCAATATGGACGGTTCGTTCTGCGCGGAGGTGCATTCAAGCCGAGAACATCGCCGTACAGCTTTCAAGGACTTGGGTCGCAAGCCCTTAAGTACTTGAAGCAGGTGGCAGAGCACCTGGACCTTGTTTCGATCACTGAGGTGATGGACCCGCGGGAAGTGGAGTTGGTTGCCTCGTATGCAGATATCCTCCAGATCGGTTCGAGAAACATGGCGAACTACCCGCTGTTACGGGAAGTAGGTGTCACGAACAAGCCTGTGATGCTGAAGCGCGGATTCGCCGCCACCATTGACGAATGGATCAACGCCGCGGAGTACATTCTGTTGGCGGGCGGAAGGGACATTATCCTTTGTGAGAGAGGGATCAGAACGTTCGAAAACGCGACTCGCAACACGTTGGACGTCAGCGCCATTGCCCTGGTTAAGCAGGACACACGCCTACCAGTGATCGCGGACATCAGCCATTCCGCTGGTCGAACCGATATCGCGATCCCACTAGCCAGGGCAGCCCTTGCGGCCGGAGCAGATGGCGTGATGGTCGAGGTCCATCAGAATCCACCGGCTGCTTTGTCTGACAACGAACAGCAGTTGGATCTCGATGAGTTCAGGGACCTGATGCAGGCCCTTGACTTTGCCCCTAGGGGCTGAAGGGAGGTGTGATCATGAGTGACTATGCGGAGATCTGGCAGAAAAGACTAGGCCACACTGCTCCGCTTGAGGTCTTGTGCCCGGCACATGATCTTCCTACGATTAGGGCAGCGGCAGCAGGAGGCGGCAATGCCGTCTACTTCGGTATCGACCGCTTCAGTATGAGGCGCGATATGGCCGGCTTCAGTCCTGAGGATCTGCCCCAAGCCATCGCCACGTGTCACGCTTGTGGATTGAAAGCCTACCTCACGACCAACACGGTCATCTACGACAGCGAGATCGATGAGCTTCGGGAGGTATTGCGCACGGCAAAGACGCTCGGGATCGATGCCGTGATCGTGCAGGACCTTGCGGTCATGGCAGTAGCCCGGGAGCTGGGCATCGATTTCCACATTTCCACTCAATGTAATGTGTGCAACCGGATCGCAGCACAGTTCTATGTCAGCCAAGGCGCCAGCCGCCTTATCCTGGCGCGCGAACTCAGCCTGGAGCAGATTCGCCAGATTGCGGCCTCTGTGGAGGCTGAGATCGAGGTCTTCGTACATGGAGCCATGTGTTTCAGCTATTCGGGACGTTGTGACTTCTCCCAATTCTTCACCGGCAAACTCGACAACCGCGGCCGATGTACCCAGCCTTGCCGACGTTCTTGGCGACTAGTGGATACGCAGGACACCGACATCGTTTACGATGAAGGTCACTTCTTCTCAGCGAAGGATCTGTGCTACATTGCCCACATGCCGGACCTCATCGCGGCTGGCGCCTCCGTCTTCAAGATCGAAGGCAGACGGCGCCCTCCTGAATATGTGGAAGCGACGGCCCGCTGCTACCGCGCAGCCATCGATGCCTGTCTCAACGGATCGTTCTCCAGCGAGAAGGCGCACGCGTGGCAGGGACAGTTAGCAAACGTCTTCAACAGGGGATTTGGCACAGGCTTCCTTTACGGGATTCCCGGCCCGGAGGACTCAACAATCGCATTGCCCATCAACAAGGCCACTAAGGAACGTATCCGGATCGGTGAGGTGGTTGGGCATGAGCTGCTCTCGAAAAACACTCGCATCCGTCTGACGTCCGGCGATCTGGCGGTGAACGAGGACGTGATCATCGAAGGTCCTGAGAGTTATGGGCACCTGCAGGTGAGCGAGTTACGCATTCAAGGAGTGCCATGTCAAAGGGCCGCTGTCGGCTCAGAGGTAGTTATCCTCACAGATTGCCAGCCGACGCTCGGCGACCAGGTTTATGCCTGGCGACTCAAGCCGCAGTGAAGAGGCCAGTCGGCGGAGTAGGACTCCGCCGACTGGATCCCATATCTCAGGAGTGCGCTGACTTGGCATGCGCTCAGGCCGATACAGCATTCTGCCATATCCGTCATCGAGGAGGTCCATATGCTGCAGATTGTCATGGTGGGCGGCCCATCCGGGGTTGGAAAGACACGGATGATCGATCGCCTGCTTCAGCAAGAGGTACAGTTCTGTCGCCCACGCTCTTACACTACTCGTCCACGCCGAGCCGATGAAGCCAACTCGGAATACGAGCATCTGTCTCGAGAGGAATTCAATCAGCTTGAGCGCAGCGGAGCCTTCGTCACTGTGGACGAAGTATATGGACATCGGTACGCCATGGCCTTCAAGTCACTGGAGGACCTGGCCAAAAACGGCAGAATCCCGATCAAAGAGATTCATCCGCAGCATCATGCTAAGCTGAAACACCTCTTGCCGGGAGCACTGTCGGTCGTGCTCATGCCGGAAGACACCGAGCAGTTCTGGTCGAAGGAACAACGCTGCACTATTGGCCTCGACAGGGAAAGAGTTGTCAGAACCGATGAGGACTGGGAGTTCTATCGGCAAGTCGGGCCACAGACACATCCCATTGACGTGGTGCTTTCGGTCGACACCAGGGAATCAGTCGATGTGCTGGTGGGCAAATTTCTGCGAGCTGTGCATGAACTCATTCCGGCTCCCGTAGATGAGTCTGATGTGGAGCGGCAAAACAGATGTGGCTATGACTTGATCGCCGACGAATTCTCGGATGAAAAACGCATCACCACCGCTAACTTCCACTATCTTAGCGCGGGGTTCTTCAGAGATGAAATCGCGCGTCTGGCACAACCTGGCTGCTCGGTGCTTGATTTGGGCACCGGCAGAGGGCACCTTGTACCCATCCTGGAGGGAAGCGGAGCGCACACGTTTCTGGCGGATCTGTCGTCGCGCATGTTATCACTGGTTCACTGCCGCCCCGACACAGAGAAGATTTGTAGCGCAGCCTCCAGCTTACCGTTCCCGGGCGGAACCCTGGATCTCGTGGTAAGTAGTCTGGCGGACCCGTTTCTCCGCACACCAGCGATTAGCGAGGTCAACAGAGTCCTGAAAGCTCAGGGCTCCTGGGCGTTCACATCACCCTCGCGCATATGGTCAGACGCGTTGCGCAAGTCGTCCGGCATTCCACAAGGGATGACCAAGTTTGTACACTCATCGGGTCAGGACGCCGAGGTGTATTCATTCACGTATCACGATGCAGAGCTTCGTGAACTCTTGACTTCATGCGGCTACATACTTGACAGGTTCGTCGTTGCGCGTGGAAGGCAGCTGACAGGTCAGAGAATATCTCCGGCATTGATCCAGGCAGCTGTTCAGCTCCAAATGGAGTTTGGCGATCTGCCGATCTTGCAGATGGTTGTCGCTCGGAAACATCAGTGATACGAGTCAAGATTGGAGGTAAGGAGCGATGACGGCTAGCAGTCAACCCGCGGCGGTAGATCGCCTGGCCTGCAAGTTGCGCACAGTTCTTCTGAAAGCGGATTCAAAGGCTATCCTGATCGCAACCTTGGGCGGCTCTCAGCAGGCGCTGGACGTTCGGAATGTCAACTGTGGGGGATACGGCCGAATATGGCACAAGCCGCAAGCCTCCAAAGCTGGCTGGGTCGACTTCATCTTCCCTTTTGAGCCGGCAGCATACAAGCTGGGACTACCTCCTGATCAGGTTCGAGCTGCTCAGGTTTTCCAAGTCGCAGGCTGCAACTACCGATGTTGGTTCTGCTACGTAGACTATCAGCTAATGATTGCGAACACCTCCCGATCCAGGTACTTCACGTGTGATGACCTGATCGAGTTCTATCGATACGAGGATACTCCTCCCCAAATCATACGCCTCAGCGGCGGTCAACCGGATCTTGTGCCGGAATGGATACCCTGGATGATGCAAGCGCTGCTTGATGCTGAGTTGCATGAGAAGGTCTACCTATGGGCTGACGACAACCTCAGTAGCGATTTCGCCTGGAGGTATCTGACGACCAAGGACTGGGACCTGATGCTTGGTTATGCCAACTTCGGCAAGATCGGCTGCCTGAAAGGCTACGATCCTGAGTCCTTCCACTTCAACACACGTGCGCCTGAGTGCCATTTCGATCGCCAGCTCGATATACTGGGCAGATTGGTGAGGAGCGGACTTGACATCTACGTTTATCTTGTGTTAACCTCTCCTCAACTGCGTGACGTGCGCGGCAAGATAGAAACGCTACTCGATAAGTTGCAGACCATTCACTCCAATCTCCCGCTGCGCGTCTCTCCCATTGAGATCAACCTGCATACTCCGACTACAACGCGCCTCGGAGCAGCAGAGTGGGCGGCGTTGCAGCACAACCAGTACAAGGTGCTGGGTGTATGGCAGGAAAGTCTCGCCCGAAGATTCACGTCCGATGAATTACAGCAACCAAGTTACGCTGTGAAGTTTTCTTGATCGCTGAATCTAGCAGAGCACCGGCTCGCTAGGCCATCTCGCGACTGTGTGACTCATCCCACAATCCACATCAGGATGGCCACGGATGCTAGGACTAGCCAAATGAATCATCAACAACTGTCCCTTCTTTGCGTCCCCAACCCACCCAGACGAAGCCCGACCGAGATACTAGCCGCTGTCCGGTACCTGCGCGAATTCCATGCCCAAGGACTTCTTGGTGGGGCGCACATGCCCGAGGACGCCAATCCAGGACTAGATCGGGCTTCTCGAGATAACTTCCACTACTTCACTTTGCCCATGGCGCTAAATTACCAGCGCAACTCCTATCGTTTGTGGGAGGCGGCACTGGCCACGTATCGCGATCCTGCCACTCGCTTTGCTTTTCAGCCAGAGGCAGTCGACGCTGCCGCCGACGAGGATCTATGTGCCGCTTTGACGAAATACAAGGTAGCCATTCAGCGCAACCGGCACCCTGCGATCTGGAAAACAATATGCCGAACGCTTACTCGTAGCTACGGGGCGGATGTGAGAACACTGTTTGCCAATAGCCAAAACGACATTGCCTTGATCTTGGAAGAAGTGCAGGTTCGACAGAAGACGGGATTCCCATACCTGTGCGGGCCCAAAATCGCCAATTACTGGCTTTATGTGATGACCCAGTATACCGACGCGAATCTGAAGAATCGGTGCTGTCTCTCAGTGGCACCAGACACCCACGTCATCCAGGCCAGCATCGTGTTAGGCGCCATCGAAGCTGATCCGGATGATCCACGGGCAGCTTCGATGGCGGCCGATGCTTGGAGAAATATCCTAGCTGGTACCGATCTCTGCCCAATTGATATACACACGCCTCTCTGGCTTTGGAGCAAGAGTGGCTTTCAGCCGGGAGTCCCGAGCTAGAATCGCACCCGGCCTGAGATCCGTTCTTTGGTGCAGACCATCAATATGGCACAACTTGCACAAACGGATCCTCCGACCGCCACTGATCCTCCTGCTAAAGCGCGTGCCCCAGGGCCGATGACATCGCCAGTCTCCGCACTAAGCCTGGCGTAACGGCACAGTAGCTCTGCGCCACTAACCAGTCGTGGGTGGTGTGATCGTGACCGAAGCCAGTACATCTGTCAGATACGGCTCCGGCACCGTCATCGCCACAAAGCGCTCGTCCAGTTCGGTCAGGACACAGAGGGCTTCAGAGCACCACGCGATCATTAGTCGAGGGTCTGAATAGCCAGGCACACTACGCCACCGTCCGCTCAACCCGGTCGGCCACCTGCTCGTTCCTTTGCGACCACCTTCCCTTCGCCATCTGCAGCAAGGACCAATATCCGTTCATATTCCGCATGATCCAGGATCGCGATCATCGGCTGCCCGGCGCGCAGGACAACGTAGTGCCAGCCGCGAAAATGCGCGTTCTCCAGGATCTCGCGGGTTTCGGTGCGCAGATCAGTGACGTTGATCGTGTGCCGATCTGGAGTGCTCGCTTTGGGTTGGCTCACTGCCGCCATAGATTCTCCTCCTGGGTTGGTTGAATAGCTTGCTCGTTTGCTCACGGCGCCGGGTTCTGCCCGTCGGCCCGGAAGTGCACGCCGATCGGGGCGCCGGCGAGGCCCTGCAGCGTGCGCAGGATCAGGCGCTTCAGGCGCAGCTCCAGCCACTCCGCGGCGTATCGGTTGGTCACCTGCACCACCAGGGTCCGATCGGCGCTGGCCTCCTCTGGGTCGTCCTCCACGCCGACGCACCGGGTGTCGGCGAGCCAGGCGTCGTATGTGCCGCGCACCATCTGGAAGCGCAGTTGCGCCTTCGCTGCCTCCCACACGGCGGACGGCGTGGCCGGTTGGCCGTTCAGGAGGATACAGGCGATCTCCTCGATGGGCTCGGCGCCATCATCGTCGGCGTCAACGTCGGTCTCGTCAGGCAGCTGCTCATCGGCCTCATCGTCGGCTTCGAGATCATCCTCGCCCACCGCCTCCTCGTCGGCGCCATCGCCCGCCTCGAGCTCTCGGGCCGCCTGATCCAGCGCCCACTCTGGCACACGGGCGTGCTCGCGCAGCCGCGCCACCCAGCGGCCGATGGCCTGCTCGCCCTGCAGCCGCTGACCGCGCGGGTTCTCGCCCGCCTGGACCGCGCGCAGGTGCGCCAGCGCGTAGACCTTGGCCTCGGCGACCGTCTTGTGCGCCAGCATCCACTCCACCAGGCTGACCGCGACGCTGGCGAAGATGCCGTGCTCAACCAGGAACTCGGTCAGCTCAGCGCGTTCGGCATCGGCTGCGCTCGCAACGATTTCACCCCCAGCCGAATTTGCCCCAAATTGAATTTGCCCCAAATCCTGCTTGGGGTAAATTCGCCCTCCCCCCGCACCCCCCTCCTCCCCGTTACCGCGCGCGATCGCGTTAACCCTTTCAGGAGGAGGAAGATAGAGATCTCCCGGGTATTTACCTTCCTCCTCCTTAAGGGCCAATTTGAGGCAAAATGAATTTGCCCCAAATTCCACTTGGGGTGAATTCCCGTTCGAGCCGGGGTGCGGCTCCGCCTGCGGGGCGCGCAGTTGGGCCAGCATCTGCCGGAGCTGCGCCTCGGCGACCGCCACGGCCTCGACGATCCCGGCCGGCAGGCTTCCTCGCTGCCCGGAGAGCACCGGCAGCGGGATCAGCCAACGGACCGCCGACGCGCCGGGCTTCTGATACTCGAGCAGCAGGTGCTTGCTGCGCAGCTCGCGGCGCGTGATGCGCACCATCTCGGCCGTAACGCCGCCCATGAGCTCCGCCAGGCGCTCGTCCGTGGGATCGCACTCCCCACGTTCCCAGGCCAGGCCCTTCAGGTGCAGCCACAGGCTGAGCCCCGGCCCGGAGAGCGCGTTCAGGCTGACCAGGTCGTTGATGACCCAATCCACCGTGTAGTACCCCTTGGGCGGCGGGTGACATTGCAGCACCCGCTTCTTGCGTCCCCGCGGCATCGGCGCTCCCCTTTCGCCCGGCGGGCGGAGCGACGGTTGGTGTCGGCGATTTGGATCGGGGAGACACGCTACTATGGCGCTCTCTGACCCCAGCCGGTAGCGGTGTCTCCGCCGGCTGCTCACGCCCACCTGATCTCGGCGGCCCGCCCCGCACGGGGTGAGCTCCACCAGGCATGTGGCAACCGGCGTTCGCCCGCGACCGGCCTACCTCCGCGACCCCTGCGTCACTCAAACCATCATGCCGCTCAAGGCGTCGGCCATCTCTTCGTCGTCCGGCAAGCCGTCCAGCCTGACCTTCAGGTTGCCGGTGCGCAGCGCGCCCTTGACCGCGGCCGTACGCAGCCGGTAGGGCACCCCGCCCAGGAAGGCGATCAGGTCGTCGTCCTGGCCCGGATAGAGCCGCAGCTTGATGAAGTAGATGCGAGGCGGCTGCACCAGCCGGGGCCGGCCGCGCTTCACCGGGTATGCGGGGTTAGCCATCGGCCACCTCCTCGGCGCCGTCCCGGGCAGGCTTGGCCCGTTTCCGGGCGGCCTGCATCAGCGCCATCTTAAACAAACCCCGCGCGGTGGCGATCACTGGATCCTCGGGTAGGAACGCCTTGCCGCCGAAGCGCGTGAGCAGCGCCTCCCGCAGGAGCAAGGCCCCGCCGCCCACCACCACGATCGCGGCGAAGCGCCGGTAGTCGCGGCCCCAACGCCGCTCGATCAGGCCGGTGACCTCGCTCGCCCAGATCGGCAACGCCAGGCCGATATCCAGCCGGCCGGCCCGGAGCTGGGTATCCAGCTCGCCCAGGGTGTAGAGGCCGTCCGGCGCAGCCAACTCCAGCAGGCGCCGCACGCCGAAAGTCTGCCCTGCCGTGAAGCGGTTGACCGGCGCGCCGTTGCGCGCGACCAACAGCTCGACGGTGGACATGCCGACCGAGACGACGCCGATCTCCTTGCCGAAGAGCAGCTTGCGGGCCAGGATGAAGCCGCCTGTCTCGTCGAGCAGGAAGTCGAAGAGCGCGCCGGCCGGCTGCGAGGAGATCTTGGCCTCGGTGATGGCGGCTTCGCAGGGCGTGCCATCGGCCGTCCAGGTATGCCCGCCGACCAGCCAGCGGCGCACGCCGGCCGCCAGGCTGGCGGTCTCGCTCTCGGGGCCGGTGAGGGTTTCCAGCGGCAGCCCGATGGTGACGTTCAGTTCGACTGCCAGCCGGTTGCACTGCTGACGGTAGCGGGTCAGCCCGGCATAGGTCAGCGCCTGCAGCTCCGGCGAGCCGGTGAAGCGGTCGTGGTCCAGGTTCTCGACCACCCGACCCCAGTCGGCCGCGCGCGCGCCGACCCAGAACGTGCCGGCCTTGGTGACGATGCGCAGCGGCGGCTTGGCCTGAGCCAGACCGGCCATCCGGCTGAGGCCGCGGCTGCCGTCGGTGGCGACGATGGACGGGAGCTGGATGCCGCCGCCAGGCCCGCAGATCTTGATGGCGCCGGCGCCCGGGTCGATGCCCAGGAGCACTTCCGACGCCACGGTGGCAAAGGGCGCCGTCGGGATCCCCTCCCGACGATAGGTGATTGTCGTTTGCATGCGGTTCTCCTTCCTTGATAAGCGGCGACCCACACGGTCACCACGCTCAAAAGTCGTGTGGTACGTGCAGCGCCGGCGGCTCCGGTGGGAAGGCCGTGTTCGCTCCTTCCAGGGCGTCTGCATGCACCGGCGTCTCCGCCGCGCCCAGGTGGCCCGTCTCTTCCGGGGCCGGTCGGTGCTGTTCCGAGCCGCTGGCCAGGCCGTGCGCGGCCAGGGAGTCGTGCGCCCTGGCGGCGATCTGCAGCAGTTCGGCCTGGGCCAGGGTCCAGAGATTGAAGGTTCGGCTCATAGGGTGCTCCTTGTCGCTGTGGAGGACGAGATAATGGATCCATTTCCATCCTGATCACCCGCTTCAGATGGCTCTTCCGGGCCTGCCTCGGCGATCTGCTCACCGGCAGCCGATCCGGCCGCGGCGACCAGCTCAGCGACGCTGCGCGGGTCGTCCGTGAGGCCCAGCAGATACTCGATGGTCGTGTTAAGAACCCGCGCGATCGCGGCCAGGGTGATGGCCGCTGCGTGTTGGTATCGGCCGGACTCCAGGCGCCAGATGTGGCGCGAGTTCAAGCCGGCGTGCCAGGCGAGCGCATCGGCCGAGAAGCCGCGTGCCTTGCGCAGGGCGCGCATCCGCCTGCCGTCCACGGCGATGGGTGTGAGTTGATCTGGCATGTGTCTGCTCCTTGTGTTAGGATGCGGACACAGCGTGGGGGAACCCGGATGGTGGGGAACAAAAAGCGGGTAGCGCGTGACGCCCTGATCGCGATCAAGCTTGCGCTCGATCCCGGATCAAAGGATCACTCGCTACCCGCTAATCGTGGGGTAACTGAAGCTGCCCTACCGGCCTGATTCGATCAGTTTCCGGTCGGGTTTAGCCACTAACGCATCATCTTCGGGGAGCAACTGGACATTTGCCCAGAGACGGCACGACCCGTCGTCCCCGCACGGAGTAACTCTGCATATACAGGCTTGATCGCCTGATGCAGACGCCGTATCGAGAGAGCCATCCCGAATGCCGCCAAGCAATTCGATGGGATGGCTCTCGCCGTTTAA
>Ga0172371_10004027_pt1 | contig 22458 bp, 21 predicted proteins | sample Lak12m_FD_114543 | JGI IMG/M metagenome (GOLD analysis project Ga0172371, IMG submission 114543) | Freshwater microbial communities from Kabuno Bay, South-Kivu, Congo - kab_022012_12m | ecosystem: Environmental > Aquatic > Freshwater > Lake | place: Democratic Republic of the Congo: South-Kivu...
AAAACAAAGAATTTATGGATATTGTCAACAGCCCTGAAATACAGGAAGCTGTTAAAAAGTTAAAAAAATAGCTTATCGTTATATAATTTATTATAGGAACGGATATTTTTATAATTTGAGAGTATTAGTTGATAAAATTAGTAAGAATATCTTTAATCTTCTTTTATGTAGCGGTTAGCTCTATCATCTGCCTGTGTGCGTTTGGCGAAGACATAGTTATTTACGGGGATAGTCAACGTAATCCAGAGATACAGCGTAAGCTTATACAAACCATCCTTACTTTTAAACCAGCAATTGTTTTTAGGGTCGGGGATATAGTTGATAATGGAAATGATCCAGAGCTTTGGAAACTTTTTAACGATATCCACGGTCCGTTATTAAAAACAACAGAATATTTTCCCGCGCTGGGAAACCATGAATATGATTCACAGCTGTATTTTGATAATTTTCCATTCTTGCAGCAACGAAGATGGTATTCTGTCAACCGTATGGGCATTCATTTTATTATTCTTGATAGCAATTCTAGGCTTGATGTTGAGTCAGAACAGTATCAATGGCTGAAATTAGATTTAGCAGCAGTAGAGGAAACCGCTAAGTTCATAATTGTAATATTTCACCACCCTCTTTTTGACGTAGGCCAACTTCATAGGGGTGACGAAAGAAATATTAAGTCTGTGCTTATGCCTATTTTTGAGAAATACGCGGTATCAGCGGTTTTTTCCGGACACTCGCATGATTATCAGCGGTTCGGATATAACGGCATATATTTTATTGTTACGGGTGGGGGAGGAGCTAACCTTTATGGACAGTCCAGAAGTGACCCGTATTTGCAAAAATTCAGCTTAACCTATCACTTTTGTCTTTTAACCCAAGAGGAAGGTTTTTTAATGGTTAAGGTTATTGATATTGATTCAAATATAATCGATAATTTTAAAATATCATCCAGGGTTGAAAACTACGCAGTTAATTAACTCGCAATGCCTCAAGCTAAAAACTTTCTGAAGAACATAGTAAGATTTATTAACTTAAAAATATCAAATACGGCCTGGATTGGGCCGGCCGCAGTAAGTTTTATGGTTGCCGACAGCTGTGATGACCGGTGTATATTTTGCGGGGATTATTCGCCATATTCTAAGAACCCAGGTAATTCTCATAAGAGAGAGCCAATGGGGACGGCGTGCTTTAAGAATGTTATTAAAGATTTGAGACGATTGCACGTCCAAAAGATAATCTTGGCAGGCCGGGGCGAGCCGCTTTGTCACCCTGATATCACGGAATTTGTAAAAACAGGCGTAGAAAATGGCCTGCAAGTTTTAGTGCGGACTAATGGTATCGCGCTTGATAAGAAATGCAAAGATTTGGTATATTCCGGAAAAGTCCGCTATGAAATCAGCCTTCACGCGGCTCATCCTGAAACATGGCAGTTAATCCATGCCGGAAGAACCGCTAAGGATTTTCAAGGGATACTTGATTATATTGGTGCGCTGCCGGAAAAATTGCGCAGGGGCATCTCTTTTATCAATGTCCTCTGTCAATTAAATTACCGGGAGGCCCCGGATATAATTAAGCTGGCTCATCGTTTGGAAATAAAAGAAGTGTACTTTCAGCTCGCAATTGATCGCGATTTAAATGACCTTGGTAAAAGTAGAGTTGGCCTTAAGGAATCAGAAAAACCAATTATGTTGGAAAAACTTTTAGAAGCCAGGGAGAATGCGCGCAGCTTTAAGATAAAAACAAACCTTAACTGCATAATATCTCAAATAAAAAGCAAATTTGACAGTAAGCCGGTTGATGCCCCGGGGCGCCCAGCGGGTTTAGATAGAAGCAACGCCTGCTATGTGGGGTATTTAAATACTTTGATTTCGTCAGATGGCGATGTTCTACCCTGTTGTAATTACGGAGGGTCTTTGGGGAATATCAAGGATTTATCGTTCAGCCTTATTTGGAACTCTCCGTCATACAGGGATTTTAGGGATTACGGTAAAAGGGGGATGTTTAGCAGGATTCCATCTTGTGTCTACCGGCAATGTCAATACTATGGATTAAACAAGAAGGTACAGCGGGTTTATAAAAATACATAAGGCATATATGAAAACTCTGCTAATTTATCCTCCGTGTTTTTCTTTCCTGGAGAGTAAAAGTTCTACTAATATTCCCCTGGGTCTGCCATACCTGTCAGCATATCTGAAGAAACAGGGCCGCGAGGTATCTATCCTTGATTTGAATATGAAAATGTATCTTGACTCTGATAAGAGCAACAGGATTCTTTGGCATGAGAAAAATCATAATTCCTGGGTGGTAAAAGAGTCATTCTTAAGGAAGGTCTTGCCAAGGCTTCAGAGTATACAGGATAAATGGGCGGATAATATACTGAAATCCGGACCTAAAATTGTAGGTTTTTATATTTCATCTACGACCCGCTGGATGGCGCTTTCAATTGCCAAGAAGCTTAAGCAAAAGGACAACAATGTATTGATTATATTTGGCGGTCCTGATTGTTATAAGGAGCGCGCGGAAGAATTTCTCGGGACTGCTTATGTAGACGCGGTGGTAATAGGGGAAGGAGAAGTTACCCTTTCTGAGATCATAGCTTGTTATGAAAAGGCCGGCCGCATAAGCAGCTGTCCGGGAGCATTTTTCAGGATTAATGGCAAAATAATTTACGACGGGCAAAGAGAATTAATAAACGATTTGGATATACTGCCTTATCCTGACTTTTCTGATTTAATAAATGACTATAAAGCTATTTTTGGTGAGAAGCTGTGGCTTTCTATATCATGGTTAAGGGGCTGCCCGCACAGGTGTGCTTTTTGTTACGAGACCAGATTCTGGGGCCGCTGCAGGGGCCGTTTAACGCAAAGTGTTGTTAATGAGTTTATATATCAGGAAAACAAGTATGGCATAAGGAAGTTCCATAAAGCCGATTCCACTCTGGCTGTTTCGCAAGAGCAGCTTGAGCAAATATGCGATTTACTGATAGAGGCAAAGTTGGATGTGAAATGGTATTCTCAGGCCCGGGCAGAAGGGTATTTGACCTTGTCTTTATTGCAAAAGATGCGTAAATCTGGATGCAAAGCCTTGTCTTATGGGGTAGAAAGCGGGTCGCAATCTGTAATTGATAGAATGAATAAAGGTTTAGATTTAAAGACAGAGCAGGAAGTTATAATTAATACTGATAAAGCCGGGATAGGGGCATCTATAACAATTATGGCAGGGGCTCCCGGAGAAACGATAATTGATTTCATAAAGAGTATCTGGTTTATCTTAAAGAATGCTAAGTCTATAGATAATCTGAGCGTATCTGCGGCCGGGCTCTTTCCTATGAGTGACTGGTATCTGCGGCCGGAGAAATATGGTATTGTAAAGGGCAGAAAATGTTATTATTTTTGGAGGTCAAAGTATTGCATTAATAATAGGTACGCAAGAGCAGCTAAAAAGTATCTCATTGGGGTTATCTACAATATAATAATTTGGAACAGAAAGAGAAAGAAGCTCAGGAAATTAATAAGATGATATTCTGGGACGCAAAACCAAAAAGCGCAAGCATGGTACTGACTACCAAATGTAACGGAAAATGCGGCATGTGTAAAATATGGGCGCTGGAGCCGGCAGAGATAGAATTTAATCAGGCACTAAAAATAGTCCTGGATTTAAAGTCATTCGGGATAAACACTATAAACCTACTCGGCGGAGAACCGTTATTGTATGATAAGTTGTTCGAATTGGCTAAGTTTATAAAAAGCAAGAATATAAGGTGTACGCTTATAACAAACGGGCTTCTTATCGGCCAACAGAATATAGCTGATATAAAGAAGTTCTTTGATTATGTGGCGGTATCTATTGACGGAAGCTCAAAAGAAGTTTACGAGGTAATCCGCAGGGGATCTTCTTTTGATAAAGCGCTTGGCGCGCTTACTTTGATAAAAAAATACGCTATACCATGTGATATGCGTTATACAATACAAAGTGGGAATGTAAATGACGTAAATAACGCGGTTAATCTTGCGGAAAGCCTTGGCATTAACATTTTGCTGGGGTTTGCGGAAAACAGGGGGGTAGGAAATGCGCAAGGCGGAATCTGCAAGAAAGTGGAAGCGCAAGAGCTGATAGGCCGGATATCCAGAATAGATTCTCCTGTGTTTTTAAATAAAAAGAAAACTTTTGAAATAATCGCAAGCAGGCTGGAGGGAAAACAGACGCATTTTAAATGCCGTTCTCCCTATAACTATATATTTATTTTTGCCACTTCTGACGTATATCCATGTTCGGTAATTGATGAGAAAATGGGTAATTTAAAGGAAAGTAGAATTAAGGATATTTTCTTCTCCGGACAGTTTGCGCAGATGAGAAAAAGCATAAAAAACGGTAGAAATGAAGTCTGTAAAACTTGCACTCACGGCTGCGAGATAGATGCTTCTATAAGATGACGAATGTTTTATTGATGATGATGGGTGGTATCGGAGGGGATTATGCCTATCTTGAGGATTTGTATAATAACCCACCCGTTGGCATCTCTTATGATATCTGCTTGCCCGAAGAATTTGCCAAAAGCGCTTCAACTCAAACATTCAAAGAAAGAATAGAGAGATGTGATTTGATTCATCTTCATAGCTGGTTCCCTCCATGCGACAATCTTTATACTTTGAAGTTTTTTAGAAATTTAAAAACTCCTATTCTTTGTTCTTTCACAACAACGATATGGGATTGCCATAGGTTATATTGGAAAAAGACTCTTTATCTAGATATGGTGAAATGGTTTTTATATAGCCGCCTTATGAGGCCCAGAGGTATTATTGCCTGGAGCCAGAAGGCAAGGTCAAACGCGATAAAGCAATTTGTTTATAACCCCGAGAAAATAGAAGTTGTCCCTCCGTTTATTAAGCCCCAGTCTGACAGGGTAAATAAAAACAACTCAAGAATAACAATCGGGTTTGTGGGTAATGATTTTGAACGTAAAGGAGGCCTGCTTTTGCTGGAGGCATTTAATGCCCTTACCCAAAAATATAGAAATTTACGCCTGAATATAATTTCTGATTATGAAATAAAAAATACCGAGTTTATCAAAAGCTATGGAAGAAAAGACAGAAGTGAATTATTTAATTGGTTTTATCCTGATTGCGATATTTTTGTCCTGCCTACCGGCGCGGATTTCTTCGGGTTGTCTATTTTAGAGGCGATGTCATTCGGTATACCTGTAATAACGAGTAATGTGTACGCAATGAAGGAAATAATTGATAACGGCAAAGACGGTTTTTTGATCCCGCCTGGGGATTTAGAGGCCCTTTTAGAGAAAATGAGGATTTTAATAGAAAATAAAAGCTTAAGAGAAGAGATTGGAAAACAAGCGAAAAACAAAATATCGGAAAAGTTTAGCCCTGAAGTAATAGGTGGAAGGCTTAAGCAGATATATAAAAAGTGCCTTTGTGTTTCTAGGTGAAGAGCAAAATTTAATCCTTATAGATCATGTTAAAGAGATTTTTATTATCCGTAGTTTTAAAAACAAGTTTTTTCCCGTTTACCATTTTTTATAAGTTTTGTTATGGCGCGGCCTTAAAGGTGATAATCTATATTTTAAGCAGGCAAAAGGCTGTCGTAGCTATTTATTTGACTGCTGGAATGTCTACGGATAATTATATCTATGGTTTAAGCGACATTGACCTTATTATCATAGTTGAAAAATCAGGGGATAAGCAAATAATAGAAAGGATTTACCGCAGGCTTAGCCGCTGGATTCCATTTTTAAAATACGGGGAAAGAAGCCTGAGTACTCCGCAAGAGGTATCTGCCGGCTACGAAACGGACATATTCTTTAAATACAAATTTGACGATTGCAGGAAAAGGGGGAAGTTGCTGTATGGAAAAGATGTCCTGAGTAAGTTACCCGAGCTTGACGAAGGAGGGAAAAAGGAGGTTGTATTTGGCCGCTCGGCATTCATTTGGGCGACTTTGGTAAAACATTTGTTTCTGAGTGTGCCAAATTATCGGGTAATGCGTAATTACATATGCTATAAGCTTTCCGCTGATAGTTGCTTGACGTTTATTTTAGCCAGGAGCGGCAAGGTAGTATCCGACAGGAGAAAGGCATTGGACTTAAATACTGCCTGTGGCGAAAAAGGATGTGACGTTTATGTTAACCGGATGCGGGAGATGGAGAAAGCGAGGTTTTTCTCGGGCAGCCCACTGGTTTTAGAGGATACATATACTTTTTGTTTTGGTATGTTGTCTGAGGCAGCGCGGTGCGTTGAAAACAGGAGCCCAAAGGCTAAGCAGGAGGAGGGGAATGCCCGGGTTTATTTTGAGCCCGGGCCAGCTGATTTTATATTATCAGATCACAACAGGGAAGAAATAGACAGGTTTGTTGATCTTGTAAAGAACAGATATGGAGATTATGTAGAGTCCATACTGGTATCTCCCTGCGTGCTTGTGGGTACAGATGAGGAGGGCATCTGTTTATTTATAAACCCGAAAAAAGTGATTCCTTTTGAAATAGCCAGGCAGATTAATTCAATTATAAACTTTGGTTGTTCTCCCCAGCATATATATTTATATATCGTATCCGGGGATTTGGCATTTTCTTTGAACCGTTCGGATTTTACTCAGGTTTGCTCTGCTTTTTTCACCTCTTCTATTTCACCGCTTAGCTTTCTCTTCCTGGAAAATCAAGCTTCAGTATTATCAGGGGCGCCGCTGAAATATGCCGGAGATAAGGATGCCCTGGTAAACCGTTTTTTACAGTCTTTTTCAGAGTCATATCAGTGGGATGAAAACAGGATTCTGGGGATTATTAATGATAAGAATGTAGTGAGGTTGCCTAATATTAAATTCCATCTTCTTTTTTGGCAGGCGCTGCAATTAAGATTGATTAAGGGGGCGGCAATTTCCGGTAAGATACCTGTTCCTTTATCTAGCGCCCAGGTCTGCCGGTACTGGAATGCTTCACAGGATTATAAATTAAATTGGCTTGAGGAATTTCATAACGAGTACAAAAAAGACTTAAACGGCGTGCCTTCGGATTCGGAAATTTATTTTAATAAAGCGGTAACTGCTTTAAGGGATATATATAGTCCGTTTCCACTGTAACTTAAAAGCTAATTTTACTATGCTGATTGAGAAAAAGCCTAAAACTTCATTTTTGCAAAAGATTTTTCTGTTATTTTTCGGTGTGATATTATCTTTGATTTTGATAGAGGCGGCTTTACGCCTGGGCGGATTAATCTTACTCACTGTTCAGGGGTATCGCAATACCGCCTCTCTTAAAGATAAGGGTGATTACGTGATTCTTTGTTTAGGGGAATCCACTACTGCCTGCGGCGGCGAAGATTCTTATCCCAGTCAGCTTGAGCGAATCCTGAATGCAAGCGGCTCGGGGATAAGGTTTACCGTGGTAAATAAGGGTATCTGGGCTACTAGTTCAGAGGGGATTGCTTCATTGTTAAGTAAGAATCTAGATAGGTACTCCCCGGATATGGTTGTTACGATGATCGGCGTTAATGACCGCACCCGGCCCAGATGGTATGGAAATAAGTTATTTAATTTTATCCATTATTTAAGGATTTTTAAATTAGCGGAGTATCTGACGCTGAATATAGATAATTTGTTCTGGAGGGCGAATATTGTTATCCCTTTTGATAAATATTATATGATTTTAGGAAGATTTTACCTGCGAGACGGTAAATTCTGTGAAGCTGCGGAAAGATTTAAAAAGGCAATTGAGATTAACCCTTCCAATGAAATGGCATATTTTCATTTAGCCTTGTTTTATCACTATCTTGACGAACAGAATAGAGATAAGGCTGAACCGACTTATAAGAAGTGTATTGAAGTAAATCCCCGGAGCGATCTCTGTTATGTTCAGTTAGGTATTATGTATTTCCAGGAAGGTCGTTTCGAGCTTGCGGAAGAGTGCCTTAAAAATTCCGTTGCTATTAAGCCCTGCGAATTCAATTGCCTTATGTTGAGTTGGCTCTATGAAAAAACATCTCGCCTGGATAAGGCTATTAATGTGTTGGAGTCATTCCAGAAGAGTAACCGGAGCGCTGTAGTTTATGGCGGGTTAAACATCCTATACCGGAAACAAGGAAGCCTGCGCAGGTCCCAGGAGTATGCGGATATTGCCCAGCAGCTAAAGAAAAGCGGTTATATCGCTATAACGCGTTCCTATTACCGTATAATTGCAGAAGAGGTGCTTGAGGCAAAGAAAAAGCTGGTTTGCGTGCAATACCCGGTTAGAAGCATTGTGCCGTTAAAAGATATGCTGCAAGGCTACCAGGGGATTATTTTTGTTGATAATGAGAAAATATTTAAAGATGCGTTATCGCGCGACGGGTATGATTATTATTTCTATGATCACTTTGGCGGAGATTTCGGGCATGCTACCAAGCAGGGAAATAAACTCTTGGCTGAGAATATCGCGGATGCTATATTAAAAGAGGTATTTAAGGGTAGGGTTACAAAGGGAGCAAATTAAGATATATGGATGACAAAAAAAAGGGGGTTTATTTCTTAGCAAATGACAGGGTGCTGGATTTATGCGTAGCATTTTTAAATAGCTTTAGGGCCCATAATCCTAACTTATCATTGTGTATGGTCCCTTTTGATGAATCTATCCAGGAATTGGAGAAATTACGGAAGAGTTATGATTTTACTATTTACGAGAACAATAAGATATTCAAAATATGCGATGAAATCAGCATGGTTTTCCATAACAAGGTGCATGGGCAGTATAGGAAGCTTGCGATATGGGATGGTGATTTTGATGAATTTATCTATATTGATGTTGATTCAATTGTTTTGCAGGATATAGAGCCTGTTTTTGAACTTCTTTCTGATTATGATTTTATAACTGCTTCCTGTAATTATGCAAGTAACCTGAAGTGGGTATGGAAAAAATCTATTTATAAATCCGGGCTATTGAGTCTTGAGCAGATAGCTTATGCAGCCAGTACCGGATTTATCTCTTCAAAGAAAAGCGCCCTTACGTTAAAATATGCCGATGATACAGCCAGGAACAGCCATATTTTAAAGCAGCATATTGTCCATTGCGGATTAGAGCAATCTTTTTTTAACTATTTAATTGTTACTTCCGGGAAAAGATACACCGGTTTGCAAATTCCGTCTTCTAACGGAGGATTGCGAGCGGGAAGCTTTAACTATTGGTGGGCAGGACGGGAGAATCCGGAAATTAAACATAAACAACTTAATTCCGGATCTGCCCCATTTTTTTTAATTCACTGGGCTGGTTTATGGCAGCCCAAGATGCTTGAAAGAATAGTTTTCCGCATTATGAAAATATTGCATATTAAAAATAAAGATGAACATCCGAAAATGCGTTTTTTTATGCCTTATAAAAGGTTATGGAGGCATTATCGCTTTATGCAGAATTGATGGATAACCTAAAGGATAAATTAAATATATCTGTGGTAATTGTTACTCTTAACAGGGCAATGATGCTGGAGGATTCGCTTATTTCACTTACCCGGCAAACCCGCATGCCCGACGAAGTGGTGGTGGTGGATAATGGCTCTACTGATAACACTAGGGAAATAGCGGAAAACTTTAAAAGCAGGCTTAATATAAAATATGTGCTGGAAAAAAGAAAAGGCATCCCGATAGCGCGCAATACAGGGGTTAAGAATTCAACCGGCGAAGTTATTGTTTTCACTGACGATGATTGTATGGCGGATAAAGAATGGCTGCATTATCTGGAATTGCCTTTTTTAAGGGACCATTCTATAGGGATGGTAGGAGGAGAAATCCTTGCCCAGCGTTCCAAGGGGACCGTTACTGAGGACTACTGTATTGCCGATGCTTTAATGAGAGTCGGGTTTAAGCCTAAAAAAGAGGCCTTACCATGATTACAAATATATTGCTTACCAAAGGCTATGAAAGAGGTTACTTGCCGAAGAGCGATTCGGCAATGATCCAACCTATATTTGCTACTGCAAACCTGGCGGTCAGGAGAAAGGCTCTTGATGAGATCGGGCCATTTGATATTAATTGTAAGACAGGAGAAGATATAGAATTAGGCATTAGATTAGCCAGGAGTAAATGGGAGTTATTTTTTGAACCAAGGGCAGTAATAAAGCATAAGCACAGGACTAGCGTTAGCCAGTTGCTCAGGCAATGGTATGGATATGGCCAGTACCATCCATATATTTTTAAAAAACATACCTCAAAGTGCGTAAAGATATATTTTCCGAAGAATAGAGAAGCAGGCTGGTCTTTTTTCAAGTTTTCCAGGATTTTTGGATTGCCTGTTCCTTTCCATGTCTCAATATTTATTATGCCGTTCCATATTCTTAATGCATTCTTGGCCCTGGCGCTGTTTTCCGCTGTTTTAAAGCTACCATGGTTGTCCATAGTTGCTTTGGCAGCCTGGTTGGCAGCCTGGCTGTATTTTTCAGGCAGGGATTTTTTTAAAAATGTAATTCTTAAAAGAAACCCGAGATGGGTTGTTTATTCCGCACTAAGATATATTGTGAATTGGGCGTATGTTTGCGGAGCATTTATCGCCGGTTTAAGGATAGGCGTAATTTACCTTGATGTTACCAGGGAAAATACCCCTTCAGTTTAGAAAATGAATATTCTAAGGCTGTCATTTTACGATTTCTGTATAGAGATAAAATCCAGCGATACCGCGACGCTTGAGGATATAAAACTAGATTTCTCATTTTTTATAACTGATAAAGGTAAGCCAGAGGTATCTTTTGAGGTTTTTGCGCAAAGCCCGGATTACAAAGATTTACCTTTGTTAAAGGCCTCTTTTTATACTCCCCGGAATATCTGCTATAGGGATGGTGACATTTCTTTTATCGACTATTTTGGTAAAGGTTTAACTATCATTGATTGCAAGGCAAATACTTATAAAATTTATTCTTCCGATCCTCAGCTTAGGCATGAAATAGTTTTTCTTTCGATACTTTCGCTGGTTGGGCAAAACCTTGATTCAAGGGGGATGCACAGGATACATGCCTTGGGTATTGAGGCTAATGAAAATGCCGCGCTGGTCCTTTTGCCTAGCGGAGGAGGGAAGACTACTTTGTTGCTTGAGCTGATAAAAAATAAAGAGTTAAAACTGGTTTCAGAAGATTCTCCGCTTGTCAATTGCTCTGGCAAGATACTCCCGTTTCCCTTAAGGATAGGCGTGTCTTATCCGGATAAACCCGAAGGCATACCTGAGGATTGCCTTCATTTGATTGAAAGAATGGAATTTGGTAAAAAGTATATAATAAGCATGGAGTATTTTAAAGGAAGGATTTCTCAAAACGCCCTTACTCCAAAATTTATTATTTGTGGTGTAAGATGTTTGGGGCCGCATTCCGAAATCCTCCCCTTGTCAAAATATAAAGCGCTTAAGGAACTTATTAAGAATTCCGTAATTGGGATAGGGTTGTACCAGGGGCTTGAGTTTTTACTGCAACAGGGTTTTTCAGGGCTCTTAAAAGAAAGCGGAGTTATCCTGTCGCGTTTAAAAAGCTCTTTTAAAATCGTATCCAGGGCGCAAACTTACCTCTTTGTTATCGGCTGCGATAGGAAAAAGAACGCAGAGACGCTTTTAAAATTCTTATTAAATAACAAATTATGAAGCTATTCGGGTCAAGATACATTAATCTGGTGAAAGAGCTTAGCATTGCCTGGTTTAAGATAAAAGACCAGCGTTCAATACTGGGATTTTTGTGGAGTTTTCTGAACCCATTAATAATGGCCGCCATACTATTTTTCTTATTCAGAAGCCGCATGTCAACAGGTTTATCAAGCAATTATTTTCTGTATATATTGATCGGGACTGTTACCTGGAATTTCTTCGTTATGGCTACCAGCTCCGGGCTTACTTCTATAGTCAACTCTCCGGATATGGTCAGGAATGTTTCGTTCCCCAGAGAGATACTGGTTTTGAGTTCAGTGGGGACGTTTATTATCCAACATATTTTTGAATTGCTCGCTGTTTTTATATTAATCGCCGTATCCGGGCTTGGTTTCTCAAAATACGCCATGTTTTTGCCGGTTATTTTAATAGCGGAGATTTTATTTATTACCGGCCTTTCTTTATTCTTATCTTGTATATGCGTATATGCCCAGGATATGAGGCATATATGGAATGTGCTTACCAGAATGGGTTTTTTTGTCGTCCCCATATTTTACAGCGTTTCGGATATTTCATTAAGATTTAGAATGGCGGTTGCCTTAAACCCGATGAGCCAGATTATAATATTCTTGAGGGATATCTTGCTTTATCATCGCCTGCCTTCAATTCTAAGCTTAAGTTTAGTATTTGCGTTTAGCCTGTTGATGCTGATTGCCGGATATAAGTTTTTTAAATATTACGAACACAAAATAGCGGAGAAGGTTTAAGTGCAGAATATTATAGAAGTTCATAATCTTTCCAAGCGTTTTATCCTGGCTACCGAGCCGCAGACATTTTTCAGGGTTTTTAAGAGGTTTATTACCCGTTCGTTTCCCTGTAAAGAAATCTGGGCATTAAAGAATATAAGTTTTGCGGTGAAGAAAGGCGAGAAAATCGGGCTTATAGGAGATAATGGTTCCGGAAAGACAACTCTCATCCGGATCATGCTGGATATCTACCGGCAAACCAGCGGCAGTGTTAATGTTTTTGGCCAGGCAACTGGTTTTCTTAGCTTGGGGATAGGGATGCAGAGAGACTTAAGCGCCCTGGAGAATACTTATATTTTCGGCGCGATCATGGGGCTCGGCAAAGAAGAAATCAGGAAGAAATTAGATTCAATAATGAGTTTTTCGGAATTAGGGGATTTTATTTATTGCCCCTTGAGGGATTTTTCAACCGGAATGCAGAGCCGTTTAGCCTTTTCCATCGCTAAAGAAGCAGATTCTGAAATTTTGATTTTAGATGAAATACTCGGGGCTGGAGACACTTCTTTTGTTAAGAAATGTTCCCAGGTCCTTGAAGATTATAGGAAAAGCGACAAGACAATTATTATGGCTTCGCACGATATTGAAGCGATAGGCAGGTTTTGCGATAAAGTCCTGCTTTTGAATAAAGGGCAGCAGCTGGCTTTCGGCCCAGCCGGAGAAATAGTAGAGCTTTATAAAGCGCATAAATTTTAGGAGCATTGATATATGTCTTTTATGTCTGTAATAGTTCCCGTATATAACCGGGAGGCTGTTATTGAAAAATGCTTAAAGGGGATAAGGGCCTCTGTGCATAAAGACTATGAGCTTATTGTTGTAGATTGCGCAAGTACTGATAAGACATCCTCAATAGCCAGGTCATATGCCGACCTTGTTATTAGCTTGCAAGATAAGGTAGAAAGATTCCAGGCGCGCAGCCGGGGAGTCGCGGCTTCAAAAGGCGAGATAATAGTTAATATAGATTCTGATGTTTTGATTAAACCGGATACCCTGGCATTGATCGATGGGTATTTTTATAAAAACCCGGATATTGGGGCTTTAACAGGCTGCCTCGCAAAAGATAATTCTTGCCCTGGTTTCTTTAGCCAGTATAAAAATCTTTATATGCATTATATTTTCAAAAGATTACCCCGGGAAGTAACCTTTTTATACGGTTCAATATACGCACTCAGGCGCACGGCTTGGCGGGATTACGCCTCTTATGTCAAGATAGCAGATGATACAGCTTTAGGCCAGCAACTCGTATCAAGGGGTACAAAAATATCTTTTTTGAAAGAACTGGAAGTCGTGCATCTTAAGAAATATAATTTCGGTTCATTTATCAGCAATGATTTTGCAGTTCCTTTTGATTGGGCCAGGATATTTCTTAAATCTAACGGATGGAAACAGCTCGGACGGAATAAAACAGGCTTTGCGCATGCCTCCAGGGGCCAGCTTGTCAGCGTGGTTTCAGCTCCTTTTGTATTTATTTTGTTTTCTGCGGGAATGTTCACCGGTTATTATCTATATGCCGGTTTGCCCATAGCTTGATATGGTTTTCTTAAACCGGAGGTTCTTTAAATTCATTGTTCAAGAAAAAGGCTTTGTTTTTGCCTCCGCCGCAGTTTTTATAACATTCTTAGATAATTTGATTATGGCATCCGGAATTATTTGCGGCTTGTTTAGTTATTTAATTCCCGTGAAGTTATTTTCTAAAAAGAAAAACCTATGGCTTTAAACAATATTGCGGTTATCGGTGCCGGTCCGGCAGGATTAGGCTGTGCCTATGAGCTGGCAAAAGCAGGGCAGCCTTGTTTTGTGATAGATAAAGAAGATACCCCGGGAGGGCTTTGCCGTACGGTTAACTTTCACGGCTACCTTTTTGATATAGGCGGCCACCGTTTTTTGTCTAAGTCAAAAGAGATTAACCAGCTTTGGCATGAAGTGATTGGGGAGGATTTTCTTGCTGTTGAAAGGCTTTCAAGGATTCGCTATAGAAAAAGGTATTTTAATTATCCGTTGTCTTTGTTTAATACTGTGTGGAACCTGGGGCCGCTTGAGAGCGCTATTTGTTTTGCCAGTTATTGCCGGGCCAAGGTCTTAAGGATAGAGGATGATAGTACTTTTGAGGGATGGGTTGTTAACCGTTTCGGCAGGAGGCTCTTTGAGATATTTTTTAAGACATATACCGAGAAAATATGGGCGGTTGCCCCTAAAGATATCTCTGCCGACTGGGCAAAGCAGAGAATAAGAGGGCTTTCTTTAAGGGTAGCCATACAAAAAGCAATTTTCGGTTCCAGAAAAAACACCCCGAAGACATTAAGCGACAGATTTCTTTATCCGAAATCCGGAGTCGGAGAATTTTATCAGCATTTAAAAGATTTAGCAGCATTGGATGGGGCGCAATTCATATTCAGGGAAAACGTTACGCGCATCCGCCATGATAATTATAGAATTAGCGCTTTGATTAAACGTGGTTGCCAGGCTAAGGTTGAAACTGAAATGCCGGTAGAATACTTGTTTTCCAGTATGCCCCTGCCTTTGCTGGTGCAAGCTTTAGAGCCAATGCCTCCTGAAAGCGTGCTTGCGGCTAGCCGGAATCTGTGTTTCCGGAGTTTTCTGGTAGTAAATATTATTCTGGAAAAAGAAAATATTTTTCCGGACCAATGGCTTTATGTGCATTCCCCGGAAGTAAGATTGGGGCGCATCCAGAATTATAAGAACTGGAGCGCCGCGATGGTGGCAGACCAGAAAAAGACATCCCTGGGCCTTGAGTATTTTTGCGATGAAAATGACAGCCTCTGGAATATGAATGACGTAGATTTAATTGATTATGCTTTAAGCGAATTGGAGAAGATAGGCATAACTTCCCGTCGTTACCTGATAAGCGGGTTTGTACTGCGCTGCCCAAACGCTTATCCGGTTTATTCACTTGATTATAAGGATAACGTTAATATTATACGTGATTATCTGAATAAGTTTTCCAATCTTCAGACTATTGGCCGGTCCGGGCTCTTTCATTATGATAATTCCGATCATGCTATACTTACCGGCATATATGCCGCCCGCAATTTCTTAGGTAAAACCTATAATGATGTCTGGTCCGTAAATACGGATAAGGTATATCTGGAATCTTAAGGCTTGATTTTCAGGAATAGTTGAGATTAAAGCATTAGCAGGGTTAGGATATATTTAATTTTGAGTCAGTTATGGTATAATATTCCTAATATCAAGATAATTTTATAATGATTTTAAGGAGAATTATGTATGGAAGTGGTTATTGACCCAAAAGATATTAAGATTCCGGAAGGCATAAGAAATAAATGGCAGAATATTGTAAATATCCTGGTAAAAATACTTCGGGTTCCCGTTGCTTTGATTATGAAAGTTGATTTTCCGAATTTTACGGTTTTTGAGGCAGCTGATTCAGCGGACAATCCTTTCAAGGCCGGCCTGGATTTCAAGCTTCCCGCGGGGATTTATTGCGAGAAAACTATGAAAGAGAGGCGGAAGAATATGATTCCGAATGCCCTTAAGGATCCTGAATGGGACAGTAATCCAAGCATTCCGATAGGGATGATTTCGTATCTTGGGTTTCCCATATGTTACCCGGACAAGAATATTTTTGGTACCCCTTGCGTGCTTGATAATAAGGAAAATTATTATTCCAATGATTATGAAGAGGTTATGCTGCAGTTTAAAGATATTATAGAAAGCCACCTGGAGCTTTTATGGCAAAAGATGATGCTTGAAAAGCTGCTTGAGCGGCAAAGAATTATTGAGAGCCAAATGAGAGATAAAATTGAAGCGATAGAAAAGTTTAATAAGATTTGCGTTGACCGCGAGCTCAGGATTATTGACTTAAAGAAGAAAATATCAAAATTGGAAGATGATTTAAAACTGGCTCTCCGGGAAGTTAAGCGGGGTGTTAAATAGGACGGGTAGATTGCGATTGCCTTGTTGATTTTATTAAAATAGCCCTATTTATAAGATAGGGCTATTTTCTTTGTTTCTATACGTAAGGCCAGGTTAAATAAGTGTAGATGCGCTATTCAGCCGAGAAGGAATATGCAAGGGAATAAATCTAAAAGAAAAGAAATTTTGCTGGCGTTGGTTTCATCATTGCTTGTTTTAATTATAGTTGAGTTGATTTTAAGAACTACCCCCAATAACAGCGGAAAGATAAAGAAGTACGGCTGGGCTGTTCCGAGTAATGCTAAAGACAGCAAGATGATTGAAGACAGCCCTGGCAAAAGAGTAAAAGTAACGGTTGAATATTTTGACTATGGTTTTAAAAGATGGGGAGATCCCGGCACGCAAAAGGTAAAAATGTTTATTATCGGAGATTCATATGCCCAAATGAGCAGGGTATCCAACGGCCAGGAGTGGTATTCTTTCCTGGAAAATGAACTTAATCTTGAGCTTTTTGTCTACGGGGCAGGAGGGTATGGTTCCCTGCAGGAGTATATGGTACTTGATGATTTTATTGACAAGATTAAGCCTGATCTGATCCTCCTGCAGTTTTGCGGTAATGACTATGAAAATAATCTGTATGAACTGGATTTATCGGTATATCCGTATAATAATAATGGATTCAGGCCTTATTTAGAAAATGGTAAAATTATTTATCGCCAGCCAGTCCCGTTTTGTACCCTTAGGGGGTATTCATCCATAGTTGATAGAATATTGCAAATTTACGATAGGTTTATGCGCTGGAAAATCAGGCGTAACCGTCAGGCATATAATAAGCAAAAGCAGGCAGAGCTGATGGCCGCTCCGGAGAAAGAAAAAGAAAGAATCCGGCTGCTTAGGGAGGAGGCTTTTGAAGTTACGAGTAGGATTATGTCTATGATCAGAAAAAGGTCTCAGGGGATTCCTGTATATTTATTTAGCGTGTCTTTTTCTAATTTCAATAATCACCTCGCAGAAAAGCTGGCTAAGTTGAATAATTTTATTTATATCCCGGCGATCAGGGAGTTTGTTAATGCGGAAAAAGAAAACATTTGCCTGCGGGTGGTTAATGACGGCCACTGGAATAAACTGGGCAATAGGATTGTCGGGGAAGGGGTGGTTGCCTATTTTAAGAAAGCGGGTATATCAAAGATTAACGCACATGTTTCCGGGGTAGATGTAAATTAATTTTTTATTTTAGCCAAAAGGTTGTTATATGCTTGAGAATAAACAGGTAAATATATTAGGGGTTTCATGTTTTTACCATGATAGCGCGGCTGCCCTGGTGCGCAACGGTGAAATTATAGCTGCCGCTCAAGAAGAGAGGTTTACGCGTAAAAAGCATGACCCCGGATTTCCGATAAATGCCATTGATTATTGTCTCTCTGAAGCTGGCATACAAGTCAGGGATTTGAGTCTTGTTGCATTTTATGATAAACCTTTTGTCAAGTTTGAGCGTATTTTAGAGACCGCGCTTGCTTATGCGCCGGCAGGTTTAACCCAGTTTTTAGAAGCAATGCCTGCCTGGCTTAAGCAAAAACTCTGGGTCAGCGAGATAATCAGAAAAGATTTAGCTTTTGACGGAAAAATAATTTTTGCCCAGCATCACGAATCGCATGCCGCAAGCGCTTTTTATCCCTCCCCTTTTCAGAAAGCCGCTTTTTTAACTATTGATGGTGTAGGAGAATGGGAAACAGCAAGTTTTGGAGTGGGGATAGATAATGATTTAGATATACAAGAATATCTCCGGTTCCCCAATTCCCTGGGCTTGCTCTATTCCGCCTTTACCTATTTTTCAGGTTTTAAAGTAAATTCCGGAGAATACAAGCTTATGGGGTTGGCTCCTTACGGTAAACCCGTATACAGGGATATTATTCTTAAAGAATTAGTTGATTTAAAAGACGACGGTTCTTTTAAGATGAATATGAAATATTTCGGTTTTTGCAACAGCCTGCGTATGACAAACCGGCATTTTAACCGTCTTTTTGGCACTCTCCCCAGAAAACCCGAGGCAAAACTAACTCAAAAATATATGGATATAGCTGCCTCTATTCAGTCTGTGGCAGAAGAAATTATGCTTAAGATGGCAATACATGTGCATAAACTTACCGGCCAGGATAATCTTTGCCTTGCCGGAGGGGTGGCATTAAATTGCGTAGGCAACGGCAGGATTCTACGCGAAGGCCCGTTTAAGAATGTCTGGATACAGCCGGCAAGCGGCGATGCCGGCGGAGCTTTAGGCGCAGCCCTTTTGGCCTGGCATAAATATTTAGGTAATAGACGTATTCTAAGTGAAACAAATGATTCGCAGAAGGCTTCATTATTAGGGCCGTCTTATAGTGATGATTATATTGAATGTTTTTTAAAAAAAGAAAGTATTCCTTACCGGAAATTAAATTATGATGAGATTGTTAAAGAAGTCTCGGATTTGATCATTTCCGGTATGGTTATCGGCTGGTTCCAGGGCAGGATGGAGTTTGGGCCGCGTTCTTTAGGCTCAAGGAGTATTATTGGCGACGCGCGTAACCCTGATATGCAGTCTAAGATGAATCTTAAGATTAAATACCGCGAGTCCTTCCGGCCGTTTGCACCCTCGGTTTTAGAAGAGGAGGCCTCGCAATGGTTTGATATAGATAGGGAAAGCCCGTATATGCTTTTAACAGCAGCGGTAAAACCTGATAAAAGGCTTAAATTCCCTGATGGCCTTAACGGGCTTGAGAAATTAAAAATAGCGCGTTCTTTAATCCCGGCAGTGACCCATGTGGATAATTCTGCCCGGGTGCAGACAGTAAAGAGGAGCGATAACCCCCTTTACTATGATATAATCCGGTCTTTTTCTAAGAAAACTGGATGCCCGGTTATTATTAATACATCTTTCAATGTAAGGGGAGAGCCTTTAGTTTTAAGCCCGCTTGATGCCTACAAATGTTTTATGCGCACAGAGATGGATTATCTTGTGCTGGGCTCATTCCTATTGGATAAAAAAGAACAGCCTTATTATAAGAAGGATTCTAATTGGCAGAAGAGTTTTGCCCTGGACTAAAATGGAAGAACTAAAACTTGATAGAGCAGCGTTAAGGAAATTTGGGTTGACTCTGGCAATAGTGTTTTTGTTAATCTCGGGGTTATTTTTATTCCGCCAGAGGTACAATCTTGCTGTATACAGCCTGGTAATTTCACTTTTATTCGTTATAATGAGGTTAGCCCCGGTTATTTTGTTAAAGCCGGTTTATATAATCTGGATGCGTTTTGCCTCTGTTTTAGGATGGGTTAACACGAGGGTTATTTTAATTGTTTTGTTTTACCTGGTTTTTACGCCGTTAGGTTTATTGATGCGCTTATTTAAAATTGACCTTCTGGAAAGAAAAGATAATCCAGCTACATATTGGAAGAAGAAAGAAAAAACAGGTTGCGCCCGGTTAGATTATGAAAGGAGATTTTAGTCAAATGGGTAAATTAGGTATTTTAAAAGAGCTTTGGGATTTCTTGAGGGTGAGAAAAAAATGGTGGCTTACGCCGATAGTTGTAATGTTGTTGCTGCTGGGGGCGCTGATATTCTTTACCCAGAGCAGCGCGGTGTCGCCGTTTATCTACACCTTATTTTGACATTCGGCCTTAAAAAGAAGTGGCCAGTGTTACCCTTGCAGGTAAAGGAGGTATGTCATGATTGATATTGAAGTCTTAAAAATTGCCCTGTCAAAAGAAGTGGATGCGATAGAGACATATTAGGAGATGTTGTCGCAGCACCCCGGACTGACAGAGCTCCTTTCATTTTTAATTACCGAAGAACAAAAGCACAGAGTACTGATTGAAAAGAAGATCGCTGAATTAACGCGTAATTAATCAAAAGGCGGTCTTAATCGCGGAGGGCGTATGCGGAAATTTATCCTACTGTTCCAATGCCTGGATCAGAAGGGCATTGTTGCCAGGATCTCTGATTTTATCCTTAAGCATGCAGGCAACATCGTTGCCGCGGACCAGTATAGTACTGATCCTGAAGGCGGCTATTTTTTTATGCGCGTTGAGTTTATTTTAAGCAAGGAGCAGTACAATAAGGATTCTTTAGCGGAAGAATTTTCAGCTATAGGCAAAGAGTTCTTCGCGCAGTGGAAAATCATTGATAAGTCAGAGACATTGCGCATGGGGATATTTTTATCGGAAGATGATCACTGCCTGATAGACTTGCTTTATCTTTGTATGTCAGGGGAACTTAATGTTAAAATACCCTTTGTTTTAAGTAATAGCGAAAAGCACCGCAAACTGCTAAGCCAGCACAATATCCCGTTCCATTATGTTTGCGCCAATAAAGAAAACAGGCACGAGGCAGAGTTATTGTCATACGCGCTTGATGATACTGATTTTCTGGTTTTAGCCCGGTATATGCTGGTGCTTTCTCCGGAATTCCTAAAAAAATACAACAAAGATATAATTAACATCCATCATGGTTTCTTGCCTGCCTTTAAAGGCGCTGATCCTTTTGGCCAGGCGCTTAAGCAAGGAGTCAAGGTTATCGGGGCAACCGCGCATTTTGTAAACGATAAACTTGATGAGGGGCCGATTATTTCCCAGGAAGTAGAATATGTCTCGCATAAAGATAATCGTCAGGCGCTTATCAGAAAGGGGAGAAACCTGGAGAAAAAAGCCCTGGCTAATGCGCTTTTAAGTTACATTGACTATCGCATAATTAAGCACGAGAATAAAACCATTGTTTTTTAAAGACAGGGGAGGCTTAAGATGGCTAAGAAAGTTGTAATCGTTGGCGCAGGCGTAGGCGGATTAGCAACGGCTTCCCGCTTGGCGCATGATGGTTATGATGTAGAGGTGTTTGAGAAGCTTCCTGCCTGCGGCGGGCGGAACAGCCTGCTTGAAGATTCCGGGTTTAAATTTGATATGGGTCCGTCATTTGTAATGATGCCGGATTTCTTTGAAGAAGTTTTTTCTTACTGCGGGGAGCAGCTTAAAGATTACCTGGATTTGCGTGTTATTGACCCGAGCTATAAGATTATTTATTCCGATGGAGAGGTTCTTACTGTGCACCAGGATAGCAGGCGCACAAAAGAGGAGCTTGAGCGGATAGAGCCGGGAGCCGCTAAGCAATTTGATAAATTTATCCGTGAAACCGCCCGGATATACGGTTTAATCAGGCCTCTGCTTTATAAATGCGTAACCTATAAATCTTTAACTAATCCTTATTACTGGGCCCTGGCAGGTAAAATCCGGGCTTTAGAATCATATTGGCAGCTTGCCCGTAAATATTTTAAGAGCGATAAACTTTGTTATGCCTTTACATTTGAGGCAATGTTCATGGGTGTTTCTCCGTATCAGGCCCCGGCTTTTTACAGCGTGATTACTTATACAGACCATGTGCAGAAAATCGCCCATTCTATGGGCGGGATGTACCAAATACCTTTGGCCCTGGAGAAACTGGCCAAGAAGTTTGGCGCAAAAATAAATTATAGTTGCCCGATTGATGGTATTTCTGAATCAGGCGGACAGGTCTTGCTTAAACAGGGGCTCCGGCAGATCAAAGCCGACCATGCGGTAGTTAATGCCGATTATGCTTATGCCCAGACGGATTTGCTCAAGCGGAATATCCCTAAATTTAAATATTCCTGTTCAACTTATCTGATTTATTTAGGGTTAAAAAAGAAGTTGGATAAACTTGCGCATCATAATTTATTCTTCAGCAAAGATTTAAATAAAAATTTAGATCAGATTTTTAAAGATAATCTGATACCGGAAGACCCATCTTTTTATGTGCATGTGCCCACGGTAACCGATGTTTCTTTAGCGCCCGCGGGAAAAGATATTTTATATCTCTTGATTCCAGTTCCCAACCTGATAAATTCCAGGGAAGCTTTATCAAAACATGAGGATAGGATAAGAAAGCTGGTTTTTGATAAAATAAATAGTTTATGCAGTTGCAATCTTGATGAATTGATTGAAGTTGAGCATTGTTTTTACCCCCAGGACTTTATCACAAGGTATAACCTTAAATACGGGGCGACATTCGGTCTTGCGCATAATCTGACCCAGAGCGCTTTTTTCCGGCCGGCTAATTTTGATCCAAAAATAAAAAATTTGCATTATGTCGGAGCAAGCACCCAGCCCGGGGGAGGGCTGCCGGTGGTTATTGCCGGC
>Ga0172371_10004028_pt1 | contig 22452 bp, 28 predicted proteins | sample Lak12m_FD_114543 | JGI IMG/M metagenome (GOLD analysis project Ga0172371, IMG submission 114543) | Freshwater microbial communities from Kabuno Bay, South-Kivu, Congo - kab_022012_12m | ecosystem: Environmental > Aquatic > Freshwater > Lake | place: Democratic Republic of the Congo: South-Kivu...
ACAATGGCTTATAGAAAGCGAAAAACAGAGAGCAGAAAGCTCAAAAACATGCGGGAGGCGCGGCTGAGACAGATACAGGAATCGCCCGCGCCTGAATATCCCATGCCTCTGCCCGAACTCCGGCGGAAGATAATTATTGAAGATTATGACTTCGGAACCGTGAGGCATGAAATCAATCTCTATAAAGAGAACCGTATTGACACTTACCGCATGGAGGTTGACGGCAGGCTCTATGCCATTCACATCGGCTGGAGCAGGGTTTTGGAAATCATCAGAAAGCAATTCATGAGGGTGCATAGTGGCGGATAAACTTACACAGGCGGCGGCGAAGAGCAAGGAGCAGGAAGAGGCGACTCTTATCGCCGGAGAAGTTAAAACCCATAACGAATACCGGCAGAAGTCCACAATAGAAAACCTCCGCAACTGGGAAGCCGCAAAAAAGGCGCTTGAAGAATTCCGCCACAAAAAACAGGCCGAAGAAAATCCGGAGGCCGCGTCTTTCGCGCTTCCCGAGGCCATAACATACCTCAAGGAGCAGGGCTGGAAGATTGAAAAATCCAAGCTCTACGAAGAAAAACAAATCGTGGGCTATCACACCTCGCGCGGCGCGGTGGCCTTTAAAAAATCAGACCTCGACAAATACGCAAAAAAATTTCTAAAGCCGCTTTCCGCCGAAGACAGCGACTCCTCCGCGCGCAAGATAGAGGCCGAGGCCAAAATAGCGGAGCAGAAATATCAAGACATGGTGCTTGACGCAAAAATCAAAGAGGGGCAATACATCCTGCGGAGCGATGTCGAGCAGCAGCTTGCGGCCCGCGCGGCGTTCCTCAAAAACAGCCTCGGCCTGGACTTCATCACCCTTCACGCCGTAAAGATTGCGGAGATAATACATGGTAATACAGAGCGTATACCCGAGTTTGCGGATTATTGGTCGCAGATAATAGATCAAACCTTTGACGCATATTCCAAGCCGATGCACTTTGAAGCTCCGGTCAAATTAATGGAGGAAAAGTGAAACTCATTTACATCGCGGGGCCGTACACGGCGGAGGATGTATATCTCCGGCGGCAAAACATTTTACGCGCCGAGCGCGCGGCAAGGGAGGTCTTCAGGCAGGGCTATATTCCGGTTATCCCTCACTCCATCGGAGACGCGCTTGAGACAGGAGAAAAGTTCAAACACTTCAAACATTCCGATTGGATGCAAAAACTCTGCCTTCCGCTTCTAAGCCGATGCGACGGGATTTTTTTAATCCCCGGCTGGCAGGAATCAAAAGGCGCGACAATAGAGTTTAACTTCGCGCGTGAAAACAAGATACCTGTATTCGATAAAATCGAAAGGATAAAGTTTTGAAAGCCCATTCACCCATTCACCCATTCACCCATTCACCGGAGCTATTTTTCTCCTTCCGTTTTCTCCCTGCGGAGCGGCACATCTTCGCAAAAAAAGAAAACCTCACCGCCTCCGCATGGGCCGAAAAATACCGCCATGTCGTCAAAAGCTCAAGGCCCGGCCAATGGCGCAACGAAAACAACCCCGCGCTTAAAGGCGTTATGGACTTAATGGACTACGCGAGAAAAAACTTTGTGCTCGTCAAATCAGTACAGAGCGGCGGCAGTGAATCAGCCTATAACTTTCTGCTGAAGCGCATGGACACATCCTCCAATAATGCCCTGCTCGTCATGGAGACGGAGCGCAAAACCGCGCGCACCATGAAGCAGCGTCTTATCCCCGCAATCAAAGAAACAAAAAAAATTGCCGAAAAACTCTCCACAAACCCGGACGACACCACGAACTACGCGGTCACACTACGCACCGGCTTCAACCTCAACATCGGCTGGAGCAATTCCGTTGTCGCCCTCGCGTCAGACCCTTACGAGACTGTCATACTCGACGAGATAGACAAATACGAGAAGATGCTCAACATAGAAGAAGCCAAAGACAGGATCACAACCTATAACGCAACCGGCAAGGTAATAATGTTCTCAACGCCGGGGCATTCCGACGGCCCCATTATGCACGAATACAAGGTTTGTGAGGCGCACTATGAATTCCACGCTGTCTGTCCTGAATGCCGACAGGCGCAGGTTATGACCTTTCAGAACTTCACATGGCCGGACAAAGACAAGGCGTTCAAGGACGACAGAGAGAGGCACAAAACAGCAAACGTGCTTGAGCGGGACAGGCTTGTGCGCTATCAATGCGAGCACTGCGGGGCGTTGTGGAACGATTACGAGCGCGACAAGGCGCTTTCCCTTGGCGAGTGGCGTCCACAGGAGGAGGTAAACAAACGCCCGGTCTCAATCGGCGTTAAGTTTCCCTCCTGGCTCTCGCCTTTCAAATCCCTCTCTTTCATCGCGTCCCGCTGGCTCAGGGCTCAGGGAAACATAGAGAAGCTGCAAAAATGGTATAACAACGAGGCAGCAGAGCCTTTCTCAGAAGCCCTCAGCGGCAAGAGCCTGAACGAAGAGATACTTTACCATAGGCGGCACCCCTACGGCCCTGCTGACGCAAACTGGAGCGTTCCCATGCCCGCCTGTGTTCTCACCTGCTTTGTTGATGTTCAGGCAAACAGGCTTGAGCTTGAGGTTGTCGCCTGGAGCGGCGAGGGCAATTATGAAAGCTGGGGAATAGAATATCAGACCCTCTACGGCGATCCGGAAGGCGCCGACGTGTGGGCGTCTCTCGACAAATATCTTCAAAAAGAATTCCTGCACGAATCCGGAAATAAAATGCAGATTGCCGTTTGCGGCATTGACGAAGGCTTTAAATCCACAAAAGTCAGAGAGTTTGTCGCAAAAAAAAGGCGCGTGTTCAACACAAAAGGCTCCTCACACCACGGCAAGCAGCTCCTCACCATCAACCGCTCAAGGCAGCCCAAGCTCACGCGCATGGGCAAGCTCTACATCCAGCCCCTGCTTATCGGCACCATCGAAGCAAAGAAGACCCTGTTCAGTTGGATGGAAATAACAGAGCCGGGGCCGGGCTTCATGCACTATCACGAGGGATATAGCTTTGATTATTTTAAGATGCTCACTGCGGAGAAGATGGACGTGGAATACAAACAGGGCGGCTTTCCGCATATTATTTTCAAGCCCAAATTCGAAGGCATCAGGAACGAAGCCTTAGACATCCGCGTCGGCAATTACGCTATGATAAAATTCCTCAACCCTAGCTGGCAGGCTCTCAGTGAAGGGTTGAAAGCGCAGAGCAGAAGCGCCGCAGAGCAGAAGCCGGAAAAACGCAATCCGCACTCCGCACTCCGCAATCGAAAGGGCGGCTGGGTAAAAGGATGGAAATGACGGCACATCTTCGCAAGGCGCTTGATACACTACCGGAAAAAGAACTTCTTCCGGTTTCAACAGTCGCTGAGTTTTTCAGCGTCAAAAGGCAGACGATATATAACTGGTATAACTGCGGCAAACTCACAGGTTGCAACATCGCCGGAGTGCTCAGGATATACAGACAGAGCGTAATAGAGCTGACAGAATCAGCGGACAAAACAGAAACACAACAAATAGACAACGCCGTCCTTGCGAGCGAGGCGCGGCAATCCCGCACTCCGCACTCCGCACTCCGCAATCGAAAGGGCGGCTGGGTGAAAGGATGGTAAAAATGAAACTCAAAGAACTCAAACCTGCGGATTACAACCCGCGCAAAATCTCAGACGAACAACTATCGATGCTCAAAAAGGCGCTTGAAGAATTCGGCGACCTATCGGGCATCGTTTTTAACCGCAGGACAGGCAACCTTGTCGGCGGACATCAGAGGCTTAAATGCCTGCCAGAAGACGCGAAGATAGAAAAGAAAGAATTAAAGAAGCCCACTCACACCGGCACCGTAGCCGAAGGCTTTATAATTCTTCCGTCCGATATGTCCGATAAGTCCTCCATGTCCGAACGTCTTTCCTACCGCGAAGTAGACTGGCCGCTCGAAAAAGAGAAGGCCGCCAACATCGCCGCAAACAAACACGGCGGAGAGTTTGACGATGAACTGCTGAAAAATCTTTTGGAAGATATCAAAGAATCTGATATTGATGTTGTTCTCACAGGTTTCAATACTGCCGAATTAAATAAACTGTTTCCCGCAGAAGAAAAATGCGAACTTCCTATCACCTCCAAACTCTTTGAATCCTATAATTATATCCTGATATTTACAAATAATATCACAGACTTTACATACCTTGAAAATCTTTTTGATCTTAAACCTATGAAAAGCTATAAATCAAAAAGAACAGGTATAACGCGAGTTATTCCCTTTGAAACTTTTATCTCCAAAATACAGCCATGCGAATAATTATTCCATCGGCCGGCCGTTCAGATTCCATAAGAACTCATTATTTTTTAATAGACTATGCCGTCTGTGTGCCTGAAATCGAGGCAGATTTTTATAAAAAGAAAATCCCTATCAAAAACCTTATCACACACCCCAACGCAATCAAGGGTCTCGTGAAAAAAAGAAATTGGATATTGGATAACTGTATGGATAATGAAGCAGTTGTCATGCTCGATGACGACCTATCAAAAGTCTATAATTTAAGCGAAATAAAAACCCTCAGTAAGGAAGAAATCCAAGATATGATATATAAAACATTATGCACTGCCGAAGAACTCGGCGCATATCTTTTCGCTTGGTCGAATTATCACGATACAGGCTGGTACAATGAAATGCGGCCGTTTGAAATTTGCTGTGGTTATATCAACGGCAAATCCTTTGGTCTCCGCAAGGGTTCAGGTCTGAGATTTGATGAGCGGTTTGAACTTAAAATGGATTACGACATCGCGTTGCAAAATCTCCATAAACACCGCATCTGTTTTCAGAACAATATGTTCGCTTTTGCCCAGGAAAAAACAATGCGACAGCACGGCGGCCTTTCCGCAGTCCGCAATACAGTCAAGGAAAAAGAAATGATAAATCTCCTCAAAAAAAAGTATGGCAGCATTATACAAGATAAATCGTTGGAAAAAAAATCACGGATACGTCAGCGGCAAGTCCAAATGGGCATTACAATTCAAATGCCTTTTTAGCCATGTAAAAATCTTATAACCCTATGTAAATAAATGATTTTACAGGCTTTTAAAACTGTGATAATCTTATAAAAAAGGAGGTCTCTCATGGGAAAGATAAGAACAAAAAAAGGATATGATCTGTATGTCATCGCCTCGGCGCTTCAAAAATCCATACGCCGTGGAGATGCAAAAATCGCCTGTTATTGTGGTCTCGAACTCTTTCATTCGGGCTTTCACAATTACGTCTGGAAGCGTCTCCTGACAATCTCGGCAGAAGATGTCTATGATGCCCTCACAATGGAGGTATGGGCATTATATCAAGCATTTCTTCTCATCCGTGAAAAAATTAAAGAAGGTAATGCTAAAGACGAGAATAAAGGGCGTCTCTTTATTTCAAAAGCAATCCTTCTTTTGTGCCGTGCCGGCAAAAGCAGAGATGCGGATCACATCTCTAATCTCTTGTATGATATCGAAAACCTATCAGAAAAAGAACTCCAAGAATATGCTGTTCAGTTGGATGAAAAAATAGAAATGCCGGAATATACTTTTGATTGTCATACGGCCGAAGGCAGGCGGAAAGGGAAAACACGACAGAACTTTTTTGTTGATGAAGACAAAGCGCTTTTTCCGCGTATTAAGGGGGAGTTTGACGACCTTCTTAGATATCGCAGAAGTAAGGAAGAAAAGATATGTCAGTAATCTATGAACCTCGCGGCAAGGCAAAGGAATACTGCGAACTTGCGGTCAATCTCTATCACGGCTGCGATCACGGCTGCCTGTACTGCTACGCGCCGAATGCAACATACAAGAGCCGGGAAGAATTCAGTAAGCCGAAAATCAGAAAAGGAATTATCGAAGCGATAAAAAAAGAAGCTCCTGCATACAGGGGCCGCGAAGTCCTGCTCTGCTTCACCTGCGACCCCTATTCGCGCTTTGCGCGGGAGACAGACATCACACGCAGGGCAATTATGGCATTGCATGACGGAGGCGTGAATATTAACATCCTGAGCAAAGGCGGCCTCAGATGTGTCAGAGATTTTGATATTCTCAAGTCAGGCGATAAATTCGGTCAGACGCTGACATTTATGGATGAGGCAGATAGCAGCGAATGGGAGCCGGGCGCGGCAACTCCGGCAGCGCGCATCCTGTGTCTCGAAGAGGCCCACGAAAGAGGCATCTTCACGTGGGCATCCCTTGAGCCTGTGATTAAGCCTGAGACCACATTACATATCATCGAGCAGACGCATGAGTTCGTGGATATGTTTAAGGTCGGCAAATGGAACCATGATAAGCGCGCGAACGAGATTGATTGGCGGGACTTCGGAACGAAGGCCGTTACGCTCTTAAAAAAATTAAATAAAAAATACATGATAAAAAAAGACCTCGCGGCATATCTCTAAGGGTCCAAAATTTAGGAGGGCATATGAAAAAGGTTTACGCAGTAAGTGCAGGCTCATACAGTAATTATCGGGTCAATGCGATTTTCTCCACGCGGAAAAGAGCAGAAGCTTTCAAAAGGGCCGTACCGGATGACGCTTATAACGATATTGAGGAATATGAACTTGACCCGCCTACAGCTGATCTGCTGAAACGGGGATATTCAGTGTGGCTTATCCACATGCTGATAGACGGAAATATAGAAATAGTAAAAAAACGCGAGACGAGGCTTGACGATGTGGATTATGTAGGATATGACATATGGAGACGCTCACAAGCTTTAGCGTTTCAAGGCACAGGAATTCCCGATATTTTAACCGCTACGGTTTGGGCTAAAACCGAGAAACAGGCGATTAAGATCGTGAACGAACACCGGGCGCGGCTGATAGCAACCGGCATATGGGAACAAAAGGAAAAGAAAGTAGATTAATGTCTAAGCCCTTAAAAGATGATATAGCCCGCAGTATTCTGCGAATAAACTCTTCAAGCCCTCTTCGGAGGGCTTTTTTTATTGCCTGCCTGAAAAAATAGTGTCAAATGTGTCAAATGTGTCAATGACATAACTGCCCATCGCATGAAAAAATATATGCGTCATGGCAGACATCCCGACAACAGAGCCCTCCGACATCAGGGCAGGCGACACGATAAAATGGAAGGACTTTGGAACGAAGGCCGTAAGCCTGCTTGAAAAACTCGGCAAAAAATACATGCTCAAAAAAGACCTTGCGGCATACCTCTAAAATGTCTGAAACCTTACAAAAATGTCGCAAAAAATATTTACAAAAAAGATAAAATAATGCTTGATAAACGTCATGACATCTGATAATATATAATCAAGATGAAAGAGAAGAAAAATAAAACAACCAAAAAGGAGGTGAAATTCCAGTTCCGCCTCTCGGCGAAAGAGGCGGGAATGCTCAGGCAGCAGGCAGAGGCAGAGCAGATGTCTGAGAGTGAATATCTCAGGTATCTCATCAGATCGAAAAACCAGTAACGGTCTCCTGACCGATCCGGCGCCTACAGAGCCGGAAAGGGGCAGGCGAAAGGAGAAAACAAGATGATAAAGTATCAAGGCAAATCCATCGTAAGTTTAGCCCATGAGCGCGGGGCAAATGGAAATCTCAAAAACAAAGCAAAGGCATGGCAGTATCTCCTCGGCGCTATCAGCGTAAATGATAGGCCCATCCACGCGCGCGGACAACACATCAGTGCATACAATATTAAGCACTACGGATACTCGTGCGGCATCTATAATCGCACAATCCGCAGCGCGGCAGATTACAAGAGATACATGTGGGAGCAGCGCATAGAGCGTACAGGCGATTCCCTCTGCCACGCACACGGCTATCAGCTCCGCACGGAGATACCCGGAGAATTACTGCCTCATCACATTAAATATAGAGAGCAGATGATAGCCACCATCGATAAATCCATGAGGTATACTTATTCCCTTTCCACGCTCCCACGTGAGCCGCAGGAGTGGAACGACCCCGATTATTATTTGTGCATCGCAGGGCGCACAATCATATTACATAGAGCGGATAGCGCCTCATGGGATAATTCCGCCTCCTCGCATTGGCCATCCTCAAAATCCATCTCCCGTACTGCATATCTCCTCCGCGAGGGATGGGATGACTTAAGTAAGGATGGGTTGCTCGCTAATGCGCAGGCCGCGCAGCATGGCCTTGCTGGCCTCAGTGAGCGCAAAATTAGCTATGAGGCAAGGGGGAACTGGCTGCCCAAAATTATCATCGATTTGCTTGGCATCACACCTCAGCGTCAGCGGGAGTTGGCTCATATCCAGCTTGATCCTCATTACCGTGTAAGCCTTAAGCGCAAAATCGCAGGCATTGAGATATGGCAGCGGACACTTGCAGGCGAGATCATTGATTATTGTGCAGTAAGAGGCAAAGACACATACCACGCCTCAACACAGAGCGAGGCCGTAAAGGGTCTTGCCGCTAAACTTGCAACCCCTGGCAGTAGGCGAGAGGTCATTGATATGGACTATGCCCTATCGCTTGGGTTTTGCAGAACCGGAGTAGAGCAGTTTTGTGCTGATTATGGGCTTAATTGTACATGCGCATACCGCAGGTCAGAAGTGCAGGCCCTTATCGTCTCCGGCAATGGGCGTGCGAAGAAATATGAGCGCGAGTTAGTCAAGGCAGGTTTTACTGTTTGATTTTATGGGCGGACTATACCGCCCTATCTTTTTTTATGGAGGAGAACATGATGAGAACATGTGATGCGTGTCAGCAGGAGCAAGCCTCAATCAGCATCGGCGGGGCCATGCTCTGCCGCAGGTGCGATGCAGATATTAAGCCTGAGATAGACCGGTTACGCGCCGAGGGCAAACCGGTATCGGTAATTAATATCGCGCGGGCTTTTTTTGCGCGTAAAAATAACATCTACACGGCGCTCAAACATCTCAGCGAGAGCATTAAATTAATGGAGGCAACCAAAGGCGCGTTCAAGTCCGCGCAGATCGCCGAAGCGCGGAGCGAAGTCGAAAAAGCAAAAGAGATTTTGGAAAAAATGATGTAAGATTCCGGACAAGCCGGAATGACAGAAAACCATCTCAAGCCCCGAGCCGCTCGGGGCTTTTTTATTGTCTGCCTGAAAAAATAGTGTCAAATGTGTCAAATGTGTCAAATGTGTCAATGACAAAACTGCCTCCCGAGTGAAAAAATATATGCGTCATGGCAGACATCCCGACAACAGAGCCCTCCGACATCAGGGCAGGCGACACGATAAAATGGAAGAAAACCCTTGCCGATTATCCCGCATCTGAATACACCCTAAGCTATCGCCTAATCTCCGGCGCAAACACCATTGACGTCACCGCAACCGCAGACGGCGACACGCACAGCATTGAAATTGCCGCGTCTACATCTGACGATTACGTTGCAGGCGAATATGAGTGGTTTGCCTTTGTAACCAAAGGCAGTGAGCGCTACACCGTAGAGCGCGGCACGCTCACGGTGCTTGCGAATCCGGCCACGGCCACAGACTTCCGCACCGATGCTAAAAAAATTCTTGACGACTTAACAGCCGCGTATAAAACCTATATCGCCTCTCGCGGGCATATCGCAAGTTATTCAATTGCGGGCCGGGCCATGACCTTCCGCAGCGCGGAGGAAATTCTTAAACAAATTACCTTCTGGGAAACAAAAGTCAGGGCAGAGCAGGCTGCGGACAAAATTTCTCAGGGTCTGGGCAGCGGCAGAAAAGTTTTAACGAGGTTTAGATGAAAATATTCGGCCTTGAAATTAAACGCGCGCCATCCAGAAAGGTTACCTTCCGTAACTACGCGGGCGCAAAGTCAGACAGGCTCACGGCTGATTGGATTACAACAAACCTTGTCTCTGACGAAATTCTCAGGTGGCATCTTTCCAAACTCCGTTCCCGCTCGCGGGACCTCGCGAACAACAATGACTACATGAAGAACTTCCTGCGGAAGCTCAAGGTCAACGTCATCGGCCCGAACGGCATCGGGATGCAGTCAAAGGCCAGACTCCGCAACGGCAACCTTGATAAGCGGTCGAACGAAAAAATAGAGGAAGCCTGGCAAAACTGGACTAAAAAGGCGAATATATCGGTCTGCGGCACACTTACTTTCAAGGACTTTATTTCAACAGCTATAGAGACCGTAGCCCGCGATGGCGAAGTCCTCATAAGAAAAATCAAAGGCTACGACAATAAATTCAGCTATGCGCTGCAACTTTTAGAGGCAGACCATCTCGATGAAAACTTAAATCAAGACCTTGCCAACGGCAATAAAATCCGTCTCGGAATCGAGAAAAACAGATGGGGCAAACCCATCGCCTATCATCTCCTTGAAAAACATCCGGGCGAGACGCTCGCGTCAGGGCAAAGCTATGTCCGCATCCCCGCAGAAGAGATAATTCACATTTTTATTAAGGAGCGGCCGACACAGTCCCGCGGCGTGCCGTGGGCGCATACCGCGATTATCCGTCTCAGGATGCTCGGCTTGTATGAAGAGGCTGCGCTTGTCAACGCGCGCATCGGCGCAAGCAAAATGCAGGCTATTATAATGAGCGACAGCTCCGGAGAATTCACAGGCGACGGCAAGGACGCCTACAACAATGTAGTTGATGAGGTAGAACCCGGAATGCGCGAACTCCTTCCGCCGGGGACCACACTACATGACTTCAATCCGCAATACCCCTCTCAGGAATATGCGCCGTTCAACAAGGCCGCCTTGCGAGGCATTGCTTCAGGCCTGGGCTGTTCATACAATTCGTTAGCCAACGACCTTGAAGGCGTGAACTTCTCGTCGTTGCGAAGCGGTCTGCTCGAAGAAAGGGACGGATGGAAGGCGATACAAAGCTGGTTTATAGAAAATGTGCTTGAGGAAATCTTTCCTGTATTTCTTGAAATGGCAATCCTCTCGGGCGAATTAAATCTTTCTTACGCGGAAATCCAAAGACTCACGGCTCCGAAATGGCAGGGCAGAAGGTGGGAGTGGGTGGACCCGGAAAAGGATATCAACGCAAGGATTACCGCGCTTTCCGCCGGGCTTACGACAAGGACAAGAATCTGCGCCGAGCAGGGCGATGACTTCGAGGAGATACTTGAAGAACTGAAAGAGGAAAAAAAGATAATTACAGATTCAGGGCTTTCCTTTTTTCTTGACGCGATAAAAAAACCCGAAAACAACCCCGCAGAGCCGGAAGAGGACATGGCGTCTGCGGCAACAGGAGGCGACGGCAATGGAAAAAACCATTAAGCTCGGAAAATTGAGCAGGAATTTTACGGTAAGAGAAGGCGATATTGACAAGGAAAAGCGCACGGTCGCCCTTTCCTTCTCAAGCGAAGAGCCGGTTGAGAGATGGTTCGGAACAGAAATTTTAGACCATTCAAAAAACGAAGCAGTTGATTTAAAGCGCCTCAAACGCGGGGGCGCGCTGCTGATAGACCATGACGCAAGCAATCAAGTCGGGGTCATTGAGGAAGTATTGATCGACACGGCAGACCGCAAGGGCCGCGCAAGCGTGCGGTTCGGGCGGAGCGCCAAGGCCGAGGAAATCTTTCAGGATGTTCTCGACGGGATAAGAACGAATGTGTCTGTCGGCTATGTGATAGACGACATGATTCTTGAGAAAGAGGAAAAAGGCCGGCCGCCGGTGTACCGCGCGGTGAAGTGGATGCCATACGAAATTTCCCTTGTTTCCATTCCCGCAGACATCAACGTGGGCGTGGGCAGGAGCGAGGAAGAAAGAGAGGTAACAATCAGGATGGAAAAACCCGAATGCCACAACAAAGAGAACATGAAACCAATGGAGGAGTGCAAGGACTGTGAGGCCCGCAGCGATTGCAAAAACCCCATGAAAGATGAAATGAAAAAAACAAAGGAGGACAAGGCAATGGAAGTAAAAGTCATTCAGGACGAAGCAAGAAAGCAGGAAGCAGAAAGGGCGGCAGAGATACTTGCCATCGGCAAGGCGCACGGCGCGAGAGATCTCGCCGAGAAGTTCATAACCGAGGGAAAGACCGTAAGCGAATTCAAAACAGCAGTTCTTAATGAAATGAGGAAGACGGCGGACACGGCAATAGACACATCAGTGGATATGTCCAAAAAAGAGGCAAGGGAATATTCCTATGCCCGCGCGATGGGCGCGGCGGTTGAGATTGCGGAAGGCAGGCGCGTTAAATCGTTTGAGGCGGAAATATCAGACGAACTCAGAAAGAAAATGCCGCTGAACCACAGAGACCACGGCGGGATAGTTATTCCGCTTCAAAAAAGAGGCGGCCTTGACAGCGGCACGTCAACGGCGGGAGCAGAGCTTGTTTACACCGTATTCGGCGGTGAGCTCATAGAGCTTCTGAGGAAGAGGGCTGTATGCGCGGCGTTGGGCGCAAGGATAAGGGCAGGGCTTACAAGCCCGATTTCCTTCCCGCGCAAAACCTCAGAAGGCGCGGCAGCGTGGGTTGCCGAAAACCCCGGCATCGATGCAAGCGATACAGACGATGCGTATCAGACAGTAACCCTGTCTCCAAAGAGCCTCATCCGCTCAAGCTCCATTTCACGTCAACTTCTGGTTCAGAGCATCGTTGACGCAGAGGCAGATATCAGAGACAGCCTCGCAAACTCGATCTCCCTTGCGATTGACCTCGCAGGGCTGCACGGCACGGGCTCCAGCAATCAGCCCACAGGCATCTATTCCGCGAGCAGCGTAAACAGCAAGGCCATGGGCGGTGTGCCCACCTTCGGAAAGCTCGTAGACATGGTAACGGAAGTTGCCAAAGACAACACAATCCTCGGCACGCTCGGATGGGTTACAACCCCCGGCATGGCAGGCAAGATGCTCCAGACGCTTGTCGCCTCTTCTGCGGGCAGCGACATGATATGGACAGGCAGAATTGACGAGGGCTTGATGGGCGGTTACCGCGCCATCGCAAGCAATCAGGTGTCAAGCACGCTTGGCGCCGGAAGCGAGCACGGCATAATCTTCGGCAACTGGACCGACCTGCTTATAGGGATGTTCGGCGGCATTGAGATAACCGTTGACCCATACAGGCTCAAGAAACAGGCCATGATTGAATACACCATGTTCGCAATGGCGGATGTTCATCTGAGACATCCTGAATCCTTCTGCAAGGCAACAGGCGCGACAATAGCGTAATGGATTAAACGGTTCAAGCCGCGCGGCTTGAACCGTTCTTCCAAGAAAGGAGGATTTATGCAGGTAAAAGTTTTAAGGGGCTTTTGTATAGGAAACGGGGTTGACGTTCAACCCGGAGACGTTATAGAACTTTCCGAAAAAGAAGCGAGGATAAAAATCAAACAGGGCAAGGTTAAAAACGTAAACACGCCCGAAAAATCCAAGGCGGCCCGTGAAGCGGCAAAAAACCCCTTGCTCTACAAACTTAAAGAGGCGCTTGAACTTATATCCCTCGCGCAGTCAGAGGAAGAGATAAACGAAATCATCCAAGGCGATACAAGGGAGAAGGTTCTCGAAGCCGCAGAGAAAAGAAAATCCGAAATAAAAGGAGGCGATGAAAATGCCTAAAGAGGATTATTTTTCAGGCGGAGCCGTTCAGCAGGTTTTAAAAACTCCTGCGTCCGTCACCGCAGACAGCAACGCGGCAGGCGTTGACATCAGGGATTACAAAGGCGAGTGCATGGTTGTCGCAAACATTCTAAACACCGCAGGCACAGCCCCCACAATGGACGTAAAGATTCAGGCAGCCGAGGATGCGGACGTTATAGACACTGTTGGCTACACCGGCACAGGAGACGGCACCTGCACTGAGATTGAAGGCGGGCCGGACGCGGTTGCGGAAAACATAACCGTAACCTTTACCAGCGCGACAAGCGCGGATGTTGTCGGAAGCGTAACAGGAGCCATCGGCACGGCCACAGTGGGGACAAAGTTCACATCCCCGCAGATAAACTTCCTGCTCACTGCAGGCGCAACGGCGTTTGGGTTATCCGATGTATTCACTATCGGCGTGCTCGCTCGGACGTATACGAACAAGGTTACGTTCACGCAGGTTGCGGCAGCGGCAAGCATCCAGAAAAAAACAATCAATGTTGATGAGATAGGCAGGTTCATCCGCGCAAACTTCGACATAGGCGGCACGGGCCCGGCATACACCATCGGCATTGCCCTCTACGGGATGAAGTAAATGTTCGCAGAGGAGCTTGGCGCATATCTTGTTGACTTTGGTGTAACCGCCGCATTCTCTCACGCGGCAGTCTCGGCGAACATCTCCGTCATCTTTGACAACGACTTTTTGGCGTCTCTGGGCGTGGAGGCCTCCGCGCCCTCGGCGCTCTGTAAGGCAACCGATGTTTCAAGTGCCGTTCACGGCGACACACTCGTCATAAGCGGAACAACCTATTACATCACAGAGATTCATCCTGACGGCACAGGGATGACCCTCCTGATACTGAGCAAGGCAAATGGCTAACAAAAGGCAAAGCATAATCACGGCGGTAAAGACAAGGCTTCAGGGCATTCTTACAGCCTCCGGCTATAACTACAACCTCGGCTCTAACGTCTTCGAGTGGAAGGATAAGGCGCTTGCAGACGCGGAGCTTCCGGGCTTGATATTCCGCGACCCCTCGTTTGAGAAGGTCCTTGACGTTATCGGCCTGTTCACATGGCGGTTGAACATTGAAATTGAAATTCACGCGCAAAGCTCAACCGCTCCCGCAGACATGCGGAAGATGCTTTCGGATGTTTACAAGGCTATTGGAGTTGACGAGATGTGGGGAGGGCTTGCGCTTGCGTCAGAGCAGCCCGAAGGCGACGAGATGCAGGTGCAAAAAGACCAGAACATAACTGCAAAGGCGGTGGTGAGGTTTTCAATCCTCTACCGCACGCCGATGTGGGAGAACTGAAAAATGAAAAACATACTACTTGACGCAGGGCACGGCGGCGCAGACCCCGGCGCAGTGGCGGCGGATCTCCGCGAGGCGGACGTTACGCTTGAGATTGCTTTGCAGATGGCAAATCTGCTTAGAGACAACTACTATATATTCCTCACCAGAGACAGGGGAAGCCAATACATTTCTCCGTCACAGAGGCTCGCAAATATTAAGGACATCCATTCAAAAGTCAAACTCGATGCCTTTGTCTCAATCCATTGTAATGCATCGACAAACCCGCAGGCGCACGGCATAGAAACGATATACAGGGACGATAACGACTATCTGCTTGCGGCAATACTCCAGAGAAATCTCCTTACAGACACGGAGCTTTCAGACCGGAGATGCAAGCAGGATGTCCGGCAGCTTGCGGTGCTTAAAGCCCCGGAAGAGATACCGGCGTGCCTGGTTGAAGTCGGTTTTATATCAAATCCTTCAGACCATGAATTCATAGAAAACAACATTTCCGTAATCTCGGAATCCCTCGCACGGGGGCTAACCGAATTTTTAGGGGTGGAATAATGACGATTAAAAACTGCCTGAAAAGACTGCCGGAGATTTTTCTTGATGATTCGGGGAAGGTGTCAATCGCAAAGGTAATGATTGCTGCCATCGTCCTCATGATGTTCGAGATAGTGAACACTTATATTTTTTTTGCGGTCTATGAATTTTTCGAGACAAAGAAAATTCCTCAATGGCCTGTGGCAGTGGCAGGGCTTATAACGGCCCTCGGCGGGGTCATTGGCATTCTCTATGGAGCGAACAAGTTTTCTCCCACAATTCCATTCATCGGAGGGAAAGATGCCTGACAAGGAACTCATCAAAGAAGCCGTGCATGAAGCCCTGCAGGAAAGACTCGGCGAGTTCTTTATTGAGCGTGAAAAACATTTTGAGCACCATCAATTTATAGACGGAGTTATGCAGTTTTCCAATTCAGTAAAGTCAACGGCCTGTAAGACAGTTACGACAACTATGATAATCGGCGCGGCAACAATTCTGCTTTTGGGCTTGCTGGCCTGGGTTAGAAAACATTTGTGAAATGGAAAAACTTATAAGGATATACGAAGGCTCAAATCCGCAGGCGCGGATAGCGTTTCTGGCCGAGCTTTGCAGGCGCGAGCCTCATCTCATAAGCGCGTTGTTAGAGGCCGAGAACGGCGGCAGGAATATTAATTATGACGTTTTCAAAATAGGAGGCACAGACCCGGAATGAAAAAGAAGAAAAGGGTCAAAGGGTCAAAGGGTCATCTCCTCGGCGATTCGCCTGAGGCGAAAAGGGTCAAAGTCTTTCTGTTCTGCTGTTCTGCTGCTCTGCTGCTCTGCTTGAGCGCCTGCGGCGGAAAAAAAATAATCCAGAGCGTCATGCCCGTTGAGACAGAGACCAAGACAGGCGAGGTTATCGAGAAGATAGAGCCCGCCAAAACAGGGGAGAGAACGGACGTCCCTGTTGACGTTAAGCCCTCAGAGGTAGTCGCAAAGATAGAGACCAAGACAGGCGGAAAGGTCTGGATAGTGAAGAAAAAAAGATTTCTTCAACCCGCAAAGATTCAAGTGTATGAAAATAAGCAGGCGGTAAAAGAGCAAATTAAAATCAACAAGCCCGAGAAATCGTACAAGTGGCTTTACATCATAATCGGGATAATCGTTTTGTTAATTGCGGCAAATTTTGCCATGGAACGCTTCCTTGGCTTTAACCCTATTGCGTGGCTTGGAGCAAGGATATTCAGGAGGAAAAAATGAAAACACAGGAGGTAAAAGATGGAAAGAAAAGCAGGCAGTTATATTGTTGGGGAGGACGGGAAGTTAGAGCCGAATCTTGATGATGAGGCGATGAAGCAAAGGCACAAAACCAAAGAAGTAAAACCGGAGGCGAAAAAGCCTATTGAATTTAAAAAAAGAGGAGGTAAATAAAAATGGCGCTATCAGTTCAAAGAGAGGTTTCACTTTTTAAGATTGAAACAAGTTACGGCGTTGACGCAGAACCGGCGGCAAACACAAACGCCCTTCTCACACAGCCTGTAAAACAAAAGATAATCTCGCGCAGCCTCGAAAGAAACAATGTAAAGCCCTATTTCGGCGCGGAAGCCCCGGTAAACATAGGGGACGGCATCCAGCTTGATTTTGTAACAGAGCTTAAAGGAAACGGCTCTGCCGGTGTGGTTCCTGAAATAGGCCCCTTATTCAGGGCTGCAAATTACACGGAGGCGATTCAGTCGTCTTCAGGAGCCGTGGCGTGGCAGGGCACGACAGCTAAAAACCTGAACGACAAAGTTACCCCTGTGACCCCGAACGGGTATTACTATCTCTGCACCACGGCAGGCACTACGGGCGGGTCAGAACCCACATGGCCCACAACAGACGGCCAGACGGTTGCGGACGGCACTGTAACATGGACCTGCAAAAAGCCAAAGGTGGATTATGACCCGCACAGTGATTTTGCCACTGCCGAATCAGGAAGCTTCTACTATTACTTTGACGGAAAGCTCCGCAAGGCGCTTGGCTGCCGCGCTAATCCCAAGGTGGATATGAAGGCCGGCGAATACGTCAAAATCGCATGGACACTCACAGGCATTTACGCGGGGACGGTTGACGAGGCCTTGGTAGACCCCACATACAATCAGACAATCCCGCCACGCCTCATATCCTCAAGCTTCTCCATTGACAGCTATGCCGCTGTCGTGGAAAACATCTCGATAGACGGCGGCAACAAGGTGGTCCCGAGGTCAAGCGTAAATGCCGCAACGGGCATTAGCGAATACTTTATCGCGGACAGAGAGGTTGTAGGATCCATTGACCCCGAGGACGTGCTAAACAGCGAGAAAAATTTTGAGTCCATGTGGTCTGCAAGCTCCCGCGTGGCCTTCAGCGCAACCGTGGGCGCATCTGCGGGCAACAAATGCGTTATCACGGGCCCCAAGGTCGCGTTAAAAGGGCTTGACGAGGGCGAAAGAAACGGCCTCCGCACAAAAAACATAGACTTGGTTTTCACGCCTGACAGCGGGAACGACGAAATCAAGTTCAGCTTTCAGTAGGAGGGATGATGCCTGAAAAATTTGAATACGAAATCGGGGGCAAAAAATACATTCAGCGCCCCCTTGTCTTAGGGCAGATAAACCAGCTTATGAAGCTGCTGCAAGGAGTGGTAATTCCATCAGGCGTTGACACGCTCGCGCTTGTCTCTTCGTTAGGAGACAGGCTGCCGCGGGCAATAGCAATCGCGCTTACGCCCGAAGGCGCAAGCCTTAAAGACAAAGATATTAACGCCCTTGCGGAAGAGCTTGAATTTGAGATTTCTCCCGAACAGACGCTTCAAGTGGTGGAAGATTTTTTCGTCTGCAACCCGATTCCTTCTCTCTTGGAGAAGATCGGGGACATGGCGGGAAAGATAACCTCGCAGATGAAAAGAAGGAATGGGGATGGATTGACGAACTCGTCTGCGTCCTCGGCGCTGGAGACATAACAAAGAGCGGCGCAATCCTCTGGGAATATACCTTAGAGGATTGCAAGCCGTATCTGGAATATCAGAAGCGGCAAATGCTTTTCAGGGAGGCGGTAATCGGGTTTTTTACAGGCGGCGGGAAAGGAGAAAAAAGCCCCGCTGAAACGGACGAGGAATATTTAGAGAGCTTAAAGGCGGTAAAAAATGGCGGATAACAAAGTTCAGATAATCATAGAGGCGCTTGATAAGACCAAAGCCGCCTTTCAAAGCCTCAATAAAAACTTTGAGGCTTTGAAAAAAGACCTCCTGGACATAAGAGGGAATTTACAATCCGCATTTCAGGCGGCCCCTTTTGTGGCTATTGCTGCTGCCATAAAAAAAACCGCTAATGCCGGAGATGAACTTTTAAAGGTCAGTCAGGAGATAGGCGTTTCAGTAGAGAATCTCTCTGGTCTCAAATATGCCGCCGAGCAATCAGAGACAAGCGTTGAAGCCTTAACTGTCGGAGCAGGAATACTTTCAAAAACCCTGGCCTCCTCTGCTGATGCATCTAATGATGCCAAAGAATATCTTAAACTCCTGGGCGTAAACGCAAAAGAAACATATCCCGCGCTGATGCAGATAGCAGACAGGTTTGCAAGCATGGCAGACGGCTCGGGTAAGACAAAAATCGCAATGGAGCTTTTCGGTAGGTCGGGGAAAGACCTCATCCCCTTTTTAAATGAGGGTTCATCGGGAATTCAGAGACTTCAGGAAGAAGCAAAAAAACTCGGCATCGTCTTTACGGAAGACGGCGCGCGGGCGGCTGATAATTTTAACGACACGCTAAAAAAACTTGGAGATGCATTCTGGGGCTCAATCTATCCCGCCGTTACCATAATACTCCCGCAATTAACTGATGTTCTTAATAATCTTACGCCTTCTTTTAAGGTTTTCGGCGGCGTCGCCGAATGGGCGGTGAATATTTTTAAATACTGGGCTGTTCAACTTCAAAAATTTGGCGCGGAAATTTTCTTCATAGGTAAAAAAATATCAATTATATGGGATTGGGTAACGTCAGGTTTTAAGGGCGGCTCGGATAAAATCAAAAAAGAGTTCGCGGCTCTTAACGCTGAACTCCTCGCGGAATATAACGCAATAGAACAAAAATGGGTAGGCATTGACCTCGGCAAGAAAAAAGAAAAACCATCCGGCAGCAAAGGTAAGGCGCCTACCCTGCCAGCAAAGGATACATTAAGAGCCGCCCTTGACGCCCAACTTAAAGCCGAGCTTGAGGCGCTAAAGACAGCCGAGGCGCAGCGGCTTGAGGCGTATAAGACCGAGGAAAAAAATCTTGAACTCAAATATAAGCAAGGGCTTATTTCTGAGGAAGAATATATTGCCGAGAAAAATAAAATTCAAGCCTCTGCCATGGATTTGAGCATCTTTTACAATGAAAAGGAAAAACAGATGATTTCCTCCGCATGGGAAAAGAAGAAAACTTTTTTTAAAGCGGAAAAAGACAGGCTTACGGAGGAAGGCAATGTAAAGGCGGAAATCTCCAAAAGAGATCAGGAGATTGCGGTTAAAAAAGAAGAACTGGTCCGTTTAGGCATAGACCTAACAATTCAGGAAACCGAATACTCAAAAAAACTCACGGAAGCCAAGAGAGAGGGAGAGTTGAAGGTTTTAGAGGCGGAAATAAATCTCAGAAAGACACTTAATAACCTTGCCGTAGAGCGTGGGGATATGACTTCGCTTGAGGCGAAAAAAACGGAAAAAGATTATGAAGTTGAACTTCTCCAAAAACGTAAGGAAAGCCTTAACCTTAAATTAAAAGACACTGCTGCCGATTCCGAGCGCCTTGCCATAAAAAGTGAAATCCTCGCAATAGAAAAACAAATTTCAGGAGCTGAGTCCGAGCGCCTTCAGATAGAAAAAGAAATTTCAGGCACATTTGGCCAGGGCATGGAGCAGGGATTTAAAAAATACCTGTCAGAGCTTAAGACAACCTTTCAGCAAGGTGAAGAGATCGCAAAGCAGACGGCTCAGGCGATGGAGGGCGCATTCAGCGATTTCTTTTTTGACGTCTTTCAGGGAAAACTGAAAACCCTCGCGGATTATCTGCGGGGCTTCTTAACATCCGTTCAGAGGGCGCTGTCTCAGGCTCTCGGCCAGCAGGTTACAGGGAGTATTGTAAAAGGCATCAGCGGAATGTTCAGCGGAGGCGGCGGCGCAGACGCCTCAATTCCGGGCTGGTCATCGCAGCAGGGTGTGAACATGCCCAAAGCGCACGAGGGCGGGCTGATAATGCACGAGGGCGGATATGTGCCGCGTTTTCATTTCGGCGCGCTGGCGTATGATGAAGTTCCGGCGATATTGCAGAGAGGCGAGCGGGTTATGTCCCGCGATCAGAACGCAATCTTTGAGCGCCTCGCCTCGCTGCTGAACTCAAGAGGCGATTCCGGCGGAGGCAAGCAGGAAGTTAATAACTATTATTACATCAACGCGGTTGACGCAAAGAGCTTTGCCGACATAGTAGAGCGCAATCCGGGCGCGATAACTAAGGTCATTGACGAAGACCAGCGCCGGGGCAGTACGAGGTGGAGGTAACTGAATGATAGTCTATCCGTCAACGCCAAATCCTCAATATCCATTTGAAATTATCAGCGAATATAAAACGCTTATCTCCACGTTCGAATCAGGCATGGAGCTTGCGCACCAGCAATGGCGTTTCCCAAAAAGAAGCGTCAATCTTAAATATGACGTTCTCACAGCTTCCGAAATTCAAACCCTTTGGAATTTTTATATCGCCCGCAGGGGTGCATTACTTCCCTTCTGGTTTTTTGACGAATACACAAAAGACGGTTCAGGCAATCCCATCGCGCACACGGATGAATTTGTGGGGCGCGGAGACGGCTCTACAACTGTATTTGACCTTCCAGGCAAGACGACATCCGCGCGCACCATGTATCTTGACGGCACATCCGAGGCAGGGGTTACTTACCAGAGCGGCACAGGAGACGGCGGCGCGGATCAAGTTACATTCAACTCCGCGCCCGCAGACGGTAAACTCATTACCGTTGACTTTACAGGCTATCTGCGCCTGAAGATGCGCTTTGCCGAGGATAAACTTTCAAAGGAAAACTTTTCCGTCCGTCTTTACAAAACAGGCGTCTCTCTCATTGAGAGGAAGCAGGCATGAGGACGCTTCCTCAGGCCTTAATCACAGAGCTATCCGGCGGGGTGAACGAGGCGAATTTTCTTGTCTACATCGTGGATATTGAGACAATAACTGCGAAATATCTCACAAACGCCGACCAAAAAATATATTATGAGGGCAAAACTTACGAGCCGTGGGGGATGAACTTCGGAGCGGTGGAATATTCCATATCTCCAACGGTGGATAAGGTGAGCGTGGAGGTTGACAATGTGGATTTGACCTTTTCTTCGATGCTTCAGACAGAGGAGATGCGGGGCAAGAGGTTCTTAATCCGCCTTGCGGCGCTCAACCAAAACATGGGCGTTGTGGGCGCGGTCATTCACTTTGACGGCATTCTTGATTCGATAAGAGCCAAAAAGAAGATCGTCAAGATTGATGTTTATAACCACATGATTTTGTGGAAAAAGAAAATCCCACGCCGCACGCACCAACCGACTTGCACATGGACATTTAAAGATTCCTCGACCTGCAAATATACGGGCGCGACCGCCACCTGCGACAAATCTTGGGACGAGTGTGTCGCCATGAGCAACAGCATTAATTTCGGAGGATTCCGCTTTCTGCCCTCGTTATCGGACAAGCAAATCTGGTGGGGGAGCGTGCCAAAATGAAAACCGCTGATGCAGTGAAAGAAATACTTGAAAAGCCCTATGAACTCGGCGGCTTTAAAGATGGCTTTGACTGCTTCTCAATGTTGCTTACATTCTGCGACAAGAAGTGCATAAAGCTTCCGGACGAATGGCAGGGGTGGACGCGGGAGAATTACGCGGAGCGCTGGGAGCGTGGCGAGGGCCGAAGCGAGATGTATGAGTTTCTGCACTCCCTCGGCGAAGAGGTTGAGGACATTAATTATCTCCGTGAGGATGACATCGTAATGCTTGCCGTGGACATGGGCGAAAACATCATCTTCACGATGCCGTCAATCTATCTTGGCAATAATCATCTTTTAATCGTCTCGATCGAGACC
>Ga0172371_10004029_pt1 | contig 22451 bp, 23 predicted proteins | sample Lak12m_FD_114543 | JGI IMG/M metagenome (GOLD analysis project Ga0172371, IMG submission 114543) | Freshwater microbial communities from Kabuno Bay, South-Kivu, Congo - kab_022012_12m | ecosystem: Environmental > Aquatic > Freshwater > Lake | place: Democratic Republic of the Congo: South-Kivu...
CCTCCCTATCACAGCAAGTATAATGGGATTGAGCGTTATTGGGCAGGACTTGAGAAATCATGGAATGGATATCTACTGAGCACTGTGAGCGTGGTGCTAAATCGCTCGGACTACTGTGCACTTGTTGGGGACCACCTATAAGAAAGGGGTCAAGGTTTGCCGAAAAGAAAGGGAAAGACTCGAAGATCGTCTGGAACGTTCGGAAAAACTACCTTGGTATGATATTACTATCTTTCCTAAAACGGTATAGTAGTATTTTGTTATTCCCTTACAATGTAATACTGGGATTTCTGGAAACTCGAATAACAACTATACCAGCAGCTTTGGTTGGTGGAAAACGTGTAACATCTGAAAAATCAAGATCCAATGTAACAAGACAGCGATGTTCAGTACAGCATATTTCAAAGAGATGATTGTCTGAACTCCCCTGTAACTCTTGGCTTCTGACAGTTTCTACGTCGTGCCCAGCAGCATGAAACAACTGTTGGGTTCGTATTCCAAAATTCTCATCAAGTTTGAACTTCATTAATTATCAAGTTGTTTCGACTGGTACTTCTACATAGCGTTCACGTGACATTTCTGCGCCGTAAGCAATGGCGGCTCGAATATCATTTTCTGTTAATTGAGGATACTCTTCTATAATCTCTTTAATCGTCATCCCGCTGGCAAGGAAATCGAGAATAAGTGATACCCAGATTCTGGTTCCCCGAATACAGGGTTTGCCAAAGCAAACATTTGGATCAACGGAGATACGATTGAGAAGCTGCGTCATAATAAACCTCCTTGCTGCATATCTTTAAATGAAGTATATCATAACTTATTTATTTTCAAAAAAATCCTAAAACACTCCTCTATCCAATGTCCTGTACTGTATCGCTTCTGAGATATGATGAGACTGGATTTCATCTGATGCCTCAAGGTCAGCAATAGTCCGTGATAATTTCAATATCCTCGTATATGCCCTTGCAGAAAGGCCGAGTTTATGCATTGCGGTATCAAGGAGTGATTGAGCATCCTGATTCAGTCTGCAATATTTCTTTATATGCCTTGTCTTCATCTGGCCATTTGAATATATTTTCTTGTCGTTCTTAAAACGCTCCAGCTGAAGGCCCCTTGCAGCGCCAACCCGCTTCATTATGTCTTCTGATCTCTCACCTGAATATTCATTGGATAGTTCTTTATATGGCACTGCTGGCACCTCTATATGGATATCAATCCTGTCAAGAAGCGGGCCTGAAACCTTGTGCCTGTAGCGATGTATCTGACCAGGTGTGCATGTGCACTGATGCCTGTTATCTCCAAAATACCCGCAGGGACAGGGGTTCATGGCAGCAACAAGCATAAAACTGGCTGGATAGGTAATAGATGCTACAGCTCTTGATACCGTTACCTCTCCATTTTCGAGCGGCTGTCTTAAAACCTCAAGCACATTTCTCTTGAATTCTGGCAGCTCATCTAAGAAAAGGACCCCATTATGTGCAATACTGACTTCACCTGGTTTTGGAACCTGCCCCCCACCGATCAATGCAACATCTGATATTGTATGGTGCGGAGAACGGAAGGGTCTTGTAGCAAGTAAAGGTTGACCTTCCCTGAGAAGCCCGGCAACACTATGTATCCTTGTTGTCTCTAAGGCCTCATCAAATGTCATACCCGGAAGTATTGTTGGAAGTCTTTTTGCGATCATGGTCTTACCTGATCCGGGAGGGCCAATCATCAGCACATTATGACCGCCTGCGGCAGCAACCTCGAAAGCCCTTTTAGCATGTTCCTGGCCTTTAACTTCTACAAAATTGTCTTCATAAACCGAGTTTTCTTTTATCGCCTTGTGAACATCTACCTCGAAAGGTCTTCTAAGATTGCTGTCCTTTAGAAACTCGATAACTTCAGGAAGGCTTTTTAGTCCAAATACAGACACACCTCTAACAACAGCTGCCTCTGGCGCATTTCCCTCTGGAAGGATCACTCCCTTTAAACCTAGCTCCCTGGCCCTCAAGGCCATTGATAAAGCGCCCCTTACTGGCTTTATCTTTCCGTCAAGTGAAAGCTCACCAGTAAGAAGGTAACCTTCAACCGAACCTAATTCAAGAACGCCTTCAGCTGCAATTATTCCAATTGCGATAGGCAGATCAAAAGATGAGCCTTCTTTCTTTAAATCAGCTGGTGCGAGATTAACCGTAATCTGTTTAAGCGGGAAAAGAAACCCGATATTCTTGAGCGCAGCCCTTACTCTGTCCCTCGACTCCTTAACAGCAGCGTCAGGCAGACCAACCATAGAAAAATGAGGAAGCCCCCTTGATGCAATATCTACCTCGACCTCTACAGCATATGCGTCAATACCTATAATACTTGCACTGAGAACTTTAGCTAGCACAGGATAAATTATATTTTTAAATGAGTTCTAAAAGCAATACAATATGTTAAAATAGTTAGTTTACTCAAGGAGATTGAATGGCAAAAGTACCGGTTAGTATAGAAGAGGAAATGAAGGTTTCTTATCTTGATTACGCAATGAGTGTAATCATAGGGAGGGCGCTTCCCGAGGTCAGGGATGGGCTAAAGCCTGTTCAGAGAAGGATACTTTATGCGATGTTCAGGGAAGGCCTTCTTCCCGGGAAAAGATATTCGAAATCTGCAGGCGTGGTTGGCGAAGTCTTAAAGAAATACCATCCCCATGGCGATACTGCTGTTTATGATGCACTTGTCAGACTGGCCCAGGACTTCAATATGCGATATCCCCTTGTTGACGGACAGGGCAACTTTGGTTCTGTTGATGGAGACCCTCCTGCTGCTTACAGGTACACAGAGGCAAGGCTTGCAGCGCTTGCGGAAGAACTCCTTTCTGACATAGACAAAGATACAGTCGGTTTTATCCCGAACTTTGATGAAACAACAGAGGAACCTATCGTTCTGCCATCAAGAGTGCCAAACTTAATCGTAAATGGCTCATCGGGTATTGCTGTTGGTATGGCTACAAATATACCACCACATAACATTGGAGAGATTATAGACGGCCTTGTCATGTTGCTAGAAAATCCTCAAGCAGGCCTGGAAGATCTGATGTCTCACATAAAGGGTCCTGATTTTCCAACAGGTGGTATTATCCACGGCACTGATGGTATTATTCAGGCATATAATGGGGGGAGAGGGCTTATTAAAATCAGGGCAAAGGCAAGGATTGAGCGTGAGTATAGAGGTGGCGAGAATATTATCATTACAGAACTCCCTTATCAGGTGAACAAGGCAAGGTTAATTGAGAAGATTGCTGAACTTGTGAGAGGAAAAAAGATCGAAGGAATATCAGAACTAAGAGACGAATCTGACAGGGATGGCATCAGGATTGTAATGGAACTTAAAAGGGGTGAAATGGCTCAGGTTGTCCTGAATAATCTTTATAAACACACGCAGATGGAGACTACTTTTGGGATAATTATGCTGACCCTTGTTAACGGTCAACCCCGGATACTTGATTTAAAGAAGCTCCTTGGCTATTTCTTACGGCATAGGCGGGATGTGGTTCTAAGGAGAACCCGTTTTGAACTGAGAAAGGCTGAAGAGAGAGCGCATATCTTAGAAGGACTGAAAATAGCTCTTGACCACCTGGATGAAATAATTTCCCTTATAAAAAAGTCAAAGACACCTAATGAGGCGAAGCTTGGTTTGATGAGAGATTATCCATTATCTGAGATTCAGGCACAGGCCATCCTCGATATGAAACTCCAGAGGCTTACAGGACTTGAGAGGGAAAAAATAATAAAAGAATTCGGAGATATATTGAAAGATATAGAGAGGCTGAAGGCGATACTCGGAAGTAGCGCTCTTGTTTCACAGATTATTAAAGAGGAACTCCTCGCTATTAGGAGCAGGTATGCGGATGAGAGAAAGACAGAAATCACCTCAGAAACAAAAGAGATTTCCATAGAAGATCTTATAACAGATGAGGAGATGGTCGTTACTCTTTCTCACCAGGGGTACATAAAAAGGAATCCCTCGAGTGCCTATAGGAGCCAGCGCCGGGGTGGGAAGGGCCTTATCGGCATGGAAACAAAAGAAGAGGATTTTGTGAAAGACCTCTTTATAGGCGCGACACATGACTATATGCTCTTCTTCTCAAACCTTGGCCGCCTTTACTGGCTAAAGACCTACCAGATACCAGAGGCAGGCCGTGCTGCAAAAGGGAAAGCCCTTGTAAACCTTCTTGCCCTTTCAGAAGGCGAGCGGATTACAACAGCGCTTCCGGTCCGCGACTTCAAGGAAGGCTTCCTCGTAATGTTCACAAAGAATGGCATAGTTAAAAAAACCGCGCTTGAGAAGTATAGTAACCCCCGCGGGAAGGGGATCATTTCCATAACACTTGATGAAGGTGATGAACTCATTGCCGTCAGAAAAACAGATGGCAAAAGTGATCTTATTATAGGCACAAAAAACGGCCTTTCGATAAGATTCAATGAGGAGAATGTGCGTGATACGGGTCGCACTGCAATGGGTGTTAAGGGTATCAGACTTATGAAGGGAGATGAGGTTGTCTCTGCAGAAGTTGCAGAGGAAAAGACAGCCATCCTTACTGTGACAGAAAAGGGACTCGGAAAGCGTTCAAATATAGCGGATTATCGTGTTCAGAGTCGAGGTGGCAAAGGCGTCATCTCAATTAAAACCACTGAAAAAAGCGGGAAAGCAGTTGGTCTTATGCAGGTAAGGGATGAGGATGAGGTTGTGATGATAACAAGTTCCGGGAAACTTATAATGACCCTCGCAGGAAACATCTCTCTGCTGGGAAGGAACACGCAGGGGGTAAAGCTCATGGACGTTGAAGGTGAAGATAAGATTGTAAGTATTGGTAGGGTTGCTGAGAGGGATTGAGCAGAGCTCGCAATTATCTCTCCGAGGATTACAAAACATCCCATTTTAATTATTAAGAATAACAGGGTAGGAGCGTGAACAAATCCGTCAGGCTGTCTATGATATAATCAGCATCCAAAAGGTATTGCTTTTCTCTAAAGCCGTATGTAACAGCAACTGTCTTTACCCCTGCCTGTTTACCTGCCTCTATGTCGTAGTTACTGTCGCCTACTAGCATGGATTCATCAGGGCTAACACCAAGCCTTGTAATTACATGAATGACTGGAATAGCAGAGGGCTTTTTTTCAGAAGTAGTGTCGCTTCCAACAACTATGTCAAAGTATTTTGATAGGTCTAACTTATCTAAAAGCATTGTAGACAGAAGTTCCCTTTTATTGGATATCACCGCTTTTTTATAACCATTAAGTTTTTCCAGAGTTTCTCTAACATTAGGATATATGCTGGAATAATCGACGAGATGTTCTGAGTAATAGTCAAGGAACCTTTTTATTGCTTCATCCCTCATTTGAAATTTTTCATCGCCGAGTACTTTTTCTATGAGCCTTGTGATACCTTCTCCGACCATCTTTATTGTTTCCTCTACTGCAAGGTCTTTAAGACCATATGGTCTTAGGGCATAGTTCAGAGCGTTTGTAATGTCCCTGCTAGTGTCAACAAGTGTGCCGTCGAGGTCAAATATTATGAGCTTAATTGTCATGTTTTGCTTCCCCGATGTATAGCTACTATTCCGCCAGCTAAAGTATAATGGGTAACATCTTTCCATCCAGCCGATTCAATAATACTGACAAGCTCCGGAGGGGGAGGGAAATCTCTTACTGTACTTCCCAAGTATCTGTAAGCATAAGGGTCTGAACCGAAAACAAGAGAAACTAAAGGAACAATTTTTATAAGGTAAAAAGAATAAAGCTTATTAAAGATCGGGTTTTTCGGATGACTAAACTCAAGACAAATAAAACACCCGCCGGGCTTTGTTACACGGTGAAATTCCTTTAATGCGCTTACTCTATTGTTGATATTTCTTAAACCAAAAGCAATGGTAATCGCATCAAAATGCGCATCTTTATAGGGAAGCCGCTCAGCATCTGCTTCCCTATAATTTATTTTGTCACTCAATCCAGCTTTCTTGATCTTTTCCATACCAATCTCAATTAGCCCGCGAGAAAAATCTATTGCCTCAATGTAAGCCTTGCCCTGCCAGAACCTGCAAAGTTCAATAGCAGTATCTCCTGTACCTGTGCAGACATCGAGAATCCTCTGACAATTAATTCTTCCTGTTTCCAGCGCAACTCTTTTCCGCCATCTGATATCAAAACCAAGACTCAGAATGTGATTCAGAAGATCATAGCGAGTGGCGATATCAGAAAACATCTGTTTGACCTTTGCAGAATCCCGCTCTTTACAATCAACAAATCGCTTTATTTCTTTTGCAGGAACTCTTTTCATAGCATCACTTCTCTTTTAGAAGGGTTCTTTTTCTCAACTTCGAACACTTGCAAGATTTTTTATGTCTTTGTCTTATTTGGTTAAAGCTCTCAACTATTATTTTGCCCATATTAGCAGCTTCCTGATAAAAGATATTTCTTAATTCATTGTGGCTCCAGTCAGGTCCAACCCCTTCAGCTTGATTAACAACAAGATAAAGGCCCGCATAGCAGGCTCCTATCTCCCTGGCCAGATATATCTCAGGACAAAGGCTCTGCCCTATCACATCCCCGCCCAGAGACTCTAGCATCCTAACCTCAGCCCGACTTTCAAAATGCCTGCCATCGGTTACAACGTATATCCCATGGTTTACCTGTTTCTCCGGGAGCATTCCAGCAGTCATTTCAGCAAGCAGTTTTGCAAGTTCAGGACAGACTGGATCACGCATAATAAGTAAATACCTGTCGGACAGGCAAACATCCTTTCTCAAGGAAAGGTCAACATAGTCAACCGGAATTATAAGGCTGCGTAACTTAAAATCCTTTCTGATTGTCCCAACCCCTCCTTCAGAAAGGATGGTCTTAACACCAGCTTGCTCTAAGACCCAGAATATCTGGCGAGAGGCATTGGCCCGACTTACACCAGCCCGCCAGCCATGCATCCTGACCACAAGTACCTTCTCACCTTCAATCTCAATCAATTTAAACTCAGGACTTTCACCAAAGGGTGTTAGAAAAACTTTACTCTCTAATACCCTTACCCCCGGGAGGTTAAGATCCTCCGGAAAATTGATAGAGAAAGTGCTTGACCCTCCAATAAAGGCCATCTTGGCTTGCGGGATTTTGTTTTTACTGTTTATCAAACGTTTCACCTGAAAATCCCTTTCAAATCCCCCTTCACCCCCCTTTGCTAAAATTGCATGTCTGCCTTTCATTTCATGCAACTTTTGCTCCGAAAATACCAGTAACTTATTGAATTTACTGTTTTTAGTAATCTCCCCAAACCCCTCTTTAAAAAAGAGGGGAATTTTTGAAGTTCCCCCTTTTCTAAAGGGGGATGTAGGGGGATTACAAATTTTCATTTCCCTTTGTGTCGGCATGATCGTTTGGGTAAATTTTCAGTATATTAAATTCAGTATCCCTCTGAGCCGGAACCTTTCCAGCCTTTTTTATCATATCTACCATATCATCGATGGTCATCCGGTGGGAAACACCTGCGGCACGAACAACATTCTCCTCTATCATGATACTGCCCAGATCATTTGCGCCGAATGACAGACAGACCTGGCCGATGTCGCTGCCCTGCGTAACCCATGAGCCCTGGATATTTGGAAAATTATCCAGGAATAGCCGGCATACCGCCAGGGTTTTCAGATATTCAACGGATGAAACAGGCCGTCCGCCTAATGATGTATTTCCTGGCTGAAAAGACCATAGAATAAAAGAAAGGAATCCCCCTGTACGATCCTGAAGGTCTCTCACCTTTTGAAAATGGGTTACCCTGTCCTCGATAGTTTCAACCGTACCGATCATCATTGTTGCTGTGGTTTTAAGCCCAAGATTATGCGCCTCTTCCATAACCTCCAGCCACTTTAAGGAAGATATCTTTCGTGGACTTATCTTTTGTCTTACGCTGTCAACCAGTATCTCTGCCCCTCCTCCGGGGAGAGAATCAAGGCCGGCTTTAATAAGCTCTTTCAAAGCCTCTGAAATCGAAATCCCCGCTGATTCTGCAATATGAACAATTTCCGGAGGAGACAGACTGTGAATTCTAATATTGAATTTCCTTTTTATTCCAGTAAACATTTTTGTGTAGTAATCAATTTTCAGATCCGGGTTAATTCCTCCCTGAAGCATCACCTGGGTGCCAGAAAGCTCAATTGTTTCTGCAACTTTATCTTCAATCTCTTTCTGGCTTAAAACATAGGCTTCTGGATGGCCTTTAGGTCTGTAGAATGCACAAAAGCAGCATTGATTTAAGCAAATATTAGTGTAATTGATATTGCGGTCTATCAAAAATGTTACTCTTCCTTCCGGGTGTTTCCTGGCGCAAACAGCGTTTGCTGCCTTTGCAAGCTCTAATAAATCAGTTCCCCTTAAAAGGAAAACTGCTTCTTCAAAGCTTAATCTCCTGCCTTTTACCGCATTATCAAGAATCCCGCGAGTCTTCAAGTTTTTCCCCCTGAACGAAAATTTATAAATTCAAGTTCTGGAACTGTCTTAAGCGCCTTGATCTCTGCTGCCAGTTGATAGAAAAAAAGAAGACCTTTTTGATAATCCTTTCCGAAATCAAATCTAAGGGTTTTGAAATAATCCATAAGAAAAGAGAAACTAAAAGGCTCCCACCTGGAAGCGTATTCAGCTATCTCTGCCAGATGTTCCTGTGAGTAAGTCATTGATTTTTTAAAGATTTCGAATACATATTCACTTAACTCGTTTTGTTGCTCGGCAAAACCGCGGTTGACCGCCCAGACTGCATAAACCATCTTTTCCCCTGTCAATTTCTTCCACTCCATTCCCAGATCATACAGATAGAAGTCTTTGGCAGCAACATAGTATGTTAAAGCGATATCACCGATAAGTAAGGCTGCGTCAGCATCGGCAAACATCCTGTTCAGATCAGGAGGACAAATAAAGTACTCTGGTTCAATTTTATATCCGCGACTAAGGACTATTTTCAGTAAAACCTGCGAGGTAGCAGAGGCGCTGGTAAGGGCAACCTTTTTCCCTGACAGTTCTTCTATTGGGAAACGGCTAAGAAGGAGAATGCTTTTTACCTTGCCATCAGAGCTAACTGTAAAATCTGGAAAGAGAACCAGAGATTTATGGTGCCGGGCATACTCGATCGATGATATGGGCGAAATATCAAGATTCCCGCTGATCAGAAGCTTGTTAAGCTCTGTCGGTAATCCTTTTATAAGTTCAAGGTCCAGAAGCGCATAGCTTTTAACCAGTCCGTAATAGAGTGGAAGACAATTCAAAAATTGTATATGTCCGACCCTGGGTCTCAATTTTAAACCTTACCTTCGTTCTGATATGTCTTGATCACGTTATATAAGGTATCTCTTTCAACCGGTACCTTTCCAGTTGAAGAAATCAAGTCTAATAGTTCTTCCCTGGAAATTGATTGGTCAGTCTCAGCGCCTGCTGCGTGGGTTATCTTCTCCTCAACAACCGTCCCGTCCAGATCATCAACACCAAACAGGAGGGAAAGCTGAGCTACCTTTAAACCGAGCATTATCCAGAACGCCTTGATATGAGGAAAATTATCAAGAACTAACCTTGAGACTGTGAGCATCCTTAGATTCTCAAAAGCGGTTGGCTTTTTAATATCTGTCATCTGTGTGTTCCGGGGATGGAAGGGAAGAGGGATAAAAGATTGAAATCCCCCTGTTTCATCCTGAAGCGACCTCAAAGCTAACAGGTGATCAATACGCTCCTCGAGTGTTTCAATATGACCGTAAAGCATCGTGGCGTTAGATTTAATGCCCAGATTATGAGCAGTTCTCATTATGTCCAGCCAGTCTTTAGCAGAAGCTTTTTTAGGACAAACCGCTTCCCTTATCCGGGAGTTTAGTATCTCGGCCCCTCCTCCGGGAAGCGAACCTAACCCAGCTTCTTTTAATCGTATCAGTACTTCCCGAACCGGAAGGTTTGAGATTTTGGAAAAATAGCTAATCTCAACCGCGGTGAAGGCCTGAATATGTATCTGAGGCATGGCTTTTTTCAGGCAGCTTATGATTTCAAGATAGTAGTCAAAAGGAAGATCAGGATGAAGCCCGCTAACTATGTGAAGTTCTGTTATGCCAAGGTGTCTTTCTGACTGCGCTGCCTCTAATACCTCCTCAATTGTCATGGTATAGGCGTCATGGTCAGCCTTATCCCGACTAAAAGCACAGAACTTGCACCTTGAAACACAAATGTTGGTCAGATTTATATGACGGTTTACATTGAAGTATGCATAATTATCTGTTTTTCTCTCTTTGACTTTAGAGGCAAGCTGTCCAAGATAAATGATATCCTTCGAGTGCATAAGAGTTAAGGCTTCACTCCTTGAAAGCCTTATGCCATTTTCCACTTTAGCGCCGATTTCTCTCAAGCTATTCAGATACATCCTTTTCGCCATCCTTTGAATAATTTATGTTCAATCCCCAAAATATTTAAAACCTTGCCTACAATGAAATCAACCATATCATTAATTGTCTCCGGGTGATGATAAAAAGCAGGCATGGCTGGCAAAATTGTGGCACCTGCCTTTGCTGCTTTTACCATATTCTCCAGATGAATCAGGCTAAGAGGAGTTTCACGCGCAACCAGAATCAGTTTCCTATTCTCTTTAAGCGCTACATCTGCTAGCCTCTCAAGCAGATTGCCTGAAATTCCATTTGCAACCGCCGCCAATTTTCCCATGCTGCATGGAATAATAACTACTGCCTCTGGTGCGTTCGAGCCGCTCATAAACGGAGCTTCGAAATTATCATTTTCCCAGATTTTCACATTAAAGCTGGTTTCGGCCAGACCCAATTTGTCCATTTGCTCAAGGCTTGATACCCCGAGTTCTTCCATCATCACCTTTTTACCAGCAGAAGTTATAACTACGTTAACATTGTGCTTTCTTCGCCCAAGCTCTTGAATAAGTTTGATACCATAAATAGTCCCGCTGGCTCCGGTAATACCAATTAGAAAATCGGCCAAATTTTACCTCCCAGGATCACCTCGAAAGCAACAAAACAAAACATCACAACACTGACAACGCCATTCATTGTAAAAAAAGCGAGATTTAACCTTGATAAATCATTTGGCTTAATCAGGCTGTTCTCGTATATCAAAAGGATTGCTGTCGCTGCTGTACCAATAAAATATAATAAACCCAGACCAAGACGGATACCAATCCAGGTGAATATCGCTATTGAGGCTGTATGGAGCAATTTAGTCAGCGCAAGAGATCTCTTCACGCCGAACTTAGCAGGGATAGAAAAAAGCCCATATTGTCGATCGTAGTCTATATCCATAATAGCATAAATAATGTCAAACCCTGCCACCCATAAAAGAACTGCCCCTCCTATAAGAAGAGGGTCTAAACTGACAGTATTGGTCACCGCTAGCCATGCGCCTATCGGTGCTAATCCCAGACAAAGACCAAGAACAAAATGGGAAAGCCAGGTAAACCTCTTGGTATATGGATAAACAACAAAAGGAATGATAACAAAAGGCCACAGATAACGACATATGGGAGCAAGATTATAAACTGCCAGTAAAAATATAGCCAGGCTAAGCAGGATAAAAAGAATTACAGTAGAAACAGAAAGAAGTTTTTTGGGTAAGGCTCGTTCAGTAGTACGGGGATTACGGCGATCAATTTCTAGGTCAATCAAGCGGTTCAATGCCATAGCGAAACTCCTTGCTCCAACCATAGCCAGGGTTATCCATAAAAGCGTAACTAAACCAGGAACTCTCATTTGCGATAAGAATGCGCCAAGATAGGCAAAAGGCAGCGCAAAAATACTATGCTGAAACTTTATCATCTCAAGGTATACCTTAATCTTATTCAATGCCATATTCCTTCCATCTTTTATCTACGAGCTTCTTTATCTCTGCAGACATTTGTATTTCTGCCGGCCATTCCCTTTGATACCCTTCCTCAGACCACTTTTTAGTCGCATCAATCCCCATTTTTGCTCCATAAATGGGCTTATTTGAAGAGTGATCCAGGACATCAAGCAGCCCTTCAACCACCGTAATATCCCGCGCAGGGTCGACGTTATTAAAGGCTTTCCATGCAACCTCAGAAAGATCCTGCACATTGACATCTTCATCAAAAATAAAAATAAATTTAGTAAACATCATCTGTCCCAGCCCCCAGATTGCGTTTATCACTTTCCGGGCCTGCATTGGATAGGATTTCTTTATTGAGATTAATGCACAGTTATGGAAGACTCCTTCAACAGGCAGGTTTATATCCACGATCTCAGGAAGCTGCATCTTGATGAAAGGCAAGAAAATCCTTTCAGTTGCTTTCCCCATATAGCAGTCTTCCATCGGTGGTCTGCCGACGATTGTCGCCGGATAGATAGGATTTTTTCTCTGAGTTATGCAGGTTACATGAAAAACAGGATAATCTGCAGCTACAGAATAATAGCCTGTGTGATCACCAAAAGGCCCCTCTATCCTTTCTTCTCCTCCCTCAACATAACCCTCAAGAATGGTCTCAGCCCTTGCTGGTACAAGAAGGTCAACTGTCTTCGCCCGTACAACTTCAACCGGCTTACCCCTGAAGAAACCAGCAAAAAACAACTCTTCAATCCCGTAAGGGAGCGGGGCTGTGGCTGAATAGATAGTTACAGGATCACCACCTAAAGCGACAGCAACTTCCAGTTTCTTACCAAGCTTCGCTGTCTTTCGATAATTAACAGCGCCATCATGGTGAGTATGCCAGTGCATGCCTGTTGTTTTCTCATCAAAAACCTGCATGCGGTACATGCCCATATTCTGTTTGCCGCTTTCAGGGTCTTTAGTGATAACAAGAGGGAGTGTAATAAAACAGCCGCCATCCCCGGGCCAGCATTTCAGGATAGGGTAATCAAAAAGAGAGAAGTCTCCCTCTTTCACTATTTCCTGAGAAGGTGCTTTTTTGACTTCTTTTGGCCTTGAAGCGCTGAGCTTGTAAAGGTCATAAAGAGCCTCTAGCTTCCGGCGTAAATTTAGATCAAGGTCGACTTTTAAAAGAGAAGAAAATTTCTGGTTAATTGTGCTGAAATCATTCACGCCGAGTGCCCAGCTCATCCGTTGATAAGAGCCAAAGAGATTGATAGCTAGCGGAATTTTTGAACCCTTAACTTTTTCGAATAAAAGGGCTGGCCCGCCTTTTTTTGATATCCGGTCGGTAATCTCAGTCACTTCAAGGATGGGATCAACCTCTGTCTTGATGCGAACCAGTTCTTTTTTATCTTCCAGAAAAGCTATAAACTCTCTCAGGTCATTGAATATCAAAGTCTTTCTCCAATCAATCCAGATTTGAATATATCTCGCAAAGCCCCCCGCTGCACGTTGATGGTGCCGGTGGTGGGAGTCGAACCCACACGGAGTTGCCCCCACCGGATTTTGAGTCCGGCGCGTCTGCCAATTCCACCACACCGGCCTAAAATGTAACTCTTACTTTACCTAAACGTTGCAAAACATTTTTTCAATATTAAGGGCAGACATGCTGAAAAAGGCCTGTAGCAACACCTTATAGACGCGCAGACTGGTCTGCCAGCCTTCTGCCACAATGTACAAACCCCCCCCTAAGTCCCCCCTTATTAAGGGGGGACTTAGGGGGGGGGTATCATGTGTATCATAAATAATATCTTGTTGCATTACAGGGGTTTTTCAGCATGTCTGCCCTTGTTTTATGCAACTAGTGGGTTTACTTTTTGTGCATACGTATAAAATTCGCTATAGAACGGTCATATGTCTTTTCGTATTCTTTATTGAAAAAGCACGCGGGTAACTCCCCATTTCTCCTGTGATAATGAAGACATTCACAGCATCTATTCTTCCTCTCACAGGGCTCATATGTGCAGTTGCAGTATTTCCTAAATTTTTCCTGTATACATTCCATGAAAAACCTTTACTAAATAACAAATACAGAGTAATACATTTTACATTTTACATTTTGAAATTTGCAATGGTACAAAATAACTATTTCCCGATACAGAAATTGTTAAATATCTTGTTCAATATATCTTCGGTTGTGACGACTCCGACAACCTCTCCGAGCCTGTCCAGGGAATCCCTGAGTTCAAGTGCAAGGATTTCGAGGGGTTGATTTTGTATCAAGGCAAACACAGCCCTATCCAGCGATGTCTTTGCGTTTTGTATTGCAATCTTGTGTCTGAGATTCGTAACAACAACTCCTTCTCTTTCTTCCTTCCAGTCCTTCAGGCATGACTCAAAAATCCTGTCTTTCAAATCTTCAAGCCCATCTCCCCTATTTGCAGAGATATTTAAGATATGTGTAGCGTTAGACGCGAGGCATGAGACGATTGTATCTTTACCAAATGCTGCCGGGAGATCACATTTATTCAGCGCAACAATTGTATTCTTATTGTTTAACTTCTCTATAAACTCAAAATCTTCATCCTTGAGAGGTTCACTGGAATCAAAGATAGCAATTACAAGGTCAGCATTCTGGATACTCTGAAGACTTCTTTTTACACCCTCTTTTTCAGCGATATCCTGCACCTCTCTTATCCCTGCGGTATCCATAATCCGTAATGGGAGGCCTTTTATATTCAGATATTCCTCGATTACATCCCTTGTCGTACCTGGAAGCTCTGTTACTATTGCTCTGTCTTTTTTTAGTATTGCATTCAGGAGAGATGATTTCCCTACGTTTGGTCTCCCAACAATTGCTGTTAAAAGTCCTTCCCTGAAAAATCTTGCCTCATCATAGGTTTTAAGAAGTATCTGGAGCTCTTTGTCAATCTCTTCCAGCGATTTTAACATGGCTTGAGTTGATGATATCTCTATTTCGTCCTCTGGGAAATCTATGTTCGCTTCCACATTTACACAGAGTTCTGTTAGCTTATCTCTTAATGCTGTTATCCTTTCAGACAGGCCACCCTCAAGCTGTTCAATAGCGATCCTTCTGCTTTCATCCGTCTTGGATCTTACAAGATCGAGCACTGCCTCTGCCTGGCTAAGGTCTATCCTCCCATTTATAAACGCTCTCTTAGTAAACTCTCCTGGTTCTGCAAGTCTTGCACCTTGTTTCAGGACAAGTTCAAGGGTTTTTCTCAGGGTAATCATGCCTCCATGGCAATTTATCTCTGCCACATCCTCTTTTGTATAAGAATATGGAGAGCGCATTATTACAACTAACACTTCATCAATCTCTTTCCCGTTTGTTGGATCTTTTATATAGCCATAGATTACCCTGTGGGACTTTGAGTTAGTAAGAGACCTGTTTTTTGGCGAGCAAAAGATTTTTTCTACTATCTCTATAGAATCTTTCCCGCTCAATCTGACAATACCTACCCCTCCTTCACCAATGGGGGTTGAGATTGCAGCTATGGTATCGTCTATGCACATGATTACAGTACAGCGTAGATTAAGATCGTTTGAAGATTTAAAAATTCAGGCTGTTTCTTTTTCGACCTTTTTATTTATGTAAAACTGCTGGGCGATACTCAAAATATTGTTCATAAGCCAGTAGAGCACAAGGCCTGATGCAAAATTGAGGAACATAAATGTAAATATGACCGGCATAAACATCATTATCTTGTTCTGCCGAGGGTCTGCAGATGTCGGGGTCATTTTCTGCTGTATTAACATGGTAATACCCATAACTATGGGCAAAGGCCCCACTGCAAACCCCCCGATTAACGGGAATAACGAAGGGATGTGTCCGAAAAGTGTATCTGGGGCTGAAAGGTCTTTTATCCAGAGCATAAATGGCGCGTCCCTGAGTTCTATTGCTATTAACAATATTTTATAAAGCGCAAAGAATACTGGTATTTGAAGGAGCATCGGCAGACAGCCTCCCACAGGATTTACCTTATGCTTTTTATAAAGTTCCATCATCTCCTTTTGCATCCTCTGCGGGTCTTTCTTATATTTTTCCTTTACCTCAGCCATTCGGGGCTGTATTTCTTGCATCTTTTTCATTGACTTCTGACTTTTGTTAATGAGTGGGATAAAAGGTACTCTCACAATTATAGTAAGAAAGATTATCGCCCATCCATAGTTACTGGTTAATGAATAAAAAAACTTTAGCACCCAGAAAAGAGGCAAGGCTATTATTGAAAAGAACCCAAAATCTATAATGTGTTCGAGACCTACATTAAGAGTCTTTAGTCTGTCATATTCTTTTGGCCCGGCATATAGGATTAAGTTATTTACGCCGGATTTACCCTTGAATGCAATAACAGGAGAGTCTTGCAGTTTCCATACCCTTGCCTCTTCCATGCTGGTCAGGGGGGTAAGGGAGGAGAAGAAATACTTGTCTTCCTGTGCTATCCACTTCAGGCCCTCCTTATAGCTCTTGGATTCTTCTAACTTTTTCGCTTCAAACTCGATTCTCTCAGTGTCTTTGAGAAGTACGGGTCCTATATGTGTAAAATTAGGTTTTTTATCATAGATGCCGAAATCAGTACCCAGGGTTATCCAATACTCAGGCAGCCCTGAAACTTCATCTTTAATATCAATTCTGTAAGTATCACTATAGAAATTAAAAGTCCTCCTGATAGATAATCCTGAATCTGCATATTCAAATATAAGTGACCCGGTTTTTTTATTGTTACCGAGTTTCAAATCCTTTCCAGTAGATTTAAAGTTAGCATTTGACAGGTTAAATTTGTCCTTTGAACCGATAGCAAGAGGAGGCTCTATTCCAGGTTTTTCAAGCAACACAATGTTTTTACCATTTTTATCCTTATAGTTTTTGATCTCGTAGTATTTTAAAGTCCCACCCTTTGTTGTAAAGACCGCAGAATATAACTCAGTTTCAACCCGTATATCTTCTTCTTCAATAGGCGTACTCACAGGTTCAACAATTATTGGCTTTGAAGGTTCTACAGGAGTAGGTTTTTCTTTTTCCTCTACTTTTGCCTGTTCCTGAATCTTCTGTGGTGTGGGTTTAATAAAGAAATACTGATAGAGAAAAAGGATAGCAAACGCAAGTGCTATTGCAAGAAGGGTTCTCTTTTCCATCTTTATTTCACAGGGTCATACCCGCCGGGATGAAAGGGATGACACCTCAGTATCCTCCTTAATGAAAGATATAATCCTCTAAAGGAACCATACTTTTTTATTGCATTAATCGAATATTCAGAACATGTAGGAGTAAACCTGCAACTCATGGGAAGCACAGGAGATAAAATGTACTTATATAAACTTATCAGCAATATAAGAAGTTTTCTCATCTTAAGAATATCCTTTTTGTAAATCCGGGTGTAAAGAATTTCGTTTTTGAGGCGTCGATAAATCTCCTCGCAATGACACTGTATCGGCTTCTGTTATTTTCGACATAAATTTCTTGATATCTCGAATAAAATCATCCAGCTCAGCCTCTACAGAAAACTTTCTGGCGATAATAACAAAATCGTAATTAAAAGACCACCCTTGTAAAAGCTTTCTCATGGCCTCTCTCAGGAGACGTTTTATCCTGTTCCTTATAACAGCGTTGCCAGCCTTTTTCCCAACAGAAAGGCCAAGACGGCTGAAACTAAGTTTATTCGGCCTTGCGTAGATGACGAGATACTTCGAAGCTAAGGTAACACCTTCCTTGAAGACCAAATCAAAATCCCGTCTTTTTGTTATGGAGCATAAAGATTTTTTACACCTTAAACAGTCAATCTTTTGCGCCCCTTGGCTCTTCTCCTTTTGAGAACCTTACGCCCGCCTGCAGAACTCATCCTTTCAAAAAAGCCATGAGTCTTTTTTCGTTTGATTTTATGTGGATGGTATGTAGTATATGTTCCCATTATCTTTTTATCTTTTAAACTAAAATTATAAATTTTTATTAAAAATAAAGTCAAGTTTTCGAATACGCCCACAGAAGAATCGAAAGTTTATTTTTCCAAGTGCCATTACGTATAGATGGAACAGTATGAAGTTTGTTGCTATATTCTGTTCAAGACATCTTCAATATCTTCTCTCGCCCTCAATGCCTTGACTATTTCATGTTTGATGGATTCTTTAATGAGTCTGGTATATTCCTTAGCCTGAAATGCTCCCATGATCCCTTTGTCCGAATAAACCATAATCGAAGGTCTTCCAAGTCGTTCCCCTGTAACAGGTCGCCTGAGATGATGTAATTCCTGATCATAGGAGCCGGGATGTTTCCATACACAACAATTTTCAATGTTATACAACTGTAAAACAAAATTTAGCCGTGCTCGAATCGAATGAATAGAGCGTGATAAAAGGGTATCAAGGTTCCACCGCCAGGCAAATTACCGGTATAAATAAGGTTACAAAGGGAAATCCATGTCCAAAATCGCTAAAAATGCTGATGCGACGCATGATTTTAAAAAATCATTCAACAAAATTTGAAAAAGTGAAAGACTGCTGGTGTGGATTTGTATCCACAAATCGGAGAACCGGGAGTTTATGGACAGACTCTATTTAGATTTACCCAATGCACTAAGAACTTTAAGGAAACCTCGAGCATCTACTATTTGAATACTTTTATAATGCTTCAAGCTTAAGAGATGTTCATCGCCTGATACAATATAATCAGCTTCCCCCTCAAGTGCACAGGCGATAAATTTATTGTCTCGTGGGTCTTTTCTTACTTTTGAAACTGCATAATAATCCTCGGTTAAAATCGTCCCTTCATAGAGAAATGCAGATATGTCGTCAATAATTTCTTCGGTAAGGTTATATTTGGAATAGATATAATCCCTGTGCAGAACATTGAGGATTTCATGATTTATTAAGACGGAGGTAACTACCTTAAAGACATCTTTTCTCGCTAAATCAAGAATCTTTCTGGGAGAACCTTTAGGCGATATGATACCACTAACAAGAACATTGGTATCAATTATTGCTCTAATTTTTCGCACTGCTCCGCACCTCGGCAATTGCCTTTCTTACGTCTTCTGCAACCTCTTTCTCTGTAAACTTGATATTTTTCTCGCCGAGCTGCTGTAAAGCCTTTCCAAATCTTTCCTGCCATGTAGTGATCTTTTGTTTCTCGAGTTTCTTTTTCAGGAGCAATTTCTCACCAGGATCAAGCTGGTCAATAATCGTAAGAAGTTTCTGAAAAGGAATTTCCAGTTTTACTGTCTTTGTAGCCATTGAATACCTCCTTTGCTGTTGTTCTTATTACATTGTAATGTCTTCATAAAAGTTTATCTATCTCCGCTACCAAATAATCAACCTTTTAGCCGGTGTTGGGTAAAGTTGCTGCCTTTGTGCTCCAATTCAGAATTTTTAAATTCTTAATATTTTTAAAATGTTCTTCATTATTAGTCACAAGGGTAAGAATGACAGCTAAACTCCACCCTTCACTGAAGGGTTACCCTCTTGCCCATTTTTAACATTAGAAAATATAGCATAAATTCCTTCTACAAATCCCTTACCTTCTCACCCACGTCTATGCCCCTTACCTTCACCTCCCTTATGAAGTCTCTTGAATTCATTATACCAAAAAGTTGAGTCAAGGGGTCGGGGGCAAAAAACATAACTATTCAGCCGCAGATTTACGCTGATTGGCGCTGATATTTTTAAAAATAATATCTGTGTTCATCCGTGTGAATCCGTGGCTAAATAAAATAGTCATATGGTAATTCTGAGATGTATTTAATTATCCTGGCTGGATTGCCTCAACAACTGCGCTGTCAGGGACATCGCGCACTACTACCGAACCAGCTCCAACCAGCGCATTCTCTCCCACAACAACTCCCGGCAAAACGGAAATACAATTTATGATCTCCTTTGCCTTCCCTCAAATATTTACATCCACCCGTTTCCAAGAGACGAACCAGTTCTTTGGGTTTCAGGGAAGGTATATTTTTAGGCATAAACTGCTCTTAATTCGTACTCCTCTGAAATAGGTTACCTACCTTCTACTGTCAGGAACTCATGTAGTTCTTTTATGGATAGCGGTGCACTATATATATCGCTATCTTTTCTTGATTCTTCCTCAAAGGATTCTATAGCTTCTCTGAGTTTTCTTATTGCATCTTCTTTTGTGACTCCCTGCCCTACTAATCCATTCTCTAGGCACAATGCTACCCAATTAGATCCGCTTCTCCTCAACACCATTGTATAAAAATCCAATACTTTCTCCATTACTTTCTACCTCCTTTAAAAACCTGAAACTATCATAATTATACCAAATTCTACCCTCTTTCAATCTCCCTGAGTAGCAACGCCTGCGGAAACAGTTTCAACGATATTACTTGAATCTTCCAGTATTTTTACCACTTTCTTTGCATGTTCAATGCCCGTGATACATTCCGTACCATTTTGAATACAGTCAACAAAATGATCAATTTCGACCAGTCAACTATTTAACTATTCACCTGCCCTGCGCCTAACGCCCTGCGCCCATTTTATCGAATAAATAGAGTCGAGTAGGGCAAAGGCGCGAATAGTTTAGGTCAGGCATATCCGTTTCTGCCCCTTTCGTCTTGCAGTGCCTCAATATCCCAACCATGCTCCGTCTCCATCGCCCCCTCTAAAATTCCGTGCGGTGGGTTTTCCCTTATATTATGTGTTGCAGCACATAATATGAGAAAAGTTTCCTGAAGACAAATATCTTTTGAGCATACCCGGGTTCGGCCCGGACATTTCAGCCAAGGCACTTGGGGCGATCGGAGATCCGTTTCGTTTTGACAATGCCTCGCAGGTGTTGAAACTGGTGGGACTTGATTTATCGGCAAGCAGAAGCGGAAAGAATTCTAACAACATAACCCCGTCTATATCCAAAAATGGCAAATCAGAACTCAGATATGCCTTATACCAGGCAGCCTTTTGTATTTTAAGAACTCAATAAAGTCAACAACTTCTTGAATCAATTCTGGGGTTAGTTCTTCAATATCCTTCATAATAATCTTTTTAGAGTTAATTGCGGTTCCCATAATTTATGGCCTCCAGTCGTCAATTTGGCTATTTAAAGCATAACATGAGAGGGGACAAAGATGCTTTGAAAAAGATAGCCAACAAATACATCTTGAGATTCCGATAACCTCAACCTTATCCTCATACTTAACCTTAGCCTTTTCCTTTATTCTTTGCTTTGCAAGATACACGGCATGACCCCATTTCTTTCCTTCTTCTATTAGATGTGTCCCTGATTTTCCTTAAGTTTTGTAGCCCTGATGCCGGGTTGCCATTGACATGTACCTGTTACCCTGAGCCTGTCGAAAGGGTGACGCTTTTCCTGTCAGGAGTTATGCAACGTAGGAAACAACGTCCCCTATTTCTATTGACTAACAGAAATCTCTTGTATCATTCTCGTTCCACCTTCTTTTATTTTAGTAATGAAATGTCATCAAGACTCTTTGTGTCTCAGAAAAACGGTTACAAAATCAGATAACCCAGATGGTGTCAATTGGCGGAAGTCAGCTTTCTTAGTTGGTTACACGTTGGAAGATGGGGAAATTAAATCTTCCTCACGGGCATCTTCCCATTGGACAGGGTATTGGCAGGGGAACATTCGGCAATTCAAACCGAGTCAGTTGATTCCCACATTATTTGTTGGACAGACCCCCTTAGCCACAAATGTTCCCCTTGCCATCTTATAACCATATCATATAAAGAAGTCTATTGTCTTTTCCCTATTTCTTGCTCTAAACTCGATTATAAACCCCAAGTCATGACCCCCTTCACTCCTTCTTCCAAGAAGATTAAAATCCAACACTTCCCCTTGACAAGTAAATCCAAAAGTTTGTATGATTTTATCAAAAGTAATACAGTAATACTACTAAATATTATGGGAACTACAGTTAAAGTAAGGGAAAAGTATCAGATCACTATACCGGAAGATGTCAGGAGTAAAATATCCTTGAAAGTCGGTGAGCGGGTTGAGGTCATTGCTCGTGAGGGAGAAATCGTGATTCGTCCTATTATGGAAATTCCGAGAAGTCAGGCATGGTTCTGGACTGAGGAATGGCAGGAGCAGGTCGCCAAATCTATGGAAGAGATAAGAAACGGAAAGATAATGGTCTTTAAATCCGTGAAAGAGGCCAAAAAACACTTTGGCGACTAATATAGTTATTCCTGATAACATCCTTAAAAAGTTTAACGATCTCCCTAAAGAAGTAAGAATAAAATTCTGGGACCAACTTGAGAAATTGATCTCCAATCCCTCATATCCGAGCCTGAGAAATGAAAAACTCGAAGGGACTGACCAATGGGCCTTCAGTATTACCATGAATTACAGGGCAACTTATATTCGAGGTGAAATGGGTATCATTATTACAGCAGTTGGAACTCATAAAGAAGTTTTGGGGAAATAATCTGGCTAGCCTGTCAGCTTGTTAGCTTGATAGCAATGTCAAGAAAAATGGGATGTGTCCCAATACTGTTACTGTTACCAATACTGTTACTGTTATGTGGCGCATCTTTTAAAGTTGGGCATATTGCCTGAGGGCTACATCTATCCTAAGGAAGAAAGGCCGGTACGGGATCTGCTGAGAAAACGTCTTCAACTTGTAAGACACAAGACCTCGCACATTC
>Ga0172371_10004030_pt1 | contig 22450 bp, 11 predicted proteins | sample Lak12m_FD_114543 | JGI IMG/M metagenome (GOLD analysis project Ga0172371, IMG submission 114543) | Freshwater microbial communities from Kabuno Bay, South-Kivu, Congo - kab_022012_12m | ecosystem: Environmental > Aquatic > Freshwater > Lake | place: Democratic Republic of the Congo: South-Kivu...
CCCGAGCGGCAGAAGCAGCCCGAGCGGCAGAAGCAGCCCGAGCGGCAGAAGCAGCCCGAGCGGCAGAAGCAGCCCGAGCGGCAGAAGCAGCCCGAGCGGCAGAGCTAGGCAACGAAGCACTTTCGCTGCAACGCCCCGTTGGATTGCCACCGGGACCGGCGTCTGCGCCACCGTTGGGGCTTGGGTCAGCTCCCGCTCAAGTTGCGAGAATCGTTCCCGGAAGCCTACCGGCCGCAGAAGAGCGAGCGGTACTTGAGGCATTGCAGCACATAGACGCAGGCACAATGCCTACGGGGGCTCTTGCAAAGAAGTGGGGGGCGCCCTTCAGGAATGCCTCTGGAGATTTGCCGGGACCGCCCGGAGCCGGTGGATATATAGAATACAGGGTGGCACCACCTCTAGGAACACAGGGTGCTGGTCCTCGAAGAATTGTTGTCGGCGCTGACGGTAGCACTTACTATACTTGGACACACTACGGCGACGCCGGCAAACCTGCTTTTGTGAGGATAAGGTGATGCAACTATCTAGGATGTCAGTGATAACTTGCATAGACGTGGAGTGTCTCCCGAAGCTTAGACAAATGCTCGACAGCGAGGGATTCCACGTGGTTCAGCTGGATGGCGAATATATTTCTGATGCGTGCACATTTTACGAGCAGGCCACAAGGATACTGCCTTTAGATCCCCCGATAGTAGGCGCTGTAAATTGGGATGCGTTTGTTGACTCCGTGTGGGGTGGGCTCGATGATCTGGGCGAGCAGAAGGTTGCGGTAGTCTGGACGCGAGCAGAGAACATGTTAAGAGGCGGCTTACAGGATTTGCTGGAGATAGTCTTGAGTTTTCAGCACTTGGCGTCCTTGATTTCGACCCGCGAATACGGCATTCAGCATCCAGTTAGGCTTCTTGTCTTGCTTGTGGGCAAGGGCGATAATTTTAGGATTCAGGTCGGTTCGGATGAATGAGATGGCACGCGCCGAACGAAAAAACACAGGTCGCGACCATGAGAGGAATAGCTTTCAGGACCGCATTCCAAGACAAGCGCCCCAGGTTTTGAGGACTACGACTAACCACGGCCTCGTCCATTGGCCCTACGCGTCCGTCGTAACCGGGAGGCTTTGGCAGTTGATCGTGGCGGTGCTGGACCCCGACAAGGTTTGTCATCCTCGATCGAGTTGGCTCGATATGGACGACAGACATCCCGGATTACATGCTCGAGGCGCGGTACGGTTACTTAAGGATTCGCACTTTGGGCATGTGCAGACGCTTGCGATCTCGACTTCAACCGGTTGAAAGGTAACAAGCCATGTCATCACAATCCTTTGTCCTCGGCGCCGCAAGCAAGTCCCCTCAGATTTGGAGTTTCTCCCGCACGGATACAGCCACCGGGCTCCTAACCGGATTGTGGTGCAAACCAAGCGCGTCCGCCTGTTCGGCTTGGAAGAACATGTTCGCGAACCATCTTTCTTGAGAGGAGGCATTGACGGGCAGCATCGCGGATAACCCCGAGTCAATCTTTCGCTGTTAGCCGGGACGTGATCCCGACAGCCCAACATGAACCCTATGGACCCCCGCTCCCGCTGGGAAGGGCGGAAATCCAAGAATTACGTCGTAGGAAGGAGGCAGGGAAATGACGCTGGTGCCACTGGCAGAAGAAATGGTCCTGAGTGATTTCGTTATCATTCGCCACAATCAACTGGTAAGGATTGGTGACGACCCTACCAAGCCGGATGACCCCAAAGACTCCTTCGGCAATACCATATTGCCCCAACCGGAGCTCAAACAGAAGTTCCTTGCCGAATTCCGGTGGCCCATGGGCGGCGCAGTGTTGACCTTGAATGTGAGTCAACTCACTGCCTCGCAAGCGAACGTTCCGATCTTCATCAACGGCAAGCCCATTGGGGAAATCTGCCGTTACTTTGGCGCAGAAACCCGCCAACAGAGAGCGTGGGAATATTGGTATTCCCAAACGATCTGTTTCAGGGCAGATGTGTTGAACGAGAGCGGCGATAACGAGATCGTGATCCCAAGAAGCCCAATCGATCCGAAGAAGGCTGAACCGGCATTTGATGACGAGTATGACGACTTCTTCATCAAGGATGTGGTGCTGTGGTACAAACAGATGCAGGGTGGATGGTTCTCCCGCCTCCAAAGGCTGCTTGGGTAACTTGAGGGAGAGGTATGAGGGTGAGCTGGTGTTCCGTCCCGCAGAGAAATGGGTGGGGTGAGGGCGTTACGGAATGCTTTCACAGCCGATTGTCGTACCCCCGTGATTCAAAGTCGGAGCACCAGCGTCGTGTCCCTCACGGCGCCGGAACAGTCGCTTCGGCCGTGAGCCGTACCAGTGTTGATCTCATCGTTCACCGCTCTCGCTGGACGCCTCCTGAGGCAAAGTGATCATGACATCAGCACGGCCGGTCTTCTTGAGCTCACAACGGCCACGCGAGAAGGACGATCGATGTAGCAGGCGTACTGCGTGGCAACCAAGAGGGGCTGTCATATGAAGTGGATAGGTCTCGCGCTCGTCGCTTACGCTATCGGGGCTGTCATTCTCTTGGTGCTCCTCCAGAGATGGCTGTGCAAGTTGATGCACGACATTGCCGATGGCTTCTGCCTTGTTGCCGACCTTGAAAAGACTACCCTTCAGCCTTTGATACAAGCCGCCGCAGCGATGCGCCGCGGGGGGAAGCACATTGTGGTGGCCGCGGAACATATCAATCAGACCGTCCCGCCCGCGATGCAAGCGGCAGTCAGAGCGCTGCGCACCATTGCCACCAGTCTTCGGACAATACCCGACAAGGTCGCAGACTTCGTGCAGACGGAAACCGTCGCGGCCAACGACTCGATGGCGGCCATAACCGCTGCCATAGACAAGTTCAGAGCCGAAATCCTCTCCGGCGCGGGCCGGATGCTGCGGGATTTGAGCCGGGATCTATATCAGGCCCCCTTTTTGATGCGCATGGACTCGCTCAAGCGCCTCGAGGAACATGACCTGGTTCCGGAGGTCGTCGTCGCGGCATTGCAGGGAGTCGTCGGGCGACGTTTCGAGAGCGAGGCGGAGCTCCGGGCAGCGTCGGGGCTTTTGCTTACCCAAGAGCACTTCCACCGATACATCGACAAAATCGTCAAACGTGCCGTAAACTCTGATTCCGATAAAGATGTCGTATCGGTGCTCGACGATACGCGAAGGGCCATGCTGAAAGCGAGCGACCACACTCTTGCCGCGGCCGAGGAGGCGGTGACCGCCGCGCAATTGCCCGCGGCAGCTTTGGCCGTCTTGACGGATATTGCCGCGGGCCCGTTCGCTCCGTTGGCTCGAGCGATCAAAGATACGGCCGAAATCTTGCTTCATTGGCAAGCTGATTTGCAGAGAATCCGGATCGTGGTCAACCAGGGCCAGTGGGGAAATCTCGAAATCCCGTCAATTCCGATTGGCTTATCAGCGGGGACCATCCCCGAAGGTGCGCTCCTCGAGTTTTTTCTGCACATGCCGGAAGGAATGCCGAACGTCGAATTCAAGGTCCCGTACAGGAATTATCCGCTTCCGGGACTGTCAATCCCCAGGGGTAAGTGGCATCAAAGCCCTCTGCCTCCGACAGATCTTGAGATCTTTGACGGATCGCATTTGGTCGGCTTCTTCACGGACCTGGAGAAACTGGCCGATGAGCTCATCCACAGGGTGCGAAGGACGCCCGACATTTCCCTGAAGCTCCGTGAGGCGGCCGGGAGCATGAAGGAGCTTGGCGACAAGGTCGGGGATCTCGCCCGAAACCCGAACCGGCTTCCTCTTCGGGTGGAAAAGCTGAAAGAACAGTCGCAACATCTGCTTGAACTGGCTGACAAGGTGGACCGTTTGAGCGATGAGGCGGATGGCATTGCAGAACTGTTGCATGGGGAAGCATTCAGAAGGCTTCAAGGATTGAAACAGCTATCAGAGGGGCTCCTCGAAGCTGTCACCGAAACCGTCGAACAGTTGGAAAGGCTTTCCCATGGGCTTCGAAATGTGTCTTTGGCAGAGCTCCTTGGAGAACTGCATTGTGTGGCCGGTGACTTGACCGACTCTGCCGACTGCCTCGACGACGGCCGCCCCATTGACACTCCTGGGAAGCAGGACTTCGTTCAAAGATTGTGGGATCTTTTTCACACCATCGGGACATGTGTATCACAACGCCGACAGATTTCACGAATCATAAGCGGGGCCTGGGTTCTCTTGATCGGGGCCCATATCGCTATCGGCGTCATAGGGCTGGTCCTCGTATACGGGCTCAAATGACATGAGACCGGGAGGCTTTCTCCATTTTCGCGTTTCGCGCTTGGGGCTGCCCGTTATGTCATGACCGGTATCCCAGGACAGGGCATGCAGCCTCTGCGTCGTTTCCCAGGCCTCAGGAGCTTGGTTTCCGGGGGAAACTTCAATCTGCGCCGCGTCAAGCGATGCATTTTCTGCGAACGTCAGCTACCGGCCGATCTGCAACATCGGTTGGTCAGGCCTCGTGACCAGGAGGGGTGACACATGAGCAAGTTCATAATCCTGCGGCTCCACCCGGTGGAACCCACCACGGCAGCCGAATTCACCACGTACCTTAAGGGCTTGACCATCACCGCCTTTGACGCCTCGTTCAAGAACCTTGAAGGCCGAGAGATCCGTGAGACAGACTATGTGCCCGTCAAGGATTCGAGTGGGGCGGACCAGCCGACAAAGCCATATCTCCGTACTGGGGAGACTCGAATATGGCAGCATTTGAAACCTGTTTCCGGACCCGCGCCGGCGATACCGGCTACAGAGACTGAGCCTGAACAGCCGGCTCAGCCGGGTCAGTATTCAGCGTGGGCAGTGGCTACTGCCGTAATCGAGATCGACGAGTCGATGCTTCCCCCCGGTGGCGTTGAGTACCTGTCGAGCGACCTTGTTCTCAAGATTGAGCGAGACAAGAGAGAGGTCGCCGACGGCAAGATCGAATACAACGTGGCTATCCTTGAGACCGGAGCCCTCCGAATCCCCCCCATCCCACAGCAGGACCAGGGCGTATTTGACTACTGGCTTGACGTCTGGAGTTTTTACCAGAACCCTCCTCCCGAACCGGTGGCAGCCTATGTGCCGTTGCCTCCGCCCGGCGCCGAGGATCCAAGCATTGCTCGTGTGAAGCTTCCCGAAGATGGCGGTCCTCCACAGTTTGACCCGCTGAAACAGGCTGTGGAAATAGTTCTCCGTGCCGATCCTAAAGTGAACGATCAGGACTTGCTCAGCAAGCTGAAGTCCCTGACAGCGGTACAGTGTCGGCATGTTGCATCCGAGATCATATGGAACCGCAAGATTCACCCGCTGCCCGGTTCCAAGTTCTGGCTGGAAGGAATATACACTGCGGATAAGGCAGGCGCTGACCCTCGTAGGGAAGACCGAATGCAATTTGAGGCAGGGCTTCGAAGCTACTATGCGATCCACAGCGCGGAGGCGGACCGGCTGAGTCGGTATATCTTCTCTCTTTCCGCCGCGATCTACTGTGAGCACAAAACGACCCTGGCCGAACGAGTGGGATTTCAATTTCCCATTTGCCCCGGATTCCAAGGCCAGCCCGCTAGGATCACAGAAGCCAGCGTCGTACTGGTCAATGAAGACGCCAGTGGGAATCCCGCGGACTTGAACCTGGACTTCATCGTTCCGGCCCAGTACTTCTACGCGCTTGGCGTGTCCATGCCGCTCCAGGTATCAGGCGACCAGCGCTATGAAATAGCATGCCTCGAGCCGGAAGCGCGGATCTTGACCGAGTTGGAGGATGCTGTCAAATCCCGCATCATCGATATTGGCCATCACAAGGTTACGGTTAGTCCGCAGCAAGCGGCTCGACGACTACGATCTCTGGGCGTGATCGCAGGCACTGCCCCGGAGTGCCGTGTCGAGTCGGACACTCCTGTGCAAAAGCTTGTGGCATCCTGGCTCGACTACAAGGAGAGTGATCCAGTCAATTTCTGGGCGACGGTAACGGCGGATGAGGCGATGGGCAAGGGACACCTGGCGCTGGTACTGGCGGTCATAACCGATGGTCACGATCCGCTGATTAAGGCCATCGAGGCGTCTTACATTTCCTCCGTGAGTGACTTGGCCGCGTTTACGTCTGAAACGTGGCACGGGTTGCTTCTGACGCCATCCGAGAATGGTGAGGAGCCACCACCCCTTTTGCCCCCCTCCACCGCTCCGGGCAGTGACGAGGCACGGGCAGCAGCCTTTATCCGACACGTGCGGAATTTTTTCGACGTGGCGGCCTCGCCCGGTGATCCGGGTGAGCTACACGGTGACGTGCCTCCTGATTTCGGCGTACCATCGTCAGATCCCGTGAAAAGTTTCATAGCAGCCTACGAAACGACGGGCGACCACAGTCCATTTACCTTTGGAGCCGCTTGGGACTCGAATCGAGTGGACGGAGCATTGGAAATCGTGTTTCCGGAAGATCCGTCTGCCAGAAGCTGGTTGAAACAGGCATTGGAGGCGATAAACGACCTGTCGAGGCTTGCCGAGATTGGCGAGCCTGGTCTGAAATTCTCCATTATGGAGGCGCTCTACGCGCGTGGGTTCACCAGCCTGAAGAGTGTAAGCGACTTACCCATGGAGGATTTCCGCCGAGCCCTCACCGGCACGGTGGCCTATGACCACGCAGAGCGTATCCATCAGAACGCGGGTGAAGGTCAGGTCGCGGTCAAGCCGGAAAAGAAGCAATTTCAGCCCGTTAATCCTGATGGTTCGCTCACGAACTGCATACCGCCACCGCATTTGTCTCCGCTTGGGCCGGTGGCGTATTTGAACGAGATGCTGAAGGTCACCCCGGCCTCAACCTGCGAACACCCTTTTCCCGATGGGGGCGAGAACGCAAATGATTTTGGAGCCTTGATCGAGAAGCGCCGAGGACCGCTGGGTGAGCTCCATGTGACTCGGGCCAATCTCGAGACTCCTATGCCGCTCATCGATCTGGTGAACGAGTGCCTCGAAGCCCTGGCAGGGCAAGTAACCGAACCTCCTGCTGGAGTTGTCTACGACACCTCTGCCACGGAGCTCGAGGGACACAAGCTACAATCGATGTGCTCCAAGGGTAATCCGGACGGCAACCAGACTTCGTTTGAGCATGATCCCGGAACCCTGTTCGCGGCCATGCCGGAACATTCCTCTCCTGCCACCCCAGTAAGGCAAGATGACGCGTACTTAGAACTGCAAAGTGACTTCTCCTCCCCAATTCTGCCTTACTCCCAACCACTGGACGTCTCTCGATCCTATCTGAAACAGCTCGGCACGAGCCGCTACGCGGCGATGCGACGGTTCAGGAAGGATGTTACCGAGTTCGTTCTGGATCCTTCCGATGAGCCGAAGGGATTCCAAAGCCATCTCTGGCGTTATCCGGTTCGGATGGAGATCGCCTTCGAGTACCTGGGTATTACGCCAGAGGAGTACGATGTTCTCTTCACCCCACGCATCCTGGACGGACACGACAAAACGGCCCGGGAGATTCTCCTTATGGAGCTCTACGGGTTCCACCCGGACACCACAGCGCATGGCTCCTTTGGGGAAATCGTCGTAAGGGTATCCGAATTCCTCAAACGCACCGGCTTGACCTATTGCGAATTCCTTGAGCTTCAGAAGGCCAAGTACGTCATTTTCGGCGCCGGCGAATCAGGGGAGGCGTTTCCTGATTGCGAGCCGTGCCGTCTCGACGATTACCAGATCGTGTTCGTGAGACCGTCGGATCCGGAAGAGGCGATCAAGCGACTGGCCGTCTTTATCCGCCTCTGGAGAAAGTTACAGGAGGTCAAACAGGCTAGATACACGTTCGCCGAGCTCGGGGACATTTGCGAAGTGCTCCAGTTGTTTGGCGCTGACGGCAAGGTTAATCGTGATTTCGTTCGCCAACTCGCCGCGTTTCAGATCTTGCGAGACCATTTTGCTCTCGTTCTCACCGACGGATCGGTCGGCTCCTCGAGTGCGGCTTCCGACTCGGAAAGGACTCATTTGCTTGCTCTCTGGGCAGGAAGCAGAGTTTCGAAGTGGTCATGGGCAGTCGATCACCTCCTGGAACAAATCCACCATTACGCATACGCGAGGCACGACTGCGACCAACGTCCACCCGAATTCATCAAGGTAATGAAGGAAAACTTGGACCCTCTCTCGCGCTTAACGGGCTTCAATCCCGACGCTCCCGGCCAGTCCTGGCATGACCTTCCGACGCACACCTTGAGGTTCGCAGAGATCCTCGCGAAGATCTATGCCTCCGAGTTCGGCGTTGGAGAGATCTTTTTCCTATTCACCACCAACGAACATCTGGACGGCGATGACCCGTTTCCTCTCCAGTCGGACAATGAGACCCTCGACTCGCCTCTGGGTCTTCCGGACGACGAGAGGGATTACTCGCTGTTGGCACTGCGCAGAAAGCTTCTCGCCACTGATGTGTCCGACAAAGAGGCTGCGGCCTGGACATGGCCGAGGATTGAAGCATCACTGCGAGATGAGTTTTCGTTCCCTGCTCCCGCCGCCGCAGACGATCCAATTCTCTCCCTTGGCATGCACTTCTTCCCAACCGTCTTGGAAACTTGGGGCACCAAGGTCGATCCTCGAGATCGGCAATACCGCGTCAGCCTGACCAAGACCCCGGCAGCGATGTGGAACACGCCCTCGGAAGGCCCATTCGGTTTCGATCTGCACAGTAACGAGCTCTGGACCCAACTACCTCTGACCGACGAGGCAGTGATCGGCAAGCTCAGTCGAATACGCCAGTTGAATGATGTTGAACAAACCGCGGTGAAGGAGCTGTATTTCTTGCCGCGAGAGGAACTAGCGCGGTTTGCGTTTATCTTCGCCAGCCTTGCCGAAGCGGACAAGCGCCTCATTCAGGAAACGGACGAAACGAGACGATGGACATATTTTCGTCGGGAATTTGTGTTGTGCCGTCAGCGCTGCTTGGCCATCGCAGACCACGTGGCGGGCCACGTAACCGCGGCGACCGGGAAGGGCGGCGCTCCGGAGACAGGCTTGGCCTGGCGGTTATTGCAATCCCTCCTCGCCGACGAGAACAGGGCAAAGATCCCCTGGGAGGCAGACGACGGCACAGGGCCGGCCGAAACCTGGAACCCGCGATGCAGCGGCGGCGCGTTTGCGGCGCTGCTCGGTCTCATGGGCACCGGCTTGATTGGTGAGTTCATTCCCGTGGGCAGCAAGAGCGCCTGGCGCGAAATCAGGGGCCCGATGGATCCGTTTGGCTCTGAGGAGAATGCCTGGAACTCGCCCATTCCGACAATCGTGCCGTCCATCGGCCTTTCGCGGGAACAAGAACGCTTTGTGGCGGTACGAAACGGCTTTGCCATCAGGGACGAGGACGGAACCGCGCTCGGTGGGGCGCAAGGGTTCAGCGTCCGATGGAGCGGCACGCTACTCGTCGAAACCGAAGGAACGTACGAGTTTAGAGCTGGCGCGCCAACTCCTGAAGGAGAAGAGCCGGACTTCGAGGCTGCCGAGCCTCGTTGCTGGCGGGCAACTATCAAGAGAGGACAAAAGACATGGATACTGCTCAGTCACAACTGGCCCAATGAACAAGAATTCGCTGCTCGCTCTGCAAAGCTGCCCCTCAAGAGCGGGGCTTATCAGTTGATTGTCGAATTCACCCAACCCCAGCCCACCTTCCTACGGCCCCAAGAACTCCGACCCCAGGCGACAGGCTTTCAATTGAAATACACGGGCCCGGACAGTGAGGACCGACTTGTGACTATCCCGTTAAACAAGCTGTTCCGCGACCAAAAAGATACGACAACGGGTGAGGGGATCGAATCTGTCAGCGGCGCAGCCAAGCGATTCCTCGAGCTTTACTACACGAGCAGCCTGCGAGATATTCGGCGCACGTACCAACGCGCCTTTAAGGCTATGCTCTTCACTCACCGCTTCGGGCTGCTGGCCAAACCGGTAGCGGACGATGGGCAATCCGAGATCGGCTACATGCTGGGCCATACAGACGAGTTTGCCGGGAGGTCCTATTATCGCAACGACCACGGGAAATTCATCTCCCACGCGGCCAACTTCGATTTCAATTTTCTGCCGGTCTCGGACAATTACCATTCCCCTGCGCCCGGCCAGGACCAGCGCTCCGGGCCATCGGTAAAGAGGCAACAGGCGCTCTTTGATTGGTGGGAACGCGTCTTCGACTACACGACAATCCGCAGGGAAGCGCAAACTGCTCCAGAACGACCTGTGTGGCTGCTCTTTCATGAGGCTGCCGAGCAACACCCGGACGATCCCGTTCATCTTCTGCGCCACATGGGCGTCGATCTCCGGCACTCTGCACTGGTCCTGCGCTACTACGCGGGAATGAAGAATGAGGTCTACCCGGTTTCGAGCACCGGCTTGGAAGACGAACGCTGGGCCCTCCGCGCCTGGTTTGCTGAGAAGTGGATCCGAGATCTCGCATCGCATTTTGCAGCACAGGATATCCGCGATACTCGGCTGGATCTTTGGGCCTCTGATGACCCAAGCATCAAGGTATCCGGCGAAGGCAAAACAGGCAACGAAGACCTCACGAGCTTCTTCCGAAAAGGCTGCATAGAAAACGGCGATCCCCGGCGATACGAAGACGTCAGGCGGCTCAACGACGGGCTGCGGGATCGTGCGCGAGGAGCGCTGCTTGCGTACCTGTGCGGCATGAATCGCATTCAATTACCCTGGGGTGGGCATGCCTGCAAGCCGGGAGATCTCAGCGACCTGCTGCTGTTGGATGTCCAGGTCGGCGTTTGCGAGAAGGCCAGCAGAATCGAGGAAGCGATCGGCGCGGTGCAAGAATTCGTCCAGCGCCTGCGTCTCGGCCTCGAGCCTAAGATGGATGCGCACAAAGAGTTTATTCACTTGTGGGATCGCCGATTTGCGACCTTTCAAGCATGGGAAGCCTGCAAACGCCGAGAGATCTACTGCGAGGATTGGGTCGAGTGGAACGAGCTCGAGAAGGCTCGGCGCTCCGAATCATTCCGGTTCCTGGAAGACCAGTTGCGACATGCTACCCTCACAGTCCCTGTCTCAGGAGGCTCCAATTACCGGCCCAATTTGGAACCACCAATCCCTTCGGGGCTTAGGCTGCTCCAGGACCGGACCCCTGCGCTCATTGACCAGCTTGATAGTTCACGCGAGGGTTTCGATCTGCTAGCGACACCTGAAACTTCCGCATCTCCATCCTGGCTTGCGGCGCTGGGCCGGGATCTCAACGAAGCGCACCACCTGCCACTCTGGATTCAATCGGCTGTGCGGCTCGGTACGAAATTTGTTCGCGTAGCCGCCGCAGGAAGACCGCCCGGGTTCGCTCATTTTGAGGAACGACCCTCGGAACGTGCCTCGGCATGCTGCGTAGAATGTGATGAGCCTCATCCACCCGTCCTGGATGAATACTATTTTTGGTTGATGGATTCCCGGTACTATCATGAGGTTGAGCAAGACGCTGAATGGAGCACGACAAAGGACCGCGCCGAGTCAGACTGGCACAAGCCGGAAAAACTTCCCAGGCTGCTTCACTGGAATTCGAAGCCAATGGTGCACCTGGCGTGGTGTCGCGTACACAACGGCCGGTTCCTGCAACCGGGACGATCTCACGAAGGCGTACGCGTACGCGAGGATGCCACGCCTAACCTTGCGTTCACTGGAAGATCCGGCGATTCGCTCACGTTTGAAGTGGACGCAGGAGAGGCGCTTCCCGGCTATTCAGCCACTCCGACCACTCCGGGTTTCCGGTACGATCTAGCCACAGACTCGGCCGTCGTCCTTCCCTTGGTGATCTCTCCCGATGGTAAGAAAGAGACCTATCCCCGAGGACTATCGGCCTATCCGTACTTTGTTTATTTTGTGCCGGGCGCACCCGTAAAGCCACCATCGCTGTTCAGTCCCGCGTTGTCGGTTGCCGGTTGGCTGCGGGCCCACTGTCGTTTCGAGGCAGCTTTGAAGTGGTACGAATTGGCCTTCAATCCGCTTCACGAAGACTGCCGTTGGGCCCAGAGCTCAGAGGAGATGACTGCACATCGTGCTGTCATTCTGCACTATCTTGAAACTCTCTTTGACTGGGGCGAGGCTAGAGTGCAGCGCAATTCGCCGGAGGCGTTCCAACAGGCAAGACTGATCTTCGACACGGCGAGCAGGATTCTTGGGGCGATCCCCCACTCCGTGCTGGAGTCAGACCCGGCGGAGAAACCGGCGAAAGTTGAAGAGTTCGGTTCAGCGTCACGGTTTGCCCCCCTGAACCCTCGACTCATGACACTGTATGCACGGGCTCGAGATCGGTTGGGATTGGTCCACGCCTGTCTCAATGCGTCACGCCTCCGGAATGGACGCGTGAACGAAGACATGCCGTTCTGGGGGAGCGCTCTTCTGCATGGAGATCTGACAGCCAACAAACTGACATGCCAGAGCCGGCGGGCATTCAAGCCCGTCTGTCCGGACGAGGATTGGTGCTGTCCCCAGAGTCCCTATCGTTTCTCCTTTCTCGTGCAAAAATCCCAGGAATTGGCCGGCGAAGTTCGTTCTCTCGGTGCAGCATTGCTGGCCGCGTTCGAGAAAGGGGACGCTGAATACGTCGCTGCCCTGCGTGCCGGCCACGAGCTTCAGCTCCTCAATCTGGCGCTCGATGTTCGACAGAATCAGTGGCGTGAGGCCGACTGGCAAGTCCAGGCATTGGGGAAGACGAAGGAAGCTGCCGAGACACGCAGACGGTATTATGAGAGACTTATCCAGAATGGATTGAATAGTGGAGAGTCCCAATACGAAGTGCTTACCGCTGCATCGATGGGGTTCCGGACGGCAAGCAACGTTTCCGAGGCGATCGCTCAAGCCACAGGGATCTCACCTGATGGGTTCGTTGGTTTCCCCTGCTCTTTCAGTTGGATACCTTCAGGCACCAAGCTGGGGGGATATTTCTCTCTTGCGGCCCGCATTTCCAACACGCTCGCTGAGATCGCCGGCGCCAATGCGTCCCTCAGCCTGACCCAAGCGGGATGGGCCCGTCGCGAAGAGGAATGGCGACACCAAGTCGAGGTGCTTGACATCGAGATCGAGCAGATGGAACGCCAGATTCTTGCTGCAGAACGGCGGCGAGCCGTGGCGCTGCGCGAGCTGAACAACCACCGCCGGCAAATGGAACATTCCGCCGAAGTGCGTGATTTTCTGCGTGACAAGTTCACGAACCATGACCTGTACCTTTGGTTGCAACAGGAGACCGCAGCTCTGCATCGTCAGATGTACGAGCTGGCGCTCCACACGGCACGGCAGGCTGAACGGGCCTTCAACGACGAACGATGCCTCGCGACTGCCGGACGGTTTGTGGAACCCGAAGGATGGAATGACTTACGCGAAGGACTTCAGGCAGGGGAACGCCTTCAGTTAGGGATTCGGCGCATGGAAAAGGCATATCTGGACGAAAACGTCCGGGAATACGAGTTGACCAAACATGTCTCTCTGCGTCTCCATTCTCCTCGGGAATTTCTGCGTCTCAAGGCTACCGGCGCATGCGAGATCGAAATCCCCGAATGGATCTTCGACCTTGACTACCCCGGCCATTACATGCGCCGGATCAAGAATGTCACCCTCACCATCCCTTGTGTTGTCGGCCCTTACACGGGGGTGCATTGCCGTCTGTCCCTTCTCAGCAGTGTCACTCGGGTGGACCCTCGCCTGAGCGTTCCTCCGACTTCCTCTTGCAAGTGCGGCCCACCGCGCAATGGGTACGTCGCTCTCCCCGACGACCCACGTGTGGTCCCCAAATACCTGGCCACAGAGGCCATTGCCACCTCCAGTGGCCAGAACGACGCAGGAATGTTCGAGCTCAACTTCCGTGACGAAAGATACCTGCCGTTTGAGTTCTCGGGAGCCGTCAGCCGTTGGCGTATCGAACTTCCCCCGGAAAACAACCAATTTGACATGGAAACGCTCAGTGATGTGGTGATCCACCTGAACTATACGGCACGGGAGGGAGGAGATGTGTTGCGGTACGCGGCAAACGAGGTCGCACAACAGTACCTGACCGGCGCGGGTCTGAGACTTTTTGACCTCAAGCACGAATTTCCGGACGCATGGCAGCGGTTCCAAGGCGATACCGCGCAGGGAACGTCAGAAGGGCGGCTCAGCCTTCGATTTGAGCGGAACATGTTCCCCTACATACCGGGTAGCCGAGGACTGCAAGTCATCCGACTTGAACTTTTCTTCGAGGCTCCCAGTGCTCAGACCCTCGCTCAGCATGTTGTGGAGCTCCGCGGAAAGGCCGTCGCCCACATTCACGAGGTATCGTGTGAATGCGAGACTCGTAACATTAATTGTGTCGCGAGTGTGGATTGGCCCTGTCTCTATCATGGTGTCCTTGACCTTGAATCGGAGCAACTCGGGCGAATGGGATACTCCGATTTCGGTACCTTGCGATTTCCATCCGGACTTGGCGAAATCTCACGCGCCTTCTTGTTGTGCGGCTATCAGGTCACCTGAGCCCGTGGAAGACAAGAAGACATCGTGACGTCGCAATGAGAGAACGGAAGATCAAATGCATCGTTCCCCATGGGCAGCGTGGCGCTCCACTGTCAGCCCAAGCGCGGTCCGGCAGAATCAGGACGATAGATGGGCAGATCACTGGCTCGAGAAATGGAACAGCACCTCACCCAGCCACGATAGGCTCCGTTCAAAGTCGCAACAACGCAATCATTGAAAAGGAGACGGTACATGTTGACCTCTGAAGAGATCGAGCGAGTGCTCGCTCGTTTCAAGCAGAACCCGAAGCAGTTCATGAATGAACATCCAGCAAAAATAGATGCACAGGGGAACGTGATAACCGGATTCGGTCTCTTCGGGACCGCGTTGGCTCAAAGCAGGGGCTATGTCACGGCAAAGGATCGGGCTCGCTCCGGAATGCGCGTCATGTATGAGGGCGTAGAGCTCACCATGGAAGATTTTGGACCGGGAAAGGCGGCAATGGCAGATATGAAAGAGTTGAATCGGCCCGAAAACCTGGTCGACAACGGTGCGAATCTGGTGCGTACGCTCGAGGAAATGGAGTCGAAGGAGCTGAAATCGGGCAAACTCGCGGAGTCGCCCTGGTCGGACACGTACTGGCCGATGTATCAGGGAATTCTTGGCGTGCGGTACGCCGACGATCAGTTTCCTTCCAACAGAAATGAAAATGCGACCTTTGGCGATAACTACAAATACATTATGAACAATCCCGCCGGCGACATCATCTCAGGAGGGGATGAATCGGCCCTTGATCTGCTTTCTCCCTCGGAAAAGTACGATCTCCTCGTCGGCGATTCATCGTTCGCGCTCACCAGAGCCATGTGGGCGGAGGCCAAAAGCTTCCAGGACCCGTCCGGCACGGTGGCAACGTGGATGGGAATTTGCGATGGTTGGGCGCCCGCAAGTTACTGTGTGCCGCGACCGGCCAACGTGGTTGAAGTCCAGGTGCAAATTGGGGGAAAGGTTTACACCATTCGGTTCTACCCTTCTGATATCAAAGGCCTAGCGTCCCTCTTGTGGGCTAAGGGGAAGCTCGCCACCAATTGGGCCGGCGGCAGATGCAACGACCCTCATCCCGAGCAGGACGCCAATGGGAGAGTAGTCTCTTCTGACTGTTTTGATACCAATCCGGGCGCATGGCATTTAAGCATCGTCAACCAGATCGGAATATCGAAGCGAAGTTTCGTCATGGACGCCACCTACGATTATGAAGTCTGGAATCAGCCGATCTACAAGTATAGTTACTCGTATTTCAACCCTGAAACCGGGAGGGAATACCGCGATCTCAACAGGGCCATAGTCAGTAGGTCTCAATTTTCGAGCGACATATTCAGCCCCTATCGTGCCCTGGCCGCTGAATATTTTGTTGGAATAGCGATGCGGGTGACGTATGTAGCCGAAACCTCTCCGAGCCAAAGTGAGACCGATAGCGAGGATTCAGACGCCCTTACGTCGGTGGACTACCAGTACGACCTGGAACTTGACGGGGGAGGGAACGTGATTGGCGGGGAATGGTACAAGAATGCGCACCCCGACTTCCTCTGGACGCCTAAGTTCGGGGATGAGGCTGAGTCCTCGGGGGACGCCGGCCTGGATGGGAACTGGGACGGTGAGGGGCCTTTGCCCGAGGAATGGAAGGACGCCGCAAGGGGCGACCGTCAATGGGGTCAACCCTTGGCCAAGATCGTGGATGTTCTCGTTGAGCGGTCCCGGTAGATTGTGGCCCGGATGACCTGACATGGACACCCTGATAATTGGGGCCGACCGCGTCCAGGCGCCCGGTCGGAGGCGCTCCGGAACAGGGGAAGCACCGCTATGGGCCGATGTTTTCGCGGTATGAGAGTGGGAGTTTTCGCAGGCACGATCATGCTCTGCGGATTCTGGTCGAGCCTCTTCGCCCAGGAGGCCGTAACACCCTGTAAACAGGCCTGGCAAGCTCTGATCCCCGCGGGACGGCATCAATACGATTTCGCGGTTGACACTCGCCGGACGGAAAACGGGAATGAAGGTTATCAAGAATTCGCCCGGCGAGTGAAGCGTTGCCACTGCAAGAAGGACTGGACGATCCTTATCTACATGGTCGCCGATGAGGAGCTCGGGCCCTATGCCTACGCGGACCTGTATGAAATGGAGGCCGGACCCCGAGACGACAAAGATGTGACGGGCTCGGGCTTGAGCGCGGACGTGGTTGTGCAGGTTGACGTGCCGAACGAGCCCGTCCGGCGCCTGCACATGTTTCAGACTTCAGCGTCGTACGATCCGACCCTCGGCGTGGATTTCTTCCGAAAAGGAAAGCTGAAGGACGTTAAGTCCCCAGTGGTGTCCATGGTCCCCGGCAAGGAAGAGACCCAATCGGAGAGACTCAAGGCCTTCTTGGCTTGGGGCGTGACGCAATACCCGGCGGAGCACTACATGGTAGTGGTGTGGGGCCATGGCAAGGGATGGGCTCCGAGGAGGTGGGCCAGACGCACGGCAGGAGGTGTCCCGAATGCATCCCGACCAGGTGAGGTCGCTCAATGCGGTCCCCTGGAACCATTTGCTCTCATTGACTCCTGGCCGGAACTGTTCGGGGGATTCCAATTTGACAAGAGCCGAAATCTGTTCCTTGACGTGCAATCTCTCGCGGATGTCCTTGGGCACATATCGGAGACGTCCTTGGGCGGCAAGCGAATCGACATCTTTGTGGCTGATAGCTGCCTCATGCAGATGGTGGAAGTCGCTACGGAGCTTTCAGCAGTGGCGAGGTTTGTCGTCGGATCAGCCCAGCAGTTGACCTATCTCGGCCTCCCGTACCGGCGCATCCTCGGGGCGATCGACACTGAAGACACAGACGGTCCAGAGACTGACAAGGCCTTCCGGGATGCGCCTCGCCGTGTTGCAAGTCGCATCCCGGATCTTGTCAAGTTTTCTCTGCAATCAGGGAGCGGCGGGTCGGCGCTGCTGAAACCGGATGAGGCAAGAAAACTCACCATGAGCGTACTTTCGAGCCGAGACACGATCGACTCATTGATTCCTGCATTGAGCGCGTTCAGTCAGGCAATGGAAGAATACCTCACGGAGCCGAGCGGGAGGTCACGTGGCGCCATGGTGAGGGAATTGCTCGAAATGAGAAAGGATGGCCTGAAGTATGCCGGTTCGGGAGACCTAATGGCCCATCTATGGGTATTGGAAGTGCTGGTCGACCGGAAAATCGGCGAAGCAGGAGCGGCCGATCCCGCAGCACTCAGGCTCAAGGGCGCTATTCAAGTTGCGAGGACCGCCCTGGATCGCGCGACGGTCAAATATGCACTCGGAGAGCGGTACTCCCGGAAAGACACCGTGGAAATCGCCTGTTCAATTCCTTTCCGTGGGGTTTCAGCGTGGTTTCCGTCCAAGCATGAATTTGGGGAAAGAAAGGGCGATTTCGAGAAGTCGTTGTTCAACAAGTATACAAACTGGTCAGGGTGGATTCAACTGCTATACCCGACGAAAAACTAGCGGCCTCGTTTCGGTTTGTCCGTGATCACGACTGGAGTCACCGGTCGGCCGAGCGAAAGGAATGAAGGCAAACGGTTGTTGAAACCCCGCCGAAGGAACTCGGACGAATGAAGCACTGCATGGCCTCGCCTGATCTGCCGTTGATATTGAGTCCCAATTTGGGCTGTCCTCATCTGTGGTCAGTGGAAGAATTGCTCCAAGGCAAATGTCAATCCATGCCACTCATTGTCGCGAGCCGCTGCCCAGACGCATCACCTTTGCTGACAGAGCTCTTGGCGGGCAAACTTTTTCTCAGGGTATCTCATTCAGGGGCGAGTCCCTCTCGCAGTCTTCCTCTCGTGGTCAGCGACGATCCCGTGGAAATCACTGATTGGGACACCCTGTCAGGGTTCAGCGGAGTTGATGACACGAGAACGCTCATCAACAAGGTGCTCCATTATGAAGTCTTGGGAAGCGAGACTCGATACTGGCTTGTCAAGGTGTCACTGGATCACGCCGATCGAACCATGGATACTCTCCTGACCGGGAAGGGAGGCAAGTGGCTGCCGACCCTCTACGACCTGCTTCTGGACGATCAATCCGGCGAAATGGAGCGGACCAACTACCACGCGGTCCAGTTTGTTGAAACTTTTGAGACTGGATACCATTTTGTCCACGTCACCGATCTTCATCTGGCACGCCGAAACGACGAGATGCTCGATGAGGTGCTTTCTGTCAGAACGGACAGGAGCCCCCAAAAGATAAGTGATTCGTATGTGAATTTCAACGAAAACTTCCGAAAGTTTATAGAACGAGCAAACATTATGTGGGAGGCTGGCGAAATCGACTTCATCGTCATCGGGGGGGACATTGTCGATTTCGCGTTCTGCGGATGGGAAAGCGGGGCGAACGAAGGCGAGAACAATTGGAAGACCTTCCGGGAGATCATGATTGGCGATCGAGCCCGGCCGGACCGTAGCAACGCTTCCGGCCTGAGAGTTGCCTCTTTTACGTCGACGGGAAACCACGATTGGCGCACTTGGCCCTACAAGCCGGATGAAATTTCGAGGCCGGGCACATTCGGACTGGAAGTCGAGGAAATAAGAAATTACAGTTTCCGTCCCTTCGATGCCCTCCGGTATGCCGTGGAGCGGCAGGAGCTCGAGCAGGAAATGATTCAGGACCTTTCCGAGGAATATAATCTGGCGGCTCTGAAACGCACTTCCTATCTCAATACCACTATCTGGATGTGGCTTCACACGATGGCCGGCTGGTGTGTCAATCTGCTGGAGCCCCCTGCGGTTTCGGCCATCCTGGCGCTCGCCGCAGGCCCGGGTATGGCCGCCGCACTGGGGATATCTTGGCCGTGGCCCTGGTTAACAATGTCAATTGCAGGTGCGACGATACCGTTCGTCCTCAGATGGGCAGTGAAGAAGCTCTTCCGTAGGGCGGCGCGCTTCATTGTGGATTTTCCTATCTACGCAAGATCCACGGCAATCCACTACTACTTGAAGCACGTAAATCCGTTTCTGGATTATGCGTTTCAATGGGGCCAACACTCGTTCATCGTCATGGATACCGGCTCCGACGTTTTCACCGGCTCCTTTCTCGACGAAAAAGATGCGAGTAATATCAAGAGGCTGTCTATCAAAGATAACATCCTTGGCGGCTCTCCGGATTCACGGGGGTTCGATTCTGCTCACCTCTACTACAACTGGAGCCAGATTGTGTGGCTGGACGAGGTCCTGACAGCCGTCAATCCGTGTCATCGAGAAACGACAGGTCGAGTGTTCCTTTTCCTTCACGCCCCTCCGCTCAATGTTGGAGATTCCATCGACTACGTTATGAGTCGGTACTCCGAAAGGGCATTGGAGCAGTGGGCTCAGTCTCCTTGGATTCCCAGAGAAAAGTATGATCTGACTTTCGGCACGCTCAATCATTACGTCAGCCAGCTCTTTTACCTTTGCTTGGGATACCGCGAGTCCGAGGTGTGGCACGAGGCGGCTGAGAAGCGTTTCCGACCGGTGGACGTGGTTTTTTCGGGCCACGCACATAGGAATATAGAGTTCAGAATGGCACGCGGCCGTCCAACCACGAACGAGCAACCGAACCTGCTCGAAAGTGTGCGAAGGTCGGTGCAGCAACTATTGGGCTGGACCATCTGGCGCCCGAGACAGCGAAACCGGAGGACGATCGATGTCCGGATTTACTGCGATGCGTACAGTGAAATGTTGGGTGAACAGTGCACCGACTGCGAAAGTGCCTGCCAATGGTGGGAATCGAAGAAACCCTTTTTTGTTCAGACCGCAGCATGTGGCCTCCGGGGAGACGACGATCCCGATCCCCCTTATTATCGGAGGGTTGGTGTAGATCCGGACGGTGTGGTAACGGATTTTCAAGCAGTAAATTTGACCGGTCCGATACACTATCCTTCGTATTCCGCATGCCCAGGCGGAGGCTCTCAGCGAACCTCTTGAATCGATTGTGTCAGCGGCGGTACAACGCCGCGCAGGCCGAGACGGATAGAATCCGGATTGGGAAGGAATCCGCAGATGGGATAGGAGGTAGCCAATGTTTGGTTCAGAGATATTCGAAGTGGTCCTGAGTGTCGTGTTCATTTTTCTCTTACTAAGCTTGATCTGCTCTGCTCTGACTGAGCTCATACAAGCGTGGCTGAAACTGCGCTCGACAGATCTTGAGCAAGGCATACGGGAGCTGCTCGGCGACCGCGAGGGCAAGGGCCTCGCAAGAAAACTTTACGGACATCCTCTGGTCTATGGGCTGTACCGGGGAGATTACAATCCCGAACTCGTTAGCGAGGGGCGTTACAAGAGCAGGTCGAATCTTCCTTCATATATCCCGGCCCGTATATTCGCCCAGGCGCTCATGGACATTGTGCTGCCTGCTGCGGGAGCCTCCGGCTCCGTAACTCCCGCCCCGGCTGCTGCCGCTCCCCTTCCTGGAGCATCTGAAATCTCCGATCAGGCGCAGTCTTTTCGGGATGCGATTCCCAACATGGAGAACTCGCAAGTTGAAGGGGCGCTCATGCCCCTCGTTGAAGCCGCGGGAGGCGATATCGGAAAGGTTCGAGAAAACATCGAAGCTTGGTATGACAGCTCGATGGACCGGATTAGGGGCTGGTACAAAAGACGCACGCAGGTGGTACTCCTGGTGCTTGGTCTTATAGTCGCTGCCGCCGTCAATGCCGATACGATTACAATCGCCAAAAGCATTTCCCACGACCGGGCGTTACGCGAGGCTCTGGTCACAGCCGCTCAACAATATGCCAAAACTCCAGAGGGTGAAGCTGGTGTAGGTCCGGCGCCGGCGGTTTACCCAAACCTGCAGGAGATGTGGAGACTCAGTTTGCCATTAGGCTGGAACAAGGAGGATCCTCGAACTGTTCCCCGCGAGGCTGATATCTTGGCATGGGCAACGAAGATCCTTGGCTGGGTGCTGACGGCAGTGGCCATCTCCTTGGGAGCTCCGTTCTGGTTCGACCTGCTGAACAAAATCGTCTCGGCTCGCTCAAGTGTCAAACCCGGTTAGCTGGCTCCTGACCGGTGATTCGCATCTGTGTTGACGTCATTTCGGATAATCTGTTTCGCCGGGCCTGCATCGGCGGTCGTTAACCATTAGCCACCCGGAAAATTCAAAGGAGGCACACATGTTAAGCAGATTTCAGACTTGGCATTCCAGATATGGGCGGGCTCGTTTCATACTGTTCTTGATTTTTCTAGTGTTCTTTACTGTGAATTTCATTCTGGTAGTCTATAGCTGGCAAGAGTATTACATCGACTCGGAAAAAATGGAGGAGTTACTCAGACAGATTGCCACCATATACTCCGTTCAATTCAGCGTGATTCTTGCCGGGATCTTCGCAATGCGAGGCCCCAGAGATGGCAGGCCGCCGAGCCACATATTCGCTGTCGCTCTCCTCCTGGTTCTGGCGTGGAACATCAACGTAACCTGGCCACTGGCTTATCTGTTCATAAAGGCAGGCCCACAGAAAATGGATATTGATTGGCATTTGGGTTATTGGAAAACGGTGCCCGAATTGACCTCTTTTCTGTGCACGGCCGCATTGACCTTTTTCTTCGTCCGGCGGGAGCAAGAGTCGGTAGACTCTTCAGGTCAAAAAGAAGCGAAAACTCGATCAAGCTCGGGGCCTGATGGAAGCGATTAAGAGCGGGCCTGTGCAGGACACTTTCGCGGTTTCGGCAACGGCATTCGGGCCTCATTTCCGCAGATACCCGAAAGTCACGCAGTGTGCTTCCGCTCCTGAAGCCGCGACGCACATTCCACCCTATTCTTGTGGACTGGCGGATAGTTTCTTGGTAACCGTTCAGCGGGAAAGAAGAACTCACCGCAGAGAACGCGGAGAACGCAGAGGCAAGAATTCTTGAAATCTCGGCGAGGTGCGGTCCTCGCCCCAGAGAAGGGGAATTGCATCGCGTCCAACCCTGAATCCAGGATGTTGCGGGGGACTTCATCACGTAACAGA
>Ga0172371_10004032_pt1 | contig 22435 bp, 8 predicted proteins | sample Lak12m_FD_114543 | JGI IMG/M metagenome (GOLD analysis project Ga0172371, IMG submission 114543) | Freshwater microbial communities from Kabuno Bay, South-Kivu, Congo - kab_022012_12m | ecosystem: Environmental > Aquatic > Freshwater > Lake | place: Democratic Republic of the Congo: South-Kivu...
ACTGCGGGGTCAGCGCCACGGACGGAGCGCGGTGGCTTGTGCGGCCCTGAGCCTGTCGAAGGGCCTGCCTCAAGCCACGGGCCCCGCCCGTGGTCGATGACATCAGGTCCGGTCCGGTTGCCGGTGTCGCAGGCGCTCGATGGTGGCGGCTACGGGGGATGGCCGCTCGGCGCCTGGCTTCAGAGTCTCGCGCAGTTCCTCGATCGTCTGGTGCAAGGCATAGCACGCCGTGGCGTAGTCGACCTCGGCCAGCTCCGCCACCAGGCGCGACCCACGGTCCACGAGCTTCTTGTTGGTGGGCTCGACGTTGGCCATCCAGTTGCTGACCAGCCGCCCCAGGCAGCCCATGGTCGCGGTGGAGACCGTGTTGAGCACCAGTTTGGCGGCAAGGCGGTCCCACAGGCCCAGCGGCGAACGCGGAATCCGGCACGGTATGCACAGAACGTCCCCCATGCCGACGAACGCGGGGGACCCCGGCCCAAGCACCACGGCCAGGCAGCGCTGGAACGGCCGCGCCACCTGCGCAAACGCGGACCGCCATGCCGGGAAGGCGTCGGCCCGCGTCTCGTGCTCCAGCAGAACGGCCATGGCAAGGCTGTTGACGCCGGCGTAACGCGATGGGTCCTGCTCATTGCCAATCAGGAACTTGCAGATCTCCTCACGGCCCAGCTTGGGCGGGTTCGCCCGGGCTGCAGGGGGCCCCTTCAGGCGGTCGTAGAGACCCCAGTCCCACTCCAGGCACCGGGGCACGCGGCGGAGCACCCGCTGCCAGGCCTCGGGCGTGGGACGCAGCGGGTCCTTGACAAAGGCCCATGACGGTGGCGAGACGGTGTCGTCACACTTGCGGAATGGCGGCATCATGAACGTTGGCGAGCGTTCGGTGGTGTCGGTGAAGATGTCCAGCAGACAGTCGGCGGCGAGGTAGGTGACGCGGCCATGCCGGGCGTAGAGGTCGCGCTCGGTCTCGACCCACGCGACCATCGCGGCCAGTGCCGCCGGCTGGGCGAGGTCCTGGAGCAGGCCGGCAAAGCAGTTCACACCATCCTGGGGGGTCCGCCAGGCGGCGGGCAGCAGGCCGACGACGGCGGCCGGCAGCACGTCAGGGAGCAGGCCCGTCAGCACGTGATCAAGGGCCGTCCCGAGCACCAGCAACTCGGCGGAGGTCGCCTGCATGCGGGTCGAGCCCGCCACGGCCATGGGCCCGGAGGTCAGGTCGAGGATCGTCACGGCGGGGTCGCTGATCACCCACCGGGAGCGCTCGATGTGGCGCGCCAGGATCTCGGGCGGATTGTTGAAGGCGAAGAAGGTGCGGGCGCCGCGCGCCCTGGCCTCGAGCACGGTCCCGATGACCGAGGACGTCTCGCCGCCCTCGCTGACGGCCACCAACACATCGCCCGGCCCCAGGCCAGCCTCGACCACCTGGTGACGGCCAAAGGAAAGGTAATCCTCGAAGTTCTCCACCGAGCGAACCAAGGCGTAGTCGCCCCCGGGCATGATGCTGCAGACCTGGGCCGCCTGACGGGCACATAGAGGGGCCGTCTGGGGGAATTCCTCCGCCAGGACCCTCCAGGCATGCCGCCAGGAGGATTCCAGCAGGATACTCAGGCGGCCTGTGGCGCCGCAGCCTGAGAAGCAGACGCGATGGCCGGCGTGGATGGCCTTGTCCAGAGCGGTGCGGAGTTCCTGATAGGCCGGGCTGGCGAAGGCGCGCGCGGCGGCGGTAGTGACGTCGGCGTCGACGCTCTGGAGCAGGCGGATGCCGGCAACGAGGTCCCGCGCCAGCACCTCCGCCAGGCCGCGCGTGGCGGGATGGGCCTGTTCCGTCGGCAGGGCGCCAAGGTGAAACTGCTTCTCGTGCTGCAGGAACTGCTCTGCGTCCTGGCGGTAATCACTCATGGGCTTCAGCCTATCGCGCCATGCGTGGCTTGTCAACGCCGCGGGATCGCGGCACAAGCCGGCTCCGGGAGATGGCTGACACTTCCACGCGCGGGGGCGGCAGAGCAATGCGGGCCGAGTCTGCCCCGTCAGGCATGGCCCTGGTCCGGTCCCGTGGGGCCCAACTCCGACGGGGACCTGTCTGCCCCTGGTCCCGACAGACTCCATCGTCGTCCCACGGGGGCAAAGGGACGGGCTGTCTAGGCGCTCGACGAGGCAGCCTCTGCACCGCCGAGGCAAGTTCCCGACCAAGCCGGGAAAGCCTGGAGGGCGGCTTCTCCGTAACCCGCCGCGCGGATAGTGAGACCCGCGCCTTCAGACCGCTGGGGCTCCCGGCGGGCGGAAGCGGAGCCTCGCCAGCCCATCGTCCTGCCGGCCTCCTCGCCGACGGTTCGAGCTTGAGTTCCACGGTCCAGGCGACACCGTAAGTCCCCGTACATCGGAGGGGTTTGGGGCGGAGTCACGCGACGACATGGCGGGGGCCTCATGCAGACAGGCTGGTGCGGAACGGTGGTGGCGGTGTCCCTGGCGATCTCCGGCAGCGCGATCAGCCAGCCCGGCCCTCCCGACCCACCCTCGGGCGGTGCCGCGACAGGCCCGGTGATGCCCTTGGTGCCGGCGCCGTGGCCGCTCCCGCCGGCGCAGGAGGCCTCCCTGGACTATGCGGCGGGAGCCCTGGCGGACGCCTGGTCGCGGCACCCGCTGCTGGGCGACCCGAGTTTCGACGCCTTCGAGCGGCTGCCCGGGAACCCGCTGGTGCGGGGCGAAGCGCCTTTCCGCTGGCCGGTCAACGGATCGCTGCTTATCGACCCTGTTTCAGGCCACTGGTTTTCCTACGTCGGTTTCTACCTCGAGGGCTATGACGTTGGGCCAGGCAAGCCACCGGCCCATTGCCGCGTGTTCCGTTCTGCGGACGCGGGCCGTTCCTGGGCGGTCCTGGGCCCGGTGTTCGACGATCCCCAGTTCCGCTTCGAGGGGGATGCCGTCACCGCCACGTTGGCGCCCGATGTGTCCGTGGTCTACGCCGACGGCCGCTACCATATGGCCTATGACTGGGCCACCGACAACACCACCTGGGCCACCGCCGTCAACCCCGGCGCCGGGGCCGACAACGGCGTGGCTTACGCCTGGGCGGAGCGACCGGAGGGGCCGTTCCACCGGGCCCCGCGGCCGGTTCTGCGCACCCGCGACCTGCAGCGCCTGTTTCCGGTGACCGGCAAGTACCGGCGGGCCTACGCCTCCAGCCTGATTCGGCGTCAGCACGATTGGCTGGTGCTCACGGACGTCGACTCGGGGCCCTTCTACGCCTGGGGACAGGTCGCCATGACGGCGGCGGATCCGCTGGGGCCCTGGTCCGGGCCGGTCCTGGTGACCAGCATCGAGGGCGATGGGTACTTCCCGTCGCCGGTCGAGTCCTTCCCGGCGTTTGTCCACGATGGCTATGTCTATGACCCCAAGACCTCGGTGGGCGCCAACCGCAATGCCCAGTTCATCCACCGGGCCCGCATCGAGGAAGCCCATCGCCCGGAGGCATGGACTCTCTACCAACACGGTACTGCCTGGCATGCCGAACCCGTTCCCCATGAGGGCTTCGGCATCTGGGGCCAGACCTTCTCGGGGGCCGTGGACCCCAGCGGCAACCTGCGCGTCCTCTTCCCCTCCCGGCACTGGCCCGACAGCGTGGGGACCATCAACCTGGCCACGCGGCCGTGGGCCACGCCCTTGCGCGAGAGGGGCTTCGTGCTCAGCGCGCACTCCGGCCCCAGCGTCAGCCTGACGCGCACCGCCTATGGCGCCTTCTCGCTGGCGGCAGACTTCCTGCTGCGCGGTACGTCGGCCCGCTTTGCCTGGGGTTACGCGGCGCCGCTGGGCACCGTGGGCCGTGCCGACGGCAGACCGCAGCCGCTGTGCTGGAGCCGTCACGGCGGGGTGGAGATTGCCGCCAGCGCCTGGCGAGTTCTGCGCGCTGACGATGGCCCCGAGCCGACCCTGCTCGCCTCAGGCGACCTGTTAGCCGCCCAGGAACGCCACCTGGTGGTCGCGGTCGACGCCGCCGGCGGCGTTCGCATCGCCATCGACGGCAAGGACGTCTGGAGCGGGCCCGGCCTGGCCCGGCCCGGTCCGCTTGGACTGTTGCTGCAGCCGGGAACTCATCTGACCGTCGCTCGCTTCGCGGTGACGGGTACCCCCCTGCCGGCGACCTGGACGTGGCTCGCCTCGGAAGCCATCGCGGGTGCCGGTGTCAGCGACGGGCAGTACCGGGCCCTGGAGTCGGCGGACTTCCGCTTCGGGGCCGGTGTCGTCTGCGACCGCCCCGAGGAGCGCGTCAAGTGGAACTTCCGCGGCCGTGGCTTCCGGCTCTGGCTCCCCAAAGGTCCGTCCTACGGGCGTTGTTCCCTGCGGCTCGATGGTGTGCCACTGGGCGAACTCGACCTGCGCAGCCCGGCCGCAGTTCCCTCGGCCGTGGTCCTGGAGCGTGCCGATCTCCCGGACGGCTACCACGCGCTGGTGCTCCAGGGGCTGGGGGCACCTCTGCCGGTTGACTGCCTGGACGCGATGCTGTGAGGTGGGCCAAGCGTTGCCCCCAACCGCCAAGGGACCCCAACGGTCTGGAGGCGCGGGTCTCCGTACCCGCGCGGCGGTTTGCGGAGAAGCCGCCCTCCAGACGTTCCCGGCAGACCGGGAACTCGGCTCAGAGGTGCAGAGGCTGCGCCACCAAGCGCCAGTGCGGGCCGGCTGCCGTACGCGGAGGAGAACCGCGCCACCGGTGGCCAGGCGGTTGCCGTCGCCCGAGTCGACGGCCGCCCCTCGGCCCGCTATTCTGTAGCGTGACGGCCGGGCGCCGGCGGTCGACGCGTTGCGGTTCGGCAGAGCAGGGAGGGCACACATCCATGATCAAGGCCAGATCACTGCGCGTCGACTACGAGGAAGTCACGGCCGTCTTTGACCTTGACCTGGAAGTCGCTGCCGGTCAGGTCTACGGCCTGATCGGGCCGAACGGTGCCGGCAAGACGTCGACCATCCGGGCCCTGGCGGGCGTTCTGGAGCCGACCTACGGCGACATCGAGCTCATGGGGGTCGATGCGCGCCGCCGTCCGGAGGAAGCCAGCCGGGCCCTGGGCTACATGCCCGACTTTGCGCCGCTTTACACCGACCTCAAGGTCTGGGAGTACCTCGACGTCTTCGGTCTGGCGTACCTGCTGTCGGACCGTCGCCGCCGCGAGCGCGTCGAGGCCTGCCTCGCGCAGGTCCACTTGAGCGAGAAGCGCAACGAGCTGGTGCGAGGACTCTCGCGCGGCATGCAGCAGCGCCTGGCCCTGGCCAAGACGCTGATCCCCGAACCCAGGGTGCTGCTGCTCGATGAGCCTGCCAGCGGCCTCGACCCCATCGGCCGCATCGAGTTGCGCGAGATCCTCGCCGCCCTCGCGCGGGATGGGGCGGCGGTCCTGGTCTCCAGTCACATCCTCTCCGAACTGAGCGAATACTGCACCGCCGTTGGGATCATGGAACGTGGCCGTATGGTCATCAGCGGCAGCATCGACTCGATCCTGGCCCGCATCGGTAGCCGCGGGACGCTGCGGGTGCGCCTGGTCCGGCCGCACGCCGGGCTGCAGGAGACGCTGGCGCAATGCCCATGCCTGGCCGAGGTCGCAGTGGCTGCCGATGGCCTCGGGGCCCAGGCCCGCTTCGCCGGCGGCGATGCCGAGGCCGCCCAGTTGCTGGCCCGACTCCTGAGCGCGGGTGCCGAGGTGAGTGCCTTCCACGTGGTCCGGGAAGACATCGAGGACATCTTCATGCGCATCGGCGCGAGGGAGGTCTCATGAAGATGCTGTCGCTGACTCGGAATGCCCTGTTTCTGCGCTTTTGCCGTCCGCAGTGCCGGCCGGCCCGCCTGCAGTCCGTGCTGGGCCTCTTCCTGATGCTGCAGGTGGCCATCATCGTCGGCTGCTATCTGCTCACCCTATACGCCGCGGCCCTGGAGGACTGGGCCGACATCGCCTACGGACTGGTCCTCGGCCTCCAGGCCGTGGTGCTGTTGCTCATCGGCTCGTCGGGGGTTGGCACGGGAGCCTCCCAGGAGTCGTCCAGCGGCGCCCTGGACTTCCACCGGGCTTCACCGACACCGGTGGCCGATCAGGTCCTCGGCATCGTCCTTGGACCGGGGATCCTGGCCTGGCTCTGCTTCGCCGCCGGGATCCCCGGGGTCCTGCTGTGCGCCATCCTCGGCCGTGTCTCGCTTCCCTATGCCCTGGAGGCCGAGGCGTCGCTGGTCCTGAGCGGCGTCTTCCTGCACGTCGTCAGCGCGGTCATCGGCCTGGCCTGGCCCCGGCGTACGGGCGCTGCCACCCAGCCGCAGGGCGTCGGCCTGGGAGTCATCATCGGCCTGCTCTTGGGATCGGGGGTCATGACGGGCTCGCCGGCGCCCCTGGGGGCATTCCTGGTGGGGATCCCGGCCCTCGCCGCGCCCGTCCTTGCGGCCAGTCAGTACGAGGCCCCCTCCCACGCTTTCTTCGGACTGCTCCTGCCCCTTCTGGCGACGCAGTGCATCGTGCAGGTCCCCCTGGTGGTCTTCGCGCTGGTGGGCCTGCGCCGCGCCATCCGCCAGCCGGGACGACCGGTGCTGTCGAAGCCTGTCTGCCTGCTCCTTGCGGCCTGGCTGTACATCCTGTTCATGGCCCAGGCGACGGCCAGAGTGCAGACCGGGCGCCTGGCGCTGGTTCGGCCAGCGGGAGACGAGGTGCTGGGGACCGCCATGGCGCTGTTCGCCATGGTCGTGGGGGGTGTCCTGGCCCTGATGGCCACCCCGCGCTATGCCCTCTTCTGTGCCGGGCTGCGACGCCAGCACGAAGGCCTACCCACCGGCGGCATCCTGGACGACGCCCGGAGCAATGCCCTCTGGGCCGCCGCCTTCGGGGCCTTGACGGCCGCCTTCTACACGACGCTCTGGCTGGCCAGCTCAGGCGGCCTGCCGCCCTGGCCACCGTTCTGCGCCATGCTGCTGTACTTTGGCTGGCTGACGCAGTCCCTGGAGTGGTCTCGGCTGCGGCCGACCCGGCGCCGGGGCTCTCTTTACCCGCTTCTCCTGGCCGCCCTGTGGCTGATCCTGCCGCTGTTGGGCTGGGCCGTGGTGCAGAGCACGGGCGAGTGGGTCGCATGGGCCTGCTGGCTGATGAGCGCCTGTCCGGTCTTCGGTATCATCGCCTCAGCCAAGGTCACGGGCGGCGCCGGCGACCTCCCCGCGGTCGGCGCCGTGTTCGCCGCCAACGCTGTCCTGCTGGTCCTTTTCGCCGCGCTGGCCCAGAAGGCGCGCGGGCATATCCGAGCGACCGTCACCGACGCTGGCAAGCCCCGGCCGGAGAACCGATGACCACCGCGGATCGGGGTAAGTCTGGATGCCCCCAGCCTAAGCCGTCCGCGAAGGTGACTCGCGACGCCGCTCGCGACACCCCCTCAGAGGAGACTGACACCGCATGAGCTCGCTCCCAATACGGCGACTCCTGGGCAGTGGGTCCACACTGGCCGCGGTGCTGAGCCTGTGCACGGCCGGACTGAGGAGTGCGGATATGGACAATGATCTGGGCCAGCCAGCCGACCTTGCCGCCAGCGCCTACGGTTACCGCGCCGACCGCCCCGCGGATGGCAACCCGCCCGAGGCCTGGATCCTGCTGATGCAATATGCCGGCCTGCCCTACGACCAGCCCGTGGACCCCGCATCCCCTGCCCTGCGCCGGGTGCTCTGTGGTCTGCTCTGGGAAGAGGTCCGGCCGCTGCGGCGCGTGGAGCTGGAGTGGCCCGCGGGCACGGCAGGCATCCCCTTGCCAGAGGACCTGGAGCTGACCTGCTTCGACGCCACGGACGGCACCGCGCACACCTGGTGGAACCCGCGGAGCTGCCGCCAGATCGGCCGGCCGGAGGCGAGCTCGGACGGCCGCCGTTACGCCTACGCCATCCCCGTGGATACCTGGGGCCTGGTGGTGGCCTTGCGCGGAGACCGGGCCGCGAACACCTGTCCCGTGCCCTCGCTCCAAGCCCTCGCGTCCGACGTGTGGAAGCGGGCCGAGATCGAGATCGAGTGGGGCTTCGACGATGCTAGGGCCGCAGCGGACTACGACGGGCGGATCGAGGGCTACGACGCGCCGGTCGCCGACCTCAGACCGCTGGCCGGCGACACCGGGACCTCCCTCACCGGTCCGCAGTCCTGGCGCTCGGCCCGCCAGGGCCCCGGCCGCCGTGGCGTGCACTGCAGCGTGCTCTACCAGGGCACTTCCCGCTGGCGGCGCGTCTGGCCCTACCACGCCCAGCCCGAGGACGTGGCGCGCTCGATCCTGACCGTCTGGACGCAGGCCGGCAGCTTCTCGTTCCTGGTGGCGGACCTCGAAGCGGGGCCCATCCTGGCGCCGGAGTACGGCTTCTTCGTGAGGGCCATCAGCTTGGTGACGGCCCCTTCTGACCGGACGGCGTCGACGCCACGCCCGGGACTGGCCACGGTCCCGCTGGATGAGAAGCAGGATGCAATCCCCGGGGTGCCGAAGGCCCGCGGCTGGGCCAGCCATGGCATCCCGTGGTTTGGGGCGAATCCCGAGCGCGAAGCGGGAGTGTCCGGCAGCCTGACGGTCCCAGCCCGCAGTGCGGCCATGCACCCCTCGCCGACCCTGGACGTCGCCGTGACGTGGCGCAGCCCGATGGCAGGGCGTGTCGACGTCCGGGCCAAGGTCGCCATGGGCGACTCCGCCGGAGGCAACGGCGTCGACTGGGCCGTGGTCCTGGAGACCGGCGCGGAGCGGCAGGTCCTCGCCACGGGGGCCATTGGCACCGGTGGCGCACAGGCCATCCCCACGGAGGCACAGGCGGGGAAACTGGCCGGCGTTGCCGTCCAGCCGGGAGACCTGCTGTCGCTAGTCGTCGGCGCCAAGGGCGGCGACCACATCTGCGATACCACCGTTGTCGATCTGGCGGTGACCGAGGTCGGCGGGCAGAACCGCGTCTGGGACCTCGACCGCGACGTCATCGACAGCATCCACGCCGGCAACCCCCACGACGACGCCCTGGGCAATGCCGGCACGTGGCGCTTCTATGCGGCGGCCGCCGGGCAACTGGCGCCCCCGACGCCCGTGCCTTCGGAACCGCCTTTCCCTCAGGCATCCGCCGCCACCACCGCCCAGGCCTTTCTGGCGGAACTGGCCGGCCGCAACCTGAAGACCGTCCGCCAGCGCGTGCGGGAGCACCCTGAGCAGACCTGGGAAGACGCCGTGGCGGCCATGCGGCCCGGCGAGGTCCTGCCGCCTCACCCTGCGCCCCCCTTTGCTCCGGCCATGCAGATCGAGGTGCCCAGCGCGCGCCTGACCGCCCAATGGAACCTGGGGGCCTGGCATCTGCTGCGGCACGCGGTGCAGGATGCCGATGGCCGCTGGCGCTTCAACGACTTCCCCTTCGGCATCCTGTCTTCAGAGACCTATATGGTTCTGCGCGCCCTGGACCTCCAGGGCATGCACCGCGAAGCCGCCGATGGCCTTGACCAGTGGCTGCAGTTGCCGCTGGAGCCCAAGGTCGTGCCGGGTCAGGGCGGCCACCACCCCTGGGCCCGCCCGGACCGGCCCCTGGGACACTTTGTCGATGGCCGGGGTTGTCTGACCCATGCCGAGGGACCCGATGGTGCGGGGGGTCACATGGACGCCGTCCATAGCATGGGCCCCGGCGCCATCGTCTTTGCCGCCAGCGAGCATGTCATGCTGACCGGGGACCTCGACTGGCTTCGGGGCCGCATCGCCCGCTTGCAGGCCAACGCTGAGTGGATCCTGCGGCAACGCCGCGTGCTGGTGGGCAACCTGCCCGGCGGCGCGCGCCTGTGGAGCAAGGGGCTCCAGCCAGCGCACGTGGTCACCCCCGACAGCGAGTGCATGCACATGCAGTTCTACGAGTCGGAGGCCTACTACTGGCTCGCCGTGGCTCGGACCGCCGCGTTGCTGGCCCGGATCGATCCGGCGGCTGGAGGGAGGCTGGCGGCCGAAGCCGAGGCCTACCGCCAGGACCTGCAGGCCGCGGTGGAACGCTCGATCGCCCTGACGCCGGTGGTGGCGGTACGGGACGGCACCTACCGATCGTTCATCCCCTTCGCGCCCTACGTCCGGGGCTTCGCTGCCGGTGCCTGGGGCTGGCGCCGCTGCCAAGGGCACGTGGGCGCCATCTACTGGGATACCGTGCAGTCCGCCGATCCGCTGATCAGTCCCAGCGGCCTGCTGTCACCCGGCGACCCGCGCGTGCAAGGGCACCTCGACGTGCTCGAGGACCGCCTGCTCCTGGAGAACACCAAGGTCAACGCCAGGACCCCCGGCTACGACCCGGAGAAGGACTGGTTCGGCCGTGCGAGCTGGCAGTACCAGTGCGGCCTGGAGCGCCACGCCAACATCCACCTGGCCGCCGGCGATGCCCCTTGCGCCATCCGCTCCGTGCTCAATCAGTACGCCGTCGACATCATGCCCGGCGAGTACACCTTCCGCGAGCACACTACTGGCGGCCCGCCCGACAAGATCTATGAGGAGGCCTGCTTCCTGGAACGCTTCAGGCAGATGCTGGTGATGGAGGACGGCGAGGCGTTGTGGCTGGCGCGGGCGACGCCCCGGGCCTGGCTCGCGCCGGGCGGCAGGATCGCGGTTCGTAATGCCCCGACGTCGTTCGGCACGGTCGACTACGAGATCGTCGCCGATGCGGACCATGGGCGGATCACCGCCACCCTCGTCCTGCCGGCGCGCCGGCCGGCGGCGACCGTCTGGCTCTGCCTTCGCCGCCTTGAGGCCGGGCCCATGCGCCAGGCCACGCTCAACGGCCAGCCCTGGACCGCCCTCGACCCGGCGACCGAGTGCCTCCGCATCGAGGGCGTCACCGGGTCCGTCTCCATCAGTGTATCCTACTGACTTGCAACTGGTTGGACAACGCCAATGGCCTATGCTGTCACGCGCCCCGCAGGCCGCCTCGGTTCCTGGCCCATCGTGCTGGCGACGGCGCTCACCGTCGGGCGGGTCGAAGCCGAGGGCTGGGATGGCCCGTTCACGATCATCCCGGTGAGCGCCCCGGGGATGGTGTTGGAGGCGGTCGCGCCGGGCACCAGCGACGGGAACGCGGTCTCCATTGGGCTGCCCGGCGGAGCACCCAACCAGATGTGGACCCTGCGCAGCGCAGGCCAGGATGCATACACGATCCGGCCGGCGACGAGCCCGACGCTGGTGCTGGCGGTCACAGCCGGCGGCACGGACAACGGCACCCCGGTCGTCCTGGAGACCGACGCTGGCAAGCCGTGGCAGCGCTGGACCGTCCGGGCTAACTACAACGGCTCGTACAGCCTCCTCGCGCAGCATGCGCCCGGCAAGGGCCTGGACGACTTCGGTGGCGGTTCGACCCCCGGCGCGCGGCAGGACCTCTGGGACTACAACCCCGCCGACGAGCACCTGCAATGGGTCCTCAAACCGCTCCCCGGGGCCACACTGCCGCCTGAAGTGGCCGCCGCGAAGCGCCCTGACCCGCTGGCCATCCCCAAGGGCACCGTGAAGGACTTCGCCTTCGACGGCAGCACGATCTACCCCGGGACCCGACGGACGGGCTCGGTCTTCGTCCCGGCCCAGTACGATCCCGCGAAGCCGGCCTGCGTCTATGTGCGGCAGGATGGCTACAACCCCGCCGAAAAGGGTATGCTGGAGGCGCTGATTGCCGCCGGTGATATGCCGGTCACCGTCGGCGTGTTCGTGCGTCCCGGGGAACTGCCGGCGCCCATGCCCGGGACCCTGGGTCGCCGCAACCGCTGCTTCGAGTACGACGCTGTGGGCGGCGCCTACGTGCGCTTCCTGACCGAGGAACTGCTGCCCTTCGTGGCCAAGGAGTTCGGCCTGAACCTGTCCATCAGCGGCAACGACCGCTGCATCGCCGGCGGCAGCAGTGGCGGCATCTCGGCCTTCAATGCCGCCTGGGAGCGCTCCGACGCGTTCAGCCGGGTCTATGCCAACAGCGGCAGCTTCGTGGCCTTCCGCGGCGGCCATGAGTTCCCCACGCTGGTCCGCAAGACCGAGGCCAGGCCCATCCGCGCCTACCTGACCACCGGCACCCACGACATGGAGAACTGCGCCGGCGACTGGTACCTGCTCGACCTGGAGATGGAGAAGGCCCTGACGTTCGCGGGCTATGACTTCGTCTTCCGGTCCCTCGAGGGGCCCCACGTCGCCGGCTGGAATGAGCACTTCTGGGAGGCCATGCGCTTCGTCTGGAAGGGCTGGCCGGAACCGGTCAAGGCGGGCACCAGTGCGCCCCGGGCCCGCGATGTGCTGATCCCTGGCGAGGGCTGGGTCCTCGCCAGCAAGGGACTCCGCGACGCGCGGGGGCCTGCCTGCAACGCCCAGGGCGAGGTCTTCTTTGCCGAACTCGGGGCTGACAGGATCTGCCGCATCGGACTCGACGGCAAGATCGCGGAGTTCCTGGCCGGCACAGGACAGGCCAATGCGGTAGCCATCGGTCCGCAGGGCGAGCTCTACACGGTCTCCGAGACCACGGGCAAGGCTCTCTGCTACGCTGCCGGCGGGGGCGCGGCCCGTGTCTGTGCCGAGGGCATACCGGGACGCTACGTCCTGGCCCGCCACGACGGCGCCCTCTACGTCACCGGTGCGGGGGAGACCGCGGGCGAGGGCAGCCGGGTCTGGTGCGTGCGGGACGGTCGCGCCACGGTGGTGGACACCGGGCTGAAGCGGGCCACTGGGCTGGCCATCCGCCCAGACCAGTGGCTACTGTCCGTGGCCGACGGCGCCTCGAAGTGGGTCTACAGCTACTCGGTGGACGCGGCGGGAACGCTCTCCAACAAGGAGCGCTTCTTCTGGCTGCATGTTCCTGACTGGGAGGAGGATGCGGGAACCGAGTCAGTCTGCTATGCCCGCGAGGGACAGATGCTCGTGGCGACGCGCTTCGGCATCCAGATCTGCGCGGATGATGGCCCCACCCAGGTCATCCTCCCGCTGCCTGGCCAGGCCCGTGCGACCGGGGTCTGCCTGGGCGGCCCGGAGCAGAGCACCCTCTTCGCCTTCTGCGGCGACACGGTCTGGAAACGGACGGTCAGGATCCACACCACGGGGGCCTTCGCGCCGTGGACTGCCGTACGCGGTACCCCCCTGTGAGAGGCCCCTCCGCACGTCGCTGCATGTGAGCGTCCGCCGCGGCCAGTTCGGTCCAGGAACTCCAGCAGGAGGGCCAGGCCCAGCATGACAAGGCCACGGGCCTCGCCGCCGAGACCCAGCAGGCCCAGACTGCCACGCTGAAGGCCGAGGCCGTGCGGGCCGAGGCGCTGCCGGTGCGCCACTTCCACGCCACCGTCACGGTGCCGACCGTCTACCGTTACCCCAGTCGGCCGTCATGGCGGACCCTCTGCGACCCCGTAGGCCAGCCCCGTCCCGCGAAGGCAGAACTCAGCAGGGAGTATGCGCCGGCTGAAGCGGCGCATATTCCCCGGTACGTTCCCGGGCGCTACTGGGCGGCGGAAAACAGCTATGCGCCGGGCAGGTCAGACGATGTTTTGGCATTCGCGCCGCCGGATCCCATGTGTCGCATGTGTCTCATGTGTCGCATACGTCTCATTGGCTCCGATCGGCGGCGCGGGATTGGGGCATGGGACTGATGAGACCGATGGGACGGATGCGACGGATGGGAAAGCGCGCTGCCGGAGAACCTGAACCAATCACAGACAAGAGAGTAAAGGCAGGCAGGGTAGTGCTGCCGACGCGAGTACGCGGGGCAGATTACCAACGTTCGGCAAGGCCGTTGTCCGGCGGGGGCTCGGACCCGTGCGCAGCAGAGCGCAGGTCACCAGCGGAAGAAGCGGTACGGATCGTCCCATTCCTGGACTGCGTCGGCGTAGAGGCCCTCGGTCCAGCGTCCCTTCGAGGGCGGCTCGCAGGGCGCCATGCGCAGGTCGGCGAGCCAGAGCGTCCCGGCGCTGCCGTGCCAGATCTGGAAGCGGGTGCCGGTGGTGGCGGTGCCCTTGGCGGGGACCATGAAGACGTAGTCCTTCCAAGTCTCGGGCGGACTGAAGCGCTGGTACTCGAGCATGGCCTGCCACGTAGCGGTGTTCTGCAGGGCTAGCGTGACCCCGTTCGCATCCAGGCCCTGAGCCTTGGCCCGGAAGGAGATGCGGTACCACTGCCCATCCTGGACGGGCACCTCGTGTTGCGCCAGCATGAGGGAGCCCTTGCCCTTCTCGCCGAAGCCGGGACAGGCCAGACGGAGGACGGGGGTTACATCCGCCCCTGCCGCCGGTTCCAGGCTGCAGGTGGCGTCCTTGGCGTCCGTGCTGAACTGCCAGAGGTCCGGCAGGCCATCGTGATCCGCGTCCAGGCGGAAGTCGCCATTGCGGACGACCGACTCCTGGCCGGGCCCGCTCGGGGGCGTGGCAAAGCAGGATAGCAGCGGCGTCTCGCCCCGCACGCCGAGGTTCCCCAGCAGGCGCGCGAGCAGGAAGGAGGCCCGCCGGTAGGTCCGGCGCAGGTTCTGCTGCTCCAGGCGCGAGGGAGCGCCGACACCCCCGGGCGCAACGCCGTCGGGAGTGATCTGGCAGAAAACCGTCCCTCCGTCCTCGGCCACGGCCAGCACGCCGTTGCCGGCGACTGCGGCTCCGGCGGAGACCAGGGGGAGTTCGCGGGGGTCCCGATTGTGGACCTCGGCCGGGCTGACGCCAGCCAGGAGCGACGCGCTGGGGAAGGGCTCGAAGAAGGCGGCGATGTGCTCCTCGTTCCGGGTCCGGATCGGGGTGGGCAGGAAGGCATTGGCCTCGGTCTCGTCGAGCCCCAGGGCGAGCAGGCGACCGCCTGCCTGGCGGTAAGCGCCAATCTCCGCCCGCTTGGGGCCGAGCTGTTGGCCGCCGCCCGCAGCCACGACGAGGAGTTGGTCCGGTGTCAGGGCCTGGCCTTGGTACGGGCTGACCGCCACGCCGCAGCGCTCCAGTTGGTGCCGGCCGGCTGGATCGCCGGCGTAGACCGCCTGTCGGCCCGGCGTCAGCTGCCAGGCGGCGACGTAGCGCAGGAGGTTGCGCACCAAGGCCTCAGCGGCGGGCTCGCGTTCGCTGCGGCCGGTCACGTCGAGCTGGCAGAACAGGACCATCCCCTTCCCCTCGCGGTACTCTAGCAGGGGGCTGTATTGCAGGCTGAAGCCGCCGTCGCAGATGGGCAGGAAGTCGCCGCGTGCCGGCTTCTCGATGCTGACGGAGGCAACGTTGCCGCGGCACCCGCAGCGCCATACCCGGGGCACCTCGAGGCCGCACCAACGCACCACCGGCGCCCCCGAGTAGGGGCCGCCGGGCTCATACGCCAGCCGCGGCGGCGACAGCGTGGCCTCCCCCCGCCAGTCGCGCAGATGGGCTTCCTGCAGGCCTGCCAGCAGAGGATGGTCCGGCACGCGCCGAAAGACCTGCCTCAGGCCGTACTCTGCGACGCGGAAACCGAGGCGCTTCTCGAGGACCTCGGCGGTCTGTTCGAAGACGATCACCTTCAGACCCTCGCGGACGCGGGCGAGGTCAGGGCCGGGCCCTTCGACGCTCAGCGCGCCACGGCCGATCACGAGGGTGCCGGAGCCCTTGAGGTCGGTGTTGGCCGTCACCGGCTGGCACCGGGCCCCGAGGGCCGAGAGCAGGGCGCCCGTCTCGCCCTTGGGGTCGAGCAGGGCAATGGGGGCCGCTGCGGGGACGGCCTGAGACGGCGGCAGCACGTGCACGGCAAAGGCATCCTCCTGGGTCTCGCCCGGCGCGAAGGCAAAGGTGGCGGTCAGGGCGTACTCGCCCGGCGCCAGGTCGGCGGGAAGCTGGATGTCGACCGGCAGGCGTTGCTGCTCTCCGGTGGGCAGTTCCAGGCGGCCACGCGCGGCGGCGGGCGTGGGTAGGGCCAGCGACCAGCTCCAGTCGCAGACCACCGTGGCGCGGGAGTTGTTGATCACGATGAGCTGTTTGCGGACCGGCTCGCCGGGCAGGAAGACATGGTCCTTGCTGGTGAAGTGAGGCGGACCGCCGGCGATGTAGCCCAGGCGGGGGCCGTTGTTCCGGTAGAGGGCCTCGGCCGTGGCGGTCGCGATCCAGTCAGAGCGTTCGAAGGCGAGGTCCATGCGTTCGTACTGGTCCTGGACGAAGTCCGGGCTGAAGCCTGGGCGTTGCAGGGCCTGCCAATCGACGGGCAGCTCCTTGCGGCTCTTATCAACGCCATCGCGCAGGCGCCAGAACCGATGGTGCTCCCAGGGCGAGTTGGCCGACAGGCCCCAGGTACGGAAGGCGCGCCAGTTGCTGGTGGTGTAGAGGCTCTGGACGGGCTCCATCTCCTCGACCTTGCGGTCCCCGACCTGGTAGGGGTAGTCCCACCGGTGCCAGAGGTTGCCGCTGCGGAACCGGGCTGCCTCCCAGCGGATGTTGGTGCGCTCCCGGTCGCTGATCCGGAACGCCCGGTCGCCGAGGAACTGGGCATTCCACTCGGCCAGGCAGTAGTCCCACGGCACCACGGCACTGCCGAAGCTCCGGCTGCCCTGGTACCAGCCCCGGTAGAGCGTCCAGTCCCAGCCGAAGGGGGCTCCGTACTCACACAGGAAAACCGGCTTGGCGCCCTGGGTAGACCAGTGCCCGAACCAGTCATCGAGCTCCTGGATGGGGGCCCAGTTGGGGTAGAAGTTGCTGGTATGCATCGAGCTGAGGTTGCCGGACGAGTGATGGTAGACGATCCGCGACGGGTCCAGGCGCTGGATGATGGCCTCCGCCCGGAGGGCCAGGGCCGCGTTGTTGCGGGCCCAGGTGTCGCGCGGGTCCGAGCGGCCGTCGATCAGGTCCGGGTTCATGTCCTCGGCGTAACCGGTGGCGTTGTGGCTGGTCGCATAGGCCACGACAGAGGGATGGTTCCCGGCCACGCCGGCGTAGTACTCGGCGTGGATGGCATAGCCATTGGCGGTGTCGGCATCGGCGGCCTTCCAGTCATAGGCGCCGAAGTGCGGCTGGGAGAGGGCGACGAGCATGCCGACATCGTCCGCGGCGCGCAGGATCTCGGCGAAGCCCAGGTGCGCGCCTGGCTCGCAACCGTAGTTGTGGGTGTAGACGAAGTTGATGCCGAAGCTCTGCAGGCGTTCGAGGCTCTCCCGGGCGCCGGCGTAACTGGCCGGCAGCGCTCCGACCTGGGCATTGTCCAAGGGCACGGCCGAGAGGAAGACCCGGGTGCCATTGAGGAAGAAGTCCCGGCCCTCGATCCAGAACTCGCGGAAGCCGAAGCGTTGGCGGGTGCTGACATCCAGGACCTGGCCCTGGCCATCCAGGAGGGTCACCTCGGCGTCGACCTGGTTGCCGGGCGTATGGAGGTCCCAGAGTTTCTGCGGTCGCCACGGGGCCGCGAACGAGAAGCGCCCCTCTTGGAGATCCCCTGCCCTGAACGGCCCGCCGCTGAACTCCTTCGGCGACTGACCCTCCTGCATGGCCTGCACTCGCAGGGCATAGGTCTCCTGGTCCGCCAGTCCCGACAGACGAACGCCAAACGCGACCTCGCCACGGCGCACGGAGGGGGTGACGCGAATCTCCGTCAGCCGCGGGCCGGAAGGGGTCGAACTGAGCCAGACATCGCCGCACAGCCCCCGCCGCGCCACGCTGCCCTTGACCTCCCGCGCCGAGTTGGTGTCGTTGTAGGACAGCATGACCCCCTTCAGCGGCATGGCGGTCACCAGCAGGCTCAACACCTGCGTGTTGCCTGGGCGGCAGGCCGCGCTCAGGTCGACCTCGCCACCCGGGAAGCGGACCTCCCCGACCCGGTTGCCGTCGACATAGGCGATGGCATGCGAGTTCACGAGGTCCATCTGCAGGGCGATCCGCCGGCCGGCCCAGCCGGATGGGATCGTGATCTCCCGCTGGTACCAGGCCATGCTGACTGTCGCCAGGGACTCCCCGCCCCAAGACGGGTGGGTGTAAACCGTCTGGAAGTCCTTCTGCATGTAGTCGGTGATGCCCGGCCAGCAGGCGGGGACCTTGAGGTAACCCCAGACGGAGGACGCGACCGGACCGGGCGCATCCCGGGCGGGCTGCCATCTCCACAAGCCATTGATGGAGAGCCGTTCGCGGGTTGGCGTCGTCTCCCGGTAGGCGGCGGATGGGTCCCATACCGCCTGGACTCCTGCCGGCAAGGGCACGGCCGCGACCTCGGCGGCAGACCCGGCGGCAACGGCGAGAAGTGATGCGGCGATGGAGGCCGGGATCGGCGGCAATGAGCGCATCGCAAGACCTCCCTGCGGACAATGGCACCCTTGAACGGCAAGGACCAAGACATTACTCTTTCCACTATACTGCGGTTCGCTCTGGTGTTCCGCGGCGCGTCGTACCGGGACGGTTCCAGCCCTTGCATGACCAAGGAGTTCGGCATCCATGGCTCCAGGACGCTGCCCCCCTGTGTTCGCCTTCCGCTTCGCCCTGTTGCCGACCGTCATCCTGCTGGCGGCGCTGGCATCCGTAAGAGGCCAGTCGGGGCCGGAGTTGATCGTGCAGGCCGGCGTCCGCGGCGGGTTCATCGTGCACGTCGGCTGCGGCGATGGCGCGCTCACGGCCCAACTCCGGGCCGGGGAGGCCTATGTCGTGCAGGGCCTGGACACGGATCCCGCGGCGGTGGCCAGCGCCCGCGGCCGGCTGCGCGACGCGGGCGTCTACGGTCCCGTGACCATCGACCAGTGGGATGGCCGGCGGCTTCCGTATGTGGACCAGTTGGCCAACCTGATCGTGGTGGACCGGGCGCCGGGGCTTGAGGACACGGAGGTGCTGCGCGCCCTGGCCCCCAACGGCGTGGGTTTGGTGCGCCAACCTGGCCCGTGGCGCCGGATCGTGAAACCATGGCCGCGGGAAATGGACGAGTGGACGCACTACCTCCACGGCCCCGAAGGGAACCCGGCTGGCGACGATGCCCTGGTAGGCCCCCCGACACGCCTCCAGTGGCTGGGCGGCCCGGCCTGGGCACGTCACCACGACCACATGGCCAGCATGACCTCGATGGTGTCCGCGCAGGGCCGCCTGTTCTACATCCTCGACGAGGGGTCGCGCGCGTCGATCCGCCTCCCTGCCCACTGGCGCCTGGTCGCCCGCGATGCCTTCAATGGCACCCTCCTCTGGAAGCGGGACATTCCGGAGTGGGCCAGCAAGGAGTTCGCCCTCAAGAGTGGCCCCGCGCACCTCTTGCGGCGCCTCGTGGCCCGGGGGGACCGGGTCTACGCGACCCTGGGCATCGACGCTCCGGTCTCCATCCTCGATGCTGCGACCGGCGAGACCGTGGCGACCTGTGAGGACACCCCCTTCACCGGCGAGATCGTGGTCGCTGAGGACACGGCGTTGCTGGTGGCAGACACGCAGAAGTCCCGGCTACCGGAGTTCCGTCGGGTGGCTTCCTACGTCTGGTCAAACACCCAGGCGGCCAACACGGGCTGGGGCTGGAAGGGCGAGACCCGGCGCGTAATGGCCTGCGATGCCACGACGGGGAAGCAGCGCTGGGGGCGCGAGTTCCCCGTGGCGCCCTGCTCCCTGGTGGCGAATGCCGAGAGGGTTGTCTTCCACGATGGGCAGCGGCTGATCTGCCTGGACCGGCGCAGCGGCCAGACGCTCTGGCAAGGCGAGGATGCCCCCGTGAAGCTGCCCGTGCCGAGCAGTACTGGCCCGCGGGTGCTGATCTACGACCGCATGGTCCTGTTCGCCGGCAACGACGGTCGGATGTCCGGCTGGACCCTTCAGGACGGCAAGAAGGCCTGGGAGCAGAAACACAAACCGAGCGGCCATTCGTCGCTCAAGGACCTCTTCGTCGTCGACGGCCTGGTCTGGACCGGCGCCATCGCCGGCAACAAGGACGATGGCGTGTGGACCGCCTACGACCCGGTCAGCGGCGAGGCGAAGCGTGAGTTCGCTCCCGACATCCAATTGCACTGGTTCCATCACCGCTGCTACCCGTCCAAGGCCTCGGGCCACTTCATCATGACGGGACGGAACGGCACCGAGTACGTGGACCTGAAGAACCAGCACTGGACCCCGAACCACTGGTTCCGCGGAGGCTGCATCTACGGCGTGATGCCCTGCAATGGCATGACCTATGCCGCCATGGACGCTTGTGGTTGCCAGCTCGAGGCGAAGCTCGGCGGCCTCAAGGCCTTGGTGGCGGCGCCGGTGCCAAAGCCGAACGCGGGCTCGCTGGCTGGGACCTCGCGCCTGGAGCCGGGACCGGCCTACAGGGAGGTCCAGGGGCCCGCCACCGGTCCGGCGGACTGGCCGACGTTCCGGCACGACCCGGCACGCAGCGGCGCCAGCAGCATGAGCCTTGCCGCCGAAGGAGCTTCGTGGACCGCCCGGCTGGGTGGACGCCTGACCGCGGCCACGGTGGCTGCAGGGAGGGTGTTCGTGGCGGACCGCAGTACCTGCACCGTCCACGCGCTGGACGCGGGGTCAGGTCGTGCCTTGTGGTCCTATACCACGGGCGGCCAGACCGACACGCCGCCGACCTACCATGACGGGCTCGTGCTGTTCGGTTCGGCCGACGGCCATGTGTACGCCCTGCGGGCCCAGGACGGCGTCCTGGCCTGGCGCTTCCGTGCGGCACCGGTGGACGAGCGTCACATGGCCTGGGAGCAGCTCGAGTCCGCCTGGCCTGTTCATGGCAGTGTGCTGGTCCTGCCGGCAGCCGCCACGGGCCTTGGGCGGGCGGTGGCCTATTGCACGGCCGGCCGCAGCATCTTCCTGGAGGGCGGGATCCGCTTCCTGCGTCTCGACCCTGCCAGCGGGGACCTGCTCAGCGAAGCGGTCTGGGATGAGACGGACCCCATCAGCGGCAGGAACATCCACGAAGCCTACCTGAAGTCTACCCCCGGCAACACCATGCCGGTCGGGCTCTCCGACGTCCTCTCCTGGGACGGCCGGAACCTCTGGATGCGGTCGCAGAAGATCGGCCTCGACGGCACCCGGACGGAGCTGGCGGTTCTGCCGGCTTCGGACCAGCCTGCCGAGGATGCCCACCTCTTCTGCCAGACCGGCCTCACCGACGATGCGGCCTTCTTCCGCTCCTACTGGACCTACGGACGCCGGATGACGGGCGGCTACGGTGGCTGGTACCAGGCTGGCCGCATCGTGCCCTCAGGCCGCGTCCTGTGTTTCGACGAGGCGGCTGTCTATGGGTACGGACGCAAACCGGAGTACATGGTCAACGCCTCTCTCATTGAATACCAGCTCTTTGCAGCCCGCAAGACGGTGAGCCCCGAGGACATCGCCAGCGCCGCCGCCGCGGAGCGGGCCATGAACCAGCGGCGTACCGAGAACGCCCCCAACGCCTCCGACTGGCGCCTGCGGTGGTTCTTCCCCCGCGAACAACTGACCGCCACGCGCTTTGGCTGGGTGGTGGATCAGCCCTCCGTCTTCGGCCGGGCCATGTGTGTGGCGGGCGACCGCCTGGTGCTGGCGGGCAGCCCGGACCTTGTCGACGAGCGGCAGGCCTACCATTCCCCAGACGACCCCGAGGTACTGGCAGCCCTCGAACGCCAGGAAGCGGCCTATGACGGTCGTCTGGGTGGCCGCCTGTGGGTGGTGGACAAGGCCGGAGGCGAGGTGCTTGACCGCCGCTCCCTAGACTCACCCCCGGTATTCGACGGCCTTGCGACCGCCGACGGCCGCCTCTTCCTGAGCACGATGGACGGCCGGATCGTCTCCCACACGCTGGCTGGCCTCGCCGCGCTGCCGTCCCTCGCCGACCAGCCACTGCAGACACGCTGGGATGAGCCAGAGGACCCGAGCTACCTGGTACCCCTGCCCGAGTCGAAGGACGCCGACTTCGCCCTGGTCACCGGGTGCAGGGCCTTCTCCTCCGACCTGGGCTACCGCCTGCGGGCCAATGCCAAGGGCGATCTCGGGGTGGCCCTGAAGAAGCTCGATGCCCCCCTGACCGGCACGGTTGTCTGCCGCACCCGGGTGAAGGCTGTGCCCGACGGCCAGGGCCTGCTGCGGAATGCCTACCTGGCCTTCGGCGACAGCACCGAAGACGCGCAGTTGGTCAAGTGTGGAGTGCGCTTGCAGAACCAGACAGCCAGCATCATCCAGGGCCCCCTCAAGGGCGGTAAGGCCGTCTCGGCCAAGCTTGACGCCCCGGAAGCCAAGGGCGCTGACGTCGAGGTCACCGTGGACCTCGGAGCCCAGACCGTCCGCTTCATCGCCAACGGCGTTACCCTCGAGGCGGCCATCGAGCCGCCCCTGCAGCAGATCGCCTACATCGGCTATGTCATGGACGGCGCCCTCATCGATGTCGCGCCCGTGCAGGTCGAGACCCGCTAGCGCCAACGCAGCGCCTCGACGGAGCTTGTCCCCGTGGGGCACAGGTACGGGTGGAGGCCGGGAGCCGTCGCCCCTACCCGCTCTTCGCCCGACCGCCACAGGGACGGTCGCGGCGGGAACTGAGCCCAAAGCCAGCGAATCTCCGCCCCAAACCGCCAAGAGCTCCCAGCGGTCTGGAGGCCG
>Ga0172371_10004033_pt1 | contig 22432 bp, 16 predicted proteins | sample Lak12m_FD_114543 | JGI IMG/M metagenome (GOLD analysis project Ga0172371, IMG submission 114543) | Freshwater microbial communities from Kabuno Bay, South-Kivu, Congo - kab_022012_12m | ecosystem: Environmental > Aquatic > Freshwater > Lake | place: Democratic Republic of the Congo: South-Kivu...
GATGACCTCGGAACGGCTTGCGCCGCCTCTGGCTTCCGGGCCATAGGACTGGCTCTGCGTGGCGTTTCGATTGTCGTAGATCGCGGCAGCTTCGGCCAGGATCTTGCCGGCCAGGATCAGCCCCTGGCCTCCAGATCCGCTAAGTCTCACTTCACAGCGAGCGCTCATGCTCCGGTCCCTCTCAGCTTGTCGGCGAAGCTGCGGTACAACTCTCCGTACTCCACCTTGTTGCGGTCAACAAGTATACCAGTGACGATCTTGTCGTCCAGTTCCTCTTCGGTCATGGTCTTGGCCTTGGCCACAGGGATCGACCGAGCCTTGAGGTCCAGGAGCATGGCCGCAGGGCTGCGCAGCTTGTTGCGGCGCCCGAACGCGGTCGGGCAGGTGCTCATCACTTCCAGGAAGGTGAATCCCTTCTTCTGGAAGGACTTGATGAGCAGGCGCTCGATCTCGATCGGGTTGTACGCTGTCGTGCGCGCTACGAACTGGCCGCCTGCTGCCGCTACCACGCCGGCGATGTCGAACGGGTGCTCCCAGTTCCCCATTGGGGTGGTCGTGCTCTTCTTCCCCAGCGGTGTGGTCGGGCTTCCCTGGCCGCCGGTCATTCCATAGATGTAGTTGTTGAACAGAATCACTTTGATGTCGAGATTGCGGCGTGCGGCGTGCAGGAGATGGTTGCCGCCGATGGCGATTCCGTCGCCGTCACCGGTGGCGACCACGACGTGGAGATCGGGCCTTGCGAGCTTGATCCCGGTTGCGAAGGTCAGCGCCCGGCCATGAGTAGTGTGGAGCGTATTGCAGTCCACGTAGCCTGCGATGCGGCTGGAGCAGCCGATGCCGGACACCATGACGATGTCGTTCTTCTCCCAGCCCATGGCGTCGAATGCGCGGATGAGCGACTTGAGGACTATGCCGTTGCTGCAACCCGAGCACCAGATGTGCGGGATCTTTGATACTCTGAGGAACTGTTCGTAATCCACCTGCTTCATGGACGCACCTCCTCGATGGCCTTGAGGATCTCCTCGGGCATGATCGGGTCGCCGCCCACTTTCTGGAGCGAATGGACCTTGCGTTCGCGGCCGAGCGCCCATTCGACCTCATGCGTGAGCTGGCCGAGGTTCATCTCCGCGACGAGGATCGCTTTTGCCCTGGAAGCGGCGCTCCTGAGCTCTGCGTCTGGGAAGGGCCAGATGGTGTGCGGCCTGAACAGGCCCACCCTGAGCCCCTTCTCCCGGGCCAGGGCCAACGCTGCCTTTGCGCTTCGCGAGCAGGCGCCGTAGGCGAAGACCATTACGTCCGCGTCCGGCTCCGGGGAGCCCGCAGCGGGTATGCCCGACACCTCTACGTCCACCAGCATGTCGCGGTTGTCGTCCACCTTTCTGTGCAGGAAGCGGATGAGCTTGTCCGCCTCGTCCGCGTCGTTGGTGGGGAACCCGTCTTCCAGGTGCATGAGCCCCGTGACGTGGTACCTGTAGCCGGTGCCGAACGGCACCAGGGGCGGAGGCAACGAGCCTTTGAACGAGTAGGGCTTGTACTCTCCGGGTTTCAGCTCGGTGGCGCGGTTGAGCGGCTTGCGTGCGAGGGGAGAATCCGGAAGAAGGACCTTCTCGGTGACGTGGCCGATTATCTCGTCGAGCAGCAGGGTCACCGGCGTGCGGAGCCTGTCCGCGATATCGAAGGCTTTGAGGGTCAGCTCGTACGCCTCGATGACTCGTTCGGGGTAGATGGCCACCATGGGATGGTCGCCGTGGGTGCCCCAGCGGGCCTGCATGACGTCGCCCTGGGCCGGCAGGGTTGGCATGCCCGTGCTGGGCCCGCCGCGCATGACGTTGACGATCACGCACGGGACCTCCGCTTCGCACGCGTACCCGATTCCCTCCTGTTTGAGTGAGAACCCCGGGCCGCTGGTGGCGGTCATGGTGCGAGCGCCGCCGAGCGCGGCGCCGATGATGGCGCCGACGGAGGAGATCTCGTCCTCCATCTGGATGCAGACGCCCCCCTTCTTGGGGAGCTCGACCGCGAGGGTCTCCGCGATTTCGCTGGACGGGGTTATGGGATACCCCGCAAAAAAGGTAAGCCCCGCGTCCAGCGCGGCGCGGGCTACCGCCTCGTTGCCCGTCATCAGCTCGGGTACGAGCTTCTCCCCATGCTTCAGCTCCGAAGCCATCGTTTCAACTCCCGGCTCAGGCGGCCTCAGGCCCCTTTGCCTCTTTGTCCTTGGGAATCACCGTGATTGCGAAATCGGGACATCTCAGCTCGCAGAGGCCGCAGGCCGTGCATTTTTCCAGGTCGACGACCACAGCTATTCCCTCTTTCATCGCGAGCACCTTTGTCGGGCACAGCTCGACGCAGATCTCGCAGCCCTTGCACCGTTTTGCATCTATCTTGATCTCTTTAGCTTTTCCAGCCACTTTGACACCGCCGCTTTGCCCGAGCTAAGAAATAGCCGTTGGACCATCGAAAGTCAAATAGGATCGATTCGGAACGGCCCCGCTTGCCAGAATGGACCGCTTGACCTAAAGTCTCGTCGGCTCGGAGGTCCTGATGGAAAATCCGTTGCGTGCCGGTAGCTTGATCCTGTCGATATTCCTGTGTGGGACCGCGTATGCAGAGGAGATTTCCCCCACGGACGAGGAGACGCTCGCCATGGGGCGCAACCAGGAAGGTGAGCGCTGGTACGGCGTGCACGTTCTGGGCAAGAAGGTCGGCTGGCAGAAGGACGTGTGGCATGCGGGGGAGGACTCGGTCTGCAACGCGATCGAGTCTTCCCTGCGGCTGGCATACTTGGGGCAGCAGGCGTCGATATCGGTCGAGGAAACGACCTGCTACTCGACGACGCCTCCATTTGCCGTCACGTCCTACGAGTCGGTGCGAGACGACGACGGGAAGAAGACGACGATCAAGGGGAGCAGGAAGGACGACGCGTTCATGTACGTGATCGACACCGGGACGCAGAAGCGCGAGATGGAGGCGCCGACGGGAGCGGACCGCCTCTTGTACGCGCTTCCGTGGGCCGGGATCACGAGGATGAAGACCGGAGACACGGTGCAGACCAGCACGTACGACGAGCTCACCGGGGAGAGCCGCTGGCAGAAGGTCACTCTGAAGTCCCGGGAGCGGCGCAACCTGCTGGGCAAGGACACGGACGTGTATCTGGTTTCGATGCAGGACGAGACCGGGCTCAAGCTGGATGCGCTGCTCTCTGAAACCGGCATCGTGCTGGAGGGCTCGTTGGGCCCGAACCTCCGCATCGTCCTGGAGGACAAGGACACCGCGATGCGCCAGGACGAAGGGCTTCCGGACCTGTTCTACAGCAGCGTAGTGCCTGCGACCGGAGCGATCTCGTATTCGAAGGTGGGCCGGATAGAGCGGCTGAAGCTGAAGCTGAAGGCAGGACAGGCCATCGACCTTCCGGCGCACCCCAGGCAGAGGGTCGTGCAGCAGGACGACCAGTCGATGGTGATCGAGGTGGCCGCATGCCCCGGTCCCGTCGGCGCCATGCCCGTCGCCCGAGCTGCACCGGAGAAGCCCCAGGCGGCTCCCGGCGCCGACGCGGACAAGCCGGACCTGCGAAAGTACACCGCGTGCCACGCTGACCTTCCTTGCGACATGAAGGAGCACATCGACCTGGCCGCATCGATCGCTGGCAAGGACGTGCCTCCGCTGCGCCGTGCACAGGCGCTTTCGAAATGGGTCCATGCGAACTTCAGGTACCAGCTCGGTGCGGGGGGCGGGACCGCTGACCAGATCATTAAAGAAAAGAAAGGAGACTGCACCGAGTTTTCGAAGGCGCTCGTTCTTCTGTTGCGCTCCGCCGGGCTTCCGGCGAGGACCATTTCCGGGATCGCTCTGGCGGACGACTCGCCCGCGGGTTTTGCATACCATGCGTGGGCCGAGGTCTGGATCGACGGCAAGGGATGGGTCGCTCTCGACCCGACTTGGGGTACCTTCCCCGTCGACGCGCCGCACATCGTATTCGACACGGAGGGAGGGCGGCACATGGCGGTCCACTTCGGCGAATTGTCTATTGAGATACTGGACGTCGGCTACGCGGACGAGAAGAAGGGGATCTCATGCGACTAGGTGCGCACGTCTCGACATCCGGCGGGGTCTGCACCGCGTTCGACAGGGCGAAGCAGGTCACCGCGGAGTGCATGCAGGTGTTCACTCGTAACCAGAACCGGTGGGCGTCGAAGCCGATCCCCACGGAGACGGCCGGGGAATTCCGGGCGCTTCGCGCCAAGACGGGCATCGGCCCGAATATGGCGCATGCATCGTACCTGGTGAACCTGGCGACTTCGGACCCGGTACTGGAACGTAAGTCGGTCGCGGCGATGGTGGACGAGGTGCGGCGGGCCGGGCAGTTGGGGATCGAGTACCTCGTGTTCCACCCTGGGGCGCACCTCGGAGCGGGGGTGGAAGCTGGCGTGAGCCTGGTGGCGGGGCGGCTGGAGCGAATCATCGACGAAGCGGGAGACGAGGCAGCGGCCGTCGTGATTCTCCTGGAGAACACCGCGGGCCAGGGCACCGCGCTGGGCTGGGAATTCCAGCAGCTTCGCGACATCATCGGAGCATGCAGGCAGTCGGCGCGTCTGGGAGTCTGCATAGACACTTGCCACGCCTTTGCGGCCGGCTACGATTTCACGACCGATGCCGGGTACGCGGACACCATCAACGCACTCGATACGGCAGTAGGCCTGACGAACGTCAGGGCTTTCCACATCAACGACTCAAAGAGGGAAGCGGCCAGCCGGATCGACCGCCACGAGCAGATCGACGAAGGTAAGCTTGGAGCGGCATCGATCGTCCGGTTCGTGAAGGACCCGCGGTTCTCCGGTCACCCCGGGACACTGGAAACTCCGCTGGCGGAAGAACGCTACAAGAAGGAGCTGCGCCTCTTGCGGAAGCTCAGTCGGCAGGGACCATGAGCACGAAGGTGCCGGTCTCGTCGGTGGTCGCGGTCGCAACTGGCACCGGCATGGTCCCGTCGGTCCCATCGTTGGCGTCGACCTGATCATAGAGCTCGACCCTGACCTGTGCGATCGGGCCGTGCTCGGGCGTGACGACTTCGAGGTCCGCTGCGTTGGCGTCCGGCCCCTTGCCTGAGGGGAGCCCTTCCGATGCGTAGGCCGGGGCGGTCTCCGGAACGGAATAGCCGACGATCACGCCTGAGATCGCCGACGGCTGGGGGAACTTCCAGTCTCGGGTCTGCGTTTTCGAGACGCTGGTCTCCCGCTGGACAATACGAGGCAGGCCCGTGGTCACAGGGGCGTCGAGAACCATCACGTACTGGCCTGCGTCCACCCTCATGGCGTAATGCCCCGTCTCGTCACTCAGAGCCACAAACTCCCTGGTGGGAAGGGGCACTTCCGAGTACTTCGGCTCCGAGGAGTGGACGGCCCGAATCTGGACTCCCGCCAAGGGTGTAGCGTCCGGCGCCAAGACGCGTCCCTTGATCTCGGGCATCGGCGACAGCTTGGCCACGACCTCAAACGGGTCGTCCCTGGAATAGAGCTGAACCTGTTTCTGGAGGATGCCCCATTTCTGCTCGTCGCCAAAGCTGGAATCGTCGGGCGGGATGACGCTGACCACGTAGAAAGCAGTCGGCAGATCGATCGTGACCACGCCGGACGCATCGACCGTGCGTTTCAGGTGGAGTATCCCCTTCCTCTCCATCCCCACCGTTCCAGTGAACGTGACCTCGGTCCCGGAGAGGAACACCGGGTCGAACGTGCCGTCGCCGCCGACAACCTCGATGGATACGGTCTCCAGCTCGGTGAGACCTTCGATTTGGATGTTGCCCAGGTCGGACGGACTCGCCGGGTCGCCGCCGACAAAGACCTCGCCGATTACTGCGGATGGGACCATCTCGTTGCCGGGGCCGGGGCCGACGCGCACTTCGTAGGTCACGCCGGACTGGGGAACTTCGGGAGGCTGCACCAGGATGTCGAACGACCCGTCGGGGCCGGAGCCGGCGATGGACGACTCGTCGCCCGTCTCAGGAGATTGCGCCACGACGGACGCAGACGCGATGGGCGCCGCGTCGGTACCGTATTTCACGAGCCGGCCCGTGATGTGGTAGTAGTCTTCGACGGCCGGCACCTCGATGTCCCAATCCACCTTGTACGGGTCCGTCCCCTTGCCGTTGGTTGAGAACTTCTTCTGGACGTGGAACGGAGGAAGCGACCCGGTGCCGTCGGGAGACGCAAGATAGACGCGAATGTCGTAGACCTTGTCTGGAGTCACCATCAAGTCGAACCCTGCCTTGGCCATCCCCATTTCGTCGAATCCCGCGGGGGTCGCGAGAGTGTACGCCTGGATCTTGAGGTCCGGGATTTCCCCGGGCGTCTCCGCCACGATGTCGGCCACCTCGCTGTTGAGCGCATCGCCCTTCACGAAAACGCGGCCGGTGACCGAGATTGGCCGGGATAGGGACAGCGTCAGGGGGTTCTTGCTGTCCATGGTCATTCCGGGATACTGCTCCTCGACGGCCACGACCGAATCGGAGGGGGGAAGCAACCGCAGCCACCCCGTCAGGGTCGTGGGCGTGCCCGCCACGCACAAATGCACCCCCTGGTCGCAAACCAAGCCGGTCATGCACTCCGACGACGAGTCGCACGTAGAAACCTCGGGCGGCTTCAGCGCCCCGTCTTCGGCCCGCACGGCCTCGAAATCGCACGAAGCCAGCGTCGCAACCGCGACTGCGGCCATCAGCCATGTCGTCAATATCGTAGTCGGTCTCTGCCTGCTCATCCTTTTCCGCCGTCCAGCCTCATGGCCGGGGGGCCCTGTCCTTCTACTGGCACCCCCCGCCGATGAAGACCACTTCCCATGCTCTATAAACTATGCGGGCTGCTGCTTCCTCTTCTGTCTCCCCTTCCTGCGGTGTGGCAACTATGGGTGGATTCTGATGGCCCACGTCATCTGCGACGAACTGGATCGTCCGGTCACTCACGGCAACTGCGATTTCCACGCCCCCTGCATCTCCAAGACCTTCTTCGCACGGACGAAGAGTGAACGTGTCGAGGAAATCCCTGTCGTAATCGATCGTGACTTCCCCACCGATTCTCGCCGTCCAGTACCAGATCAACTGCAGGTAGTCGCCCTCAGGGTCGTACAACGCCTGGGAGAGATCGAATTGTATCCCGGCCTCGGGTGCCCCAGGAACACCCTTTTGGAGCTTGTGCGGCACGTACAGCCCTGTCGGGAGCGCCAGGTCCCATTCGAGCACGGGGGGGAGGTTCTCTAACTCCTCGCCTGGTTCCGGGGGAGGAACCGTGCAGCCCGCTGATTGCCAAAGAGCAGCGGCCGCAAGCACGAGCGCTGCCGTGCTTCCAGCCGTCTGAATCCATGCAACTTGCAACCAGCGTGCCACAGTGGCTCCGTCCCAGCGGATCTCAACTTACACAGCGTATATATTACAGGGGAAGTGTTTTCAAGAAAATCGGAGAACAGAGATCCATGGGGCAGCGGTGTCGCCCGTGGGCAAATATTCTACTCGCAGTCCGGGCGTTCCTTCTCCAGGTAGCGGAATATGGTCCTCGGGTCCACGCCGAGGTCCCTGGCCGTCTGGGTCTTGTTGCCGCGGTTGAGCTCCAGCACCTTGAGCACGTAGTCCCGCTGGAATTGCTCTTTTGCGTCTGCGAGGGGCAAGACGCGCATTTCGTCCTGGGTGATCTCCAGGTCCTCCGGTTCAATGAGGTCCCGGTCGCAGAGCACTACGGCCTTACGCACCTTGTTCTCCAGCTCACGGACGTTTCCGGGCCACGAGTAGGAGCCCATGGCGGTCAGTGCGCGCTGGCCGAATCCCTTGACCCGGGAGTTGTACTCGGTCGTGAATCGTTGGAGGAAATAGTTGGCGATCAGGTGCGTGTCGCCCTCACGGTCTTTGAGGGGGGGGAGGGTGAGCGTGACGACGTTGAGCCGGAAATACAGGTCCTGGCGGAACTCGTTGCGGGCCACCGCTTCCTCCAGGTTCTTGTTCGTCGCAGCGATGATGCGGATGTTGACGTCTTCCGCGCGGGTGCCGCCGACCCGGACTACCTGCTTGTGCTCGATGGCGCGCAGGATCTTGGCCTGGAGCGAGTAAGGCAGGTCCCCGATCTCGTCCAGCAGCAGCGTCCCCTTGTGCGCTGCCTGGAATTTTCCGCCCGTGCTGGCGTGTGCGCCCGTGTACGCCCCTTTCTCGTGGCCGAAGAGCTCGCTCTCCAGGAGGTTGTCCGGGATCGCTCCGCAGTTGATCGCTACGAAGGGTCCGGATGCCCTGCTCGAACGAGCGTGGATCTCCCTGGCCACGAGCTCCTTCCCGGTCCCCGTTTCACCGCGAAGCAGGATGCCTATGTCCGTTGTCGCCACGCGCTCGATCCTGCGGAACATGTCGCGCATCGTCTGGCTGGAGCCGATGATTTTCCCGAACTTGATCTCCTCCAACTGTTCCTGCAAGCGCTGGTTGCCGACCTTCAGCTCGCTTATCAGGATCGCGTTTCGCACCAGCAGCGCTGCCTGGCCCGCGAAAACCTGGAGCACGTCCAGGCTGGACTGCTCGAACAGGTTGACCACGTTGTCGTTGGCCAGGTAGATGACGCCGAGCAACTCGCCGCGGGCAAGCAGCGGAGCGCACATCACCGAGCAGAGCTTCAGGTTGACGACGCTCTGCGACATTCGGAACTGGGTGTCGTTGAGCGCATCCGACACCAGCAGCGGGGTGCCCGTTTCCACGGCCCTCTTCACGATCGAATCGGAGAACTCGGCACCGTCCAGTCCCAACGCTTCCTTGTCCATGTTGCGGGCTGAATGCACCGTCGGTTTGCCGCCGTCGAGGAGAAAGACGAAGCCTCGGTCAGCACCGGTGAGCTCGATGAGCTTGTCCAGCATGAGGTTCAGCAGGGCCTGGATGTCGCGCTCTTCGACGAGCGCGGTCGTGAACTCCATGAGCTTGCGCACCGAGTCGCGAGCTCCGATGTCCTGGCTCGTAGCCTCTTCCGTCGGTACGTCGTACAAGCTGAACTGGAGAGTGCATCTGCCGAGGCGCAGCACGTCCTGGTCCGAGAGCTGGGCCTTACGCGTCTTCTTGCCGTTGACGAAGATCTCCGCATCCTTGTCCAGAGCCGAGATGACGTGGTTCTTGCCGTCGAAGAAGATCTGGCAGTGGTTCGCCGCCGCTTCGCAGTTCTCCAGCACGACGTCGTTGTCCGAAGCTGCCCCGATAGTAGTTATTCTGCGAAAGATGTTGAAAAGCCGGGTCCTTACTCCAGGCTTCGGAAACAGCACCAGGTGCGGCATGCAGACGCCTCCTCTAGAATCGTAGGTCCAACAACAGCCCGGGCTCGCCGCTTCCCACCACGGGCAGCAGGCCCCAGGCGCTGCCCGGGGAAACCGAGCTGCCGGCCGGTACGGGGGCGCTTTTGGGAGCCGAGGCCACAAGGGCATCGACCGCTCCCCACACGTACAAGGCGCCGAACATGGCGAGTGACCCGTACATCAGCAGAATCGGTGCGTCACGATCCGGGCCTCTGGGCTCCACGAAGTACAGGTAGCTCCAGGCCCCGATGTTTCCTCCCAGGGCGAGCGCCTGGCCGGATAGGAAGAGCGAGCCTGCGACCGTCCTCCCCTGGGTGAATTGCGGGGCGCCAAAGGGCACCAGGGCGACCAGCTGGCTGGGCGGTTCCGCCGCGGTCTGAACGCAGCGGCCTGCCGTACCCCCTGAGGTTTCGATTATGCCCGCGTCCGCCAGGCGCTTTCGGAGGGCCTCGAACTCGTCCACCATTTCCGCCGGGTAGTAGAACGAGTCGAGCTCGTATTCGGGCCTGGAGATGAGAAGCTTGGTGAACTGGTACTGCGCTTCCTGGCGCTCTTTCTTCCACCAGAGGGACGCACCCAGCATCTCCCGGCCTCTGAGGACCATGGCAGCGGGGATGGTCGGCTCGGGGTCCAGGAGGGGCTTGAGGAGTGCGACGGCCTTGTCGTAGTCCTGGTACTCGAATGCGCTGGACGCCAGCTCGAACTGCTCCGTCGGCGTTTGTGCCGCCAGTGCCCCCGGGACCAGCATCAGGGCCGGAAGCATCAGGCCGAAAATATTTGTCCGCCCCAACATTGGCGGCTATTATAGAAGGCGCTTTGTAGAGTGGTCAAGAATGCCGGTTCGGGCCGCGCTCATATTGGTTCTCTCGCTCATAACGACGGCTGCTTCTGCAGCGAGCCTGTCGGACTGCGAAAAGGGCGACTACGGAACTACATACTGGGGCAAGTTCGATGACGCGCCGTTCCCCGCCAAAGGTTTCAGCTACAAGGACAACACGGTCGCTGTCTTCGTTCCCAAGCATTTCTGCCCGGTGCTGATGAAGGTGGTGGAGACATCCAGGAAAGGAAGGCATCGGTCCCGGTTCGAATGCTACAACGAGTCCGAATGGAAGCGGCTCAAGCAGAAGAAGGGCGTGAGGGTCGAGAAGGTCACCAAGGTGGACTACGTCGTGCACTTCCACGGCCACTCGAACACCGTGAAGAAGGCGCTGAACAACCACAAGCTGCGAGAGCAGTTCTCGCTGAGCCTCCAGAACGCGATCCTGGTCGTGCCCCAGGGGCCGGTCGATTCCGTGGATTCGTCCGCGGGCAACCTCGAAAGGCGCGGCGGGTTCGCTCGCCTCATGAAGGAAGTGCACAAGTTCGCTCAGGCGCAGGGGCTGGTGGGACGCAAACAGAAGATCGGAAGGATCGTGGTTACGTCGCACTCGGGCGGGTATAAGGCCGCGGCCATGTGCGTGAGCATAGGAGGCATCGAAGTCTCGGAGCTGTTTCTGTTCGACAGCCTCTACGGATACACCGACGTGTTCGCCAAGTGGATACGCGAGGGGGCCAGGAAGGGGCGGCGGTTCGTCAGCATCTACTTCAGGGAGAAGCCGGTAGCCCGCTCAAAGGAGCTGATGCAGATGCTCAAGAAGGCGGGCGTGCGATACGCGTCTTTTAAGGAAAGCGAGATGAAGAAGCCGACTTTCCAGCGGAAGCTGCTGGCGAAGGAGCGGGTGCTCTTCATCCACACCGACCAGGGCCACTCGGAATGCACACGCGGGAACTTCAATTACCGCGACTACCTCTTCGCCAGCATGCTGCGTCGAGTCCGCTCGACCGACTGGTTCCGGAAGTCGGGCCTCGACAAGCTCCGAATCCCTTGACACGCAGGGGGGGGCTGAATACCATCCGCCAGCCTTGAAAGCATGTGCTTTGACGGCAACGCCTGCATTCGGAGGATTTCGATGACAGCACGCATTGGAGTGGCAGTTTCGTTCATGCTGGGACGCTTCAGCCTTTCGTGTAGCAGCGGGACAGCGTTCAATCCCGATGCAACTGCGGGAAGCGACGCCGAGGTGATCGGCGGTGAAGTCGAGATCCTCCCCGAGGACGTGGGGAACGGGTGCGAAAACGACGAAGACTGCCAGGACATGGAAGGCAAGGGCGTCTGCCAGGTGGCGCAGTGCGACTCGGTCGCAAAGGTCTGCATCCTTGGCAAGCTCAAGGATTTCACCCCTTGCAACGATGACGACCTGTGCACCGTCGAAACCTACTGCCTGGTCGGCGAGTGCGGCAATGGGTTCACGGTGACCTGCGACGACCAGAACGCGTGTACGGACGATGCCTGCGACCCCGAGGAGGGGTGCATCTTCAAGCCGAACACCGCGGTGTGCGACGACGGAAACGCGTGCACTTCCGAGGACGCGTGCAACGGCGGCGTCTGCTCAGGCGCTCCGACCGGGTGCCCGTGCGACACGGACGACGACTGCCTCCAGCCCGACCCCGGCAACCTCTGCGTGGTCCAGACCTCCGCCTGCATCGCCAGCCAGTGCGTCGTGGTCGGAGAGGACAAGGTCGTGTGCGACGAATCCCTGGACACCGACTGCTCCAAGAACGCGTGCGATCCGGCCACCGGCGTTTGCGGCCAGAAAGCGGCCGAGGACGGTCTGGCGTGCACGGACGGGTTCGCATGCACCATCGGCGATGCATGCCAGGGCGGCCTCTGCGCTTCGGGCGAAAACAAGTGCCCGTGCGCTAAGGACGAGGAATGCGCAGGCTTCGACGACCAGGACATGTGCAACGGTCTGGTCGCGTGCATCGACGGCTTGTGTGCAGTGAACCCCGATACGGTTGTCCACTGCCCCGCGGATGCGCTCACCCAGTGCAAGGTTTCCAAGTGCGACCCGGCGACCGGCACGTGCGGCGTCGAGAACATGGCCGAAGGCGTGAGCTGCAACGACGAGGATCTCTGCACGTTCCCGGACAAGTGCAAGGCCGGGGAGTGCACAGGTGCGCCAGCGGACTGCAATGACGGAGAGCAGTGCACGGACGACTCGTGCGATCCGGCCACCGGTTGCGTGAACGCTCCGATTTCCGACGTCGAGTGCAACGACGGCGACGAATGCACCGAAGGCGAGCAGTGCGACGACGGAGCGTGCACCGGCGGCGCGTGGATCTGCGACGACTGCGGAAACGGGACGTGCGACGAGGGAGAGAACTGCGGAAACTGCATCGAGGATTGCGCGCCCTGCGGCGGTGTCTGCTGCACGTCCGGTGAGGTCCCCGGCTGCGAGGACAAGACGATCGAGGAATGTACGTGCGCGTTGGATCCATATTGCTGTGAGACCGCATGGGACAACCTGTGCATCTCGGAAGCGACCGAGAGCTGCGGCCTCGTGTGCCAGATGTGCGGCGACGGTACCTGCGGCGAGGGTGAGACTTGCGAACTGTGCCCGGACGACTGCGGCAACTGCGAGGGCTGCGGCGATGGAGCGTGCGACGATGTCGAAACCTGCGAGACGTGCCCGCAGGACTGCCCCTGCGGCGCCGACCCCTGCGAGCCCAGCGACAAGCCCGGATGCGACGGTTGCGCAGCCGAGGAGTGCGTGTGCGGCGCGGACCCCTACTGCTGCCAGGTTGCGTGGGACCAGTGGTGCGTTGGGACCTACTCGCAGTATTGCGGCGGCGAGTGCGAGGGATACTGCGGCGACGGGTTCTGCGACGAGGCCCTGCTTGAAGACTGCACGAACTGCATCAAGGACTGCGGGCCCTGCACGGTCGACTGCGGCAACAACGTCTGCGACCTGGGCGAGGACTGCTCGTCGTGCGAAGCGGACTGCGGCAAGTGCCCGGTGTGCGGCGACGGCGAGTGCGTGCCTCCCGAGTCGTGCCAGAACTGCGAAGTCGATTGCGGGAAGTGCGGAACGTGCGGCGACGGAAGCTGCTCCGGCACCGAAGACTGCGGAAACTGCCCCGCTGACTGCGGCGCGTGCGAAGGCTCCTGCGTCCCGACCGGGACACTGGCTTGCGGCGCTTCCAGCAGCAACGATCTCGCGAAGGCCGGCGCGACCGACAACGTGATCTCTTACTCGTGCAATGAGTTCGGCTACCAGGGGCCTGAATACACCTACACATACAAGGCGAGCTGCGACGGCATCGCCACCGTGACCCTGAGCAACGAGACGTCCGCTACCGACGTGATGGTCCTCTCTGAGGAAGGCGCAGGCTGCGATCCATCCGAGTGCATCGGCTACGGGTTCAACTCGGTCAGCTTCGACGTGGTAGCCGGCGGCGTCTACTACGTCGTCGTGGATGGCTATAACGGGGCTTCGGGCAAGTACACCATCGCCCTGGCTTGCGAGTGCGGCGCACAGTGCGGCAACGGGTTGTGCGAGGAAGGCGAAGACTGCGTCAACTGCGCTGCGGACTGCGGCGAGTGCTCCGGCGACTGCTGCTCGGTCCACGATTCCACAGGATGCGACAAACCCGCGGTGGAAGCGTGCGTGTGCGCCATGGACCCGTTCTGCTGCGAGTTCTATTGGGACGGGCTGTGCGTGAAGGAAGCGGCCGAGGATTGCGGAGATGACTGCCCCGCCGTGTGCGGTGACGGCATCTGCAAGTCGCCCGCGGAAGACTGCGCCTCGTGTGAAGTGGACTGCGGCAAGTGCCCGGTCGTGCTGTGCACCGCGGACGAGCCCGCAGGCTGCGGAATCGCTGTCAAGGGAAGCAACGCAGCAGAGCCCAACGACGTATCCGCATACGCGTGCAATGCAAAGGTCTACGACGGCGGCGAGAAGGTGTACGCGTTCGCTGCACCTTGCGACGGGCCCGTCACGGCACAGATCGCGGGCGAGACCGGGCTGACTGACTTGCTCGTGCTCAAGGCCGTGAACGGCCAGTGCCAGCCCGCCTCGTGCGAGACATGGGGCGTCTCGATCGTGTCGTTGGATGCCTTCGCAGGCGACGTGTTCTACTTCGTAGTGGACAGCCCCGCGGGCAAGGGCGGCGACTTCACGTTCGCAATCACCTGCCAATGCGGCGTCGGCGACTGCTGCCAGCCCAAGGGCACCCCCGGGTGCGAGGACCAGGCGGTCCGGAATTGCGTGTGCGCTCTGGACCCCTTCTGCTGTGACGTCGCCTGGGATTCGATCTGCGTGAACGAGGCACAATCGGATTGCGGCCTGTCGTGCAGCGGCATCGAAAAGTGCGGCGACTCCCTGTGTACAGCGGGAGAGGACTGCCAGACCTGCCCGCAGGATTGCGGCGAGTGCTGCGGTAACGCACAGTGCCAGCCCGAGCTTGGTGAAGACTGCAAGACCTGCCCCGCGGACTGCGGCGCATGTCCGCACGAGGGAAGCTGCTGCATGGCGACTGGATCGGTGGGCTGCAAGGATCCTGCGGTCGAGCAGTGCGTGTGCGCTATGGACCCGTTCTGCTGCAACGTCCAGTGGGACGGGATTTGTGCGGCTGAAGCGGACGAATGCGGCTCCTGCACCGGCGACTGCTGCGCTGCCCACGACCTGCCCGGGTGCGACGATGAGGGCATAGAGGCGTGCGTCTGCAAGGCGGACCCATACTGCTGCGGCAACTCGTGGGATTCGCTTTGCGCCGGTGAGGTGGAGAGCCTCGGCTGCGGCTCCTGTGGCGGGGCCACTTGCGGAGACGCAACGTGCAACGGTGCGGAGACCTGCGCCACATGCCCCGACGACTGCGGCCCCTGCTGCGGGAACGGCGACTGCGAAGTGCAGTACGGCGAGGACTGCAACACATGCTCGACCGACTGCGGCGCATGCCCCGGCCAGGGCTCGTGCTGCGTGCCCAACTCGTCTCCGGGCTGCAAGGACACGACCGTCCAGGACTGCGTCTGCGGCATGGACCCGTACTGCTGCAGCAACCAGTGGGACCCCATTTGCGCAGGGGAAGCGGACCTGTGCGGCTCCTGCAACGGAAACTGCTGCGCCGCACATTCCAACCCGGGTTGCGACGACGAAAACGCCGAGGAGTGCGTGTGCAAGATCGATCCTTTCTGCTGCAACGTGCAGTGGGACGACATCTGCGCTGCCGAAGTGGAATCGCAGCAGTGCGGGACCTGCGGTGGAGAGATGTGCGGCGACGGAGAATGCTCGGGTACCGAGACCTGCGAAACCTGCCCGATGGACTGCGGCGACTGCTGCGGCGACGGAACCTGCGATGCAGGAATCGGCGAGGACTGCGCCACCTGCCCCACCGACTGCGGATCTTGCTCGGGCCAGTGCTCCCCGATGTACACGCTGGGGTGCGAGAAAGCGGATAGCTGGAGCACCGCCGGCGGGTCGACCAAGGTCAGCTCCTACACGTGCGTCGGCGGCAACTACACAGCGCCCGAATACGTGTACTCGTTCACCGCTGCCTGCGACGGAGAGGTCACCGTGACCCTCAAGAAGGCCGCCGGCGTGGACGGCTACCTCGACCTGTTCGCCCTCGACGCGACGGTCGGCTGCAAGGGCGAAGCCTGCGTCGACTACGCTTGGATGTCGACCGATGCCGCCACGATGCAGTTCCTTGGGGTGAAAGGCCACGCCTACTACATCGTGGTGGACGGCTACAACGGAGCTTCCGGCGATTACGACATCAGCGTGAAGTGCGCTTGCACCGGCTGCGGCGACGGCGTCTGCTCTTCGGGCGAGACATGCGTCACGTGCACTGGCGACTGCGGCGCGTGCCAGGAGACTTGCTGTGCTGCCCATTCCAGCGTGGGCTGCTCCAACGCACAGGTTCAGGCGTGCGTCTGCGGCATGGATCCTTACTGCTGCAACAGCCAGTGGGACGGCCAGTGCGCTTCGGAAGCGGACCAGTGCGGATCTTGCACCGGAGACTGCTGCCTGTCTCACGGAAACCCGGGCTGCGATCTTGAAGACGTGGAAGCGTGCGTCTGCAAGTCGGATTCGTTCTGCTGCAACGTCCAGTGGGACAGCATCTGCGCGGACGAGGTGGAAGGCCTCGGCTGCGGCTCCTGCGGCAAGGCGTTCTGCGGCGACGGAGCGTGCAACGGCGACGAGAACTGCTCCACCTGCCCCGACGACTGCGGCCAGTGCTGCGGCAACGGCCAGTGCGAGTCGGCTTACGGTGAGACGTGCAGCACGTGCGCGGTGGACTGCGGCGTGTGCCCCACCACCGAATCGTGCTGCACCGCGCACGCCGGCACCGGCTGCAAGACCCCTGCTGTCCAGTCGTGCGTGTGCGCCATGGACCTATACTGCTGCGATACACAGTGGGACGGGCAGTGCGCTGCCGAAGCCGACCAGTGTGGCTCCTGCAACGGCGACTGCTGCGCCGCACACGGGAACCCCGGCTGCGACGACGAGAAGGTGGAGAGTTGCGTGTGCAAGTCCGATCCCTTCTGTTGCAACAACACTTGGGACAGCATGTGCGCGACCGGGGTAACGTCTCTGGGTTGCGGCGCATGCAACGTGGTAGTTTGCGGAGACGGCAAATGCAACGGTACCGAGGACTGCTCGAACTGCCCGTGGGATTGCGGCGACTGCTGCGGGGACGGCGAGTGCGAGGGGAACAAGGGAGAGACCTGTTACTCCTGCGACGACGACTGCGGAGCCTGCCCTGACACCAACTCCTGCTGCCTTCCCCACGCCAAGCCAGGGTGCGCCTCGGCTGCGGTCCAGGCGTGCGTATGCAAGATCGATCAGTTCTGCTGCAACAATAGCTGGGATGACTTCTGCGCTGCCGAGGCCGACGACTGCGGCACCTGCAACGGCGACTGCTGCGCCGCGCACGGGAACCCCGGCTGCGTTGACGAAGCCGTGGAGAAGTGCGTCTGCCCGCAGGACCCGTACTGCTGCGAATTCCAGTGGGACGGCCTCTGTGCACAAGAGGTTACCGGCCTCGGCTGCGGAGCTTGCTTCCCATAGTTCGACGGTCTATTCCCTGACCCCCAGCTCCGGTGCCCCTCGCCGCCGAGGGCAGCGTTGCTCCTGCTTCTCGCAATCTGGACAACCCGCGCTGATTCATGCTAGATCCCGACCGGCTTTTGGGAGGGCAGGGCGCAATGGCGGCAGAGCGTTTCTCGTTGTGGTTCATGGGGACCGGCGATCTCGCATTCCTGGGCGTGTTCATGCTTGTCGTTGCTGCGGGCGTCGCACTCGTCCTGTGGTCCCGCAAACGCAAGCCAGCCCCCAGGGCACCGGAAGACCAGGAACGCCCGGGCGAGCTGCCCTCGGCGAGCCCGTCCCGCCGTAGCCCTGCCGGGGAACAGAGAGGCCCGCTGGGAATTCCCGGCGAAGGCGGACAAGGCCGTGGCGCCGGCTCCAGCCCGTCCCGCCGTAGCCCTGCCGGGGAACAGAGAGGCCCGCTGGAATCGGTTGGCGAAGGCGGACACCCCCGTGGCCTTGGCTCTGCCTCTCCAGTTCCCGGCCTCCTCCAGCGCGGAAGCGTCGCTCCGGTCCCGCCGAAGGAGACGGAGAAGGTCGCGGAGCTGGAGCCCAAGGAGCAGAAGCCAGCAGACGTGCGGGAGCTTCTCGTCGCGGGCCGGACTCTGTCCGACGGGCTTGAGAAGACCCGCAGCCAGGGGTTCGTGTCGCGGCTGTCCAGCCTCTTCAAGAAGGAGATCGATCCGCACCTGGAGGAGCGCGTCGAGGAAGTGCTCCTGACGTCCGACATCGGCGTCAAGACCGCGCAGAAGCTCCTCGCGGGCATCAAGGCAGAGCTATCCAGGTCACAGATGAAAGACACCGGCGCGGTGTGGCAGTACCTTCGCAAGGAAGTCGGCAGCATCGTCTCTCTGGCCCCGGCACCGTCCCGTACGCCTGAGCCCGGCAAGCCCTTGGTGGTGGCCGTGATCGGCGTGAACGGGACCGGCAAGACCACCAGCATCGGCAAGCTCGCTGCTCGCTACGTCAAGGCGGGCAGGAAAGTCCTGCTGGTAGCTGCCGACACTTTCCGTGCCGCTGCTGGTGAGCAACTGGAGATCTGGGCTGGAAGGGTAGGGGCCGAGTGTTTTCGCGGGCCGGAAGGGCAGGACCCCGCGTCGGTCGCGTTCGACGGCATCCAGAAGGCGATCGCGGTGGGCGCCGACGTCGTGATGGTGGATACGGCAGGGCGCTTGCATACCAGGAAGAACCTGCTCGAGGAGCTGGCCAAGATCATTCGAGTCTGCGGCAAGGCGCTGCCCGGTGCCCCTCACGAGACGCTGTTGGTGCTAGACGCCACGATCGGGCAGAACGCGGTGCAGCAGGCCGACATCTTCCGGGGGCAGGTGGGGGTGGACGGGATCATCCTGTCCAAACTTGACGGCACAGCGAAGGGAGGCGTCGTGATCGGGATCTGCGATGCGCTGTCGCTTCCGGTCAAATTCGTAGGAGTGGGAGAGAAGACGGAAGATCTCCAGCCCTTCTCTCCCTCCGAATTCGTGGACGGCCTCTTCGGCCCGAATTCCTGAGACCTCCCTCCGGGAAGAAATTCGTTGCCAACCCCTTGTTACTGAAATAATATGTTTCAGACATTGTGCGGGGGACTATTCATGGTTCGCAGGACCCTCACCCTTCTGGCCGTCCTCGGGACGTTGATGCCGGCCGCTCTATTCGGGCAGGAACAGCTCGAGCAGGAGTACCATAAGAACATCAAGGTCTACCAGCCCAAGCCTTTCCTTAAGCAGGGCCGAGTGGACGTGACGCCGTTTGCGGCCGTCAGCCTCAACCCGTCCATGGTCAACCTCTATGGCTTCGGCGGAGTGGCGGGCTACAACATCAACGAGGCTTTGTGGGCAGGGGCCCAGTTTACGCAGTTCCTGTTCTCCGACACTTCCACGCGCCGGCAGCTCGAAGAGGACTTCGGGATGTTCCCTGAGCGCAGCGAGACCGGGTATTCCGCGTCGGCGAGGGGCGCTTGGAGCCCCATGTTCGCCAAAGGTGCCTTGTTCGGGTACCTGCTGGCCCATTGGGACGCGTTCGCGTTTGCAGGTGCGGGGTTCTCCCGGACGAGGAATTCGGAATTCGCACCCGGCGGGGAGCTGGGCCTGGGGCTTCGGATATTCCTTGGCCAGGCGCTGGCGTTCAACGTGGAGCTCTCGGACTTCATCTACATGGAGACCTTCCCGGGCCGCGGCGAGAATGCGGACGGTACGGCCGTGGATGACAAGACCCAGTTCATGCAGAATTATGTTCTGAGGTGCGGGGTCTCGGTGTATTTCCCCTTTACCTCTGATGCGGGAGGTGTCAGATGAAGGCGCTGGCCCTTCTTGCTGTCGTTGCGGTTCTAGGGTCTGCGGTGCCGGTGATGGCGCAGCAGAAGGACGCCATGGCAGGCGCCCCGGTCGTCAGGCGACAGATCAACTGGCGCGCGGAGCGGTCGGAGCTGATGCCGCAGCTCGGGCTCACCATGAACGACCCGTACTTCAAGAACATCCTCGTCGGAGTGGGCTACAACTACCATGCCACCGGGTGGCTGAGCTTCGGCGCAAACGTCGGCTACGCGTTCGGCATCAAGACGTCGCTGACGGAGGACATCGAATCCGAGAAGTCCGGCGTTGAGTACGAGAACGAAGACGGCGAGTTGGCCAAGGGACCCAGCTTCGCGATGCCTGCGACTCACGTCGGGCTATTGGCCGATGCGCACGTGGGTATCGTCCCGTTGTATGGGAAGATGCTCCTCATGGGCGAGAAAGCGTTGGCCTACGACTTCCATCTCACCGGCGGCTTCGGCCTCGTCCAGGTACTGTGGAACTCCGATCTGCCTTCCAGCTTCGACGCAGTCGACGAGTTTCGCACCGGCCCCGTGTTCGGCGGCGGTGTCCGCCTCTTTGTCGACGATGCGGTGGCGATCGGAATAGACGTGCTGGACTACTTCGTGACCATGCACGTCGTCGCGGAAAAGGACCCTGACCGTGCGTTCACGGAATGCAGGGAGCGACCGTTGGACTGCTACCGTGTTCCGGACGAGATGGACTGGACGCACAACGTAGTCGCCATGGTGAGCTTCGCGATCTTCATGCCTGGCGAGCTGACTTACGAGGAGTGAGCCATGTCCCGCCTCGCCACTTCGCTTCTTGCCGCTTGCCTGGTCGTGTCGGCGACGGGTCCCGCTCTCGCCAGCCATTATCCACTGGAAGGCGTGCCGTTCATCCCGGAGAAGGACCGCAAGGCGCTGGAAGCTGCCAAGATCCAGGACACGAAGGAGCTGCTTGACGCGCTTCTCACCGTACAGGCCAGGAAGTCGATGGCGGAGAAAACGGGGATTGCAGCCGAGACCCTGCTTGAATATGCCCGGCTTTGCGATCTCCTCAGGCTTCGCGGGGTCGGCCCGAAGATGGCTCGCCTCTTGGTGCTGTGCGGTGTGACCGGGACCCACGCGCTGGGCAAGGAGGCAGCCGAGACCCTCCTGGAAAAGATGAAAGCAGTGAACAAAGTCCACATGGTCTCGGAGCTCGTCCCTCAGGTGGAAACCCTCGCTGACTGGATCCAGCAGGCCCGCCAGCTCGAGGTAGTCGTCAAAGATAACTAGCAGATGGCTTCGTCGTCCAAGTCGTACTCTGCACCCAAGCCCCATCCCAACGGCAAGGCGAGATTCCTCGGCATTCCCGCGGCCATGGGCGCAGGCCTGTTTGGCGCTTCGATGCTTGCTGCTTGGTGGGCAGGGACCTACATGCGGTACGAGGTCACCAGCCTCGGCTTGCTGTTTCTTTGCTGCATCTCGACGGTCGCGGTCCTCTTCCTCGCGGCGTACTTCTTCACGGTGCTCGTAACCCGCCTGCTCCTCGGCGGGGGGCCGTCGCCGCACAGCTCCTCCGGGGGCGGGGGGACGGCGCCGCACATCTCCTCCGGACGCGGCGGCACGGACGGCCCGCAAGTCCACTCAGGACGCGACGCAGGCATTGCGTCCGATCTGCGGGTCGGCAAGGCCATGCTCCGGCCCGACAATCTCATCCGGTCGGGGATCCTTCTGATCTTCCTGGTCGCTTCCTTTCTTGCGGCAGACCGAGTCGCCAAGGGAGCGTTCTCGGACATGCAGGCTTTGATGCTCGATACGTTGGGCCGTTCGGAAAACCCGGAAGATGTCTGTGCGTTCCTCGACAGCGTCGCCGACATGCTCACCCGAGACGACTTGAACCGGTATTCAGCAAGGCTTCCCGCCTACCTGGCGGACCAGCGGGAGCCGGTCCGCACCTGCGCACTCGGCACCGTTGCCGTGCTGGCCTGCCGGATGAACGTGAGTGTCACGATGCTCTCGCAAAGAGACGTGGCAGCAAACGCGATTTGGGAATTCCGGGAGCTGAACGACTTGCGGGAACTGACGGGCGACGCGGTAAGGAAGGGTCTTCCATCGTTCCCCGCAGCGCAGGCGTTGGCCTGCCTCGGTGACGCTGCCGATCTGCCGCTGTTTTCGGCCATGCTGAAACCTGCGAACACGGACGAGGAGATTGCCGGCCAAGCCGCGCTCGGGCTTGCTGCGGTCGGCTCCTTGGATGCAGCAAACATCCTCGTGGGATCTCTTCCCGCCAGGATCGGCGACAGCAGGGCCACGATCCTCTGGGCGATCGCATCCATCGGCCGCGGACTTGGAAGCGAGCCGAACGACGATGCGCTGGCGCAGCAGGTGCTGGAGGTGATCTCGCCGCTTCTGGACAGCCTCGACACGGCCCGTCTGCCCAGCGATCCCGCATCGCTGTGCGGCATTGCCGCCGCGGTCGCCGCGTTCGAGCACGCGGGCGCCACGGCCCGGCTCACCGCGCTTTTTGACTCCGCCGCGGGTGAAACCATGTGCCCCCGCATAGAGCAGAAGTTCCTCGTCGGCCCTCCGCAAGCGCTGGTCACGGAGCAGGAGCTGCGCCTGCTGCTCCTAAACGCGCTCTCGGACGTCGGCGAGAACAACCGGGAGATGCACGCCTGGGTCCGCCGTACAGATCTCCGCACCGACCTCTCCCCAAAAGTCGCAAACGCTGTCCGCACCCTGGCGCAAAGGCTGCCCAAGTAGAGGGCACATCCGGTGTTGCTGCGATGCTCGGCACCATCTGCTGCGATGCTCGGCACCATCTGCTGTGATGCTCGGCACCATCTGCTGTGATGCTCGGCACCATCTGCTGTGATGCTCGGCACCATCTGCTGTGATGCTCGGCAAGGTCATCCCGCGCGCACAGGCCATCCCCTCTTCGCACTCGGCC
>Ga0172371_10004034_pt1 | contig 22431 bp, 20 predicted proteins | sample Lak12m_FD_114543 | JGI IMG/M metagenome (GOLD analysis project Ga0172371, IMG submission 114543) | Freshwater microbial communities from Kabuno Bay, South-Kivu, Congo - kab_022012_12m | ecosystem: Environmental > Aquatic > Freshwater > Lake | place: Democratic Republic of the Congo: South-Kivu...
TGGTATTTCAGGTCAAAGGTGGTATGGGAGGTTTTTCTATGCAATTGCATATTCCTAGCATACCATCTTAAAAGAATCGCCTAAAGGCGAGGGTTTTGCTCCCAAAGATAAGACAATAAAATAACTATGAAGAACAAACTTGGTCTCGTGGCCAGTATTGTTTTCGCGGTGCTAGCCGGTAGCGGTTGTGCCAAACCGGATGCTCCCGTACAAAAGTTGGATCAGGCTGGCGGAACAACGGTTACAGAAAATTCGGCCGGCACGGATAAAGTACTCTCGAAGGCTTGCTCGAAAGAAAAAGTAAATTTGCCCAACTACGGCGATCCGGGACAGCGGCTCGCTAATTGTTTCGTGGAATATCCGGGAGAGCCGTCTCGCTCTGACAAGAGCTACCATATCGTCGAGGATATCTGCGGCCAATTCACCAAAGAATTCATGGAAAATGTGTATGGCGGCAAATTCGCGAGAATTGAACCGTCCCAAGTCACTACCATCAATAATTGCACCTACTACTTCGATGAAAAAGAATACGTGATGCTGAATCTTGAATATCTTTCTATTGAAAATCAGAAAATCGGCAATGATGCTATGGGCAGAAAGACGGAAAAAAATTCGGCCATACTCATGGAAAATTATGTTTCGACTCAGGAAGACGGGACAATTAATGTGATCTATCTTGTGTTGAATCCGAACAAGTTCCTTTCTCTCAGGCCGAGTTCAAAGCAGGCTATCGAAAATGAAAAATTCATCAGCCTGGCGGCGAACATCGCTAATGAAATAAAGAGCTATAAATAATATGACAAAATATTTTTTGGGCGTCTTTCTTCTTTTTCTTTTTTCGGGACAAATTTCCCAAGCTGCTCCCGCTCCTTGGGGCCTCGCGATCAATCAAGGAACGAAGGAATGCGCGGGGTTCTGGGGAGGCGACGAATTTGTCAGCTACAAACTGCCCGAGGGGTGGAAGGCTTATTATCCGACCTCCAACCCGGATAGCCGCTGGGGAAAGGTACAGACAGACGCGGGCGAATGCAGCTTCCAGATTCAAAAGGAAGAAGCGTGTTGCATGGAGCTCGGATATACTTTCGTCAGCGAAAACATCGGGAAAGATCAGAAAACTATTCTTCGCGACCGGGGTGTCTTCGAAAAAGAACTTGAGCTTCAGCGAAAATATGGGAAGTATACTCAATGGTTGCCGGTGTTTCGGCTGGCCGCCATGGCCATTATCCCAATCGTTTTAATCGGAATAATTGTCTTCGTAATATGGCGAGTAAGAAAAAAGCGCCGATTCGACAAGAACACAACACACAACAGGTAGTTAAAGAAGAGCCGAATAGAAAGAGAATGGATCTAGTAGGGATCAGATCCCTGCTTTTTGTTGCGCGATTATTGCGCGATTATTGTAAAATATTAGTGAATTTTGCTTATTTTACATCCAGATTCACTAAAAGCAAAAAGTCCGCAACAGCTTTGCTCAACGCCGCTAGCCGGCAAAACATCCCGGCTTTCCGGGAAAGAGGGGGTTGGAAAATCGCAGCTGACTTTAAATCATAAAATAAAATGATTTCCGGGTAAAAAACTGCTAAAATATTGGGAGAAAGAAGTAATCTGTAATCTAATCCCATGCAAAAAATTATTCCTCATTTATGGTTTGACAGCCAAGCCGAAGAAGCGGTCAAATTTTATACTTCTGTTTTCTCCGCCAGAAGCGGACCTGCCTCTGATAGGAAAAATTCCAAGATCGGCCAGATATCTCGCTACACCGAAGCCACCAAAGAAGTTTCCGGCAAACCGGCCGGGTCAGTTATGACCATCGCCTTCCAGCTGGAAGGCCAAGATTTCCTGGCATTAAACGGCGGTCCGGAGTTCAAATTCAATGAATCAATATCCTTAATGGTAACCTGCGAAACGCAAGAAGAGATAGATTATTATTGGGACAAGCTTAAGGAAGGCGGGGATGAAAAGTCGCAGATTTGCGGTTGGCTGAAAGACAAATACGGCTTGTCATGGCAAATTACTCCCACCGCGCTCGTCAAAATGCTCACGGACAAAGACCCCGCGAAAGTGGAGAGGGTAATGGCCGCGGTGCTTGAAATGAAAAAGCTCGACATCGCAAAATTGAAAAAAGCTTACGAAGGACAAAGCCAATAACACAAGTGCGTTTCAGTGTCCCATTTGTCTTACTTCCTGCCTGCTGGCAGGCAGGTCCCAAGTAACCCATAAATTACCCAGAACGCCTGAACGTCCTAAAATAGGGAGTAAGGGGAGACAAAAGGTTCCAGACCCGAGTAGCGAGCCAATGAAAGTCCCTGCCTTTTGGCGGGATTTTTTATTTTGTTCACATTCTCGAATTTACACTATATCATCAGGTTAAAGTCATATTCAACACATAAATAAAAACAAAAAATGAAAAATCACAAAATTGGTATTATTATCGGGGGTTTGGCTGTGGGGTTGATTTTATCTATCGCCCTGAAAGCGCAGGCGGCGGGGGATGCTTGGGAAACAACAGTGGGCGGCAGCGCCTATCTCTCCGACACCAGCTACGGCGAAACCAACATCGCTTATCATCCTACCACCCATGACCCTTACATAGCAGTAGTGGATCTAGCCAGTTCCATCCAATTAAAGCATTTCGACGGCACCAGTTGGGAAAACGTCGGTTCCTCCGTGACGAGCGGTGAACTGGACGAAGTGAGACTGGCTTTTAATCCCATCACCAACCAACCCTACTTGGCCTATTGGGACATCACCATTCATAAAGTCGTCGTGGTGAGATACGACGGCTCTTCTTGGGTGGATGTCGGGCCCCACGGCATAACCGATAGTGACGGGACCAGCCTCTCTTTCGCGTTTAATCCAGGAACCGGCAATCCCTACCTGGCCTACTGGGATCACGGCAACGACAAATCAGCCATAAAAATGTTCAACGGTTCCAGTTGGGAAAACGTCGGTCCCACCTCGTTCACTGATGGTGACACATATTACACCTCGCTAGCTTTTAATCCGGCTACCAATGAGCCTTACGTGGCCATCGACGATGAAGCTAACGGCGACAAACTAAGAGTAATCAAATATACCGGCTCCTGGGAAAACGTGGGCGATGCCGGCATCAGCAGTGGTAAAGCTACCCATGTGAATATGGCTTTTGACGAGAACGCGGTGCCCTACGTGGTTTATACTGAAAAAGACTTGGGTAAAGCCTTAAAAGTGAAAAAGTTTACTGGCGGCGCTTGGCAAGACGTGGGCAACCCGATGGGAGACGACCCCAGCGGCGAGGTTGGCCGAATAGCCTTTTGTCCTTCTACTAACGTGCCGTATGTAGCCTACATCACCGATTTCGTGGGTAATAACATCGTGGTCCGTAAATATAACGGCGACAGCTGGGAGTTGGTCGGGACTAAAGGTTTTAATACTAGCGAAGCCATCGATTTGGATCTTAGTTTTCATCCCGCCACTAATGAGCCCTATCTAGCTTTCGAAGATTATAATCCCAGCGATTCCTCTCCCATTTACTACCACTTGGCAGCCTACAAATTCAATAAAGCGGTTTCCAACCGGCCGGCGATCGCTTATAAAAATAAAAAATCGGCTAAGAAAAACGTTACTTTCACCTTCAAGGACCTAAAAATCACTACCAAAAAGGCTTGGGTGAAAGTCTGGCTGGGCGGGAAAAAACAAAAAGTGAGAAGCGTGAAAAAGAGCGGCAATAACTTGAAAGTGGCTTTGAGGGTGAAATACGGCCAATGGGCGCAGGGCAATTATAATCTGCGGATGCAGTTCAAAAAGAAAGTGGGCAAACACACGCACACCGATAATTGGCGGTCCCTAAATGCTCTCACCATAAACTAATTCGCGAGGTTTGCTAGAGAATGGCCCAGTTTCCTTGCTTTTATTTATAAAGTGGTGTAGGGTAAGGAAGTTAAAAATTGTTGCACATCGATACGAATTTGAGATTCTCTTAGATTGTTTGTTCAATCAATATTAATTAATTCTTCGTGTCGTCTGGACAATTTCCGCCTTGGTACTGTCGTTCGCCATATTCGCTCGCGTAGCGACGTGGTTCGCGAACGACGTACCTTTGGCGGGAGAATTAATTTTAAGTTATCAGTATGTATAATAGATCCAACCGATCAAGGCCTTCGGCTTTGGGAAGAGGAGGTAATAAATTCGGTCGAAGAAGCTTTGGGAAAAGTTTCTGTTCCGGGTTTCCCCGAAAAAGAAAGAAGCAGAGTCAAGTAAGCAAACTAGACGTATCAAAATTTATCAAAAAAGCGGTCCCGGTTGAAGTGGAAACCAGATACGTCTCCAAAAATAAATTTTCCGATTTTCAAATTAATTACCAGCTAAAAGCCAATATTTCCCGTCACGGATACATTGACCCAATGCCTATCCAGGACCAAGCCATCCCCCATATTCTGGCGGGAAGGGACTTCGTTGGAATCGCCAATACTGGAACCGGGAAAACCGCAGCCATGTTGATTCCGTTAATCGATAAAGTCTTAAGAAATAGGACGGAAAAAGTAATTATTATCACTCCAACCCGGGAACTGGCTTTTCAAATTGAAGATGAATTCCGCGAATTTGCCAAAAATCTAGGCGTTTGGTCGGTGGTTTGTGTCGGAGGAATGAAAATTGGAAGACAAATCGCCCAGCTTAAAAGAAGGCCGAATTTTGTGATTGGCACTCCGGGAAGACTCCAGGATTTAATTAAAAGAAATCTTTTAGATTTTTCAGGTTTCCGTAATGTGGTGCTGGATGAAGTTGATCGGATGTTTGATATGGGTTTTCAACGGGAAATTATAAGAATGTTGGGCAATTTACCTAAGGAACGACAATCAATGTTTTTTTCCGCTACCATTCCCGATACTATCAAAAGTCTTATTTCGGCACACCTCTGCGACCCGGTAACCGTTTCGGTTAAAACCGGCGAAACCGCCGATAATATTGACCAGGACGTTGTCAAAACTAACGGATACAGCCACAAAATTGAAGTGCTCCATAATTTATTAAACAAGGAAGAGTTCAATAAGGTTTTAATTTTCGGTAAAACCAAGATGGGAGTAGAAAAACTTTCCCGAAATCTGCTTGAAATAGGTTTCAAAGCCGAATCTATCCATGGAGACAAAAACCAGCACAAGAGACAAAAAGCTTTAAATCTTTTCAAGATGAATCAGGTAGATATTTTAGTCGCTACCGACGTGGCTGCCAGAGGGTTAGACATTCCCAACGTATCCCACGTGATTAATTTCGATCTGCCTAACACTTATGAGGATTATATTCACCGCATCGGCAGAACCGGCCGAGCCAACAAAAAAGGTCAGGCCCTAACTTTTATCGATTAGGTGTTATAAGGTGTAGGGTGTTATTGAGTTGACGATTGAGAGCCCGTCCAAAAAATCCTTTCCGAGAAGATCTCACGATCTTCTTTTTTCATTTTCTAAAACCCTAAGATTTCCCAAATTCAATAGATATGCTACATTAAGGCTATAATTTGACAGCTTGAGCTTGCTTAAATCTCCAAATGAAAAAGAGAAATTACGCTTTCATAGACAGCCAAAACTTGAACCTAGGTATTCAAAGTCTTGGATGGAAATTAGACTACAAGAGGTTCCGGATTTATCTGAGAGAGAAATACGGAGTTGAAAAAGCTTACTTGTTTATCGGCTACATTCCTGCTAACCAGGATTTATACTCTTTCTTACAATCCACTGGTTACGTTCTGGTATTTAAGCCGACCCTTCCCGATAAAAACGGTGAAGTTAAGGGGAATATCGATGCCGATCTAGTCTTGCAAGCCATGATTGATTACAAAAAATATTCCAAAGCGGTGATAGTTACTAGCGATGGCGATTTTTATTCTCTGGTTAAATATCTTTACAGCAAAAACAAATTGAAAATGGTTATCAGCCCTTACATCAAAACTTGTTCTTCTCTGCTTAAGAAAACGGCCAAAGAAAAAATTGTTTTCATGCAGAACTTACGGAAAAAACTTGGCTACAAAAAGAAAAACACCGCTAAGAGACGAACTGCTTAGAGGTGTTTTCCATATGTATTCTACAGTAAAATTACCATAACATATCTTCGACGTCAATTTTTTTTGCCTACTTGACTCATAGAATAAATCAAATCCCAGCAGCGAATTGATGAACAGAGAAAGGAAATCGAAAAATAACTTTTGGAAACGCTCTGGACTTTCTTCGTATTTTTAACAGTAATTTTAATTTATAAAGAAGATTTTGGTAAAATAAAATAGCTAGAATATTATTAAAATAACGCAGCGCTAAAAAAACAAAAATGAAAATCAAAAACAAAATTACTTTATTACTGCTATTATCTTTCTTTTTTGGTTTGATGGCCGTTTTGCCGCCTGACACGGCCCGAGCCGATGGCACCCGGGTTTTAAACTACCTAATTAAAGGCAAAAAACCAAAGAAAGGGAAAATTAAATTTCCTCTTTCGACCGCCATCTACGACCAAATAACTCCAGAAACCAGGTCTTATCCCTGCAACCTTTGCTCCCCGAAAGAATTGTTGTATCTCTCCGCCATTGAATACGCTCCCCAGGAAGCCGCGCTTCAGGATCTGGTCAGCCGGATTCAAAAGAAAACCAGTAACAAAATAAAACAAGCAAGGATAGCCATCACGCTGGTCCAAAAAATTCCCTACGACAGCAACAGAATGGCGCATATGGGATCCCGGCAACACACCCAGAGGATACCTTACGAAGTCCTTTATGAAAACTTGGGAGTATGCGCGGAGAAGTCCCAACTATTAATAAATTTATTGAAGAAATTAGGCTTTGGTACGGCTTACTTCCAATTTGACGCGGAAAATCACGCCGCGGTAGGAATAAAGTGCCCCGCGCAATATGACTACCGCGATACCGGATACTGCTATGTTGAAAGTAATGAACGCTCAATAATCACTTGCGATGAAGACGATTACCGCGATGGTTACAGAAAATCTGACCCCGAAGTAACCGTTATAAACGACGGGAATACCTTCACTGACGTCGGACGCGATTATAAAGACGGGATTAAATGGGGCACTCTTTCCTACAAAGGAACTCTCAGCAAAAAAGAAAATAAAACCTGGAAAGCGCTCAAGAAAAAATACGGCCTGTAGGATTTTCCGTTTTTCGGGTTGATGGGAATCAAGCTAGGAAATTGAAATGCGATATAAAAACCAAAAAGAAATAAAGATCGTTCTGGAGCTTATTGGACTAGCTTTTAGCGTAATTTTTATTCCGCCGGCAATGTTTCGGCTGCCACCACAACGCCGCAGGCTTTGTTTGATTCAACCAGCCTGAAAAACAAAATAGGAGTCGAAGTGGAATCCCTGTCTGATCGGCAAACCGGCCAATTGGAATTTTTATCCCGCAAAGACAATGGGGCGCTTTGGAAAGGAAGAAACAAAGACAGCCGGAAAAATTCCCGCCAATTCCTGCAAAAGTTCGGCCAATATTTCGGCATTAAAAATCCCAATCGTGACCTGGAGTTGCTCAAAGAAATCAAAGATTCGGTAGGAATGAGCCATTTGAAATATAACCAAAAATGGAACGGGGTACCGGTTTTTGGCGGACAGCTGACCGTCCATCTGAAAGATAGTCAAATGGTTTCTTCAGTTAACGGCAAGGTTCATTCCCTCGGTCAACTAAATACCAAGCCCAAAATAAATCAGAAAAGAGCAGCACGGCTGGCTAAAAAATACTGGGCGGAAAAACAAGCAAGCGAGCCGGAGCAAATCAGGAAAGCCCGGCTTTACATCTACAACAAAAAATTCATCAGCCCTCAACGCGACGATAACCAGAATTACCTGGTTTGGGAAATAAATTTGTTCTCCGAAAAACCCTATCGGCACGAAATAATCTACGTTAACGCCCGAAATGGATCTCTGGTCGATCGCCGTGAAGCAATCAAGAAAGCGGTAGACCGTCGGGTCTATAACTGCCGCGCCTGGGAAGATTACGATGATTGCGTACTGGAAGATACTCTCAATAACACCGACCATGGCCGGAGCGAGGGAATAGCCGCTCGAGGAATCACCGACATAGACAAACTCTATGACTACACCGGCAGCGTCCACAATTATTTTGTCGACACTTTTTCCCGGACGGGAGCGAACAAGAACGGCGGTCTGGGAAACAACGTGACCAATCCCTACGGAAAGACCGACAGTTACGGACGGATCGACTACGACCCTTTCCGGGGAATTTACTGCCCGACAAACGCCTTCTTCGACGACAGCGCTTTTTTTGGCGGAACTACAATAAACTTTTGCGATGGTGCGGCCACCAAGGATATCGTGGGGCACGAGTACACTCACGGAGTTAGTTACTTTTCCATTCTAGACGGTTATGGCGACCCCAGCGGTTTGATCTACGAATACGAATCCGGAGCCCTGGAAGAAGCAGATGCCGATATTTTCGGCGAAGCGGTAGAGAATTACATGAACGGCAGTAGCGATTGGCTGTCGGGAGAAGATATTTCGGGAGGTCCTTTTAGGAGCATGAGCGAACCTGGCAGCATCATAGACGCCGGCATCGGCGGTTATCCTCCTCGGTTTAACAGCGCGAATTTCTATTGCGACATTTGGGACAACGGAGGAGTGCACCACAACAGCACGGTAGTTTCTCATGCCGCTTACCTTATGGCCACAGGGGGAACCTACAACGGATGCGCGATAAACGCGATTGGCCGGGCAAAAGAAGAAGCAGTATTCTATCGGGCAATAACCCAATATTTTACGACGACATCGGGTTTCAACGAAGCTTACACGGCTTTAAACGCCGCATGCGCGGATTTATACGGAGTGGGAAGTGATGATTGCATCAACGTAAAAAAAGCTCTGCTTTCAGTGGAGATGGATCAGGGGGGAACATGCTCGGGCCTGCCCGCGACCACCCCGAATTGTGACTTTACCGTAAGTCCTTCCACCATCCCTCCCACTATCACCAGCGTCTCCTCGAGCGTGGCAAATGGCAGCTATAAAGCCGGCAGCATAATTGACGTTAATGTTTATTTTTCCGAGTCGGTAACGTCTACCGGCGGCGTAACGGTAAATCTGAACACGGGGAGAAGCTGCACCTTGGACGTGGTGGGAAGTAATCGAGGTTCCTGTAACTACGTGGTGGACCCGGCCGACAGCGTAGAAAGACTTGATATTTCCAGTATTTCAGGAATTATAAGGGACGCGGACGGTAATGCCATGACCAACTTTTCTCCCGCCAGCAATCTTTCCCAAAACAATCAGATCTCTATTGATAACACCACTCCGGTAATTTCAGGGGTGACAGAAGGTCAAATTTATCGAAATGACATCAATCCGACCTTTAGTGAAGGAAGAGCGACGCTTAACGGCGAGAATTTTACTTCGGGACAAACAATTTCCCAAGACGGCAATTACTCATTAATAGTAACTGACAATGCCGGAAATAGCAGCACACTAAATTTCACCATCGAAAAAATTGCTTCTTCGGTTACTTCTTTGCCCTACACGGCCAAAAAAGCCAACCGGCGAATCAGCTTTTACGTTTATGGTTTAAACCTGCCGGGAAAATTAAAAGCCCGGGGGTTTACCGTCCGCTTAAGCGGCAGAAGATTAAAGGTCCTGAGCGTAAGAAACGCGGGACAATATGTCCTGATCAACACCCGACAAAACTTCCGTAAATGGCCAACGGGAGATTATAATTTTGATCTTCAGTACGGCTATAAGGTAAAAAAGGTTTGGTACCGCGGCTCCGCCGCCAAGAATAATATTCTCACCGTAGAATAGCAATGTAGAGACACAAAATTTTGTGTCTCTACAGGAACTTGGCAAAGATAGTGCCTTGACGCTTGTAATCCGGCGTGTTAGGTTGAATGCGAATTAAACAAACCTATGTCGGCCACCGCAAAAAAAAATACCGTTACCCTCACGATAATCGGGCTTATCTTCTTTGGAATTGTCTTTTTTCTGGTTCGAGCCAGTCAGCGGCCTTCTGATTCAGCACAGACCAACAAAATTAAAGTGACAACCAGTTTCTACCCGCTTTATTTTTTCACGCAGCAAATAGGCGGCGATAAAGCCAATATAGTCAACATTACTCCCGCGGGAGCCGAACCGCACGATTACGAACCCACCGCTTTGGACGTAGCCAGGATTGAAGGCAGTAAATTATTGGTTTTGAACGGCGGAGGACTAGAGGCTTGGGGAAACGACATCCAAAAAAATATCGACCCAAAAAAAACCGCGATGGTGGTAGCCGGTGAAGGATTGGCCGACCAACAAGCAACCGGGGATAGGCAAACAACGGCAGCTGATCCACATTTCTGGCTTGACCCGCCGCTGGCGGAAAAAATGACGGAAAAAATCACCCGGGGTTTTGAAGAAGTTGACCCCGCCAACAAAAGTTATTATGAATCTAATGCCGCCGCGCTGCAATCGAAATTAATCGAGCTCGACGCGGCTTACCGCGAAGGGTTGAGCAATTGTGGCAAAAAAAGTATCGTCACTTCCCACGCGGCTTTCGGCTACTTAGCAAACACTTACGGATTCAACCAGATTTCTATCGCGGGTCTTTCCCCCAACGCCGAACCGTCGCCGCAGCGGCTGGCGGACGTGGCCAAATTCGCGAAAGACAACGATGTCCAATACATATTTTTCGAAAGCCTGGTAAGTCCCAAACTTTCCCAAACCATCGCCACTGAAATCGGGGCGCGGACCCTGGTGCTCAATCCAATCGAAGGGCTGAGCGACGAAGAACTCAAGCAAGGAAAAAACTATTTTACCGAGATGCGAAATAATCTTGCCAATTTACGAATAGCTTTACAATGCGAAAAGTAGACCACACCAAAAACATCATTGAATTAGCAGGAGTTTCTTTCTCTTATCCCGGCAGGGAAGAGGCTTTAGAAAACGTCACTTTGGAAATTCATTCGGGAGATTACTTGGGATTGATTGGTCCAAACGGCGCGGGGAAGACAACGCTTATTAAAATTATTCTCGGCCTGCTCAAGCCGCGTCACGGAACGGTAAGGCTCTTCGGAAAAAATATTCGTGATTTTCGCGATTGGCACAAAATTGGTTACGTTTCCCAGAAAGCCACCGGCTTTGATCCCGGCTTTCCGGCTACAGTCCGAGAAGTGGTTTTAATGGGAAGGTACCGCAAGGGAGGACTATTCAAGACAACGACAGGAGAAGACAGAAAATTTTCGCGCGAGGCGCTCAAGCAAGTTGACATGTGGCCGGACCGTAATCGTCTCATCGGCGAACTTTCAGGCGGCCAACAGCAACGAGTTTTCATCGCACGAGTGCTGGCCAACCGCCCCGAGGTAATTTTTTTGGACGAGTCGACCACCGGAGTGGACCAGCAAACGCAAGATAATTTTTACGCTCTGCTTCGAAGATTAAACAAAGAGCTGGGTTTAACTTTAGTCATTGCCTCCCACGACGTGGAAAGAATAATTCATGAGGTAATGCATATTGCCTGCATCGACAAAACTTTGACTTGCCACTTATCGCCCGAGGAATATCTCAGTGCCAGCCGGACGGAAAAAATTCTCGGGCAAGACGTGAAAATCATTACCCATCACCACCACAAAAAATGATCACCGACATTTTCCAGTACGGGTTTATTATTCGCGGGATAGAGGCGGGAGTGATTGTTGCCCTAATTGCTCCTCTCATTGGCATTTTCTTGGTGCTGCGAAGATATTCTTTGATTGCCGACACTCTGGCCCATATATCTTTGTCGGGTATCGCTCTTGGCCTGCTGCTCGGAATAAGTCCGGTGTTCACGGCTTTGGTCACTGTCCTTCTGGCGTCATTGGGCATTGAACGCCTGCGTTTTTCTCGAAGAGTTTACGGAGAATCAGCCCTAGCGCTTTTTCTTTCCGGCAGTTTAGCCTTAGCGGTCGTTCTTTTGAGTTTGGCTCATGGCCTAAATGCCAATCTATTCAACTATTTATTCGGCAGCATCGTGACGGTCACTAAGAATGATGTGCGTGCCATTTTAATTTTAGCGTTCGTTGTGATTATCGTTTTGGGAGCCTTCTATAAGGAACTGGTGTACGCCACTTTTGACGAAGAAGCCGCTCGAGTGAGCGGTGTTCCCGTCCGAATCGTCAACACGGTTCTCGTTATGCTTTCCGCGCTCACCGTCTCACTAGCTATCCCGATCGTCGGAGTTTTGCTGGTCGCCGCGTTGATCGTCATTCCAGTGGTTGCCGCTTTACAGCTTCGCAAAAGCTTCACGCGCACTATCGTTTACGCCGAGTTCATTTCGCTCTTCTCGGTCATTTCCGGCATTTTCGTTTCTTTTTATCTTAACCTGTCAACGGGCGGTGTGATCGTACTGATCACGCTCGCTATATTTATTTTAGTCTTTCTGATTAAAACGCTAAATCAGAAAAAGGCCTAGTTTAGAGCCTGTCTGAGACCTCAAAATAAAGTTGTTTATTGTACGACAATCGTTGCCTTCATCATGGGGTGAATACCGCAATGGTAAACATATGTCCCGGGCGCGGCAAAAGTAAATTCAAAAGTACCGCCGGTGCTTAAATTGCCGGAATTAAATTTGCCATCGTCTGATGTAATCGTGTGCGCGGTTGAATCCTGGTTAGTCCACCGGACCGTACTGCCGGCCTTAACCGTGACTTGCGCCGGACTAAAAGCAAAATTTTTAATCGTCACCGCCGTAACAGTGGCGCTAGGCGTATTCGTATCTTGAGCCGGAGAAGGGGATAGTTGGCCACCCGAGGGTGCCGCCGCGCCTTGATCTTGAAGATTGCTCGGTTGCGATGTCTTGGGGAGAGCTTGCTGGCCGCCCGATGGATTTGACTGTTCTGTCATGGATGGCGGGTTGCCATAGTAATCCGTATTTTTCCCCGAGTTACTTCGGAAGAATAAAATATACCCCGCCATCAACACAACCAAAACTATCGCGCCTACCAAAATGTTCTTCTTGTCCATGTTCATATCGTTATTTTAAGGTTTATCCATATATTTTATTATAACACTTTATCTTGATAAGATGAATATTAGAGCTTATTCTATTTTCCGATTAGAAGTCTGATGGTAAAATTTAATAATAAACAAGAAACATTTATGGATACTCCTGTTACTTGCCATTGATCATTTACCATTCATTTATCATTGAATCATTTATCATCGCAGCTGGATTTCAATGATAAATGTTTAAATGGCAAATGAATGAAAAATGGAAAATGGTAAATTTCCCTTCATGCTTTGAGTGTAGAGGCGTATTGCAATGGCCTCTACTAAAGAATAAGCCACTCATAAATGTCAAAAGAAAAAATAAAAAACAAAACTCACACGCTCATAATCTCCGACGTGCATTTAGGATCGCGGGTAAGCCGGAGCAGGGAAGCGGCCGAGTTACTTGAAAATTTCCAATTCCGAAAGCTTATTTTACTTGGCGATATTTTCGAAGACCTTAATTTCAACGAACTACGCCCCGACGATTGGAAATTTCTTTCGCTGATCGGAAAAATTTCCCAGACCAGTAAAGTGCGCTGGGTGGAGGGAAACCATGACCAAGGACTGTCTAAAATTTTTGGGATAATGATCGGCGCGAAGGTTTACAAAGCCTACAAATGGCAGTACGGAGGGAAAAAGTACGTCGCCATTCACGGACACCAATTCGACAATTTTTTGGTGAACAATGTTTTTTTAAGCTTCCTGGCCTGCAAAATTTATTATTTTATCCAACTGTTCGATTTCGGCGACAAGAGAATCAGCCGCTTCGTCAAAAGAAGTAGCAAGGGCTGGTTACGGCTTTCAGACAAGGTCGCCAAAAGAGCGATTTTTTACGCGAGACTGCGCCGGATTGATTACATATTCTGCGGCCACACCCATAAGGCGATAGAGGAGAAGCGGAAGGGTATACACTATTATAATAGCGGCTGTTGGACCGACATACCTTCAACCTATATCACCATCGATCGGGACGACATCAGAATAAACCAGGCATAAGGCGTAAGAGTTAAGGCATAAAGCTTAGGAGTTAAGGCGTAGAGCTTAGGGGGGGGGTAAGGCGTAAGGCTTAAGATACAAGGGCGCGGAAGTATTTTTTAATTGCCGTTTCCAGTCCGGCTATGTTTGTTCGCTTGTTTAAACCAACTTTATAGTGCCGTGCTATCTTCCGGACTATCCGCCGGTTAGTTTTTTTTAAAGTTGGACTGGTTCGAACGGCGTGTTCGATAAAAATTTTTTTATTTTTCTCCAGTAATTTTTTGTTGATCAAAGGAGAAAGATTGCCGTATAACCAAATATCCCGCGCCTTAAACAATTTTTTCAGGGCGCTTAGATAAGCATACTTATAAAAATTGTTGACCGTCACGACAATCCCATTGGGGTGCCGTTTATCCAAAAAAGAGGTGTTTTTGCGAAGAGAATTGAAATCTCTAAAAGTATAGTAATACAAACCGAGAGGAGATATTTTTTGTCCGTTTTTTCGAGGGGGATATTTATCAATGTAACCGTCCGTCGTTTTGTAACGAGCTAATTTAAATTTTTTGCGGCTATCCAAAATAGAAAAGCTAAAGTTTTTTATGTAATCAAAATCCATTCCCTTTTTGTCCCTCTCGTAAAGCCCGATAACTATCGGAAATTTTATGGAACCGGTGCCGAGGAACCAGGAACTGGGGAAAATAACGCCTCTCTTCAATCGGTAGTTATCTTTAAAACTTTTTAGCCTTTTGAAATTGGTCTTCTTGATCAAGTAGGAAAGAGGATGCAAGACACAAACCAAATTCGCCTTCAACTTATCGTAGGATTTCAGGAAAGAAACCCCCAAATCTCGGTCAAATAATGCCTGGTCGCAAAGATTCCGACCCTTTCTTCCGTTTCTGAACTCGGAAGTCGTATCGTTGTAGGGAGGATTACCCACCATTATCAAAAAACTCTTGGCGGGAATGACGTACTTTTTCCTGCTTACTCTGAGTAAAGAATTGCTCAGAAAAATTTTTTTGCCATCCAAACGCTTTTTCAAATATTCACCGGCTCCGGTGTCACAGTCAGCCGCCCGATAATCATATTTTTTTATCCTCGCCACAAAAGCTCCGCATCCGGCAGCACTATCGAAAATAACAACATTCTTCTTGCGATCAACCGCGTAAGGCTGAATAAATTTAAATGCCATATCGACCAGTTTCTTGGGAGTATAGTAACTGCCCAATTTCACTTGCTCCTCTTTGGATAAATGTTTCGACCTATTTATTTCCATCGTTGACCAGCTTATTTGTAAGAAATTATACTTTCCGGAATGACAACTATGAGGATTTTTTAAAAAGCGTAAATAAAGCTAGCTAATCTAACATCTAGCACTATAATAAACGACTAAAAAAATTCGATACAAAAAGTTCCCAGGAATTTTCCTGAGAACTTCCGATAGATTAATTTACATGGTCTTGGCCGATACCGGAGTGGAAGGATCCGAAAAATTTGTTCCGCTGCTATTTCCCACTTTGGCGCTAAAAGCGTAATTAGTAGACGATTTTAAACCGCTTACCATAACGGCACCGCGGGCAAAACAGCCAAAGGCACGATTTTTTTAAGTACTTTTGGAATTGTATTCATGTTGGTTAACTAAAAAATTAGGAGATTGCCGAGCGCGTTGATAGCGGATAACTCGGAAACAACTAAATTTTTTAATTTCAGAGGGGTTCAGCAGATAACCCACGATTCTGATTATTCAGATAGTAAAACCTGGATCCTATTTTCTTTTATTATAACAGAAAAAGATGATTGTTCCAATTTCGTAACCGACCTAAAAAACCATTCCCGGACCGCATTCCCAGAAGGGAGCGGCGGGGTTTTTCTTCAATTGAATATCCCCATCGCGGGAAACAAAATAGGTCTTCTTCCAATATCCGGCTTTGGCGGCAGGAGTGTAATAAACCCAATCAACTTCGAATCCTTCTTCCACCGACCTGGCTTGAGTGATAGGCCATTGCGTGACCACTTCTTTTTTATCCTTGCAATCCTTTTTTCGGTAATCGCCCCTGCTAAAGATAGTGGTTTTTATTCGATCGTAAGCGCTGCTTCCCATTTTCACTTCCACAAAATCAAGATAGCGGGAAGCTTCTTCAGGAGTATTTATTTTGAAAAATCGGGCCATTGCTGATTTTTGTAAAACGAAGAACTTGCCATCCGGCATTTCCACTACCGGTTCGTAAACGGCATCCCCGCCGGAAATCAGTTGGGGCACAATGGTTATTTTTTTCACCGGCTCCTTCGTCTCCACGGGGACAGCCACTTCCATACGATCTAAATGGAGATTTTGGGCCCTTTTGGGGTCAAGAAAATTCTTTTGAGACTGGACAAATTCATCAAGACCGCTCGTTGGAACTTCTTTCTTGCCCACTTCTTCTTTTGCTTCTTCGGTATTCTGAGTGGGTGAATAGACCTTATCAGACGTTCTTTGGGAGACAATCATAAACGACACAATTACAATCAAGATTAAGGCGATAAGCAACGTTATTAATATTTTTTTATTTTTTTGATCCATTGGAATTAATTAATATTCATACCAATCATATCCTCCGATTTTTAGCGTCCGGTCGATGTTTTCGCAAGCTGGTACGCGCGGCAAGTCGTCCGGTGGCCGACTTAAGCACTCTTCTTTATTCTCCATGATTTTCTTCACTATATTCTCTTCTTCCTCGGTCAACCCGATAACCATTCCCGCCGTGTCATCTCCGTAATGGTAAGGCCCCAGCAGCAACGGGCCGAAATCCGAAGCGTAACCCACCGCCTGATAAAGACCGGCAGTCCCGAGATAGCCGGATTGCGGATTAACCTTTTGCAACAAACGGCTGGTAAACCCCCGCACGTCTTTCCCTTGGTAGAGCAACGTTTTTGTCTGGCCGGGAAACTCACTCATATCCACATGGCCCGGAGCCCGGCAAATGCTGCCGAGTTCATTAGCATTAGCCACCCGCTCCATTTTACCAGCATCCGAAGCGGCTTCTTCGTATAAGTACATGTGAGCCGAGTGGGTCGTCTCGTGAAGAAGTGTTAGGGCTAATTGATCAACCGGCAAAGAATAATCGATAAAAATCGCGCCGGCTCCGTCGGTGGTAAAGCCATCATAAGTGTTTTTTTTATTGGGATCTCGAATGTCAATGATTTTGTCAGCGTAACGGAAAATCATTTCATACCTCAACGGATCATATTGATAAATAAATCTTAAAGCTTGTTTTACCGACTCCGGAGAATCGGGAGACGGCTCTGTTGAATAAAATTGAGTGCCTTCCCCATAAGGAATTCCGCGATCATCGTGAGTTTCGGTCGCCACGGTAGTGCTTTTGTCAGACAGGCCTGGACATTCCGGGTTGAATGTCACTGCTAGCGGTTGACAATAATAAGGCAGCAAATGACCCTTGCTGCAATCTCTCTTGTCGTGGGGATAAGTGACCCAATACTGGCCTTGGCAAGCATCTTCCGGACAATCCTTGAATTGATTGTTTAAATCATAGCAGGAACATCCGTAAAGGGCCGGAGCTCCTTTGTCTTGGTTAACATCGCCGAGATGTTCCGCCGGCGTCCAGGGACAGGCATCTTCGTAATCGGGTATTTCGTCATTGTCGCTGTCCAAAGAACTGCTCAAGACAGAATTATTGTTAGCAGCGGGAAAACTTGCGCTGGGTTGCTCCGCGGGCACAGTCGTGTCAACATTGGTCCCGGTGTTTATATTCGGAAAAGACTCGGCTGCGTCACCAATTTCCACCACCGTCCCACCCGAAAACGCCTTGATTAAATCCGTAATAATACTGGCAAGAAGATTGGACAGTTCGATGTAATTGGCTTGTCTTTCCGAACCATTGATGATTTTTATCAACAATTCGCCCAAGCTGTTCCAGCTTTCATCCAAGTTATTGTTGGAATCGTTGGAAAATAGATCCAGCTGAACCGCTTTTAGACTTTTGAATTGATTGGCTTTGTTTATATCCGCAAGGAGAGGAGCAAAGAAATTGGCTTGTTGTTCCAGGGGAACAATTTCGCCCGCTTGGTTAACCACCGCTAAGTTTCCCACGTTGGCATCGTCACTCAGCTGCTTGGCTAGCTCGTTCGCGGCCGGCGGAAGGTTGGCAGCTTGATCCAATCCGGTTATGCTGTTTTGAACGAGATCCCAGTATTCCCCGGCGCTTTCTAATTTTATATTCTCTCCCTCTCTCCCGATCTCCAGATAGGAAAGATAAACATCCTGGCTCGTTGCCTCTAAGTTTAATTTGGCGGGAGCCAGGAATTTAAGGGTCTTGCCTTCGGGGAGATTTTTGACTTGGTTGGAAAAAGCCGCGGCGGAGCCGGGCCCGGCAATTTTTCCTTTCTTCTCTTTGCTTTCGAGAAATTCATTTAGATCGGAAAAAGTTTTTAAATCGTCGAAGGGGCTTTTCAGTGAAGCTTTTTTTGATGTTTGATTATTGGCCGCGACCGAAGGCGAGTTTTTTGGTTGATCGTCAGTTATGGCACACTGGAACTGCCACCAACTGCCCGCGTTTTTGAAACCGATAATCCTAACGGTAGTTTGAATAGCCAGCCAACCCAAGAGTACCAAAGTAAAACCAAAAATCCCCGCTTTTATCAAAAAACGGGAACGGTTCAGTCTGGTTTTATTTCCCACGCTCCCCAAGTAGCTGAAACCCGCGATTATCAAAACGACGACCGCGACAGCAAAGCTTATCTCTAATAGATAGTTGAACAGGCGGGTAATCGTTTCGAAGAACGAACAAAGATTGCAATTGACACCCTGGCAGGAAACCAAATTTTCCATTAATTGGATGTTTATTTTTGTTTTCGGGAAATAGCTGGTCGCATTAACTTTACAATACAAATTTTTATCTTTCCACCCAAAGCTCCACTAGGCAACAAGGTATTGTTATTTTATAGTTTTATATTGCTTAGCCGTCGTGTTCTAATGCCCCGGCCATGAAATTTTTAGCCAAGACAATTCTCGTGCTCGAAGCCGCTTTTTTTGTCGCCCTTCTGCTGGCGAAATTTTCTTTGTTCTCAACATTATTTTCCGAGAAAAAAGTTCTAGACTTTACTGGAGAAAAAGCTATAACAGTAAGCGATAACGGCCTCGAGCATAGAATTATGTCTCAGGCGCCCAATGTCGGCGAAGCCCTGGCTCAAAACAATATCCCCGTGTCCGAAAAAGACGAACTGTTTCCGGCGAAAGATACGGGAATTTTACCCGGCATGACAATTTTTATCAATCGGCCGGCCAACATAAAAATTGCCGTTGACGGAAAAAACGTTACGCGCCAGACTTTCGCCAAAACTGTTTCTGACGCGCTTTCAGAGAACGGTGTAACTTTGAGCCACGTCGATAGAGTCGAGCCGGCTCTCGAGGTCAGACTCAGCGATAATCTGGCTATTTCCGTCACCCGGATTAAAACCGAAGAAGTTGCCTTGGAGGAAGATATTGATTTTAAGGAAGTGGAGCAAAAAGACAACCAGGTCGACTGGGGAGAGAAAAAAATAACCCAGACGGGAGAAAAAGGCATCCGGGAGACGACCTACCAGGTCCATTATGAAAACGGGGAAGAGGTGTCCCGAAAAAAATTGGCTACCAAGATCACCCAGTCACCGGTGACTCAGATCGTAAAAATCGGTACGCGGCTCCGGATCGGTAAGAGCGATTCCGGGATTGCCAGTTGGTACAACGCGGGAGAAAACGAATGCGCTTCCCGAGATTTCCCCGCTGGCACCTGGCTGCGCGTCACCAATCGGGCAAACGGCAAACAGACTTACGTACGGGTGGCCGGTTACGGGCCTCAAGCGGCCACCGGAAAACTGATCGACTTGGACAATAAAATTTTTAAACAGCTGGCTCCGTTGGGCCAGGGAACATTCAAAGCAAAAGTGGAGGAGATTTTAAACTCGAAATTCAGTCCCCCATAACAACAATTGTAGATACGCGCTGCAGCTCTGTAATGTAGAGACGCATTGCAATGCGTCTCTACAGAAAATGGGAATTATCAAATAATTCTGTTATTTTTGAGAACACCCTGAATAGTTAACCACATTATTATATGTACGACGCTGAAGACAAAAGAAGACTAATCCTTTTTGGCGCCGCCGGTCTCGGAATCCTGGCAATCGTTATCATTTTATCAATCTTGCTGTGGCCGCACAGAAACGAAGTTAGTTCGACTGCCACCAAAGATAGTTCCACTCCAAAAGCGGAAGAGCAACCGCAAACCACCGGGACCAACTCGCCGCCGCCCGCCAACCAAATACAGGTGGAAGTTGTCGGAGAATCTCCCCCATCCCCGTCCGCGCCGACTCCTGGAAGTCCTCCGCCCGACGCAAACGCCGGCGCGAATCCGAACAATGCTTCTCCGCCTCCACTGCTGGCTCCGCCTCCGCCCCCACCCCCGCCGGTTTCCATGGACCGATTGAAGAAACAAGGCTGCGTGGCGGACGGGCTGCTTACTGAATACAATCCGGAGAATTACCGTTTCATTGACTTGATCAACCGGTCAAATTGTTACTACCTGCACCGGGCGATAGAAACCTGGCTCAATCCGCCGGACTTCAAAAAAATCGAAAACGTGAAAAATCAAATAGCCAAAAAAGACTCGGTTTATGGTATGTTCATCGCCGAAGCGATCGATACTAAAGAAACATATTACAACAAGAAGAAAAACCGCGACTTCGATTTCAGTAAAATGTGCCACAAGGGAACTGACAACGCTTGGGGTGAGCATACCTGCCGGCCGGCTTTCTCCAGTGAAGAATACCGCGATTACGTTCAACAAATCACTCATGACGCCATTGACTTGGGCATTCAAAGCTTCATGTTCGGCCAAATTTACTGGCAAGAAGGTTCAGAGAACAAGTACGCTCAAGAGATTATCAAAGACATCCGTTCCTACGCGAAAGAGGGAGGAGTGGACGTGATAGTGGGAGCGCAAACAGGAGCAATCACCGACGAAAAATATCTGAAATTATTTGACTATATTGAAGGGGGAGTGGGAATCAATGGCAACGGTGACATCGAGAGAGGTCCGTGTCTTTCCAGCCGGGGAAGTTGTTGGGCCTTACTTTGGGATAAGGCTTATGCCAGTAAAGCCAATAACGTTCTTTTGCACCTCGACTGGACGGGTATCCCTTCCGACGATTTGGATATTTTTGCCCGCATGAGTCAAAAGAAGCGCGCCCAGACTTTGCAAAATCTTTACAGCTTTTTTATTTCGAAGAATATGGGTTTCATGATGCCGTTTTTCGGCGTTCTCGACAGGAACAATGGCGGTTGCTACGGCCCCCGGCCCAGATACTACTCGCCTGACAACGCCTACTCTTGCAAGGACGAAGATGTAATCAACAGCATCCTCTCAAAAAACCAGTAGTCCCGACGCCAATTTATTTTGTGATTTTTTTATTTCGGTATATAAAAATAAAATCCCTAAAAGTACTTTAACCAGGTTCGCGAAAACCTGTCTCAAAGGAGGTTCACGATGACAGCCGTTGTTGCTCCCGAGGAGTACTATTTTTCAACAGATTTCAGAGAAAGAATCTTTAAGTTCAGGCCCCGTCTTTTCAACTGTGTACTGGGAATAAAGGAGGGAGCCGATCCGCCTACAAGGATTATCTTTTTCTTCGGCATCAAGTCAGTTGAGAGACTTCTCTGGTTTTTGAGTTTTCTCAGAAGTAGATTGAATGGCAAGGAAGTCCCGATCATATCATTGGCCCCTCTTGGAGAGGAAGCTTTCAGGGGATACTTCCTGATCAATCTTCCTGATTTTCCCGTGTACAAATTCGCCAAAAGCTACCGGCAAACAAGGATCCTGGAAAAGGAAATCGAGGTAATGGACGCTCAAGTCATCACCAAGGTGGAATTCCAAGTTTTTGATAGGGGCTTCCAAGAAAATTTTACCCACATGTCAACCTGTCTCGTCAAAATCGACAGTGTCGAGCCTATGGGATTCGGGCTGGAGGATAGATCGCTTTTGGAGCTGGAGGCGGAGATTGTTTTTCCGGAATACCAATAGCATGAGCCAATCCTATGTTGTGTAAGTTAACCCGAGATTTTTCTCGGGTTTTATTTTACACGGAAAAACCGCCAGCGTAGCTGGCGTGTGCGTTTGAGGCGTAGCCCATGTTCAAATCACCATATGGTAAAATAAAATCACCCCCACGGAAAGGAGGTGATTTTTTGATGACAAACATACGTCTGTACCAACTTGACCACGCCACATATGTTTGCCAATACCATATCGTTTGGACAACTAGGTATCGGGGCAAAATACTCAAAGACAAATATATTAAACAAGAAATGAAAAGAATATTCAAGTCCATCGAATTAGCTCATTAAAAATCTTACCCAAGCAAAATACGTTAGGTCATTTAAAATCTTACCGAAATGTGAGATAATGCGCTCTCAATTTAATTAACCAGTTAAGCGCATAAGCATGATGACCA
>Ga0172371_10004037_pt1 | contig 22428 bp, 26 predicted proteins | sample Lak12m_FD_114543 | JGI IMG/M metagenome (GOLD analysis project Ga0172371, IMG submission 114543) | Freshwater microbial communities from Kabuno Bay, South-Kivu, Congo - kab_022012_12m | ecosystem: Environmental > Aquatic > Freshwater > Lake | place: Democratic Republic of the Congo: South-Kivu...
ACCTTGTTGCCAATTTGTTGGTTTTTTTCGAGTACCAAAACATCGAAATCACTGCCGCCAAGTGTTTTGGCGCAGGATAGTCCGGCAAACGACGCACCGATAATGATTACTTTTTTGTTCATGGCCAAATAGTACAACAAAACGACAATGTTGTCTAGGACTAAAAACCAAGCTGTTGTGCCTTAAAGAAAATATGACTATAATATAATAAAGTCAAAATGGAGGATCATTGAGTAATAATTATCTCGCGATTAGCCGAATAATAACAGTAATTGCCAGTGTCGCTATTACTTATGGTCTATATGACCAAGCCATTCGTATATTCAAAATAAAAAGCGCAAAAGATTTCACGTGGACAATCATTTTTGCCTTGCTTTTGAATGAGCTAGCATGGCTCAATTATGGATTTGCGTTATTTGAGTGGCCAATAATATTAGTAGGCATTGTCAATATCCCAGCTATTATTATAATAATCATTGGTTACTATAAATATAAAAATGAGTAATACAAAAATAAATTATATAAAGCTTCTCTTTCGAGTTTTCTTGACTTTTTTGGGAGCAGCTACTGAAATCATAGCAGTCTCAATTTTACTTGGAAAAACAGTATCGGTATCCTTTCTGGCGCTTATTATCTTACTTTCAGGATTAATCTATCTTTTTGATTTTCTTGAAGAATTTAAATTAGCAAACAAAGGAAAAAGATCTTTTATATTTATTTTGAGTTTATTTTTAGTATTATTTCTGGCAATACTTTTATATTTTGGGAATATAAAAAGCGTAATTTTAGCACTTATATTATTAGCACTTGGGTTTCTGTATAACAGTTTTTTTAAGAAAATCACATCTAACATTATCGGATTTAAGGATATTTTTGTTAGTCTGATGTGGAATATGATAGTCTTGCTTTTCTTTTTGTACCATGATTACAAAATTGGACTACCAGAAATACTTCTACTCGTTTTTATATTTATGAGAGATTTCATAAACATCAGCTATTGTGATATTAAAGACATTGCTACTGATAGTATTAGGGGATTAAAAACTTTTGCAGTTGTGATTGGAAAGAGCAAACTTTTAATCTTATTAAATACGATAAATATAGTATCAGCTATTTTTATATTTACCTTAGTATCTTTAGGAACATTACCAATAATCGGATATGCACTTATTATTCCAGCAGTTTATACGATCTTTGCAATTAATAATAAAAAGAACTATTCTCCCAATAAAGTCGATGCTGAATATTTTGTATGGTTGCTATCAGTAATTTTATTCGCTTATTTGAAATGATTGATTTAATTTTAATACAAGAAATTGCCTTAGCGGGCGTAATTGTGCTCTGCTTTATTTTGGGTTTTGGCATACTTTTAACCGATAGATCAAATCCTAAAAATCAAACATATCTTGCAATATCGTTGTCAATAGTTTTGTGGAATCTATCTGGTTATCTTGTGTATTACCATGGCTTGGCTGATTATGCCACTCTTCTTGGGAGATTAAACTTTTTCTCTGTTGGAATATTTTTTATAGCTGTATATGGTTTTGTATATCATTTTCCAGACAGGCAAAAATACATTTCCGGTAGAGACAGAGTATTTATTGCAATAGGTTTATTGCTATCACTTATTTCACTTATCACGCCATTAATCGTAAAAAAAATAGTATTTGATCCAGAATTGGCATGGCAAATGGGTTCGCTTGTTTGGATTTATTATATATATGCGTTGCTCACCACAATAATTGTTTTTGCCAGGCTAATAAAAAAATATTTGGCAGCTGATGATAAAGATAAAACGAAAGTTAGGTTATTCTTTTGGGGTCTTGGGTTTGTCGCAGTTTTTAATATCACGTTTAATATTGTTTGGGCATCCTTAAGACCAAGTGATAATATATATTGGCTCGGCGATTATTCAGTAATTTTCTTACTGGGCTTTACCGCTTATGCCATCACCCATCACCAAATGTTTAATATTAAACTCATTGCCACTCAAACAGCAGTCTTCGCAATATCTATTCTTTTATTAGTGGAAACATTTGTCCTGAATAGCAATATTACCGAACTTCTTTTAAAGTTTATTGTATGGCTACTTGCTACTGTTGGTGGGTGGCAATTAATCAAGAGCGTGAAACATGAGATACAACAGCGGGAACAACTGGCCAAACTTGCCAAAGATCTCAAGGAAGCCAACGAGCACTTAAAGGAAATCGATAAGCTTAAGGACGACTTTTTGAGTATGGCATCGCATGAACTAAACACACCGATCGCGGCTATCGAAGGCTATCTCTCTATGATTTTGCAGGAGGGGTTGGGTGGCAAGATTCCACCAAAAGCAAGGGAATATCTTGAAAGCGTCTTTCAATCTTCGCAAAGATTGGCCCACCTTGTTAAAGATTTGCTCAATGTCTCCCGTATCGAGTCAAATAGAATTCATATTATTTATGAAGAAAAGCAAATTGAAGATGTTATCGACCAATCCATTATGGAAGTGATGTCCAAAGCTAAAGAGGCTAAGCATGCCCTAACTTTTGAAAAACCCAAAAAACAATTACCAAAAACATGGCTTGATATCACACGAATTACCGAAATTTTGATAAATATTTTAGGCAATGCGATCAAATATACGCCGGATGGCGGAAAAATTGTTGTTAAAGCGACAAGCGACGACAAGAAGATAATTGTTGCCGTTCAGGATAACGGCAAAGGTATTCCAAAGGAACGAGAAAAGGCTGTCTTTGAAAAGTTTTCTCAAGTCGATGTAATGAAAGACGAAGTCAAAGGTACCGGTCTCGGTATGTATATTGCCAAAAAATTCATAGAACTTATGAAAGGCCAAATTTGGTTTCACTCCGACGGCGCCAACAAAGGTACCACCTTTTATTTTTCGCTTCCCGTCCTAGACAAAAAACCCTTCGATCCAAATGAGGGCGAAGGTGAAGTTTTGCACTAATATTTTTGAATAAGATATAGAAATTCCCTATTCGCTTTAAAGCGTTATCGTTTTTGGAGCCAATTAGCAACTTCGTTTAGAAGTCTTTTTTGATTGTCGAAAGAAAGAATTTCCAAAGCTTCTTCCAAGCCAACCCATTTGAAATCCACTACTTCCTTTTGGTCAACTTCAACGATTAAGTTTTTTACAGAGCCCGGAAAAAATGTCACGGTTTTATTGAGGAGAATATCATTTTGCATATAGGTATAGTTTTCCAGAAATTTCATCGACTCGTCGACTTCAACTTCTTGAATACCCGTTTCCTCCGAGAGTTCACGCTTTGCTGCTTCTATGTCCGATTCATCTTTCTTTTTGTGACCTTTAGGAAATCCCCAATGTCCCATTGAATGAAGGATAATTAAAAATTTATTCTTATTGCCTTTTCGAAAGATAGGTATGACACCGTATGAAAAATCTCTTTTCATTCTTTAAATTTTATCATCAATTCTTTCAAGCTTTTCCCATGACAACATTTTGGAGATATAAAATAGTATTGAGGATAAGGCGATTAATATTACGGCTTCAACTAAATAATAGAATCTTTGGCCGGAGAAAGCAGAAGAGACAACCTTTCTTAGACCGTTTTGCAAAGTAGAATCTACAAAAAAGTTTGTTTTCCCTACTATAAAATCAAAATATGCCGGAACATTCGCATAAGAAATCAGACAATAAATGCCGACAAGGATCAGGGCTAACGAAACAAAAGACCAACCGATAAATTTGAATTTTTGTTTTGCTTTGCCGGATAATAGAAAAATTGCCGCTAAAAACAGGATGGTCAAAAGCGACCAAAGAGCAACAACAAGCGGAAGGCTTCTCAAAGCTAGGAATATACCGTTGTCATGAAGATTAACAAGCTTCGAAAAGGTGTATCCGTTTTCGGCAGCAAAGACAATGTTAAATGTATAGTCCGGCTGATCGCTTTTAACGGCTTCGTAAAATCGATCGATCGTTTGGTCAACTGAATCTTTTACCGTGTTGCTGTTGATTTCTTGATTCAATTTTTCAAAATTTGATCCTTTATCCAGTTCAAGGCCGGATTTGTCGACTACATCATTTTTTATGTAATTGGCCGCTATACTATAAAAATTCCCCTCTTTTGCGATTTTTTTTAGTTTGTCAGCGCCAGACAACGACAAATTCAGATTTAGCGTAATAAAAAAACAGATTCCTGAGATGATAAACAGTACCGTAAACAGAAAAAGCAGTATTTTTTTCATATCTTTATTATAACTTATTTTTGAAATGTTATTCTGTTGTATACGGCCCGTGTAGCAACAACATCTCGTTTGCAATATTTTGCAATTTCATCGATTTTTCCAGCGAGATAATAGTCGTAAACCTTTGATCCGTCTATCCCCTCTTCTTTTGGAGAATTTATTCCAAGGGCGGTAGTTAATTTGTGCAAGCTAACTCCTTGCGCGCCCCATTTCTCCCATTCTTTCATCGTGTCAAAAATAGGTTCAGAACGATACCGGGCAAAATTCAATTCGCGGCTGGGGCGAATATTATGAATAATCGATCTTTTATAAATAAAACGAAGATCAAAATCCATAAGGTTGTGTCCCACAAAAAGCCGGGCATCCTTGGCGATGCTCCAAAATTTTTGCAAAATCTCTTTTTCTTCGCCAACAAGACATTCTGCGTTTTTGTCGTCAACCGCATAGCCGATACAAATAATTCGTCCGAATTCTCCTTGAAAAGAAGTATTTCTGAAGAAGGAATCAAAGTCGCCCTCACCTTTTTTAACCGGATATTTTTTCTTGGCGTCTTCCCAAAGCTTTTTCAAAATTTCTAAATTATCCCCGCCAGCAGGGATCGTTTCAATATCTAAAAATAATTTCATTTTTCTCCAAAATTTACTGATCGCCCATACAGTTTACCAAGAGAACGCATTTTTTGGAAGCCAATCAGACTAATTCACATCTTATTCTAATTTTTAACAGTATTTTTTTGGCACCTTTCTCATTGAATCGCTTATGCCGGCAAGGTAATTTAACTATGACAGAATAATTTTTAAAATTAGGAGAAGGAGGTGATCAAAATGGCAAGAATGATGCAAGAGGAAAAGGGCGGAATGACAGTTTCTGAAGCTGGCAAAAAGGGCGGTTTGAGAACTCGACAGACCCACGGTCATGAATTTTATCAGGAAATTGGCAGAAAAGGCGGTGAAACCACTAGCCGAGAACACGGTCCGGAATTTTATGAACAAATTGGGCATAAAGGCGGACAAAGAGTTCGAGATCTCATTAATGAAGGCAAAGAAACCGAAAGATAAAGATTCGTTAGTAAAAGTAGAAAAATTAAAATGGGGAAATGAAAGGTAGGTGATCAAAATGGCAAGAATGATGCAGGGAGAAAAAGGCGCTATGACCGTGCAAGAAGCCGGCCGTCGAGGAGGAACGCGAACAAGTCAAACGCACGGACGTGAATTTTATCAGCAGATTGGCCATAAGGGAGGTCAAAAAGTCAGAGACTTGATAAACCGCGGAAAACAGGGCGAGAGAATGTAAATAAAATTCGAAAATATTGAGAATTAAGTAAAAATATGAGGAGGTGAAACGAAATGGCAAGAAGAATGCCAAACCAAAACAACGGCAGAGGCGACATTACTGTCTCGGAAGCGGGAAGAAAAGGCGGAAATAGAACAAGCGAGACGCACGGCAGAGAATTTTATCAAGAAATTGGCCATATGGGAGGAGAAAAAGGCGGACGCGTAACCAGCAAAAGGTATGGACATGATTTTTATTCGTCAATCGGACACAAGGGAGGGCAAAGAGTAAGGGAACTCATAAATGAAGGCAAAGATACGGAAAGATAAAAGAAGAATAACTTTAAATCCAACAAGCAGTTAATTTTATTTATATATAAGGGGGCAAACCCCGAATGAAAAAGTCCCGGCCGGGACTTTTTCATATTAATTCATATTTGTTTATAAATCATTCTTTCATCTCTTGATTTGCTGTCCGTACTTCAGCCAGTTCGTCGGTATTCTGATGCAACAGCATTTTTTCGATTTTGCTAATTCTCTCTTCAAAGTAAGCTTTGACAACTCCGCCAAGAATGAATATTACCAATGGAATACTAATCAGAGAATAAATCGAGGTGACTATTTTGGAAGCTTCATGAGTCGGCACCAAATCGCCATAGCCAACCGTTGTAATAGTCATAACCGTGAAATAAAATGAGTCCACTTTGGACCAGCCTTCATGATTGTAGAAATACCATGCGCCAAGCACAATCAAGAGAACTAATATTGACATAGCGAGAAGCAAATCAGCCGTAGTTTTTTTCATAATTCCTCCGATAATTTGAATTTATTATATACCGTCGTCTTGATCTAATCAAAATATTGACAAAATTGAGTATTTTAATTATAATTTAGCCTGCTCGAAGTAAACTTGACGACAGCCCCTCACCCTTTGCTTGTCAAATGCGATCAAAGGATGAGGGGAGGAAAGTCCGGGCACCATAGGGCAAAATGCTCGTGAAAATGAGCGGGCTGCGAGGTTCGAGAAAAGCGCAACAGAAAATAAACCGCTAACCCGACTTGTCGGGCAGCAAGGGTGAAATCGTGTGGTAAGAGCGCACGCGTTCGCATGGCGACATGCGTCTGTGGCAAGCCTCATTTGGTGCAAGTGGAGTGGACCAAACATATTAATTCCGGCCCGGAAGATATGAGCGGTCTCCATGCTTAGATAGATTGTCGTCCTTGACAGAACCCGGCTTATAATTTACTTTGGGTAATCCCCCTTTAGGGCCCTAACTTGGGCAACCATGTGGGGTAACACCTCGGCATCAGCCGGGGTGTTTTAAATCAATTTAAGCAACCGCTAATGGAAATATTGGACATAGATTTTAAGGAGAGGGAAACTGTTATCACTATATTTATTTTGCCCGAAATGATATCAACTAGCCGCATAAATAACTTTTCAGAAAAATTATTTAAAATTTTGCCTTCTTTAGGAAATCATTTTTGCATCAATGAGAGCAATAACGATTTTGCACATGAACTAAAGAATACGGAACTGGCTCATGTTCTGGAGCATATTTTAATGGAATTAATCGGCAAAAAAGATAAGGAAGTCAAAAAAATATCTGGCTTAACCTCATGGAATTGGCGAAAAGAAGGAAATTTTATTTATAAGATTAGAATAGATTATTCCAAAAAAACCTACTTTAAGAAATCGCTCTCTGAGGCTTTATCAATTCTTAACGATCTTTATAAACAACCGATCGTCACAAAAAGATCATTCCGGTTTTTAGAAGCACATAATTGATAAAAATAACAATTTACGCTATTATAAGTCCACGATCGGGGATCGTCTAATGGCAGGACAACGGGTTTTGGTCCCGTTAATTGGGGTTCGAATCCCTATCCCCGAACCAAAATATGAACACCATGAAATTGGTGTTTTTATTTTTGTAAGTTGACAACATTATATTTTGGGTATATATTCATAATGTTATAATTAATCACATTAGATGGGAGGTGAATATAAAATGCCAAGATACGATCAAACTGGTCCCATGGGACAAGGACCGATGACCGGACGCGGAATGGGCCCATGCGGTCGCGGAATGGGTTTCGGTTATGGGCGAGGTTTAGGCAGATATGCCGGCCGCTCATATCTTTCCCAGCAAGAAGAAGTCGAGGAACTCGAAGATGAAGCCAACGATCTGGAAGCAGATTTAAAAGCATTAAGACAAAGAATCACTGAAATAAAAGGCAAATAAGGCGTGGCCCCCGATGACAAAAACGGGGGCTCACCGATCTGTTATAATAGAAATTATGAGACCAAGAAAATTTAGACAAATTTATATTAGACCGCGTGCGCGTTTTTACAAACCCAAAGGCATTCCGCTTAAAGACTTAGAAATTATAGAGTTAACAGACGAAGAACTCGAGGCTTTAAAGTTAAAAAATGTAGATAATTTAGACCAGATTGATGCCTCCAGGAAAATGGAGACTTCCCAAAGCACATTCCAGAGAATTTTATCTTCGGCTTACAAAAAAATATCAGAGGCCCTTGTTCTGGGAAAGGCAATTGAGATTAAAGAAATAAAAATGCCTATGAGAAAATTTGAATGTTGGAAATGCAAACACACTTTTGAGGAACCTTTTGGTAATGGCAAACGAGGCATCGAAATGTCTTGTCCCAAATGCGACAGCCCTGAAATCCACCGAACAGACCAGAACGGACATGGCTTTGGCAGACAAGTGTGGGGATACAAAAAGAATAGTTAGAATCCGTTTTTATAAAATATTTCAGCTATCTTTCAGTTTTTGTGGTATATATTCTGATTGGAGAAATAAAAAACGGCAAAATATGAGAATACTTATTATTGAAGATGATCACCCCACTTCGCCGAGGCTACGCGGGGCGGGACGAGACCCAAAAAAAATAATCTCTCTATTAAGGTTGGTAGCATGAGAATACTTATTATTGAAGATGATCATAAAATTGCAAATGCTATTAAAAAGGGTCTTGAGCAAGAGTCTTTTGCTGTGGATATTGAATTCAACGGCAAGGAAGGCTCCGGAGCTGCACTCGTAATCGAATATGATCTTATCATACTCGACCGTATGTTGCCCGAAATTGACGGCATCGAAATATGCCGAATGCTTAGGGATAAAAAAATTCACACTCCCATTTTGATGTTAACGGCTAAGGATCTGATTCAAGAAAAAGTCGAAGGTTTAAACGCCGGAGCCGATGATTACCTTGCCAAACCTTTTGCATTTGAAGAATTATTAGCCCGAATGCGCGCCCTTTTGAGGAGACCGGAAAAAACTAAAAACGGAATTCTTAAAGTCAATGATTTAACACTAAACAGCCAAACTTTTGAGGTTAAAAGAAATGGACAAGACATACTTCTTTCAAATAAAGAATTTGCACTTTTGGAATTTCTGATGCGTAATGCTGGGCAAGTTTTATCCAAAGACAAAATTATTGCTCATGTCTGGAATTACGACGCCGATATTTTGCCAAACACAGTCGAAGTTTTTGTTGGCTCTTTAAGAAATAAAATTGACAGGCCCTTTCCAAAAAAGGATGCGCTGATCAGAACCGTGAGAGGTTTTGGCTATAAGATTACGGGAGAAAAGTGAAATTTCAATTTGCATATTTGAAACTTGCTTTTTTTTATACCTGCATCGTGATGTTTATCAGCGTTATTTTTAGCGTTGTTATTTATAGTGTCGCCTCAAATGAAATCGAGCAGGGTCTTGGCGGACAAAACAGCATTATAAGAGGATTACCCGGCAGTAGAATATTAGATGACTTAGACTCGCTACGGAATCAACAACTTGAAGAAAGCAATAGCCATTTGCGCCTTAATCTTATTTATTACAATCTTCTTATCCTAATCGTTTCCGCTGCCCTGAGCTATTTTTTGGCAAAAAAGACACTTGAGCCGATTGAAAAATCAGTCGAATCGCAAAATCGTTTTACGGCTGATGCTTCTCACGAATTAAAGACTCCCCTTTCGGCAATGAAAAGTGAAATCGAAGTGGCCTTGCGAGATAAAATATTACCGGAAGCAGAGGCTAGAAAATTATTAAAAAGCAATCTCGAAGAAATTGACAAATTGTCATCGCTTTCAAACGCGCTGTTAAAATTAGCCAGAAATGATGAAACCAGCAGTTCTTATTTGCATTCGGTCGATTTATTAACGGTTATTGAAGGATCCATTGAAAAAGCGGAAAAGATTGCGCAATTAAAAGAAATAAAAATTGGCGTTATCGTTAAAAAACATAAAAAAAATTCCCCAAACACCGCTAGCGATGGTTTTATAATAAAAGGCGATCAAGAGTCTCTCTCTGAACTTTTTGGGATAATTCTTGAAAATGCAATTAAGTACAGCCCAAAGAATACGAAAATTAAAATAACGGTTGAGAAAATCGGGAAACAAAAAATTGTCAAAATTTTAGACCAAGGAATAGGCATGAAAGCCTCTGACATCCCGCATATTTTTGAACGCTTCTATCGGGCGGATCATTCCCGAAACAAAGAAAAGTATGACGGTTATGGCCTCGGACTTTCTATCGCAAAGCAAATCGTTAATCTCCACAAAGGGACTATTTCCGTTACAAGCCAACCAGGAAAAGGCAGTGAATTCAAAATTGCTTTTTAAGCTTTCCTTCAGGAAATGCCGGTAAATTTTATCCTTGAGCTACACTAAAAAGCACACTAAAAACGGAGATTTATGGGAATAATTAGCCGCGGTATCAAAAACGCTTTTAGAAATGGAACTAGGACAGTTTCCGTTATTTTTATTTTAGCCATCTCCGTCAGTTTGGCTTTGATAATGTTGTTATCTTTAAAAACCGTTCAGGAAAAAATTGCAAGCGTAAAAAGTTCTTTTGGCAACACCATTACGGTATCGCCCGCCGGTATGAGGGGTTTTGAGGGCGGCGGCACTCTTTTAACTAGCAAAGATTTCTCCGATATAAAATCTCTTGATCACATCCAAAGCGTCACTACAATTTTAAGCGGCCGGCTTACAACCATAGGTTCTGACAGCTCTGCAAGCCCCTTCTTCCATAGTCAAAATAACAATTCCGTTGGTCAAACTTCTCTTTCGGCACCGGAGATTGAATCCACAACTAACGACAATTCTTCAAATCAAAGACAGGGGCGTCGCTTTTTTGCCAATGGTCAGGATATGACAGATAAAAATTTTTCCATGCCTATCACGGTGACAGGCATCAACGACATCTCGAATCTTTCCAGTATTAGCGCCAGTTCTTTTGCTATAACTTCCGGATCGGAGATAAATTTGTCAGGTAATGAAAATGTTGCAATGCTTGGCAAATCTTTGGCCGAAAAAAATAATCTAACCGCCGGCCAGACATTTACAGCTTACGGGGAAACGATTACCGTAAAAGGTATTTTTGACGCTGGAAACACATTTGCAAACTCTGCTTTGATTATGCCAATAGCAACCATTCAAAAATTATCCGGCGAAACAGATCAAATAAATTCGATGATATTAACCACAGATTCCGTGGATTCGCTTTCTTCGGTCCAATCTGCCGTCAAGGAAAAACTTGGAGATAATATCGATGTGACAACCTCAGAGCAATCGGCAGAAAGTACAATAACACCACTTGAAAACATTAAAACCATTTCACTTTATAGTTTAATAGGAGCTCTCGTCGGAGGCGCCATCATAATACTGTTGACTATGACGATGATAGTAAGAGAACGACGGCGCGAAATTGGTGTCCTTAAGGCAATTGGATCATCTAACGCAGGTATAATGGCCCAATTTACGGTTGAGTCTCTTGTCTTGACTATTTTGAGTAGCGTTGTGGGCACTATTTTTGGATTAATATTTAGCAATCCTATTCTAAAAGTTTTAATTTCAAGCAGCGAATCTTCGAGCACTTCTCCTCAAAGAGGCGTCGAACAAGCTGCTCATAATTTTGGCGGGGGGACGGGTCAAATGATAGCGCGAATGGGAAACGGTATAAATGGCGGGCTTAATACTACAAGAGAAGCGCTGACTAATCTTCACGCCGTGGTGGGTTGGGACATTCTTCTTTACGGTTTAATAGTCGCAATTGTGATTGCAATCATTGGTAGTGCAATCCCCTCTTTCTTTATTGCAAAAATAAGACCGGCGGAAGTTATGCGCCAAGAATAATTAAAAATTAAGGCATAAATGCTCAAAGTAATTAACCTAACAAAAAAATTTGAAAGTGAAAATGATCCCGTCATAGCCGTTAATAATGTCAGTTTGGAAATTCCAACGGGAGCTTTTGCAACGATTATTGGTAAAAGCGGCAGCGGTAAAAGCACTTTACTTTCCTTGCTTGGAGCGCTCGACAAACCATCAAGTGGATCAATTTTGGTCGACAATATGGAACTTTCCAAAATGGGAGATTCAAAGTTGATTAAATATCGAAGAGAAAAAATCGGTTTTGTTTTTCAAAATTATAATTTAATACCCAACCTTTCGGCACTGGAGAATGTTATGATTCCAATGGAATTTATCAAAACACCACTTTTGAGTCAAAAAAAGAGAGCCGGGGCACTTTTAAAACAGGTGGGATTGGATTTGTCAAAGCAACATAGAAAGCCCGGGAAGCTGTCCGGAGGCGAACAACAGAGAGTCGCTATCGCTAGAGCGCTTGCAAACAAGCCTAAATTAATATTGGCCGACGAACCAACCGGCAATCTCGACAGTTCAACGGGACGAATCATTGTTGATTTGCTTAAGAAATTAGCGAAATCGGAAGATACGACGATCGTTGTTGTGACTCACGACGAAGGCATTGCAAAAGAAGCTGAGATAACTTTTAAACTTAACGATGGAAAATTAGTAAAGGTTTAAGCAAAATTTAAGAAAAAAAAGATATGCTTTAATCAAAATTAATGAAACAAAGTAGGAGGTGATGCGAATGAATTTAATATGACAAGAGTTTTGGCTCCAGGATCAATCTTTGGCCGATCTGGGCGGTTGGCAGAAAGTATGAAACTGAACCAACAAAAGAGATACTCTCCGAAATCCGATACACGAAATAGATGCTGCAGCATCATATTAGGAAAAATCGGTAAGAAAAATATAAAAAATTAATTTCGAATAGAAGTATTAAGATAATAAATAAATGCCTTCGGTATTCCCCTGCCGGAGGCATTTTTTTATTAATGCCTTTTGTAAAGGCCTGTTAATTTCGCCTCATTCACAATATGGCCTTCCATCTCCGACCTCAGTTCTTCCACTTCGGCATCAGCATCCAAATCAAGCATTGTATCTAAGGCATATAAAGCAAAAACATAGTGATGAACTGATTCTGACGGCGGACAGGGTCCTGTATATTTTTGGCCTCCGGCGCTGGTCAACCCCTCTATTGCCCCTTCTGGCACAGATGCGGGTAAAATTTCTTCGACATCGGAATCGATGTTCCAAACGATCCAATGAACAAAATCTCCCGAAGGCGCGTCCGGATCATTCATTATTAAAACAAGGCTTAAAGCGCTAGAAGGGATTTCTTCGAAAATAAGATGAGGATTAATATTGTCCCCGTCGCAGCTAAATCGCTTCGGAATCATCTCCCCCTCGTTAAAATCTTCACTTGCAATTTTCATCTCTCCTCCATTAGTTCATCATAATTTATTTTTTGATTTTTATTTTATAAAAAATTAAAAAAGATGACCTTGATCTAACTTTAATTTTTCCAAAAAAGATTTCCGATGAAAGGTGGAAGGACCATTTTTGATTAGGACTTCATAATGAGATTTACCGCCATAGCCCATATTACTCTCAAAGCCATAGTCTGGAAAAACCGTGCTCGCCTTTTTCATAAGATTGTCCCGATAGACTTTGGCGATAATCGAGGCGGCAGCAATTGATATAGAGTGACTTTCCCCTTTTTCTATGCATCGATACTTATATTCAAAACCTCTAAATTTTCGGCCGTCAATCAACGCAAAATCACACTTTTTTAAGCCATCCAATGCCTTTTTAAAGGCAAGTATGTTGGCGGCGCCGATCCCGATCCGATCAATTTCGTCTGCTTCAACTTTTCCAATAGATAGATCAGCGGCCGTCCGTCGGATCAGTTCGTCAATTTTTATTCGTTTCGAGGCCGATAATTTCTTTGAATCAATCACAGAAGCTAAAATCGGCTTTATTTGCTTATAATTTTCAAAGACAACGGCGGCGGCCACAATCGGACCGGCTAAAGCTCCACGGCCAACTTCGTCAACGCCAGCAACAATTTTATCTTCGCCAATTTTTAGTTCAAAATCAAATGACGGTATTATTACCATTATTTAAGAAGTTTTTTTAAGTATTTACCGGTGTATGATTTTGGTTCTTTGACTACTTCCTCCGGCGTTCCGGCAACGACAACTTCTCCCCCACCGTCTCCCCCCTCGGGACCCAGATCAATCACATAATCAGCTGATTTTATGACATCCAGATTGTGCTCGATAACGAGAACGGTATTTCCTTTCTCCACTAACGCCGTTAAAACACCAATTAATTTTTTAACATCCTCAAAATGTAATCCTGTCGTAGGTTCGTCTAAGATGTAAAAAGTCTTGCCGGTACCGCGGTGTGCCAATTCAGTCGCCAATTTTATTCGCTGGGCTTCTCCGCCGGAAAGAGTCGTCGCCGGCTGCCCAAGTCTGATATAGCCCAATCCGACATCAGATAGTACTTCCAGTTTTTGACTTATCGCCGGTATGTTTTTAAAGAATGAAAATGCCTCGTCAACTGTCATATTTAAGACATCGGCGATGCTCTTTCCTTTATATTTTACCTCCAGCGCTTCCTTGTTGTATCTTTTACCTTTACAATCTTCACAAGTTATATATACATCAGGCAAAAAATGCATTTCTATTTTTAAAACTCCTTCACCGCCGCATTTTTCACAGCGGCCGCCCTTAACATTAAAAGAAAATCGTCCGGCTTTATAACCGCGTATTTTTGCTTCCTGAGTACTAGCAAAAAGATCTCTGATAGTAGTAAATACACCAGTATATGTCGCCGGATTGGATCGGGGCGTTTTTCCGATTGGCGATTGGTCTATATCTATTACCTTGTTTAAGTTTTCCAAACCGGTAATAGATTCGAATTTACCCGGTTCTGTTTTTGCCCGATGAAAAACTTGGGATAAATGTCTGGCCAAAATATCGTTAATAAGGGTTGATTTGCCGGAACCAGACACGCCCGTGACGCAAGTAAAAGTGTTTAAAGGTATAGTTGTATTAACATTTTTAAGATTGTTTTCGTTAGCGCCAAAAATCTTTAAGAAGTGTCCATTGCCTGGACGGCGAAATCTTGGAATTTCAATTTGTCTTTTTCCGGCAAGATATTGGGCAGTAATAGAATCGCTGCATTTCATTATATCTTTTGGTGAACCGGCGCAAACGACCTTGCCGCCGTTTTCACCGGCGCCCGGACCAATGTCAACCACCCAATCGGCATTCATTATCGTTTCCTCATCATGCTCAACAACGATTACCGTGTTGCCTAAGTTTTTAAGGTCAATTAAAGTTTTTAAAAGCTTGTCGTTGTCGCGTTGATGTAAACCGATTGACGGTTCATCTAGGATATACAAAACTCCCATCAACCCCGAACCAATCTGAGTGGCAAGACGAATGCGCTGCGCTTCGCCCCCGGCCAATGTGGCAGCATTTCTATTTAATGTCAGATACGGCAAACCGACATTTATCAAAAAATTTAGACGGTCTTTTATCTCTTTAACAATTTGTCGAGCAATAAATTTTTGCTCTTCTGTTAATTTTTCAGAAAGATTGTTGAAAAATTTAAGTATATTTTCGATCGTCATATCAGAAACTTCTGATATATTTAGCCCATCAATTAGCACACCTAGAACTTCTTTTTTGAGTCTGGCGCCGCCGCAAACAGGGCACTTCTTTATGACCATGTACTTTTCAATCTCTCTTTTGACATAATCGGATTCGGTTTCTTTATAGCGTCTAACCATATTTGGTATGACACCTTCATACTTTGTCTCATATCCGCCAACATTATAAATTTCTTCGCCCGTACCGTAGAGAACGAGATTTAAATCTTCTTTTGACAATTTACTGATCGGAATATCCAGATCAACCCCATGAGTTTGAGCGGCCTTTTCCAGAATGCGCGAATACCAGCCGCTATGAGCAATGTTTCTTGACCATGGCCGAATTGCGCCTTCGCTTATTGTTAATTTAGAATTAGGCAAGACTAATTTCGGTTCAATTTCCTGCTTTACTCCCAAACCTTGGCAGAATTTACAAGCGCCGTGAGGCGAATTAAATGAAAAGGAACGAGGCGCTATCTCTGGCATACTGATGCCGCAATCGGGACAGGCAAACTGCTCCGAGTACGAGATATCTTTTTTAGTCTCAAAGTCATAGATAATAACTTTTCCGTTGCTTTCAACCAACGCTTTTTCAACCGAGTCATACAAACGGCTTCTGTTTGACTCGTCTTTAACATCCGGTTCCAAAATTAATCGGTCTACAACTATATCAATATCATGCTTAACATTCTTATCCAGATCTTTATTCTCTGCTTCGTCAATATCCATTATCGTGCCGTCAATACGAACACGCGAAAATCCCGCCTTAATCAGGCGCGCAAAAATATCTTTATGCTCTCCTTTTTTATCTTCAACAACCGGAGCAATTACAGCGATACGCCGAGTTTGTTTGCTATTTTTTAGGATTTGTTCAACAATCTGGTCGTGGGTTTGTTTTATCACCGGCTTGCCGCATTTCGGACAATGGATTGTACCAATCCTTGCGAAAAGAAGACGCAAATAATCATAAATTTCTGTGATTGTGCCGACAGTAGATCGCGGATTGCGCGAAGAAGATTTTTGATCAATCGAGATAGCCGGCGATAAACCCTCGATACTATCGACATCCGGTTTCTCCATAATGCCCAAAAATTGCCGAGCATAAGAAGATAGGGACTCAACATACTTCCTTTGACCTTCGGCATAGATCGTATCAAAGGCCAAGGACGACTTGCCAGAACCCGACAATCCCGTTATTACGACCAATTTATCTCTGGGTATTTCCAAAGAAATATTTTTTAGATTATGTTCCCTAGCTCCGCTGATCTTTATGTTTTCCATAATAAAACAACTAAAGTTATGAATGTGATTAAATCCGTGCAATTATACCATTAGAAACCCAAAATGACAAGATTACGGGGCGGGAAATACTTCTCGTTTTGCTCTTTGCTTAAATTGGCAGATGTGTGATATATTTTAGTCAAACAATAACTAAGGAGAATAAATGGAGAACAACACCGACACAATAATCGGCATCAATGTCTCCCTAAAGGGCAACCTTCATAATAAGGGCTCTATTCAGGTAAACGGCAATGTCGAAGGGGAAGTCAGGAGCGATGAGAATGTGCTGATTGGCGAAACAGCCAAAGTAAAGGGACCGGTTGTAGCTAAAAAGGTTGAAATCTCCGGAGAAGTTCGCGGGCTCATTGAAGCTGCCGATAAATTGGAAATAAATTCAACGGGCAGAATCTATGGCGATATTAATGTCAAAACCTTAGTTATTAAGGAAGGGGCTATTTTTGTTGGTAAAAGCGCCATGGCCCAGAAAACAGGCGAAGAAAAAATTGAAGAGGAGCCAAAGGAAAACAATATTGAACCCGAAAAAGACAAGTCTGGATTCTTTAGCAAAAAATAGCCGATGTTTGAATGTACTACTATATTTTTGATCTGAAAAAATGTAAAAAAAATTCTCAAGTGACGGACATTAAAAATTATCTTTCTTCGCTAGGAATTTCCGGTGAATTTACCTATCCATCTGCAGCGTATACGACTGAAGAGCTTGTTGATTTGGCGTTGTCAAAAAAATATAACACAATAGTCGGGATTGGCGGCGATGAAATCGCCAATCAAATAGCAGTTAAACTTTGCGGCCAAACAGAAGCAATGGGGATTATTCCGCTTGAAGTGTCAGACGACTTAATGGAGATGATTGGCGCCAGCAACTGGAAAGAAGCCGCCGAAAGTCTTCGCTATCGCAAGATCAAAGAAACTAAAATAGGATTAACAGCAAATGGGAAAGGGTTCTTAACTAACTTATCGCTGGGTATCAAGGGTCCAACCGAAATAACAATCGAATTTCGCGACTATATGATTCAAACACGGGCTATCGATATGATTATTTCTAACTATCATCCTAACATTGATAAAATCGGTTCTGATTATTTGGATATAGTTTTGCATAGCGTTGGCCCCAAGCCAAAAGGTTTTCTGTCAAAATTTTCCGCAATTCTCGGTTCAAAAACAGATGAACAGGAGTATTCCTTATTCCGAGCCCGCTCTTTTCGATTATTTACCAGTTCGCAAATACCGCTTTTATGTAATAGCCAGACCGTTATTAAAACCCCGCAGCTTATCGAAAGTTCAGACGAAGATCTGCGATTAATCGTAGGAAAATCACAGAAATAAAAAATAGGAGGGAAATGCCAATTTATTGGTATTTAATTATCGGAATTTACTTAGCGCTTTTGTATTTAAGGCATGATTTAAGAAAACTAATGCTTTTTTTCGGAATTTTTGCCTTGCCTTGCATTGTGATTTGGCCAATGATCTCAATGGATTTTAGCAACATCGTCGATTCAAACGGCATATTTATTTTTATTTTGGCACGAGTGATGATAACCTTTGCCGTTAGCGGAATATTGCTTGTAATTTATGAAACTTACTTCCATAAATTTTTCAATCTCTTAAATAAACCCTATCGCCAAAAACTTATTTGGCTATTTTTTTCAATAATAGTTTTCTTCGTATTACATTACCTTTTTAATTTCAATCTCGCCCTATCTTTAATCGGCTCCCTCGCACTAAACCTACTAATGGTTCTTTTAATAAATGCCATGCTTGTTTGGGATTTAATTTTTTCAGCCGTCGGCATGGGAGTTGCTTATTTAGTAATCTTTATCATTACTTTTGCCAATTTACCCGGAGATGTTATTTCTTTTTGGCTTACACAAAATTTAAGCGGCATCAATTTGTTTTCTTTACCGATTGAAGAATTATTAATAATAATAGCTTTTGGTGCGCTTTGGGGGCCGGTCTATGTGGCATTCAAGGATATACGTGAAAAATAATTTGCTTTTTATGAAAAACGATTTTTTAAAACCGAAAAGAATCTTTGGATTGATTTTCATACTTTTTATGACTATGTCTTCGCTTGCTTGCATCCTTTGGAGTAATCCTAAAATTAGTAAATTTTCAGATAAAAACGTACCTTTGACAGAGCCCATATCAATCGTTTTTAACGCTCCTATCGACAGGGATAAATTAATTGCCTCGATCGAACCAAAAACTTTGGGAACATGGTCTTATGGGAATAAGCTTTGGCTAGGTAATCATCTTTTTTTTAAATTGATATTTACTCCCGAAACCGCTTTTATTCCCAAAACAAATTACAATATAACTTTGTCAAATCTGACCGGCCCCTTAGGTCTTGGCAAATCATCATCAAAGCTTTCAATTAAATTTGCCACCCAAAGCCTGCCGGAAATAAAAAGCATTGAATATAGCGATAATAACGGCCAGATACCGGTCTGTTCTCCCATAACAGTAAATTTGACAGCTGAAAATAACAATATAGCCGACTTTGATTTCAACTTTTTACCGGAAAATTCTGTAGAGACGATTCTTTCTCCCGATAAAAAATCATACCAAGTCTTTCCCGATCCCTGTTTTTCGATCGGGACCAAATATGCCCTTATCGCAAATCGAACCTTAGAAATTGGCAACTCAAAGGGAAATTTAGCCAGTACTGTTTATGAAGATGAATTTATTACGGAATCAAATCCATTTATTACTTCATTTTCTCCCAAGGGGTCAACGGTCGGAACCGACACAAAAAGTATCCGTATTAAATTTGCAGAGCCTATGATTCAAAAAGAAATCAACCGCAATATCATAATCAGACCCGAGGTTTCCGGAAAATGGGAATGGCAAGACAGCCGAACCCTTGTTTTTCTCCTTAAAAATAATTTATCGTACGACACACTTTACACAATCGATATTTTAAAGGGAATCCATAGCGAAAAGGGCATTCTTTTGGATAAAAATATCAGCTTAAGTTTCAGAACGATCGGAGAAGTTAAAGTTGATAATTTTTGGCCGAGAAATGGCGCCAACGAGGTTTCCGATATTTCTGAAATATTCGTTTCTTTTAACCAATCAGTTGATAAAAAAAATACCGAGTCGAAATTTGTAATCAAACCCAAAATTAAGGGGACATTTTCATGGGCAAGCAATACTTTAATTTTTAAACCCGATGCAAAATTGCAAAAAAATACCAAATACGCCGTAACAATCCTAAATGGCGTAAAGGGAACTAAAGGCTTACCCTCATCAAAAAAATATTCCGCTGTTTTTATGACCGCCTCCGATAATTATAAATTAGATATTGGAATGGATTTCCAAGACAAAGCTCTTTCTTGCGAAGCCGCTTCCCTGAAAATGGCGTTGGCTTATAAAAATGTTTCAGTTTCAGAAGATGAAATTATGAAAAAAATCGGGTTCGACGGAACCCCTCATTATGGAAATATTTGGGGAGATCCGCACAAAGCCTTTGTCGGCAACATCAACGGTCGGCAAAATACAACCGGCTACGGAGTTTACTGGGAACCGGTGGCGAATGCATCGCAATCGTGGCGAAACGCTAAGGCATTCACAAACGGTACTTTAAGCCAATTGGCAAGAGAAATCAGCGAAGGGAATCCGGTAATTATTTGGGGTACCGTTGGTAATACTAAAATAGATAGCTGGAAGACGAAGGATGGAAAAGAAATTAATGCATGGAGAGGAGAACACGCTCGCGTAGTAACGGGATTCTCCGGCACAATTGATCATCCTTCCGCATTTTATTTAAACGATCCATTAGCCGGCAAAATTGTCTGGCCTGCTGAAGATCTCCTAAGAAACTGGAGCGCTTTTGACAATAGCGGAGTCGTGATATACTAAAAATATGAATTACCGGGGTGATAAAAAACCAACCGGGAGGATAATAGCAGCCGTACTGTTTCTAATTTTCTTTGTGCCGTTAGTAATCTTTGGACTAAAAATAATTTCGGATGAAAATAAGCAGAAAACCGATATTTTTGGCGATCCCGTTTCCGAACTTACCAACGATGTGAAATCTAGTGATAAAAATGCGGATCAGAAAGAGCTTGATCGGAGAACAAAAGAAGACATAACCGCCATCTCTTCAATTTTGCCAAAAGAAGTGATCATTAATGTTCCTTATACACGGCAAGCGCCTTTTTCAGTATGGGACGATCTTCACGAAGACGCTTGCGAGGAAGCAAGTTTATTGATGGTAAAACATTTTATTGACGGCATAAAGATAAGTTCCAAGCAATCGATTGAAAACGAAATTGTTGACTTGGTTAATTTTGAAAAAGAAAATGGATATGGGCTAAGTATTACTTTGGATCAATTAAATAAAATAGCTTATGAAAAATACGGGATGAATGGAAAAGTGGTTAAAAATATTACCGTTGACGAAATAAGGCGGGAACTTGCCAATGGAAACCCAGTTATCGTTGGCGCCGCCGGCAAGATTTTGCCTAATCCTTATTTTCGAAACGGCGGGCCCGTTTACCATATGCTTGTTATAAAAGGTTATGACGACAAAGATTTCATTACCAACGATCCCGGCACAATGAAAGGCGACGGTTTTAAATATAGTTTCAACGATCTAATAAACGCCATTCATGATTGGGATCCGCATAACATTATGAATGGGCAGAAGAATTATTTGGTATTTAATTGATTAAAAAATTAAATTTATTTGAGAAGCTACAAAAAATCTTTACAAAATTTCTTAAATTTTTCTAACAATACAAAGCGGGGTTTGCTCGTTAGTCTGGCCAAGAGGATTGTCTCTGAAAACCGCTTTAGCAAAATTATCGGAAATACTTTTATCCGACCGGCCCAAGATTTCGACGCCAAGATCATTCGCATCGATTATTACCACTTGGTGATTTAATTCTTTGGCCAATTTTGCTGCAACCTTATCGGGATCTTTTGGCGCCAACTTGGCATATTTATTATATGGCGGCAAAGTATATTCGCAAGGACCATCAATCGCCGAGACCTTTCGACCAACAACTCGATAAAACATTCCCCTAATACCAAGAGGTTTGGTTAATATTGAAACAAAAATACCCAAGAAGATTCTGAAATAACCAACTTCTTGAATTGCTAATTGCATAGTCCAAGGACTTCCGATACCGATGCCGTAGGGAGTTTTTAGAACAAATTTTGAGAGAACTTTGGCTAACCCGCTTGGGTGAATGTCCTTTATCGGAAAAGCCCGGCCCTGACTTATCGCAATTATTTTTTCGCTAATAAAAATATAATCTTCCCCTTTAGCATAGGGCAAAAGTAGCTCTTCAATAATTTTCCTAATATTATCCCCCTTTTTAATTATGGGAGTCTTTATCGGATATCGCTCGTAATCGCTACCATTAACAATAATTCTTAGTTTTTTACCATTGTTTGGTTCCGGTCTTTTCATTTACACCTTTCTTTATCTTTTTAGAGTATACTAAAAGCTTTGTTTCTTATAAAGATCAGCTAAAAACTGTTGACCGGAAAGCCTATTTATGATATTCTAATCTAAGTTTAATGAGAAGGAGCCAAAATAATTAAGAGACCGACCTTTCTTAGAGCCAACGAACAGATTCGCTTTTCGCCGATTCTTTTAATTGATGAAGATGGTCAAAATCTAGGCGCGACTCCACTTCGAGAGGCCTTAGACAGAGCGTATGACAAAGGCCTTGATTTGGTAGAAATAAATCCGAATAACCGTCCCCCCATCTGCAAAATTATGGATTTTGGCAAATATAAATACGATCTTGCCAAAAAAGAAAAGGAAACTAAAGCTAAAAGCCGGCAAACAGAATTAAAAGAA
>Ga0172371_10004039_pt1 | contig 22421 bp, 21 predicted proteins | sample Lak12m_FD_114543 | JGI IMG/M metagenome (GOLD analysis project Ga0172371, IMG submission 114543) | Freshwater microbial communities from Kabuno Bay, South-Kivu, Congo - kab_022012_12m | ecosystem: Environmental > Aquatic > Freshwater > Lake | place: Democratic Republic of the Congo: South-Kivu...
CTTGCGGATTATGTAAATTGGTTTAATAATTTTCGGATCCATGGTTCCTTGGGCTACCTTAGCCCAAAGGAATTTAAAGGACAGAACCTATAATTTCTGTACGAAAAAGTGTTGCCATACCACTAATATCAATAATGCAAAATTCATTTATCAACAGGTAGAAATAATTATGAGCCACTCAACTAATGGTATAATTAATTCCTAAATATGGAAATGTAAAATTTAACATTTTGAAATGTTAATTTGAGGAGGGTGATTTATGCCTAGATCAGCAGAAAATAGAGTGCCTTCACTTTATGCAAAGGCGTATATAGTTGATGGCAATAGCGCTACGCAACTTGTTGAACCGGGTGGGATTGTTACTCTTGAAAGCGCTAGAGAAAACAACTATGTTAGATTTAACAGTAAAAGACGCTACCGTTTACTTAATCGTAATGAAAGCCAGCTTCCTCAAAAGCCTTTCGTAAAGGCTAATTATTTGACCGATCCAGCTTTTCAGATAAATAATAGCGAGTGGTTCAATCAACCCGAACAGACATCTGCCTCTGGTGTACTGGATTCATTAATAGGCCAATTTACATATAAACAAGAAAATCCAACAGACAAAGGGCTTAGATTACCACAAATTGGTGCGTTGCATGCGGTGTCAGCCAACTGGACACTTTCAACTAAAGAGCCTGTGACAATTGTTATGCCGACAGGGACCGGAAAAACCGAAACAATGGTGTCAATATTCGCTGCGCACCGTATACCAAGATTATTGGTAATTGTTCCATCTGATGCCCTGCGTACTCAAATTGCCAGAAAGTTTGAGTCTTATGGAGTTTTACAAGAATTTGGAGTCATTGGCTCGTCGGCTATAAAACCGATTGTGGGAAAGGTGGAACATGGTTTTAAGACGAAAGTCGGCGCGAAGGAATTTGCAAAAGCATGTAATGTAGTCATTGCAACGGTATCAGCGTTGAATGAAAGCGAGTCCATAATACGCGCCGCTTTTCTCGAACAATTTACCCATCTTTTTGTCGATGAGGCGCACCATATTGCGGCAGACACTTGGAAAGAGATGAGAGATAGTTTCATTGGTAAGCCAGTTGTCCAATTTACCGCAACGCCATTTCGTGAAGACGGCCAGCGTATGGGAGGGAAAATTATATATTCATTTCCACTCAAAGATGCACAAGAGCTTGGAGTGTTTTCCAAAATAAACTATATCTCGGTAGTAGATTTTAATGACATAGATCGTGCAATAGCAAGAACTGCAATTGGGAAACTAAGAGAAGATCTATCAAATAATTATGACCACGTACTGATGGCGCGCGTTCAAAAAAAAACGAGCGGATGAACTTTTACCGTTATATGAGGAGTTGGCACCAGATCTTAAGCCGATAGTTCTATATAGCGGTCTTAAGCCTAGAACGTGCAGACAAAGGTTGAGTCAGTTACTAAAACTGGAGAGCAAAATTGTGGTATGTGTCGATATGTTAGGCGAAGGGTTTGATTTGCCTGCATTAAAAATTGCCGCAATTCACGATCCGCATAGGAGTCTTGGTGTAACACTGCAGTTTGTAGGACGCTTCGCGCGCGTAGGCAGCATGCGGTTAGGCGATGCAACCGCAGTAGTCGGTCGTGGTCATCGCAATGTAGATGTTAGGCTTCGTGGGTTGTATGCGGAAGACTCAGACTGGAATAAGGTTATTCGCAATATATCAGCTGATGCCATTGAAGAACAACAAGAGATGAGCGAGTTTGAGCAAGCTTTCTCCAACTTGCCGGATGATATCTCGATTGTTAACTTATCGCCCAAAATGAGCACTGTTGCATATAAGACACAAGCAACTTCATGGCATCCGGAAAGAATAGAGAACTTATATAAGGATAGACTCATCAACCAGCCTGCAATTAATCACACTGAACATGTAGCATGGTTCGTAACTAAAGATGTGGAAGCGGTCAGATGGGGAGATGTTAAGAGTATCGCTCAGACCAATTATAATTTATTTATCGCATATTGGGACTCAACGCACCATATGCTTTACATCAATTCGTCTAATAATGAAGGGCTTTTCAAGGAGTTAGCAGAGGCTTTATGCGGGAAATCGGTAGAGTTATACAGAGGCGGAAGCGTTTATAAAACAATGGCGTCTTTGAATCGACGAATCGCAACCAATGTTGGACTCCTTGATACCAGAAACAGGGACAGCAAATTTGAATTGCGAGTGGGCGCGGATGTGATTGAAGCCCTGGATGAAGAAGCTCGTCGGAATAAGTCACAAACAAATATATTTGCCCATGGTCTGGATAGCGAAAGTGGAGAAAGGTTGAGTGTGGGAGCATCGCTAAAAGGACGCATATGGAGTCATAAAGCGGCAATTAGCATTAAGCAATGGATGACGTGGGCAGAATCGGTAGGCGCAAAACTTAATGACCCGAACATTGATCCGGCCGAAGTGATGGATGGTTTTATTGTCCCGGAACCATTACAGACTAGGCCTGAAAAATATGTTGTGCTTGGTCTTGAGTGGCCTACGGAATCGTGGCTCGATGTTGGTGAGAGCACTCAGATTCAAATAGGAGATTCCACAGCATCGTTTAATGATATCGATCTCACGGTAACAGATAATAATGACAGTGGGCCTATTCCCTTTACCGTATCAATGCCCGATGGTGCCGAAGCAAAATATCAACTAATGATGAGCCGAGGCAAGATGCTCTTTTCTACTGCCGGTACTGGAGATGTAGCCTTTTACGTCAGGCCAAGATCGACAGTGCCGTTTGTTGATTTCTTAAATGAGTACGGCCTTCGGGTTTTGTTAAATAAGGAGGCCTTAATTGAACCGGAAATGGTTTTGATAGTACCAAAAGAAAATGCTCCGGCTTATCGCAAGGAACTACTTAATACTATCGATTGGAGCGGTATAGACTTAAGTGTTGAATCTCAAGGCCGGGAAAGAAATCCAAGAAGTATTCAAGCCAGAGTAATTGAATATATAAAAACGTTAGATAACTGGGATATAATTATTGATGACGATAGCGCAGGTGAAGTTGCCGATATTGTAGCGTTAAAAATTGAAGGTAGTGATCTCGTTGTAAATCTCGTACACTGTAAATACTCTACTGGTCAACCCGGCGCAAGGGTTGAGGATTTATATGAAGTCTGCGGGCAGGCGCAAAAATCAATCAGGCGTAGATTGAATCAGGAAGCGATGATAGAAAAGCTTATACACCGTGAAAGAAATCGCCAACGCAAACACGGCTATAGCGGCATTATAGTCGGGAACGAGTTAAAACTTATGGGCATTGCTGATAAATCGCGACTACTTAGGCCAAAGTTTACAATAACTATAGCGCAGCCAGGAGTTTCGAAATCCTTAGTGTCCAATGAGCAGCTTGAGCTTATCGCCAGTACAGAGAAGTATATAAAAGATTCGGGCGGAAAGACACCGTTGATAGTGATAACGAGCGAGTAGACACGATGTTTAGTGTTTCCACGATTTCTTTAAATCGTGGAAACATGTAAATATAGCTTATTATGCTGCGTATATTTTATCTACGACGTACAACCAAAATTAATATAATGTTTATCAGGTGAATTTTTCATGACAGACTATAAGCAAACTGCGCAGTTCGGAAGCAAAGGTGAGCTTTGCAGTTTGTTTATTCTGCTCATAGGAGTTTATTATGAAAATACTGATTGATGCCGATGGCTGCCCGGTGGTGGATGCCGCGGTGCGGATAGCGAAAGAGCGGTATATTGCGTGCTACATTCTATGTGATACGGCTCACGTTTTTGAAAAGGAAGGGGCGACAACGCTGACCTTTTTAAAGGGGGCCGACAGCGTAGACTTTGCGCTGGTCAATCGCGTTTCTCCCGGCGATATCGTTGTTACCCAGGATTACGGCCTTGCCGCCATGTGCTTGTCAAAAAATGCCGTCGTAATTAATCAGGACGGCATGGAATACACCTCCGATAATATCGATGCGCTACTCCTTGAACGCCACACGGCTAAAAAAATCCGAAACGCAGGCGGCAGGCTGAAAGGACCAAGGAAAAGATCTGCGGCTCAGGATGAGAAATTCCGCACGGCACTTGCTTTTCTATTGGATAGCAAGGAAAAAGCACCATGAAAACGAAAGAAGCCAAGAATCATTACGCCTATATGCTCCTGTGTGCCGATGGTACCATTTACAGCGGCTATACGACCGATCCGGAGCGCCGCGCCGCCGTACATAACTGTGGAAGGGGCGCAAATACACCCGCTCCCGCCTGCCGGTGGAATTGGTTTTCCGTGATTGCTTCCCTACGAAAGGCGAAGCACTGAAACGTGAAGCGGCGCTTAAGAGGCTTGGCCACGCCGAAAAGCTTAATCTCATATCACGGCACTGCGAAAGGGAAAACAATATGACACACATAGAAAAAGAGATCCAGCGCCGCCTGTTTGAGCTGCAGGATCTCAAATACAAAGAATTCAGCTATAAACTGATGCCAACTGTAAATCCGGATACCGTGATCGGCGTACGTACACCTGCGCTGCGGAAGCTTGCTAAGGAGTATTCACGGACTCCGCAGGCGCAAGAGTTTTTAGCTATCCTGCCGCACAAGTATTACGAGGAAAACAACCTGCACGGCTTTTTGATCGAGACCATAAGGGACTACGAAACCGCCATTGGGGCAATAGAAGCGTTTCTACCCTATATAGACAACTGGGCAACCTGCGACCTGATGTCTCCAAAGGTTTTTAAAAAGCATCTGCCGGAACTCTATGAAAAGATCAAAATTTGGCTGAAGTCGGACAGGACCTATACCGTCCGTTTCGGGATCGGCATGCTGATGAACTTTTATTTGGGAGAGGCGTTTTTGCCGGAGATGCCCGAACTTGTGGCCAGGATACGCTCGAAGGAGTATTACATCAACATGATGATTGCCTGGTATTTCGCGACCGCGCTGGTCAAGCAGCCGGACACCGCCATGCCGTTCATACAGGAGCATCGTCTGGAAAAGTGGACACACAACAAGACCATTCAGAAAGCGGTTGAAAGCTACCGCGTCAGCAACGAGACGAAGGCGCACCTGCGGACGTTGAAAGTAAAATAAGATTCCCATTATGTTTATTCTGAGATGATGGTTGACCTAAGCATTATCCATATTAGACTGAGTAGTTAAAAACACCTTTTGCATATATGTACAATTTTTAGACATCTAACCTGATACTATTAAAGAGTGCCAATTTAAAATAGTCAATTTCAGTAGGGATGATTAAAATTTGGGGACTATTAGGGAAGACTATGTTGTTCATTTGTTCTATTAAAAGGGGGTATTGAAATGTGGAACAGGAATAAAAGCACTGGCCCTGGTGGTGGATTGTCAACAGGTCCTGGGGGAGGTATGTCTACAGGTCCACGCGGCGGAGCATCAACGGGCCCAGGAGGGGGAATGTCAACTGGTCCAGGAGGAGGAATGTCAACAGGCCCGGGAGGAGGATTATCAACGGGCCCAGGGGGAGGAATGTCAACTGGTCCAGGAGGAGGGCTATCAGCTGGTCCAAGAGGAGGATTATCAACAGGGCCGGGTGGAGGACTATCAACAGGGCCGGGAGGAGGACTATCAACGGGGCCAACTCCTTATATGAGTAACGTTCCTCCGTGGCCTGTTTTCGTTAAAGAATTAGAAAACCGCGGTTTGCACGATTACGCAGAAATTATAAGAGAACATCATATTAGATAATCTATTTTCATATAAAATTAATTATCCAAAAATAACCGTATCGATGTGCGGTTATTTTTGGATAGTGATTCTGATTTCACTCGCTAAGTTTTAAAGCTTCGGATTATTCATATAATTAGGTGTAGCTTTAAATTGAGCCCCAAATGGTTAAGTAATTATTTTCAAATAAAGCTATAGTAATTTGATCTACACTGAGCGTTTCTTCATGCTCAGTATAGCTGCAAGCATCGCAAAATGCCGGCATTTTACTGTTTGTTAAGGAAAGATCCCTAAAACCCTGAGCGGCAATAGCCGCTATTTTTTATTTGGAGGAGAGATTCATGTGCTAAAAAGAAGCATAAAAGTCGAAGCAAGGATGAATGAATCGGAGTATTTTCTGCTCAGGCGGACGGCGCGGACAGCGGGTCTCTCGGTAGCTGCATTTGTAAGGAAATGTTGCCTGACAAATGAAAAGGTAAAAATCATTGATCGTGAGGTGATTCGGGATTTATACCGTGAAATCAATTATATTGGGCATAACATTAATCAGATAACGAGGCTAGCAAATATGGATAGGCGCATAGAACCTAACAGCCTGAAAAGAGTTGAAGCATGGCTGAGGGAAATAGAAAGATTGATCGATATAAAGATTGGTATGCTGGATTAGTAGCCGTTAATATTTAATCTGTATATATCTTATTGACATGAATAAAAAAGGAAAGTACAATATAACCATCAAAAAAATAATTTTAAATTTTTGAACATACTTTTCTGGTGGTAATAATGAGAACTGAACGTATTCAAAAAGCTGAACAGCTTTTTGAAAAAAAAGGCCCAATTCTTAGGACCAAAATATTGCGCAAGTATAAGTTTTGCAGTAAAGACGTTACAGAACTGCTTGCCAAAGGATATATTCAAAGGATAAAAACAGGTTATTATATTTGGTCATCAACTGCTAATCATATTAGTGAAATAGAGATAGCAGCATCAATTATTCCCAATGGTGTAATCTGTCTTTTTTCAGCAGCCCAGTTTTATGAAATGACAACAATAAACCCACCATCAATCAATATTGCAGTACCAGCGCCCGGAAATTCTCTTACTTTGCCAAATTATCCGCCAATAACACTTTACAAGTTGGCTCAAAAAATTTATGAGATCGGCATTACCGAAGTTCAAGCACCAAGTTATAAAATTAAGGTTTATAACAAAGAACGAACCGTTTGTGATTTTTTCCGAATGAGATTGCAAGTTGGAGAGGATGTGGCATTGGAAGTTCTTAGGAACTATATGGTGGGGAAAAAAAATATTCAGAGGCTCTATGAATATGCAGAAAAAATGCGAATAAAGGGCGTACTTAGTCCCTATGTGGAAGCATTGCTATGAATCAAGCCGATAGCATCAAAGCAAAAATACGCAACCTTGCAGTCAAAGAGAAAAAGCCGTTTGATTATTTGCTTATGCATTATTTTATTGAACGGCTCTTATTTCGAATATCTTTATCACCGTATGCGGATGACTTTATTTTAAAAGGTGGTTTATTTCTATACACGATTTTTTCCAAGGAAGCAAGGGCTACAAAGGATATTGATTTTTTGGCTCGTCGGATTACCAATGCGCTTGAAGAAATCAAACAAATTTTTAAGGAGATTTGCGATATTTCGGCCGATGATGCAATTTTATATGATGTCAATTCTGTTACTGTAGAGCGTATCAAGGAAGATGCGGATTATGAAGGTGTGCGTGTAAAACTGATCGGATATCTGGATAAAAGTCGGCATATGCTTCAGCTCGATATTGGTTTTGGTGACGTGGTGGTTCCAAAACCAATAACAATGGAGTATCCGTCTCTGCTTGATATGGAGAGACCAATTATTAAAGCATATTCAAAGGAATCGGTAATTGCTGAGAAATTTGAAGCAATGATATATCTAGCTGAGGCTAATAGTAGAATGAAAGATTTTTATGATGTGTATACCTTATGCAAAACTTTTAATTTTGAAGGCAGATTGCTTTATGAAGCCGTAAATCAGACCTTTGAACGCAGAGCAACGCCCTTGTCGAAAATGCCGACTGTATTTTCGGATGAATTTTCACTAAATAAATCTAAGCAAATACAATGGAAAGCCTTTCAGAATCGTATTAAAACTACAACAGAGGTAGAGTTCAGTTTAGTAATAGAAACCATTAAAATTTTCCTATCACCAATATATATCTGTATATTGGAAGAAAACGAATTCTTTGGGCGATGGGAACACAAAGTGAGTTATTGGAAGACTAAATAATAAGCATAGTAATCATAAAGGCATATTTCAATAAGTAAAGATTAAAAAATACCGTTTTTCTGAGCGGTGTTTTTTGTTTCTAAAACAGGAAGGAAAAGTGGTGCTTTTGGCCTATAACAAAATATTAACTATCCGGTCTCCAGGGCATATTAAAACAGCTACGAATTATGCCATGAATATAGAGAAGACTACGGATGAGAAGCAGATACTGGATGTGATATCCGGGTATGTGACCAATGGTGAAAAGACAGAGTTACAGGGCGATCGGAATGTAACCGGAATCAATTGCTTTCCGGAAACCGCGGTGGAGAAGATGAAGGCGACAAAAAAACTCTTTGGAAAGAGCGATAAGCGGCTTGCATATCAGATCATCCAGTCGTTTGCACCGGGAGAGATCACGCCTGCTTTGGCCCATGAGTTTGGGGTGAAATATGCGGAGGCGTGGCTTGGGGATTTTGAAGTGGTTATCGGTACGCACCTTGATCGGGCGCATATCCATAACCACATTGTCTTTAATTCGGTATCCTGTATTGACGGCCGGAAGTTTCATTTAAGCAAGGCGGAGTTTTATAAAAAGCTGCGGGGGATCAGCGACCAGCTGTGTCGGGAGTATGGGCTTTCGGTGATTGAATATATCGACAGCAGCCGGATGAGCTATGACGAATGGAAGAAGAGGTATCCGGATGGGAGGCGGAGCCTAAAACAGATCATACGCTTGGATATAGAGGATTGCATACAAGACGCCGGTTCAGCCGGCAATTTTTATGTGCTGATGGAAAACAGGGGGTATGAGGTGGATCTATCCGGCAAATATGCGAAAGTACGCCCAACGGAGAGCGAGCGGTTTTTCCGGCTTGCGACTTTGGGGTATCCGGATGAAGAACTCCAATGGATGATAGAGAACAGAGGAGCAGTTTCATTGCCGAAGATATCACGAGTATACCGTTCTCTAAATAAGAAGACTGCACCAGGAAGAAAACTTACTCGGTTTGAAGCAATGTATATCCGCTGGCTATATGTACTGGGCAAGGTGAAAAGAAACTCCTGGAAAAGCGGGCTGATACCTTTCGACGAATACAGAAAATTTGATCTCTACAAGCAGCAGCTGAAGTTTATTGCCGAAAACCATATAACTAATATGAGCGATCTTTTAAAGAAAAAAGAAGTGGTTCAAGCAAGCGTTAAGGTACTTAATGTTGAAAAATTCAAACTGCAAGGCGTTGCCCGGAAGTATAAGGTGCTGTTTGAGGCACATAAGGTTTTTGAACGTTATGCACCGATAGCTGACAAGTTGGACGAGGAGCAGAAGGAGATGTTTTTGCATGCAAAGGAAGTGATGAGAAAAAAAGGATTTGAGAATAGTGCGGATATCATCCGGCATAAGCGGATGGAAATGATGGAGACTGCGGCTAGAAACCGAAAGGAGTTGAAAACGTTGCGGGATAGGTTGAAGCTGCTCAGTGGTATAGAAGCGAGTGTAGGAAGGATAAAGGAATATATATCAAAGGAGGCGGATGAACGATGGAAGGTGAAGCGGCGAGATTTTTACTCGAAGGAACACAGATGAGCGTTAAGGTGATGGGGTATTCGGCAAAGGAAATGCAAAACCTTGCTGCCCTGATAAAGGCTGCTCTGCAAAAAGAGAAGCTGCTTGGAAAAGACAGGCTGAACAATCTGCTGCGGTCGGGCGTAAAGCTAACCGTTGCGCAGATACCAGGGGACCGGGCAGACGAGTTTTTAAAGGAAAGCAAGCGGCATGGGCTTGCTTTTTCATTTATTAAGAAAAAGGATACTTTAAGTACGGCCAAGATAATGTTCAGGCAGGATGATATTGAGAAATTCAATGCCGTGATCGAAGAGATGGGGCTATTAAAAGATCTTCAAGTGAACAAGATGTCGGTCGATACCCGTGAAAGCGTAAAGGACAAATTGGAGCATAATGCCGGGAGAGCCCGGAAGGATACCGGTAAAGGGCTGGATAAAGTAAAGGAATCATATTTAAAGGCTGCAGGAGTAGCCAAGGGAAAGGGGCGGTAGGGTTGAAGAAGAAAAGACTCAGAAACCTTGTGATTTTTTGGGTGGTAATGCTGGGAGGGATGCTGTATTTTGCAGCAAAGTTAGCAATGTGCTTGCAGATAGGTATACCGAATGGAGAATTCAAAACCGTATTTTTGGAAATGATGAAGGAACCGTTTGTTTTGGAGGCGGCCGGTCAAACGGCCGCTTTTTGTGTTACAGCTGTAGTCGTTTGGCTGGTGCTTCTTGCATCCTATATGGTGACCTACGGCAAGTACATGAGCGGTCGGGAACACGGCAGTGCGGACTGGGGTGATGCAAAGAAGTTGGCGGGGTGGTACGGGCAGGAAGAAAATTTTATATTATCCCAAAACATGGTGATCGGGATGGATATGTACAGACATCAAAGGAATCTGAACATGTTGGTAATCGGAGGATCGGGCAGCGGCAAGACCCGCTTTTTCAGCTTGCCAAATCTGCTGCAGGGGAATGCAAGCTATGTGGTCACCGATCCTAAAGGGGAGGCGCTGCGCACGATGGGCGGAGCATTAATAAGTATGGGCTACGATGTACGGGTATTTAATCTGATCGATAAGACGCAGTCCAACAGATACAATTCGTTTGCATATATCCGTAGCGAGGCGGATATTCTGAAGCTGATCACCAACTTTATAATAAACACAACGCCCAAGTATGCCCGGTCGTCTGATCCGTTTTGGGATAAGGCTGAAATGGGTCTGCTGCAGGCGCTGATGTTTTATATTTTCTATGAAGCGCCCGAATACGAACAAAATTTCGGTATGCTGGTTGAGATGCTGCGTTATGCGGAGGTGCGGGAGGAGGACGATTCGTATGTCAGTCCGCTGGATAAGCTTTTTGTTGAACTGGAAAGAAAACAGCCTGACCATATTGCGGTCAAACAGTACAAGCTGTTTAAGCTGGCTGCGGGCAAGACAGCCAAAAGCATACTGGTTTCCTGCGGAATGAGGCTCGCACATTTTAACATTCCGGAGATTGCTAAGGTGACCGGATATGACGAGATGCGGGTAGGAGACTTGGCACATAGAAAAGTAGCGCTATTTTGTGTAATTCCGAACAGTGATTCTTCCATGAATTTTTTGGTGAGCATGTTCTATACGCAAATCATCAATGAACTGGAGATGATAGCAGATGCGCAGGATGATGGAATGCTGCCGGTGCACGTGCGCTTTATGATGGATGAGTTTGCGAATGTGGCTTTACCGGAGGATTTTGAAAAAACGCTTTCTACTTGCCGAAGCCGAAATTTTTCGGTTGATATCATCATTCAGAATATTGCTCAACTAAAAGCACTGTTTAAAGATTCCTGGGAGAACATCACGGGAAACTGCGACACGCTAATTTATCTGGGCGGCAATGAACAAAGCACGCACGATTACATCTCCAAATCGCTGGGCAAAGCGACGATCAATTATCAGACACTGGGCAAGTCCAATTCCAGTATAAATATAAACACCAATATCACGGGACGCGATCTGATGACCCCGGATGAAGTACGTGTGATGAACAGGCAGGACTGCCTTGTGTTCCTATCCGGCGAAAAGCCTGTCCGGGACAGAAAGTTTGATGTGAAGAGAAAGCAATACAGAATGAAGCTGGCAGCACTGTCAGACAAGGATTATACGTTTATGCCGGAAAGGATCGATAGCTTTGAGGAATGGGCCACTGCCTGCAATATTGAAAATATTGAATATTTAACTGAGGAGAGTTGAAATGAAGTGTTTAAAAAAGAAGAGAAAATGGATTGTCTGTATCCTGCTGATCGTCTTTATCGTATCTTTTCAGATGGTCTGCTTTGCCGGTGTCGACATACAGCAGGGTATGGACCCGCTGGAGGCAATGGGGAATCTGGCGTTGTATATCATGAACATCGTGATGATCGTGGGCGTGATCGCGCTGATATGGGGCGGCGTACAGCTTGCGCTTGCGCTCAAGAGCCAGGATGCGTCCCAGCGTACAAACGCTATTCTCTTTCTTGCGGGTGGTGCGATCATGGTGGGTATCAAGTTCGTGTTGCAAGTGATTGGCGTAAGTGTGACTTAATGAGAAAGGCCCCTTTTTCTTTAGGAGGTGAGGCGATTGGAACAGGGAATCATTGATTTATTACAGAATGGTTTAAACTTTTGGAACGCCGCGTTTGGGGATATTCAGACACATTTGCAGACTACGCCGGACACATTCGCAAACGGCAGCCCGTGGGGTGTTATATTACAGATCAACCATGGACTGCAGGGGATCGGCTATGGATTGCTGATTCTGTTTTTTTTGATGTCGTTCTTTAAGACAACGTCTAATTTCAAAGAACTCAGCCTGCAGCAGATATTCGGCTGGCTGGTGCGGTTTATACTTGCAAAGATGCTGATCGATTACAGCATCGAGATTTTGAATTTCTTTATCAGCGTATCTATGGGCGTGAATCATACGATTTTTCAGTTTTCAGGAGATTTTTCCATGGCGCAGGTTCCCCAGAACGTTATTGACGCAGCCACAAATTTGCAAAGTGGCGAATGGTTCGAAAGGCTCGGTGGATTTTTTCAAGGGATACCGCTGGCTTTACTGGCCGCAATCGGCAGTCTGGTGATCTGGGTATGTGGCATCATGATGGTGACTGTTGTATATCTACGTTTTTTCAGGTTGTTCATTTATTCCGCGATCGCGCCGCTGCCGCTGGCTGCGTTTGGCAGTCCGGAGACGAGCAGTACGGGCAAACATTTCCTAAAGGCATACGCCGCGGTCTGCCTGGAAATCTGCGTAATCGCCTTGGCCTGTGTGATATTCAACGCCATGGTATCAACCACTGCTGAACTGTTTCCGTCATGGAACAACATCGGCGGGGATGGCGTGAATGCGGAGTTCTGGGGGATTACCTTGAACTTTATACTGACAATGGCGCTGCAATCCGTGATGTTGACGGTCGTGGTGACCAGTGCAAACAAGTTTATACGGGAGATTCTTGGTACATAAGGGAGGGATATATATGCAGATTAAACTGAACAAAGATATCGGGGATTATGAGGAAAGTGTGTTTATCGGTATGACGATGCGGCAAATGGTGCTCGGTATCGCGGGAGTGGTTATTATTGCGGGATCATATTTTATGATGGGATATGTCGCAGACTCCATGCTTGCAAGTTGGGCGGCGATCGGGCTGGGGCTGCCGTGCTTTTTGTTTGCGTTTGCAAGGCCGGATAAAATGCGGCTGGAGAAGTTTCTTTTGATTTGGGTAAAAAATCAATTACTGGCGCATCGGAAGCGCAAATATATTTCCGAGAACAAATATTATACGGCATGTTTTGTAGTTGAAAAAGAAAAACGGATGAAGAGGAGGAACAGAAATAATGTGGTTGCCCAAAATAAGTAAGGAAGTATATAAGCTGCCTAAATCTGTGCAGAAAAGCATTCCGGTGCTAGCGGCCCATCCAAATGGGATATTCGAGCATATGAGGGAATATTCTATGTGCTGCCGGTTTAGCGACATTAATTACGCGGTTGCGGATGAAGAAAAAAAGAAGGAGATGTTCTTTGGGTATCAGGATTTGATCAATACCTTTGATACCGGTTGTTTGACAAAAATCACAATAATGAACAGGCGGGTGAATGCTGGCCAACTGAAACAGGAACTGTTTATTCCTGAAAAGGGAGACAGGATGGATGCTTACCGAAGGGAGATCAATGCACTTAATTTTGAACGGGCGACTGTGGGTAACAACAATATTATTCAGGATAAGTATATAACGGTAAGCGCACAAAAGAGGGATGTGCAGGAAGCCAAGGCATTGTTTCTTCGGGTGGAAAACAACTTGAAGGGATATCTGGCAGAACTGGGAAGCAGGTGTGAGAGAATCTCTTCGTATGAGCGGCTGCAGGTTTTACATGATTTTTTTCGGACCGGAAACGAATCGGATTTTCATCTGGACCTGGAGTTGATGCGAAAGAAAGGGCATGATTTTAAGGATTATATCTCCCCGGACGGGATGGAGTTCCAGGACAGTTGTTTTAAAATTGATGACCTGTATGGGCGAGCGATATGCCTGCGTGAATACCCATCTTACATGCAGGATACCATGATATCCGAAATGATGGATTTGCCCAAACAAATGATTTTGTCTCTCGACCTTATTGCAAAATCCACCGGAGAAGCCATCAGGGTGGTGAACGCGAAGCTGCTTGCAATCGAGACCGAGATCGCTAATTCGACCAAAAAGGCAGGTCAGCTTGGAAACTGGAATGCTAGTGTTCCGCTCCGCCTGGAGCGAATGCGAGATGAAATGCGTGAGATGCTGCATGACTTGCAGGACAGGGACCAGCGGCTGATTCTGGCGCAGGTAACAATCGTACATCTGGCGGAAAGTCTGGAGGAACTAAACAGTGATACCGATACGCTGATGTCTATTGGAAGAAAGCATATGTGCCAGTTTGGGGTGCTCAGATACCAGCAGGAGCAGGGTCTGAATACCGCGCTGCCGTATGGCCTGCGTTTTACAGAAACCCTGCGCACACTGACAACAGAAAGCGTTGCGGTGATGGTTCCGTTCACCACGCAGGAGGTATGGGACCGTGGTGGTATTTGCTATGGAACCAACCAAATATCCAAGAATTTGTTGATTGCGGACAGGCGGCAGCTTATGAATGGAAACGGATTTATTCTGGGCGTGCCGGGCGGCGGAAAATCGTTTTTTGCCAAGGCCGAGATGGTGCCGGTTTATCTGCAGACAAACGACGATATATTGATCATCGATCCGGAGAGGGAATATTCGCCGCTTGTACGTTTGCTTGGCGGAGAAGTGATTCATATAGCAGCCGGATCAAAAAGCCATATCAACGCAATGGACCTCTCCCATGATATTACCGGAGACGACGATCCGTTGGCTATAAAGTCTGAGTTTTTACTATCGCTTGCCGAGCAATTCATGGGAACTGCGAACATTGGCCCTCGTCAAAAGTCCATCATTGACCGCTGCACAAGAAAATTGCTTACCCGGAAGAAAACCGTGCCTACGTTGAAGGACCTTTACGATTTGCTTTTATCCCAGCCGGAAGATGAAGCGAAGGACATTGCACTTTGCCTGGAGATCTTTGTTACGGGCAGCCTGAACACCTTTGCACATCATACCAACGTGGATACCAATAACCGGCTAATATGCTATGACATCAAGGATCTTGGTGCACATATGAAGGGGACGGGCATGCTGGTTGTATTGGACGCTATCTTTTCACGAGTGGCCCGAAACAGGGCAATGGGTAAGCGTACGTGGATATATATTGATGAGGTTTGGCTGTTGTTTCGATACCAGTATACGAGCGATTATCTGTCCGAGTTTTGGCGGCGCATGCGTAAGTATGGCGGGCTGATGACGGGAATTACGCAAAATGTTCAGGATATTCTAAAATCGGATAATGCCAGCACCATGCTTGCCAATTCCGAATTCATCCTGATGCTGAACCAGGCTGCGACGGACAGCCAGGAGCTTGCAAAGTTGTTGAACATTTCGGATTCCCAGTTGTCCTATATCACAAATGCACCGCAGGGGCACGGGCTTTTGCGCCGTTCTTCGGCGCTTATTCCTTTTGATGCGACATTCAATACCAACACACAATTATATAAAGCTATGACAACCAAGATAGAGGAGGTGGCGCAGCTTGAGAATCAGGGAGATAAGAATAGTCAGGGCAAAGCGTGATATAAAGGCGCTAAGCAGAGATGTTACGGATATATCTGCATCGGCCGCCCGTTACGTTAAAGGAGCGGGGGCCGATAATACTGATTTTAATTCATCTGATGAAATGAAGACGTTGCAGGAAGGGAAGGATACGGCAATTCGTTCAGTTCGATTAACAAAGGATATCATTCGGAAAAGAAAAGCGCCTGGGAATTATATAGCAGGGAGCGGAGGGGTTTATTCGAGTAAAAGACAGAAGATGGGAGCACATAAGGTGGGCACTCGATCACATTTTGAAGTCGTTGAAAAGGTTCAAAAATGTGGGACTTCTGGAGTTGGTAAAAAACTATCCCAAAATATGACACATCTCCAAATTAGAAAAACAGCAGATGTGACAACTAAAGGAAGTGCTAGAGCTGTTGGGCAGGTTGTCAAAAAGGGATTTTCCGTGATTGGAAAAGGCATGGCAGGTGCGTTTAAGCTATTTGCCTTTCCGGCGTCGATCCCATTATTGATTATTATAATTATGATTGTAGTGTTAGCCGCGATTTTGATTATAGCAATGTCTCCGTTGGGAGCCTTTTTTTCGGATAGCAATCCGGCCAATTCGTATTCTATAAGCAATATTATTACCAGGGTGAATAGCGATTGGTTTGAACAGCTTGCCTTGAAACGCGAATACTATCAAGATATGGGATATACAGTGAATGTAACATATAACCCCGGAACTGGGGATGGTGTGTGCAGAATTAATAACTGGAAGGACGTATTAGCGCTGTACTGCGTTTTACATTCGGATATGAATTATACCTTACTCAAATTTGATGAGTCGGATGAAGCTGATATAAGGTCTTTATATTTTGAAATGAATCCTGTTTCTGTCAGCACCCGGACTGAGATAGATGAAAACCAAGATGAAAATATGAAATATGCCGATATCAATGTGTCCAACTTGAGGTGTATTCAGATGACGTCCCTGTATCCTATGAATGAAAATCAAATCAAAATGATTGAGTTTTTACTTAGCTCAGAGATGTCTGGTGCATGGAATACTTTAGGGATTCGAAATGGATATGGATTTATTGATGATATTGATGTAAATGCAATTCTTCAAAATTTGCCTGCCGGAGTTGGGACAGAGATCGTGAGGGTTGCATTTTCCCGTTTGGGCGACCCGTATAGCATGGAGCTTCGTGGACAGGGAAAGTATGTTGATTGTTCCTACTTGACGCAATGGTCTTATGCACATGCGGGCATATCCATTCCAGATACGGCGGCCGAACAGGCGAAGTATTGTGTGAATGTGGGGAAAGTAATTGATAGGAGCGCATTGCGGCCGGGCGACCTTATATTTTGGAGTTATCCGAATAATCAAAGAGTGGCTGGACGGTTCATGGATATTGGGCATGTAGCGATTTATATCCAAAATGGTATGATGATCGAAGCTGCGCCGAGTGTAGGATGCGTGACTTATAGGGCGGTAAGTGTGCAGGGAACACCAAAGTTATATGGAAGGCCCTATTCTAATCATAGTTAAATCTTGTAATAGTTCCAGCAGATAATTCAGGCATTTTGCTTTTTGAATTTTTCCGTTTTAACAATAATAAATTTTTAAGCAGTGCCTCTTAATACTCTTGGAGGTTAAAAATTTCGGGATAAAGTAACAGATAATGTGAGTCGACAATAATTGATTTATGTTATAGTATTTTTTGATTTGGATATAAAACAGTTACATATAGGCATGTGTGAACATGTCTGTTTTTTATTCTATTTCAGGCGAGAGTATATCCTGACAATGGTTTTTTAACAGTAACCGATAGAGATTTCACTAGTGAAAAAATCAATTGCCACCGATGGGGGTGTAGACTGTTGATTGATGATGTGTGTTTTCAGACGCCCGGAATAGAGCGCGGCAGAATAGATAACGCCCAAAAAACGCGGCGTAAAGTCTGCCATAAGTTATTCTGTCGGTATAGCGCTTACAATTTCCTTCCACAAGTCCGGCGGGGTTTTTCTGAAAAACCGCTTTCGCAAGAATGAATTGATGTAATGGGTGATCCACTGCAAGTTTCTGTCAACGAGTTTATCGAAATTCTGGCCTTTGGAATAATTGGAGCTCAATCGGTGATTTTCAAAAAGTAAAAAAATATTGACAACGATACTAAAGCATATTATTATTAATATAATATTACAAAATTGTATGACAAAAAGATCAGTCAAAAAATAATCATATCACAAAAGCATCAAAAAAAATTTAAAATTTAAGGAGGAAATGAACATGAAAGAACAGAACAGGTTAAGTTTTTCTCAAAAATTCAACATTGCTTCGGGACAGTTTGGATGTATGCTTGGCGCCGGAATTGCCTCCGGTGCGGTTATGGTAGTTTTCTTTATAGGACAGGCAGGGGTTTGGTCCCCCTTCGTAGCCTTGGCAGCGTTTGTGCTATTGTTTATTTGCTATTACTTTGGGATTCAAATGTGCAGAAAATATGGCATAGATAGTTTTGACGGCTTATTTAAAGAACTCTTCGGAAAATTCGGAAAAGTTATGGGGCCTGTATCACAGGGATTATTTTTATTTGCATTTTTTGTCTCTATACTTACCGTGTACTCGGGAGCGGGATCTTTTATGAATCAGTTGCTTGGCTGGCCGCATTTGCTCGGGGTCGTGTTAACCGCCGGCGTGTGTTTGTTCATAGCGCTTTCGCGGATGGCGATATTTAACAAGTTGCAGGGAGCTATGGGATGGGCAATGTTTCTTATTCTTATAGTTGTCTACTTTGTAGCGATTTTTGGATTTGGTGGGGAGAGACTCGCGGACAAGTTTGCTACCGGATGGATGCCCGAGGGTGCATCGATTGGTTCAAGCGCATTGTGGCTTATATTCTTTTCAGCATCCTTTATCTCGATGCTAAGCGTGTACATGTTCAATATAAAGGATTTCAAAACTACACGCGATGTCAAGCAGACCCTTACTATTGGATTTGTTTTAAACATCGCAGCAACTGTACTGCCGATCTTCGCATTGCTGGCGTTTATTCCAGAGGTTCTTTCTGTGCAAATCCCGACGCTTTTCCTTATGACTGATGTATTAAAATTTGCACCAGGCCTGGTTGTTTATGCCGTACTTTTAATATTTGCTTTCCTTACAACCGGAGGCGCATCCATCATTGCAATGAATCAAAGTGTTGTGCGGTTCCTCCCGAAAAAGATATCGAATCCCAAATTGAGAAATCTGATTGTGCCAATTGCTTTAACGCTGGTCTTTATACCTATGAGCACAGACACTATGATGTCTATAATGTATACTTATTCTCCAATAATAGGTTACATCAGTATATTCGTGATGATGATTCCGCTCTTGGTGATTGCTCCCATAAAACTAAGAAAAAAGAGATTGGCGGAAGAAGCAGCCGGCGCCGATTTAACACCGTAACACAGGGGAAATAAAAATCGTAGAAATAAGTATGATTACAGAAAAAGAAGGAAGGTTATAAAAATGCAAAAAAAAATACTCAAAAACATAATCAATCAGCAGGAATTTACATTGGGGATTATACTGCAGGTGCTTGATCCTGATATCACCGAAGCGGTGGCTCTTTCGGGACTTGATTTTATTTGTTTTGATTTGGAGCATACAGGAAAGACGATTGAATCAGCCTATCCCTGCATCATGGCTGCTTATGCTCACAATGTTCCGACTTTGATCCGAACAACAGATAAAGACCAACAGCTGATCGAACAGGCTTTGGATTCCGGAGCGCAAGGCGTGCTTGTGCCTACGGTTGAAACTGTAGAGGAATGCAAAAACATTGTGAAAGCCGCAAAATTTGCACCTATGGGCGAGAGGGGTTATTGCCCGATGGATGCAACAATGCGGTGGTTGAACGATAGTCCCAGCGATATGATCGACTATGCGAATGAAATGAACAAAAACACTTTCGTAGCTGTTCTGATCGAAACGCCTGTGGGATTTAAGAATCTGCCAGAAATGCTGAAAGTAGAAGGAATCGATGCCTTCCATTTAGGTTTTGCTGATTACGGGATGAGAGTAGGCAAAGATATGTTTGATCCTGACGTGCAAAAGGTAGTTAACGACGCAGCCGAAATGATTAACAAATCAGACAAATTAAGCATACCCTTGGTTTTGCCTTCCCTTTTTAAAGCTCAGTATGAAAAAGGAGCAAAGATGGGAATTGTAGCAAAAAGCATAGGCATGATTATTAAAGAATCTTTGGGAGGCATCAAAAAAGAACTTTCTGAAATTATAGAGGAAACTAAAAAATAAACGCGTTAAGAAGGTTCTTAGATAAAGCAATTAAAGTAATTGTTCCATGTTATGTTGGTCAAGCGTTTCGTAAAACAAAACTCTACCGTAAGGAAAACAGGGGGTCAATGCTGTTTCCTAAGAAAGCATAAAGAGTGAATTATTGTGCAATATGTATCCTAAATAAATGTTGTTAAACATTAAAAGAGAAGAATGTGATGCTAATTGTGCAAGCCAACAGGAAAGTAACAAACAATTATATTATTAAAAAAGGAGTTGATAGTATGTCTTGTCAAGTAATGACGGCAGCAGGACCTGTTTCCTCGAATAATCTTGGTGCAACAAATTGTCACGATCATCTGGTTTGGGGTCCTGTCGGTTGGGATTTTGACGCAACATATACATATGACCGGGAATTTGCATTAAAAAAATGCATAAAAGAAGTAAAAGAGGCAAAAAAATGTGGACTTGGCACGATTCTTGATGCGACCGTTTCAGATTTGCCAAGGGATCCGGAATTTTGCAGACAGATCCAAGAGGCGACCGGTGTGAATATTATTTGCGCAACCGGGCTTTGTAACGAAAAAAATGCCCCTAGTGCTTATTGGGTGACGATTATCAATATGATTGGTTATGACGAAGCCCTGAAACGACTGTATCCATCCTTTATGAAAGAATTGACAGTTGGAATTTGTGGTTCAAACGTGAGGAGCGGCATGATTAAAGTGTCTGCTTTTAAAGGGGAGATTACAAAATTCGAAGAGCTGTGCATGGAAGCTGCTGCAATGGCGCAGAAAGCGACAGGCGTACCAATTATATCCCATACGGAGGCCGGTACGATGGGCCCCGAGATGGCAGATTTTCTGCTCAGCAAGGGCGCTGATCCCAAAAAGGTTATGATTGGCCATATGGGCGAGTGCGAGGATCTTGAGGGTTATGTTAAGTCTGTTTTAAAAAAAGGTGTCTATATCGGGTTAGACCGCATGGGTTTAAGCATGATGCTTTCGGATGAACGCAGATGTCAGAATCTTATAAAGCTGATTGATATGGGATATATTAAACAAATTTTACTGGGGCATGACTATACGGTTTATGCGCATGGTCCTGCATATCTGTCGGAAGCGATAGTAAAAACAATGCCCAATTATAATTTGTGTGGCACTTTAGCAGCATATAACCCGATGTTGAAAAAACTTGGATTATCGGATAAACAATTAAAAACGCTTGAAGTCGATAATCCTCGCAGGTTTTTTGAAGGCGCTTAATATCGTGACATATTATATTATTTTCTGTTAACGGTTGATTTGCGAAAATCAAAAATAGCCAAATAAAAACAACCAAATAATAAGGAGGAAAAAAAGATGACACCTGAAGAAGTAATTAGGAAATTTTATGCAGATTGTGATTATCCATTAGGATGTATGGGAGCAGCAGAAAAATGGTTGCGAGATGATTGCCCGTATATTGTGAACGGTGATTCAAACACCAAAAACAAACAAGAGGTCCTGGACAATTTCGATTCCTATAATTTTATGTATAGAAGGCCCTATAGTAAAGTTACGATCCTGGAACTAGTCGTGTCTGGAAACCTGGTCATGACAGAAAGAACGGAGGATTTATACCATATAAATAATCCTGAGAATAGATTCTTAGGGCGTTTGATGTCGGTCTTCCGTGTGGATGAGAACGATAAAATATATTTATGGAAAGATTATTTTGATCAGGGTAATGAGTATGGGTTCGGACGTGCAGCATATATTCCAAATGTGCAGGAAATGAATGCATATAGAGCAGAATTGGGACTTCCGCCTAGAGAACATACAAATACTTTTGATATTGTCTCGGCGTATAACATGAACAAGTAAAGGATCTCAAATATTTTCCTTTAAAGTGATAGCAGCAGACGAAGTTGATAAACCTTTAAGCAATATCAAATGTTGCTATCACTATCTCCAAGAATATTTCAAAGAGCACCCCAAAACAGCTGATTAGGTGAGAATGATTTGAAAAATATACATTGAGGATAACATCCAACTTATTTACAATGAGGGCATTAGCGGGGTATTCAACATAACCCGGGCAATTGTACCGCTTTAAGAAGCAAAATCCGCAGCAAAAGTAACCTTGTCCTTACTGCGGATAACTTGATGCGCTTCCTTCTAAGGCTCGGTTATTAATCTCGCGGGTAGAGAAAGCGCCGGTTGAAATTGAAGAAAAGGGCGTGATTGAAGTGTAACTGCTAATGGCAAAAAACAAGATATTTTATTGAAAGGAATGGTCATAAATTATGAAATCGTACAATATAAAAGTCGGCTATGTAGGCGTAGGAAATATGGGCGGAGGAATAGCCCAGGGTTTAATTGAAAAAGGGTTTAACCTCACGATATATGACCTTCGCCCGGAGGCCATGGCTCCGTTGGCAAAACTCGGTGCCAAAGCAGCAGATTCCCTTA
>Ga0172371_10004040_pt1 | contig 22419 bp, 20 predicted proteins | sample Lak12m_FD_114543 | JGI IMG/M metagenome (GOLD analysis project Ga0172371, IMG submission 114543) | Freshwater microbial communities from Kabuno Bay, South-Kivu, Congo - kab_022012_12m | ecosystem: Environmental > Aquatic > Freshwater > Lake | place: Democratic Republic of the Congo: South-Kivu...
CGCAAAAGAAAAAAACATCCCTTTTCATACAGATGCGGTTCAGACTGCAGGAAAACTCCCGCTCAATGTGGATGCCCTCGGGGTCTCGCTTCTTTCCATGAGCGCCCATAAAATGTACGGACCAAAGGGCGTTGGAGCGCTCTACATCAGGAAAGGTACCGGGCTTGAACCACTGTTTCACGGTGGTGGGCATGAGAGGGACATCCGTTCAGGCACTGAGAACGTCCCCGGCATCGTTGGCTTCGGGAAAGCTGCCCAACTTGCAAAGGAACGCCTGCCTGAAGCTGCAAAAATAACAAAGCTCAGGGATTCACTCATCAAGGGCGTACTTGAAATAAAAGATTCATACCTTAATGGACATCCGGAAAAACGCCTGCCTGATAATGCGAATTTCAGGTTCAGCTTTATTGAGGGTGAGTCTATGATATTGAACCTTGATATGAAAGGTGTGGCAGCGTCCACTGGCTCGGCATGCTCATCAAAATCGCTCGAACCCTCGCACGTTCTTCTGGCGACAGGTTTAAAACACGAAGAAGCACATGGTTCACTCAGGTTCACGATCGGGCGAGGGAACACCCAGGATGATGTGGATTATATTATTTCAGTGCTCCCAGAAATAGTGAACAAGCTAAGGATGATATCACCACTGGGGGATGAAAAACATAACAGACGGATACAGTGAAAAAGTGATGGATCATTTTGCGAACCCGCGCAATGTTGGCGAGATCAAGGATGCGGACGGCATAGGCAAGGTCGGAAACCCGGTATGCGGCGACCTTATGTGGATCTATATTAAAGTGAAAGATGATCGGCTTGAGGACGTCAAATTCAAGACATTCGGCTGCGGGGCGGCAATCGCTACAAGCAGTATGATTACAGAGATGGCAAAAGGCAAGACTCTTGAGGAAGCACTCAAGATAACCAGGAACGACGTGGCTGAGGCGCTTGAGGGACTGCCGCCTGTAAAGATGCACTGCTCTAACCTTGCCGCAGACGGTCTGCATGCAGCAATTAAGGATTACCTTGAAAGATCGGGGAAGAAATGAGATGTATGAAGAATGTTTCTATTAATATAGAAGAATGAGAAATTTTCGGCATCATGGGGCCGAACGGCGCGGGCAAGACCATCACCATAGAATATGAAGGGGAGTTCGACGTTGGATAGTTTTATACCACCTCCATTGAGAGTTCTACTGTTGAATTAAAACCCTAATTTAGGTACCATGCCACAGTTTACGATAGCGGTCGGCATTTATTGAATTTATAACATGGTACGTAAATCAGGCGGAGTTAGGGTTAAAAATATTAGAGTAAAAGTGATACATTCAAAATCATGATATTCAAAAGACAATGTCAACGGATTATGGAATTTGTTCCATGCTTCACATGAATTTACCCCGAGAGGTGCGGACATTAACCCTAATACAAAAGTTGAGTACTTCTTAAGGCAATCTCTTTTTTTAGCTAAACGAATATATATTGTCATCGATCATAGTGAACGAAATTATGCCTGACAGAAATAAAAAAATCGCACAGATAATCTCAGAAGTATCGCATTTAGATGAAACTGATATGTTTATTCTTATGAGCCTGATGCAAGACAGCAAGACGACCAATGTTGAGCTTGCAAAAACAATGAATTTTAAGGATGGGAATTCTGTAGCGTATCACACACGCACTATGCAGAAAGAAGGAATAATTGATCGATATACTATTATTCCCGACTGGAAGCGTATAGGGCTGGCGACTGAATTTATCATACTGGCAGAAGCCGAAAATGATAAACAGCTACTTGAGATTGAGAAAAGCCATATAATAATGGCTGATGAATATTCATCGAAGCAAGGGGATGTTGTTGTAACACAGACAATCTCAGGCTGTGTCATCCTGCAGAATGTTTATCACTGTTTTGGTGATAAGACGATGGCGATAATAATTGGCAGGGCAACGTCGGACCAGGATGCTGCTGTTTATTGTAAGAATTATATTGTTGGCAGGTACCCGAACATCAAGGTAAGCCTGCTCATAAATAAATACAAAACAATAAGTGAATTCTTCATCGATAAACATGCCATAGAAAAACTCAAAGAGTTTTTCAAGATAGAGAAAACTGGCGATGTATTAAAAGAATTGCATGCTTTACCTTTGTAGGAGCAATGCCATTGTGGTCAATAACATAGTAAAATTTGGCGCAGTCAATGCAAGAATCATCATGTCTTTGAGTCGCTTTCCTTCTGCTACCGGATCTCGCATCAGGATTTTTACACATTCTACAATAAGTATGGCATAGACTATAACAGCCAGCCATAAATAGTGGTATTTCATGCATGCGTATATCATGGGAATGAGCGGAAGCAATGTCAGTACACTGCAAACAGTTGCTGCCCTGCGAGTTCCCAGCATTATTGGCAATGAATTAACATCACCTGCCACATCCTTGAAATCTTTCATGAATGTTAGAGAAAATATCAGTACAAATACATAGATTGCGACCAGGAGACTGTCATTATTAACAAACGAATAGATACTCCATGTGCCGGTTGATTCCAGAGCGAAACATAATGCCATATCTGCCATTGCTATGCCGGGTTTATCCTTCAACCGAAATAATGGATGTGAATACATTACACCGCCAACCATTATTCCAATTAAAAGACATGCGAATAGGATTAAGCTTAAAACGAGTGCAAGACTGAGCGCAGTTGAAAATAATAACATCATATATATCCACGCATTTTTGACTGAGATCTGGCCGGATGCAATGGCCCCATCTTGTTTGCATATTTTGTCTATCTCGATATCATAGATATCGTTTATTATGTCGCATCCGCTGTGAATCATTATTCCTGCAAGAATTACAATAGCTGCTCTGTAATCCCACACTCCTAAAATAGCGCAAGTCACTGCCACTACAGAGATGTCAACTATACTTCCTTTTAATTTAAGGATAGATATGTATGGATTGGTGTGAAATATCGCCCTTGAATTCATATTGTATGAATTCTTTTTGTATATAAAATACATTTTTTTGTTATTTGTTTTTGTTTTTTTCGTTTTAATTAAAACTATGCAATAAATAGATAAGTTTAAATAGATTAAATGAAATCAGGATAAGTGTATAAACTGTACTTGAAAACAGCATACAGGGTCAAAACATCTCAATATAGACGGGGAAGAGCTAAGAGGTGAAAATCCAAAAACTCCCGAAGGCAGAGCAAGTGCGTCTATAAATAACTTAATGTTTGCTTGCTCATGCCTCTGGAAAAAAGAAACGCATGTTTAGATCTGTGGAATCTTAGGGTTAGTGTCCAGAGACTTGCTGGGGTAAAAGGGATATATTCAAAATCATGATATTCAAAAGGAGAAGTTGTGGGAACTGTAAGTTTTGGCAGGGACGTAACGGAGCGTAAAAAAGCAGGAGAGCAAATAAAAGAATCTCTTAAACAAAAATTAAAGAAATCCAATTATGGATATTTGATATACTTGATAGAACTTTAAATTATCGGTTGCAGATCATCAAAAAGTTTTTATACGATAAATCTAAAATAGAATATTGGTCTTTGCAGCAAAGGGATACCACCACTCCCCTTCCCCAAAACACACCTATTTTTTTTGCTGCAAAGGCTTCTTTTCTATTTATCATTAAAATGCTTTTTCCCCAACATTACCCCTACATGTATCTGAAAATAATGAGAGAGATAAGTGAAAAAAAATGCTACAATTATGAAGTTATTCGTTTTTCTTAAACTTAAGCATACTCCGGCCTAATCTGGAAAATTCATAAACAATCTTCATCCTGCTTTACCTTTTCGGGGGTATAGTCAAAAAATGCACTGCCGCATCCGAAAAAGACCAGTGCGAATGTACCCAATAGTTCTGCAACATATTTACGAAACACATTATCGCTATTCTGAATTTCTGTCATGAAACCTCCCATTACTGCATACAAATATCTTTCCCGATATACAAAATGTGTAGTCCAGAAACTTTTAGCTTTATATCCTATCTTTCGCACATATAATGTCGACTGGAAAAGCAGAACAGTTTTGCTTGAATGGCTCTGCGTGAGGCTGGAGAGTGCCATCACGATAATGCAGGTAGGGCTCGGAAATTATCTGCGGTGGCTGCAGGAGATTATTTCGGCTCTGGTATTGTTTTCAGACAAAGTCGCTGACCTGATTTTGTGATCAAACGATATCCAATACCAGCTTTGCCCACGGATCTGCATTAAAGAGCGATCTGGTTGTACCACCGGGACAATCTGATCCGCTGCAATAACCGAAATCGAAATTGCAACCATACTTATGCACCCACTCATGGATGAGGCCCATAGATCTCCTTCTATCACTCATGCCGAAGTAAACAGGGTCGCATACCCTTATATCGGTAAAAGGTACGCACCAGGCAGACCAACCATATCTGTTCGGCACATTACACCTACCACAATCGGATTTTTGACATTGGTATCCGGCAAGTGGCGCTAATAAACGCAGATATCTCAGGTTTAAGTTAATCCATGTGGCAAATGCGCTACTGGATGCCTTGAATCGCCTTTCTAGAGCATCTTTTACATCAGTCGGATTCGTGCCATCATATGATGCCAGTTTTGAAATAGCTGTATCAAGCATGTTTAGCGCTCTGTCATGATCGGGATCAACGATTGTTTCCCAGTCACTCCGGCAGGGACCGCAAGTTTCACTATTCCGGCGAACAATATGATTATTTTCCTGCTGCCCCAGATGGGTCAACTCATGCGCAAGCAACCTTTTTCCGCTATCCGTCCATGGCTGGTACTGTCCCGCCCCAAAAATTATATCCTGTCCTACTGTAAATGCCCGTGCATTAACAAATCGCGCCGACTCCGCCGCCTTTGCATCCGTATGCACCCTCACCAGGCTGAAGTCATGCCCGAAGCGCAGCTCCATGAAGGCGCGCGTCGGTTCAGGCAAGGGGTGGCCGCCGCCCTTTAGTGAATAGATGCTGGATTCCAATTCTGGAGCGACTTGTGGAGTATAGCCAAAGACTTCTTTTGACTGGAGAGTTTCTTCTTCCTCTTTTTCAGGCTGCCTGCGTAGTTTATCTTCACATTCAGGGGACTTCCTCTTTACATGTGCATGCATCCTCATCACCTGCTCTGCCACCCTATCAGCTTCATGCTCGTAGATATCTCCTGGCTGACCGATCCTGAGCTTGGCATGCAAAGCTCCTGACTTTATCAACCTCTGAACAGCCTGGTTGCCGATTTTTCTTTGAAGGAATAGGATGCGGTCAACAGGAGAGTTCATTGATTTACAGGATTCAGTTTTTCTTAGAATTTGAGGAACCTGATTTTGAGTCTTTACCTCAGGTTTTTTATCCGCTAAACTTCTTCTTTCGTTCATCGCTACCTTCCATTCATTTCTCCAGAATTGTATCTTTCAGGATATTTTTAAAATTGGTATAGATGCTCAATACCGGGATAACATCACTCAAACCTTTTTTAATTTCTTTTTCATTTTTTCCTTGGGAAATCCACCTATAATTACTATCGATAAGCTTAATATAGATTCCTGCAATAAATGCTATAGAGGTATTTTATGGTATGCCAGCATTTTAAAAACGCACGCTGTATGCTTGACCCGAAGTTTCATAAACCAGTCCAGTCAGAGATTACAAGCTTTTGTGATACCGAAGATTATTATAATTGCCCTATCGTTAATAGATACAGTGGACTTGAAGGAATGTCTTGTGGTTAAGAAAAACGAATGCATTCATAATTGTAGAATCAAGATGGGACAAAGAAAAGAAACAATCCAGAATTCATGTGGTCAAACATTTGGAAAGAGTTGTTGAAGAAGAGGGCAAAGAGAAATTAATTCCATCCCAATTAAAATTCGATTCAGTAGATCATGCATATCCTGTCGGTGAATTGGCATTATTCTGGAAAATTGCAGAAGAATTTGAAGTACAAAAAAATATTTCAAAGGCTATCGGAAGAGATGAAAAAGACAGCGGAAATATTTGGCAAACTTCTTATAAACTCAGGTTTAAGAACTAATTACCAAATTTTGTATCAATCCACTGCCATGTTCTTCGTATTCCTTCTTGAATATCCGTAGTTGGTTTCCAGCCCGTCTCCTTTTGTATTCTTGAAATATCCAGTACGATTTTCGGGATATAAGCGGCACTATTTTCTATATAGTCAGGTATTACCTTCTGACCAACAACCACAGACATAATCTTTATTAACTCATTTAAGGATGTCCCTTCCCCGCTCCCTACATTGAACACTTTCTCCTTTGTTTTTTTCTCCAACACCGCTATAGTTGCATCAACTGCATCTTTGATGTGGATATAATCCCGAATCATAGACCCATCTCCATAAATCAGGGGTTTTTCACCATGCTTTATTTTATTCAAAAAAATAGGTATTACACCCTGTTTACCAAAGGGATTTTGCCGCTCCCCATAAGGATTTGAATATCGGAAAATCGTATAATCTATTCCATATGCATAATTAAAGTAATGCAGATATTTTTCAATGGTAAGCTTTGATATTGCATAAGGATTAACTGGATTAACCGAATCTGTTTCTCTACAGGGAAAACTCGCTTTCTCTCCATAGATGGTTCCCCCGGAGGATGGAAAAATTATTTTTTTTACATTGTTCTTCACGGCGCACTGGAACATCTTTACAGATCCGATAATGTTGGATTCGATATCATAAATCGGGTCTTTTATCGCCGTTGCAGGTGTAGTTGTGGAGATATAATGGAATACATAATCAATATCTTTTAATGCATTGGACACATCGGTCTCATTAAAGAAATCCCCTTTTATGATCTCAATTTCATCAATTATTGCATCTAAGTTCGCCATCCCATTTTTAAAATTATCAAAAACTTTGACATCATATTCTTTATCAACAAGCGCCTCGGCAAGATGTGAACCGATAAAACCGCTCCCGCCAAATATTAAACTTGCTGTCATTTAAAATTATCACTTTACTGATTTCTTTCTATTAAACTGTAGTAAATCTTTTCGTACTCAAAAGCTTCTTCTTCGATTCTTGGTGGATGGTGAATCTTATTTTTCATTTGGTTTAAAATAGTCGGATTATCTCCGAGTTTTTGCAGAACATTAGCTAAGGATGCCGCGCTACCAGCTTCAAAGCTAAATCCATTTTCGCCATCTTTTATGACCTCTGTCATACCGCCCAAATCGGAAACAATTGCAGGAACGTTATGAGCGAGTGCTCTTAAAAGGATTAGTGGTGAATTTTCCCACCATATAGATGGCATTACCAATACATCGATTTCATCGAGAATAGCTGGCATTTCTTCATACTTATATTCCCCGCAGAATTCAACTTTATTATTATTTTTGGCAATTTTTTTAAGCATCTCGTAGTATTCAACTTCATTGAAATAATGCCCATAGATTTTTAGTCTTATGTTTTCTTTATTCGCCTTTATAAAAGCTTCTAAAAGAATAACTGCACCCTTATGAGGTAAAAGTGTACTTAAAAATCCCAAAGTGATACTACTATCCTCCGAGTAATTTCTCAAGTTGGGTCTGACATTACTGTAGTCCTTACCAAATTTTATTAACTTAATATTAGATGAAAAATTATTGCCCACAAATATTTGTTTTAAAAAATTGGTTGCCGAAACAATGCAATTAACTGCTTGAAATAATTCGTTAGTTTCATTAATTCTTTGTATAATTTTATCTTTCCAAAAATTACCATAACATTCTTTGATACATTTTAAACCATTTTCAGTTGTATGACATAACTTTCCTTTTTTTGTAAGTGCTATACCTTTTGGACACATGAGCCAAAAATCTGTTAGGTTTAAAACAATCGGAATGTTTCTATTCTTAGCAGCTTTTATAATTGATCCTATTCTCATCGGATGGCAAACATGGACTACATCAAAATCTTCAATAGAACATATTTTTTTTAGTACTTCCACCATATTCAGGTCAAAAATTGAAAAACCTACCTCTTGAGGAATTATTTTATGCCTAATTGAGATTACCGGCACTCCCTGAAAAATATATTCTTTAACTAGAAAATCACCTTCTTGCTGAAATCCTTCACTTTCATTTATCCCATAGGTAAGAACTTTTACAGAATGCCCAATCCTTTGCATTTGCTTGCTTAAGTTTAAAACAAGTCTTTCAGTTCCTGTATAATGTTTTGGAAAGAATTGATGCACAGCAAATAAGATTTTCATTATGTTCCCTCTGATAAAATGTAGTCTATGGCCATCAATTCCTCATCAATCCCATCATTATTTGATTTGAATAAATAATAGTCTGTAATTGCTGAGCCAGCAACAACCGCGAATAATTTGTACAATGAGTTTACAAAATCTGCTTTTTTATCGTTTAGCGATTTATAGACGTCCAGGTAAGCATTGAAATCATCCAGCAAATTATAATAATGTTGAATAATCGTATTGTTAGAATTAAAATTAACCGGCCCGATTATTTTTTGGGTTTCATCAAATAAATCATCCAGGGAATTATTTCCTTTTTCAAAATTTTTCAATTCCAAATAATTTCTCTTTAAGTTTTTCTGAATTAAAGGCTTCAATTTTGATATTATATTACCTGCATTTTCGTCGAATGATAACGATTTCAAAGACTCGATTGATGCATTTAATGCGGCATACAACGTTCTGTTATTACTAAAGATGTCATTTATATTATAGTCTTTAATATAATAAGGTGGCTCAGATGATAAAATTCTTGATAATTCTTTATTATCCACATAACTCCTTTTGAGGAAATAAGATGGGTTTCGATTATGGGAATGGATAACACCTGCTGAATATAAAAATGTAATTTTATGCCCATTTTCCAGTATTCTTAAACCAAGTTCCAAATCCTCTGCATATCGAAGTTTTTTAAACCTTAAATCACCAAAAATATCTTTCTTTATCAGACAACATACATCCTCTAATCCAGCAATTCTTCTTTTTTCAAGGGGTGATAAATCATTTAATTTTTGGTTTGGCGAAGAGACTCTATCTTCCAAAAAATCCAAAGTTCTATAATGATTCCATAACGAGAAGCAAGCAAACAAATCCGCGTCGCTCCTCGGAACTTGCCTGCATGTTGCAGCAGCAATTTTATTATCGCTTTCAAGCACTTTGACCATATTATACAGCCAGTATTCGCCGATCGGGATGGCATCCTGAACTATAAATAAAAGATAATCCCCACTGGCATTATCTGCACCATAATTCCTGGTTTCACCGTGGTTGAACTCTTCTGGTCTTATGCCATAAACTTTTGATCCAAACTTTTCAGCCAATTTTATCGTATCATCTGTTGATCCACTATCTACAATTATTATTTCGATATCCTTGACTCCCTTTTGGTTTCTAATTTTCTCGAGAGTGAACTCAAAATCCGAACCCGCATTCTTTGATGGAATAACAATTGAAACTTTTTTTTCTATTGTTTTTACTTCTTCAGGAGAACTAACGGTTTTAAAATCTAACTTTGGCAGGTCGATTTTACTTTTATGCAAAATCTTTGTTGTACTTCTATAATCCTTGAACTTCCACCAGAAACTTCTCCACCCCTCGTTCATAAGAATTCTGCCGCCCTTCAATCCCTTATCATATAACCTCCTCCGCCTTGTTTCATGTGGCAAAAACCGTTCCACAAATCCATTGTGATACTTCATTAACAATTGCCACACTAAACTCTCTTGCATAGCCTGCACTGCACTGTTGAGTTCGGTAATCTGGGTATCTCTGGCTTGCAGTGCACTGTTGAGTTCGGTAATCTGGGCATCCCTGTCTTGAAGTGCGCTATTGAGTTCGGTAATCTGGGCATCCCTGTCTTGAAGTGCGCTATTGAGTTCGATAATCTGTGCATCTCTGGCTTGCAGTGCACTGTTGAGTTCAGTTGAAACACTTTGAATTTTGGAAAGACTCTCAGCGAGTTCAATTTTATCACCCAAATATGAAAAAAATATGGAAACGGCAACCGCTTCCTGTTCTTCCATATCCACTAAATTCATAACTTGCTTAGGGACTTTTGCCCCAACAGCAAGCACACCTAAGCCATGCCCATGTTTAAATTCAAAATATGGATATTTCTCCTTGAGTTCCCCCCATAGGTTCCAGACCCCAAATTCTCTCTCGCGCACGTTTATATCGTGAAGCAAGATAACACCGCGCTCACTCATCTTTGGCAGCCAGCTTTCAAAATCATGTTTAACTGCCTCGTAAGTATGAAGCCCATCGATATGAAGCAGGTCAATGCTGCCATCTGAAAAATAATCCAGAGCTTGATCAAACAGAATTTGGATTAGCCTGGAAAATCTTCCATACAAGGGATCATGATAAGTATGTAATTCTTCCAGTATTTCAGATCCGTAGAATCCTGAGTGTTCGTCACCTTTCCAGGTGTCGACTGCATAACATGCGGTATCCAATCCCAGTACATCAACCGCTTGGCAAAAAGCACAGTATGAATCCCCTTTATGCGTTCCCAGCTCCACGAAGATTTGGGGCTTCATTATTTGCATAATAGTAAAAGCAAAAGGGATGTGCTCATGCCATGAACTGACATCAGTAAGCCTCCCAGGTTTGTCAAAACACAGGGGGTAATTAAGGGGATTAAATAACATATGACTCCTTACCTTGTTTCATTTTTACAGTGAATTGTAAACTGAGGGGCTTGTTTACCAAATAAGCATCTCAAAATAATTTGAGCTGCCGAATATTTATATTTAATTTTGTCCAATACACCTATTGGAGAATTTATTGAAGGATTACTTTTCAGGTTATTAAAAATTTTATTATAACTTAAAAAATTATTTGATTTAATTCCTATTGCAAAGACTGTATGGGGATGATCGGGATTTCCTTGTATTCCAATCATTTTAATAGGAAACTTACTCAACAAGAGATTGAAAGCTTCCGGAGTGAATCTCCAGTAATCTGATGGATAATCGTGGATAGGAAAATCCATAACAGAACTCATAATTACTATCCCTTCCTTATTTAAGACCCTGTAAATTTCATCTAATGTCTTAAAACAATTTTCTACATGCTCCAGTGTATCAAGAATCAATACAGTACCTACGCTTTCATCGCTTAATGACAAACATTCAACATTCTCAATTTTATCAACACCTTTTCCATTTCGCATATCGCAGCCAATAAATTTTTTCGTAGGGAAAATTGATCTCAAATTCGCAAGTTCTTCCTGTCCCGGAACCTGAAATGAACCTATTTCGATAATCGGTTCTTTTATATCAAGTTCTTTAGCTATTATTTTTACAAAATTTCTGACATTTTCACGCATTATTGGTGACCTCATTTTTAATCTCAACTTTAGTGTGAAGATCGACAACTCCTGCAAATCGTTTATTCGATGTAACTTCAAAAGTGAGAATATCATTTATCCAATCCAATATCACAGCGTCGTTATGTGAGTATGATATGGCAGAAGCTGGTGATAAATGATATAATCCAGCGCCCAAGTTGAGGTTTTGAATAAAATCTACTACAAAAATTTCATCTTTGTTCCTTTTGCCCAAATCATAACCGAGCCAGTAAGCGTTAGTAACATATACATCAGTGAATTTATTTCTAATGATAAAACCCACATTAAAACCACTTTCGATGCTCTTATTGAGTTTGGTATGTACCCTAATTCTTGCTTCTTCTCCAGGCTGAAACACTTTTTTAGGATTACCATTTTTATCTAACATTTCCACTTTTAAGATTTCAGCATCTCCTGTTCCAAACCTTACTCCCATTTTAAGATTCGATATGTGACTTTGCCAGCCATTTGAATTGTTCGCATTCGAGAATTTATTATCTCTATATGCAATTACCTTTGCCCACCCCCACGCTGCCCAGCAATAGCCGAGGTCTTCACCAGTTCCCGAAGTAACAAATTTGATCGCAATCTCTCTCCCATAGTAATCCTCAAGCCCTATCTTGAAATTATGCCACCCATTTTCATGCTGGTGTTTCCCCGGCTCAAGCGCCCTTGAGAATATGTTCTTCTCCACACCATCGCATATAACATAAATATCAAACTTTACTCCCTGTTTCATCTTATCCCACGCACCCGGCAGGAGTCCGATAGCAAAAGCAAGCGATGCGCCCGGCTCAGCCATCAGGTCGTACTCGATCTCCGAAGGGGGATGGGCGAAGATGACCTTCCTCGGCGCGGACTTGACCTCTAACACCTGCTCTCGCACATAATCAGGTTGCAGGGATTTTTTCCTTGCACTTTCAAGATTATCTACAAAATTATATACAACATCATATCCTTCGCCAGGTATCTCCCCGCGCTCTTCCAGATTCCCCTCATTATATATCCTCTCCCGCTCCGCGATCAGGGCATAGTATTTATTAACAACAGTATTGGTGTCGCCCCTTTCAATTATCCTCCCCCCGTCAATAAGCATACCATAGCTGCACAGGTTGCGCACAGCCTCCGTATCATGCCCCACGTACAGAATCGTCTTCCCTGCCTCCTGCATCTCCCTTATCTTCCTGAAGCACCTGTGCTGGAATATGGCATCCCCTACGGCAAGAGCCTCGTCCACGATAAGTATATCCGAATTCACGTTCACCACGACCGAAAAAGCCAGCCTGACGATCATACCCGAAGAATATGTCCGCAGGGGCTGGTTAATAAATTCCCCGAGCTCTGAGAAGTGCAGTATCTTATCGAACTTACCATCGATCTCCTCTTTTGATAATCCCATAATAGAGCCGTACATATACACATTATCCCTGCCCGAAAATTCAGGATGGAAACCTGAGCCCAATTCCAATATCGCCGAGACCTTGCCGTTCACCTCATACGAGCCGCCGCTCGGCTCAAGCACTCCTGCGAGGATGCTGAGCAGAGTGCTCTTCCCGGAGCCGTTCTGCCCGATTATGCCCACAGTCGTGCCTTTTGGCACCTCAAAGTCTATATCCCGGAGCGCCCAGAAGTCAGTATGCCCATTGAGCCTGCCCATGCTCATGTACTCAAGGGCGCGCTTCCCTGAGGAACTGTAAAGTTTGAATTTCTTTGAAAGGTTGTTGACCTTTATGGATATCATAGAAGCTCGCTAAACCCTCTTTTTGTCTTCTGGAAGATAAAGATGCTGATATGCAAGAATATTATCGAGAACAGGAGAAAGGGCAGGAGTTTATCAAGTCCAGGGAACCTGCCGTAGAACAGCATGTCCCTGTATATCTCAAGCATATAATATGCGGGATTAAGATGCACTATCCACATCATGCTCTCCGGTATCACGTTCACCGTATACACTATAGGCGTTCCCCAGAACCATATCATGAACAATGAACCCAGGATCTGGGGTATATCCCGGAAAAATACTGTTGCGCTTGAAAAGATAAGGCTTAACGAAAGGGTGAACATCATTTGCAGTACGATGCCTATTGGCAGGAAGACGATATAGATGCTTGGAGCGCCTTTCAGTATGATGAATAATATCATGAATATTGCAAGTCCTATCAGGAGATTTAAGAATTCCGATACGATCGTATATACAGGAAAAATCTCACTGGGGAATGACACCTTTTTAATATAGTTCTTATTATTCACTATCGAACCAGAGGCGCGCATTACAGACTCGCTAAATGCCGTCCATGGTAAAATGCCAGCGCTGAGATAAAGTGAAAAGTCCCAGATGTTGTCATTTCCCGGCAGTCTTGCCTTAAGGAAAAGTCCAAAAACAACAAAATATACTGCTAACGTAATCACAGGATTAATAACAGACCAGTAAAGCCCGAGCAGGGAGCCAACGTATTTTGAGGAGATATCTCTCTTGACGAAGTTCCAGATCAAACCGCGGTGCTTGTAAAGGTTTAGCATATCACTTAAATGTTCCTTTAACATGCGAAAAGTTGTTGATCCAGGATTACTGAAGCGCAACGACCCTTGCTTTCATTTCGGCTATCTCCTGTTCTATCTTTGAAAGTCTTTTATCAAAATTCTCCATATAAGGTGGCATTCTTTTAAATGCATATAAAAGTTTTTAAATGCAATTTAACTTATGTACTTTGTTCTCCCATTTGCCATGCGCCTTTCTTATAAAAAGCATTCGGCTTATTTTTCATAACTGTTTAACATTCATGGGATTGGCTGGAGGAGGACTTATATTAGCCCATGTTTGTACAAACCTACGAATCTTATTTTCATCCATCAGACGGTTTGATCTCTTTGCCAGCATTTTCGCGATACCTTTGATTGCGTCTATTTTTGACCGCAGGATTGCATTACTATGCCCCTTTGAAATATAGTATGGTATCACTGCGATGTTTCTGCCAATTATCCACGGCAGAGATGTAATTAGCAGTGAACCCGGAAAATTCTTGATGCAATTCCACATTATATTTCTATTTCCATAATAAATAGTATAATCACTCATATAGCCTCCTGTCCCGCTGTGCACATGATAAACCACAGCATTGGGCATAAACAGGCACTTCCATCCAGCATATCTTCCCCGAAATGCTATGTCAACATCTTCCATATAGGCTAAAAAATCTTCATCAAAAAGTCCAATTTCATTAAGCATTGCTTTTCGATAAATAGCCGCGCCGGCGCATGGAGCAAATACTTCCTCGATAGACTCATATTGTCCTTGGTCGCGCTCAAACATTCCCCTATCCCAACACGCCCCACTTCTTGAAATGCAGATACCTGTAGAATTTATGAATTCGGGATTCTTCATAAAGAGCATCTTTGACGCACACATCCCTACTTTTTCATCGGAAGTTATAGCTTTTACAAGTTCGTCTAACCATTGAGTGGAGACCTCAGTATCATTATTCAATGTTGCTATAAATTCCCCATTCGCAGCTTTTATCCCGATATTATTCCCTTTTGCAAATCCTATATTTTCTTTATTTGCGATTATTTTAATAGACGGGAATTCTTTCCTTAGATAATTTATGGAATCATCACTTGATGCATTATCCACAAGAATAATTTCAACGTTGGGATATGATTGTGCGAACAGGGAAGAAATACATTTCTCTAAAAATGCCCTGCCATTATAATTGACAATTATAACTGAAACCAGAGGAACGTGTTTATTCATATTTTAGTCCACCATTACCTGCTTCAATTTCTTTTTTAATCTCATTCAAAAAGATATTTACATCAAATTTCCTGGACTGTTCAATACATTTTTCATGATATTTAATTGGTTCTATGGAGATGATATTTATGGCGTCAGCAATCTCGGATACATTTGGAGTAACAAGTAATCCTGTCAAGCCGTCTACAACTGTTTCTGAACATCCGCCTTCTTTCATACAAACAACCGGCTTACCTGAAGCCATAGCCTCGATAGGCGCCATCCCAAAATCCTCGTCAATAGATGTAATTATGAATCCTTTACATCGGGAGTAAAGCTGTATTAATTCCTCCTCTTGCACTGTGCCAAGCAGTTTCACATTATCTGGCAGTTTTTTCTGCAAACTGGCTGCGTACACAGATGCATGATCCGCCTCAGCATATCCGCCTACAATTAGTAATCGTTCCTCTGGTAATTGCCTGAAAGCTTCGATCTGTAATTCAACACGCTTTTCCGGATATAGACGATTTACCGATAGCCAGAAATCCCCATAATATTCAAATCTGAATCTGGATATATGGATCGGTGGATAAATCACCTTCGATGTTCTGTTCAGGTATTTTTTTATTCGTTTTTGAGTGCTGATGGAATTAGCCACGATTCGACAAACATGGGTCACATAATATTCGTACAGCCGTTTATACAATTTCACCCAGAACTTGAACAACAAAGAATTGAGAAACGACTGCCTCTCCAGGAAAACATCGTATAGATCATAAAAAGCCCTCACAGGCGTGTGACAGTAGTACAGATTCGGCTTATGTTTTTTCGCAGCACAATGCGCCCAGTTTCCTGAGAATATAAAGAAATCATATTTTTTAGAAAAATCGCACAGCGCAAACCTAAAAGACGCTGAAATCTGCTTAAGCGGCGGAAGCTTGATAGTTCCCCCGATACTTATAATATTCACGTCTTCAAACCCCATCTTCTTAACAGAATCTGCATCCACGTCCGTGGTAATCACATCCGCTCCCAGCCCCCTCGCTAACGTAAGCACCAGCTTCTCGCCGCCGCCTATTGTGCCTATGTAGTCGTGGAAGATTGCGATTTTCACTATGTCTGTGCCTCCAGACTTTTATTTCCATCGATTCTCATATAAGTTCCTCGTAAAAGCACGATAACTGCCGAACAATCTTATCCCAGTCGAACTCTTTTGCTGCATCCTTGGTAAATGCTGCCATCTTTTCCCGGAGCGCGCCATCCCTTATTAATGTGCAGATAGCCTTGCCAAGTTCTCTCGCATCAAGGTTCACAGCTGAACCCGTTTTTTCGTTAACAAGTTCATATGCAGCGTTTCGCTCACCTTTAACCGTGATAACAGGCACGCTGCACGCAAAAGCCTCAAGAACAACCATTCCGAATCCTTCGCGGCTGGAAGGCAGCGCCAGCAATTTCGAAGACTTTATACATGCTATCACCTCATCGTAGTCCATGAACCCGGAGAACCTGACGTTATCCAAAAGTCCGAGTTCCGCCGCAAGCCCTGCAAGCCGTCCATTCTCAGGTCCGTCACCTTTGATGTGGCATTTTACATCAGGCAGCGTCTCTTTTACATAGCCCACAGCTTCAAGCAGTACATCTACATTTTTCTCTTTGATAAGCCTTCCAACAAATATTATATCGCATTCTTCAGGTGATAGCGGTATTCCGGCAATCTTCTTTAAATCAATACCATTTGGCACAATCTGAATGTTTTCACTATTAACTCCGAGTGATACGAGATTCTTTTTTGTCAAAGAAGATACTGCAATTGATGTATGTGTTAATTTCGATACAAGATGTTCCACAAGCCTGCCGAAAAAGCCTTTTGCGCCCAGATATTCATACCAGTAATCCTTCCAAACCTCATGCCAGGTGATTACTATCGGAGTTCTCCTGAAAATCGAAATGAGTTTAACAGCAAAACATGAAAAATAAGGGAACGCAGAGATATCAATGACATCAAACCTTTCCCTGAACAGATGCGGAAGCAGTTTAATCGAGAATATTATCGCCTCGGCGATTGAACGCCTGCCGTTAACATATAATTCCAGGGGTTCGCAAACGCCGTGCAGCACCATACCTTCATTCTCTATTACCTCAGAGCCGTCCCACCACTTTACCCCAAAAATATGCACTTCATTCCCTTCTGCTGCCAGTCTTTTTCCAAGTTCGTATATTCGCTTCTCAGCACCCCCTTTTATCCAGGGATAAACTGCATCGTAAACGAAGGCTATTTTCATTTAATTTCATTATCCTTTTTTTCAAGCATGAAGATACTGATTATGAGCGTTGAAAAGAGTATCTGGATACCCAGCGCAGCAAGTACCACTGATATTACTGCATTTCCCACTTCCAAGAGTGAACCGTATCCCGATGAGATCCATTTAATGAGAATGTTCGAACCTAAAACCATGCCTGCAAAGAATAACAAAATACCAATTACAAGCCCGTATTCAAGGGAATGATAGTCAAGGAGTTTAGCCGTCACTCCGGTTTTATCTATTTTATTGTGGATTATCCCGTAAACGTTCATGTAAATACCCGTGGCTATCATTTGTGTTCCTGTTATTGCAAGCATGCTTCCCAGGATGAAGGAATGGAGACTGGTAGTTTCCACCTTGCCCCGCATTGCCAGTGTTAATATCATAAAAGCACTGAGTATGAATAATAATAAACCCGGAATGTAGAAAAAGGGCGTTGGATTGTAAAGCATCATGAACCGCAGATGCCGCCACCCGTCCCCCCAGGAATGGAGTTTTGAAGGAGTCTGTCTCGGGTAATAGGTTATAGGTACTTCACTTATCCTGAGCTTTTTCCGTGCTGCTTCAATTATCATTTCGCTTGCGAATTCCATACCTTCGCTTTTCATATCAAGCTTTTCAAAAGCGTCTCTGGTTACGGCGCGCATACCGCAATGTGCGTCACTTATATTTGTCTTAAATAACCATTTAAGGATTCCCGTCAAAAACGGGTTCCCTATATATCTATGCAGCCATGGCATTGAGTTCTTCTTGATTTTCCCTTTTAATCGTGTGCCCATGACGAAGTCTGCTTCGTCAGTCAGCAGGGGTTTTAAAAACTTCGGCATCTCGCTCAGGTCATAGGTATCATCCGCATCAGCCAGTATAAGATATGTTCCTTGAGCATGCCTGAATCCTTCTAAGCAGGCGGTGCCGTATCCGTTTTTTGGGGGAATTACTATTTTTGCCCCCATTTTTTTGGCGATTTCCCTTGAATTATCTGTGGAATTGTCCGATATAATTATTTCCCCTTCCACCCCTTCATGTTTTAGTATAGACAGCGCTTTCCCTATTACCATGCCAATTGTCTTTTCCTCGTTCATGCAGGGGATAATAACCGATACCAGGGGTGAACTCATGATACCCAAGAACACCTTATTGTTTAAAAACCCATTTATTTTTATTTCTTTCCGTGGATAGTTGTATGCTCATATACTAAAATCTCTTTGTTAATCACAATAAGTCTTAATAATCCGTAAAATAACTACTTAGTATTTAAGCCTAATTCGACTATAAGTGAACCCAGATTTGTGAATTGTAGCTTTGTATTCTCTCTATCGAATCCTGACGATGTTTTCCAACAGTATTTCGATGTTATAGCGCAGGGCATCGAGCTTTGAGAGAGGATTTTAAGTAGTGTCAGCTCAATTTTACAGGCATGAAATGCATGGTGACTGGCGGCGCGGGATTCGTTCGTAGATTTGCGAGGATGGATGAACACATTTAAGTCTTCTAAGTTCCCTTCAGGGGGAAACATTTTTAAATTAGTTTCCCCATCAATATAACATGGAAAAAAGATCACTTCTGAGATACATTACTGATAAAAAGGAGCAGATAAGAGGGCTTAAGGTTTTATCCAGAAGCCTGGAAATCCAAAAAACAAAACAATTTGTAATTCCTATAATAGGACCAAGAAGAGCAGGAAAGAGCTTTTACCTTTATGACCTTATACTTAATAAATTCAAAATAAAAGATGAAGACTTCATTTACCTCAATTTTGAAGATCCTGAAATGATAGGCGTTAGTCTCAAAGACATGCTTGATGCGGTGAACGTTCACGAGGAGTTTTATGGCAAAATTCCCGAATACATATTTCTGGACGAGGTTCAAAATATTGAAAATTGGGAGAAAGCTGTCAGAGGATTATACGAAACAAAAAACCATTACCTGTTCATTTCAGGTTCATCTTCAAAATTGCTATCTAAAGAAATAGCAACTTCGTTACGAGGGAGGACATTGACGTATTCTATTCTTCCGTTATCGTTCAAGGAATTTTTAGTCTTTAATGACATTAAGATCAAGCTGCCACTTTCAACATCAGATGAGAATCAGATCAAAAATAATCTCCGGAAATATATGGAATTTGGTGGTTTTCCTGACATAGTGTTTGACAATCAGATCGCAGATAGGTTTTTTAAGGAATATCTTGACCTTGTGCTTTTCAGAGATATTATTGAAAGATATAATATAAAAAATATTTTTATTATAAAATTTCTCATAAAATCCATGCTTGCTTCCTTCTCAAAGCAATCTTCTGTCAATGGCACTTTCAATACCCTGAAATCGCAGGGGATAAAGGTGAGCAAGAAAACACTCTATAATTATACATCTTATCTTGAAGATTCGTTTTTCGCATTTTTCCTGAAAAAGTTTTCCTATTCCGTCAAAATTACTGAGGCTTCGTTGCATAGAGTGTTCATAAATGATACAGGTTTAATAACTTCCCTTATCTCCGGATTTTCTGAAAATTTTGGAAGGTTGATGGAAAATATCGTCTTCCTGGAGCTGAAAAGAGCCCAGAATGAGGATCCTGGTCTTGAGATATACTATTATAAAAACGGTGTAGAAGTTGATTTTCTTCTCAAAGAAAAGCTTGAGATAAAACAGCTTTTGCAGGTATGCTATGACATAGAAGATCAGGATACGAAAGAGAGAGAAATAAAAGCTCTGCGTAAGGCGAGTATGGAACTAAAATGCAGCGACCTGCTTGTGATCACCTGGGAAAGGGAAGGGGAGGAGCGCATAGGGAATAATAAAGTGGTTTATTTACCTCTTTGGAAATGGCTATTGTAATAGGGTAACTTTAAAAATATGAGAAAGAAGGTATATCGATAGAATACCTTCAGTTTGGATTCTTTCAAATTTCAATTCTCTGAAATTCGACTATAAGTGAACCCCGAATCGGCGATTGCACTCAGGCATGCATGTTTTGACCGCAAGAGATTCAGTGTTGTCATTGGCGAGAGGCGCAGATGCACTCTTACATGGGAGCAGAGTATGCAAAAATACTTAAGGTTTGAAGCCTGATTTAAGTTCATGAAGCGCATATATGCTTTAATCAGCGGAGAAGTTCAGGGTGTGGGCTATAGAGAAGAGATAAAACGCATTGCCTTTGAGCTAAATATTTATGGCTGGGTTAGAAACTTAGAGGACGGGAGGGTTGAAATAACTGCTGAAGGGGAAGATCGAAGCTTCGAAGAATTTTTGGAAAAAATAAATATCAAAAGATATCCGATTTTTGTGGAAGAAGTAGAAGCAAAGGAGGAAATTTATAAGGGAGACTTAAAATCATTTAAGGTCGTAAGAGATAAAGATTTGCAGAAGGAGATTCTGTCAGCTTTGTCAAGAGGAACGGTGGATATTCATGAAGTGAAAGAAATTCTGAGGGATGTGAGACAGGACACGGCGCATATTCCTGAAATAAGAGAGAATACGAAGATAATGCTGGAGAAGCAGGATACCTTGCTTAGCGTTACTGAAAATGGTTTTAAAGAGCTAAAAGCAGAAATGCATATTATAAGGCAGAATACTTCTCTTATTCCTGCCATGAGAGAAGATACCGCTTCAATAAGAACCGACACAAAAGAAATAGCCACTAAACTCTGGCAGAAGTACGAAGAGCTGAGTAAAGAGATCGCTCAGATGAAGATAACACTCGCCAGAATAGAAGCAAGAGTATTTTCGTAGTTCGACAATAAGTGAACCTTCAATCGTCAATTGTATCCAAGCATGCATATTTTGACCGTAAAAGATTTAAGAGTATATTGAGCATTAAGAAAGTTATGGCATTAAAAAGGGCAACTATTTTTGTTTCTGGAGATGCTCAGATGGCTGGTTTCAGGGGTTTCGTTAAAAAACTTGCAGATTCGCTTGAGATCAAGGGATATGCTGATAATCTGCCCGACGGCAGAGTGCAAATCGTATGCGAGGGCGAAGAAAAAGGAATTGAGGAATTGATTAACTCAATAAAAAATAAAGCCCCATCTCTATCTAAGGTAGAGGATTTACAAATAGAATATGAGGATTATGCCGGGGAATTTGCAGATTTTGAAAGGAGAGGGAAAGATGTGCCGAAGAAAGCTACGCTGGATGATCTTCTTGAGGTAATGAAGTCTTTTGATAATAAAGCGGAAAAGATGGTTGGGGTTCTTGGTGGAATAAACAAGAATACCGAGAAAATGCTTGAGAAGCAGGACACTACCATCGGTATTCTGAAAAGCGTAAAAGAGGACACAGCTCAGATAAGGCTGGATACAGCTCAGATAAGGCTGGACACGGCTCAGATTCCCGGCATTGTAGAAAATACGGGGAGAATACTTGAGCACACCGCTTACATCCCTGCCATGAGGGAAGATATCGCTTCAATAAAAACAGACACCAGAGAAATAGCCGCAAAGCTCTGGGAAAAGTACGAAGAGATGAGTAAAGAAATCGCTCAGATGAAGATAACCCTCTCTAAAATAGAAGCGAAAGTCTTTTCCTAATTCGACAATAAGTGAGTCCTGGATCGTCAAATAGTGAAGCTATTTCGTGTTTTGACAGCAAAAGATATTTAATATCACAGGATATAGAAAAAGTTATGACATTAAAAAGGGCAACTATTTTTGTTTCTGGCAATGTGCAAATGGCTGGCTTCAGGACTTTTGTTAAGAACATTGCAGACTCTATTGATGTTAAAGGGTATGCTGAGAATTTGTCTGACGGAAGGGTGAAAATTGTATGCGAAGGTGAGGAAATGGGAATAGCTGAGCTTGCGAACGCTATAAGAACAAATGCTTCTGCCATCTCTAAGGTAGAAAGTTTACAAACAGAATACGAGAAATACGCAGGAGAATTTCTTGATTTTGAAAGGAGAGGGGGAGACGTTCCAAGAAGGGCAACGTTGGATGATCTTCTTAATGTAATGAAATCTTTTGATAACAAGGCAGAAAAGATTGTTGGTATTCTTGGTGAAATTGGGCAGAATACCTCTCAGATACCCCCAATGAGAGAAGATATCTCTGAGATAAAATC
>Ga0172371_10004041_pt1 | contig 22417 bp, 20 predicted proteins | sample Lak12m_FD_114543 | JGI IMG/M metagenome (GOLD analysis project Ga0172371, IMG submission 114543) | Freshwater microbial communities from Kabuno Bay, South-Kivu, Congo - kab_022012_12m | ecosystem: Environmental > Aquatic > Freshwater > Lake | place: Democratic Republic of the Congo: South-Kivu...
ATCGTCGTCTGCGGCGACGGGGGACACGCCTCGGTGCCGCTGCGCGGCCACAACGCCGTGGTCGACGCGGCTCGCGTGGTCGAGGCCCTGGCCGCCCACGAGCTGCCCGTCGTGGTGGACGGGTCGTCCGCCGACCTCGTGGAGTTGCTGGTGGACGACCCGGACCTGCGCGCGCGCCTGCGCGACCCCGCGCGCGCCCGGCAGGCGCTGCGTGACCTGGGCGCGCGCGACCCCGGCCTCGCCGACATGGTCGAGCCGCTGTACGGCCCGGGCTTCTCACCGACGATCGTGCGCGGCAACAGCGCGGCCGTGAACGTCTACCCGACGCGGGTCGAGGTGTCCGTGGACTGCCGCATGCCGGCCGGCCACGACGAGCGCGAGGTGGAGGCGGAGGTGCGCGCCGCCCTCTCCGGCGTGGACGCGCGCTGGGCCTTCGAGTGGGTCGGGGCGCCGGTGCGTGGCAACGCTTCGGCGTATCCCTCGCGGCTGTCCGAGGCGATCCGTCGCGTGCTCACGCGGCACGTGCCGGAGGCGCGGCTCGCGAGCTCCCACTGCGTCGGGTTCACCGACTCCAACTGGTTCCGCAGTCTGCACCCGGACGTGGTCGCGTACAATTTCTCGCCGCACGTAGAGGAGGACTACGCCGCCGTCACAGAGCGCTACCACAACGTCGACGAGCGCATCAGCGTGCGCGACCTTGCCTTCCAGGCGCTGTTCGCGGAGCGCCTGGCCCTGGAGGTGCTGTCGTGAAGACGTGGCTCGTGCTGCTTGTCTCGGCCGGCGGCGACATCGCCGTCGCCGCCGTGCTCATGGTCCTCGGCTACCTCATCCCGGGCCTTGTGCTGCTGGTCGCCGCGGTCGCCGTGGCCGCGGTCGCGATGGTCATGAGGAGCCGCAGCGGGTGACGGCAGGGCGGCGGGCGGCACCGCCCGCCGCGCGGCCGTCGGCTCTGCCCCGGACCGCAGCTCAGGCCGCGCCCGCCTCGCGCACGGGGTGCCGGATGACCGTCTTGAGCCGCTCCGGCGCCGTGCGCCTGGGGTCGCCCAGATAGACCTCGTGGTGGTGGCCGTGCAGCTCGTAGCCCTGCTCGGCCACCCAGGCGTGCAGCCGCGCGATGGTCGGCGCCTCCTCCGCGTAGGGGCCGATGTGCATGAGCTGCGCGGCCAGACCCTCCGTGAAGCGCTCGAAGCGGACCTCGGCGGGGGTGCTCGGCCGCCGCTTGCGGGCCGCCGCCTCACAGGCGGCGGCCACATCGGCGGCCGTGACGTCGTCCGGCACGGCGATCATCATCGTCCAGTTCCAGGTCGCGCGGTCGGCCTGCAGCTCGGCCGGGCCGGGCCGCTCCACGTCGCCCCACCAGAGGCCCTCCAGCGGCGCCACCTTGAAGTCGCGGGCGGCATCGGCGTTGCGCAGCGAGAACTTGAGCGTGTAGGCGGTGCCGTACAGCGCCTGGACCGCCTCCTGGTACGCATCGGACTCGGGCGCCCCTCGCCCGCCGACCGCGATGAAGGAGCGCTCCGGCACCTCCACGATTGACGGGTGCTTCCACGACGGGTTGTACAGCGCCCGGTGCGCCTTGACGAGGTCGACCGGGCTCATGACACCGGCCAGTCGACCTCGGTGAGGAGCTCCTCGGGCGGCACAGTCTGCGGGTCGCTGAGGTATACCTCACGTACCGGCACGGAGGGCGTGTGTCCGTTGGCCGCCATCCACGCCTGCAGCGCCCCGTAGGTCTCGCAGAGGTCGGTGTAGGGCCCGTGGTGCATGGTGGTGGCCACGCGGCCGCCGGGCACCGTCTCGAGCGCGACGCCCTCGCCGCCGTTCGCTCCGGGCGCCACCGGCAGGCACACGACCATGTCGAACTCCTCGGCCATCTCACCGGGGTAGAGGCAGAAGGGCGGGCCCGTGAACTGCGCCCCGCTCGCCCCGGCGTGCGCCATGATGGCGCCGAACGCCTCCTGCATCACCTCGCCCACGGTGGCCAGGCTCACGCGCTTCGCCACCGTCAGCGCCAGCTGGTCCGGGATCTCCTTGACGACGACCTCTGCCATGACCCCCTCCTCGGTCCGGGACCGTGCTCGTCACGCGGGATCCGCCCGCCAGGTCTCACTCTACCCGCGCGCCAACGCCCGCAGGCGCGTGCCGCGCCGCTACGGCGGTGACGTTCGCGGGGAGGAGCCGAAACCGCCGCCTGAGGGTATGATGCACACAGCCGAAGGGAGGAGGGATCCGAATGAAGAAACTGCTGTTCCTTGTCGCACTCATCACGCTGGGCGTGGGCGCGTACTTCGCCTGGAAGATGTGGAAGGGCGACGGCATCATGGGTTGGGGCGGAGACAAGACCGACCCGTGGAGCAGCTACACGCCGCCGGCGGACGACGCCGGCGCGTCCGCCTGAGCCTCAGCGCGGTCTGAGCCGGGAGCGAACGCCGGGGGCCGGCGGTCCGTGCGGACCGCCGGCCCCCGGCGCGTACGAGCCGAGCCGCAGCCTCTAGAGCTGCAGGTACGAGTCGGCGTACAGCGTCTGGTTGGTGAGCATGCGGTAGGTCTTCCAGAGGTCGACCTGCGCCTGGTCGCTCTTGTCGACCGCGGACTCGTCGAGCTCTTCCATGCCGGCTACCGCGTCGTACAGGGCCAGGATCAGCTTGTTGAGCGGTGCGCTGTCATCGCGCTCCTCGACGATGCGGATCCACTCGTTCTGCACCGTGTCGAGCGGGTCGGCGATGGCGCTGTCCAGGCCGGCGCCCATGACCATCACCATCATGACGCGGTTGATGAGCGGCCGGTTGTCGAGCGGCGCGCCGTTGGAGATGTTGGAGAGGCCCACCACCGTCATCGGCGGCGGGTCGGCCATCATCTTGAACATGCGGATGGACTCGACTGAGGCCATGGCCACGTCCTGGTTGCAGTTCACGGCCAGGACGAGCGGGTCGAGGTAGACGTTCGCGACCGGTAGGCCGGCGGCCTCGGCAGCCGGCAGCAGCGCCTCCATGGCGATGCCGGCGCGGCCGTCGGCGGTGGTGGGGATGCCGTCCACGCCCATCGTGAGTGCGATGACGCTGGCGCCGTACTTGGCCGCCAGTTGCATCACGCTGTCCAGGCGATCCGGGTCGGCCGAGGCCGAGTTGAGCATGGCCGGGTGCTTGCACACCTGCAGCCCGGCCTCCATGGCGGCCAGGTTGGTGGTGTCGAGCGAGAGCGGGACGTCGCAGACCTCCTGCACGGCCTGGACGATCCACGGCATGATCTCGTGGCCGAGCTTCTTCTGCGGGCCGATGTTGAGGTCCACGATGCCGGCGCCGGCCTCGACCTGCTTCACGGCGAGGTCCTGGATGACCTTCTTGTCGCGGTTCTCGATGGCCGCCTTGATGGGCGGCGACATGATCTGGATGTTCTCACCGATGATGAGCACCGGGTGCCTCCTTGGTCAGCGGGTCTGGGCGAGGACGGTGTCGAGCACGGGCTGCAGCGCCACGGACATGGGGCTGTCGGCGGGCAGCTCGATGATGGGGCGGCCGGCGGCGTCGAGGGCCGCCACGGCGTCGTCGTCGGGGAGCACGGCGAGCAGGTCCAGGCCGTGCTCCGCGATGGCCGCGTGCAGCTCGGGCGTGAGCCCGTTGGGCGCGCGGTTCACGAGGAGGTAGTGCCTGTCGACCTTGGTCTCGAGCTCGGTGATGAGGGAGGCGATGCGGCCGGCGGTGGTGATGCCGCGCACCGTTGCGTCGCTGACGATGAACAGCACGTCCACGTCGCGGGTGGTGCGGCGCGAGAGGTGCTCCAGGCCGGCCTCGTTGTCGATGACCACGACGGGGTAGCTGGCGGCGATGGTGTCGATGATGGCGCGCAGCATGCTGTTGGCGGCGCAGTAGCAGCCCGGGCCCTCGGGGCGGCCCATGGCGATGAGGTCCACGCCGACGCCCTCCACGACGCTGGCGTTGATCTCGTAGTCCAGGAGGTCGCGCTTGGCGATGCCGGCCTCCAGCAGGTTGGCGCGCGCCTTCTCGCCGGTCTCCTCGCGCACGTCGCCGACGGTCTTCTCTAGCGGCAGGTCGAGGACGGTGTTGAGGTTGCTGGCCGGGTCGGCGTCGATGGCCAGGATGGGGCCGATCTTGTCCTCCGCCAGGCGACGGATGAGCAGACCGGCGAGCGTGGTCTTGCCCGTCCCTCCCTTGCCGGCGACGGCGATGGTGGTGGTCATTCTGCGGGCCTCCGTCTCACGGTGTGGTCTGCGGGCCCGGCCCGCCGGCGCGCTGCGCGAGCATGGCCTGCACGGACGGGAACGCGTTGAGGTCGGTGTGCGGCAGGAAGAGCGCGGACGTGTACTCGTCCATGAAGCTGTTGTCGGCGCTCAGCTCGAGGTAGGTCATCTTCGCGGCCACGTCCTGCACCTCGTGCCGCATGCTCACGCACAGCAGCGCCGCGAACGCGCCCAGGGCGCTGGTGTTGCCGAGGAAGTGGAACTTCTCCACCGGCTGGTCGGGGAGCAGGCCGATACGGATGGCCTTGTCCACGTTGAGGTACTGGCCGAAGGCGCCGCCGATGAAGATCTGCTCCACGTCGGCGAGGTCCACGCCGACGCTGGCGCACAGCACCTCGAAGCCGGCGTAGATGGCGGCCTTGGCGCGGACCAGGCCGGAGACGTCCGACTCGGTGAGGACGATGTCCCTCTCCGCGCCCGACTCGCCGGCCCGGCACACCACGTACTCCGGCACGCCCTTTGTGACGCGCACACGCGCCGTGGGCGCCTCCAGGTCGTAGTGCCCGGACTTGTCGAGCAGCCCGGTGACGAAGAGCTCGCCGAGCAGGTCGATGAGGCCGCTGCCGCAGATGCCCACCGGCGGGGCGTCGTCGATGGTGCGGAACGTGGGCTCCCACGTCTTGTCGTCGACGAAGACGTCTTCGATGGCCCCCGGCGAGGCGCGCATGCCGTCGCCCACGCCGCCGCCCTCGAAGGCGGGGCCGGCGGAGCACGCGCACGAGAGCAGCCAGTCCTTGGTGCCGAGGACCATCTCGCCGTTGGTGCCGATGTCGATGAACAGCGTGAGGGCCTCGGTGGCGTACATGCCGGACGAGATGACGCCGGCGGTGATGTCGCCGCCCACGTAGCTGCCCACAGACGGCATGATGTGGACGCGGGCGAGCATGTTGGCGTTGAGCCGCAGCTCGCCCGCCACCAGCTTGGGGGCCGAGGCGATGGTGGGGATGTACGGCTCCTGTCGCAGGTACTTGGGGTCGAGGCCCAGGAGCAGGTGCGTCATGGTGGTGTTGCCGGCCACGGCGATCTCGTGGATCTCGTAGAGCTCGATGCCGTTGCGTTCCTGCAGCTCGGTGAGCAGGTCGTTGATGGTCTCCACGACCAGCTTCTGCAGGCGGTCCAGGCCGCGCCGGGTGCGGGCGTAGATGATGCGGCTGATGACATCCTCGCCGCAGGCGATCTGCTTGTTGTAGGCGCTGGCCGTGTCGACGACCCGGCCGGTGCCGAAGTCCAGCAGGTAGGCCACCACCGAGGTGGTGCCGATGTCGACCGCCAATCCCATGCTCTTGTGCTTGAACGCGCCCGGGTAGATGCGGATGAGGCGCGGCGGCAGGTACCTGCCGTACACCCAGTCGCGCATCTCCAGCGTGACGCTGACCTTCCAGTTCGACATGCGCAGGTCTTTGCCGAGGCGGCGGAGCATGGGCAGCTCGGCGCGGATCTCCTCCAGGCCGTGCTGCTGGTGCAGGGCCCGCCGCAGGCGGTCGAAGTCGCTGGTCTGGTCATCGAGCGTCGGCGGCTCGATCTCCACCTCGAAGGTACGCACCGCCGGGTTCTGCAGGTAGTCGCAGATGATGGGCAGCGACTCCGGCTCGGCGACGGCGTGCCCGTGCGGGCGCACCTTCTCCTTCACGCGCTGGGGGATCTCGACCTCTACGGGGCCCTTGATGAACGTCTGGCAGGCCACGGCCCAGCCGTCGACGATCTCCGTCGTCTCCAGGCCCGCGTTGCTGCGCCGCTCCACGTCGCCGCTGAGGACGCGCACGCGGCAGCGGCCGCAGCGGCCCTGCCCGGCACACGGCGCCTTGACGTCCTCCTCGCAGAGGACGGCCGCGTCGAGAAGGGTCGTGCCCAGCGGCACGTCGACGCTCTCGCCCGAGGGCGTGAAGGTGATGGTTGCCATGGTGCGGCTGGCCGCGACCGGCGCCTCGCTCACAGTCACTCCTTGCTCCAGGCGCCGGTCACGGCCGGCGGTGCGTCACTCACGCTACCTCGGGCTCCTCACGCGCTCCACACGGTCTTGAGGTAGTTCGGGATGTCCACGGCGTCGCGCGGACCGACCATGATCTGCCAGCCCGGCAGCTCCTCCTCGACCTCGCCGGAGAGGCCGGCCACGTGGCCGGGGATCACCAGCTTGCGGTGGCTGATCATGTTCTCGATGCCGCTGCCCTTGACGGTCTTGGCGATCTTCTCGGCGTCGAACTTGCCGGCCGCCCAGGCGGTGAGCACCGACTGGCCATCGCTGTCGGCGACGAGCAGCCACGACGGCATGCCCGCGCCCTCGGCCTCGCCCGATACGCTGAAGTAGGTGAGCGAGAAGTTGGTCGTGATCATGACCGGGCTGTCGGCCGTGGGGGCGCCGATCTCGTAGAGCTTCGGCTCCACCTGGATGGGCTTCTGTGGGTCGGTGTAGATGTTCTGGCGCAGCGTGATGAGCGTGTAGTACAGGGCCGGCTCGGCGTGATCGAGCACCACGACGCCGGCGTACTTGGCCACGGCCAGTGAGGCGCGCGCCACCTCGAGCTCCAGCGAGTCGGTGCCGCAGAGGGCGAAGATGGGGTAGCCGAGCGCACGCGCACCCTTCTTGAGGGCCAGGCGGCGCAGCTGCGTGAAGGCCGACAGGTCGGCGCCCAGGCTGCCGGTGCCGGGGTCGAGGACGAGGTCTTCGACCCCCGCCTCGGTGGCCAGGGCCGAGAGGTCGGCGAGGGCGCTGAGGTCGCCGTTCTCGACCTTGAGGGCGAGCGGCACGCCGTGCTTCTTGGCGACCTCGGCCATAGCCTGCGCGTTGGCGGCCGTGGCGGCGTGCAGCAGCGGCTTCTCGGCAGCGGCGCCGCCGGCGAGGGCCGCGTCGGCCGCCGCTGCGTCGGACGTCATGAGCACCAGCGGCATGCCGGGGGCGGCGGCGCGCGCCGCGGCCACGGCCGCGGCGTACGCGGCCGCGTCGCCGGCCGTGTGCTCCACGGCGAGCCCGTCGAGGCGCAGGATCATGCCGACCCGCTCCACCTCGTAGGCGCACGCCGCGGCGGCCTTCTCGGCCAGCTGCGGGTCGTCGCACGCCACCCGCAGCACGAGGCCGGGCTGGTGGTAGAAGGTCTTCTCGTGACGGAACATCACGGTCTCGTTGCCGATCTCGAAGGCACGCTCGCCGGCGCCGACGGTGACGAGCTTGATGGGCGGCGCCGAGGCGGCGTCGAGGGCCTCCTTGGCCTCGTCGCTCACGTGCGGGCAGTTGTCCAGCTCGGTGCCCTTCTGCGCCAGCTTCATGGCGAAGGCGAGGCAGGTGGGGAAGCCGCAGTCCTTGCAGTTGGTCTGGGGCAGCAGCTTGTAGATCTGGAGTCCGGAGAGGGCCACGGGTCACGCCCCTTTCGTGAGGTCGTCGATGGCGCCGCGGACGGCCGCGACCGAGGACGGGTGACGCAGCAGGAGCACGTCGGCGCCCGACTGCAGCAGGGTGACGGCGGTGCTGATCTCCCAGGCCACGCCGCGCGTGGCGAGCTCGCCCCAGGCGGCCGGCACGTCGCTGGCCTTGGCCTCCTTCTGGCGCCAGGCCTCGTTGCCCACCTGGCAGATCATGGGCTGCTGCGTCATGGTGTCGCCCATGAGGGCGGCCAGGCGCAGGCGCTCCATCACCGAGTAGGTGTACTCGATGCCGTAGCCCAGGGCGCCGGTGTTGGGATCCATGAGCACGCGGTCGAGCGCCAGGCCCATGTCGCTGATGAGGATGTTGAGCTGCTTCGCCAGGTTGACGTCGATGGGCGTCTCGGCGATGACCGCGTGGCCGTTGCCGAGGGCGGCGGCCACGATGGTGCGGTAGTTCTTCTCTTCGCAGATGCCCAGCGCCAGCTGCTCGCCCTTGGTGGCCTCGGCCACCGCCACGAGCACGTCGTTGTCCTTGTCGGCCACGCCGGGGCCGTACACCATGAGCGGCACGCCGACCGCGCCGAGCACGGCCTGGACGACCTCCACGGCGTGCGCGGCGTCCATGTCGCCGCTGTCGGGGTGGCAGCCCTTGAGGGTCAGGGCGATGAGGTCGGCGCCTTTCTCCACGGCCGCTGCGGCCCAGGCCGCCGGGTCGCCGAGCAGGTCGCCCCACGCGGTCTGCAGCTCGCTGGACCACTCGTCCGGTCGCACGTCGGTGATCTCGACGGCGATCGCCGGGCGGTTGGGCATGGTGCCCTCGAAGCTGAGGAACGGCAGCGCGGTCTCGCCGCCCACCGTCACGGTGCTGGTGCGGGTGCCGCTGCCGAGCGTGACTTCACGCACGGCGCCGGACCACTTCTCTACCGGGGTCTCAACTGGACTCATGTGCGCACTCCAAAGGGTCGTCGGTCGTCGGGTCAGAAGATGGGATCCATCGTGAGGGCGGGATGCTCGTGCTCCTCGAGGAAGGGAAGCAGCTCCTCGACGGTAGTGACGGCGGTCTCGTCGGCGATGCGGTCGAGCAGGCCGGGGCAGCCGTCGCGCTCGCAGACCTCCTCGAGGGCCGGACGCATGGTCTCCTTGAGGTTGGAGCTCATCCACACGACGCGCTGGATGCCGCCGTCGCCGGAGATGAACTTCTTGCTCGTGAGGTAGTACTTGCCGAGGCCCATCATGCCTGGCGTCTGCATGCCGCCGCCGGCGGTGCCGGCGAGAGTGCTGAACGTCATGCCGCACGGGGTCATGCTCGGGTCTTCGCGGCTCACGACCATGTAGCCGTTGGCCTCGGGGACGAGGACCATGATGCACTCGAAGCAGCCGCACGAGGTCATGGGCGACTCGATGCAGGAGTAGAACGTGACCTTCTCCACGACCTGGTTGGAGTGCTGGTAGATGTACTCGTTGGGGCCGCTGAACTCGCCCTTCACCGGGTCGAGGCAGAGGCCCTTGGGCACCGGCTGGTTGGGGCCCGTGGGGTTGATCTCGTAGGACGCCTTGCAGTCGAGCCAGTTGTAGGCGCCGCACAGGCCCACGCGCTCGGGGTTGACCACGCAGACGTGGTTGGGCGCGAAGCTCTGGCAGAGCAGGCACGAGTAGAAGGTGTCGACCGACTCGTCGGTGAGGGTGGCGATGCGCTCGTTGCGCTCGGCGTAGGCCTCGCGCGCCACCTCGATGAGCTCGTCGACCTCCTCGGGCACCGTGGTGAGGTGCACCTGCACCTTGTCGACGATGTTGCCGAACACCTCGTGGATGCGCGCGTGCAGCACCTTGCCGAAGTGCTCCAGGCGGAAGCCCTTGTTGAAGGTGCCCTTGCTGATGCGCGTCCAGGCGATGTCGCGCTGGCCGTTGTGCTGCACGCCCTCGATGCCGTTGATGAAGTAGTGGAACTGGCGCTCGAGGATGGGCTCGAAGTCGAGCTGCATCTTGCGGCCCGAGACGTCGACGACCATGCCCATCGGTCGGGCGCCGCCCTCTTCGATCTCGTCCAGGTCCGGGCCGTTGACGGTGATCTTGCCATCCTCGACCTCGTCGGCCGGCTTCATGCGCAGGAACTCGAACGCGTGCGTGCGCTTGCCGCCGAACTCGCACTGCATGATGTCCTTGCGCACGCGCTCGCCCTCGAAGGCGGAGCCGTAGCTCACCGGGATCGGCACCTTGGAGATGCGCACCTTGACGCCGCGCACCTCGATGCAGCGCTGGATGAGCTTCTCGGTCTTCTCCATGTCGTCCTTGCCGGGGATCTCGTCGAAGGGCATGGAGACGACGTGCTCGTAGGTGGTGACGCCGGTGGGCAGGATCTGCGGGATGCGCGTGTCGGCGATGGTGGGGAAGCCGTAGCTGATGGCGCCGGCGGCGGTGGCGTACTTGAGGTCGTCGACCTCGCCGAGGGCCAGCACGAAGGCGAACACGCGGTACTTGTTGTACAGCATGATGTCGCGCGGCTGGCCGGCCTCCATGCCGCCGAAGGTGAGGGCGGAGCGGGCCGCGAACCCCAGCGCGTACACGGCGCTGATGGTGTCGATGCCGAACGGCACCGTGAAGGTGTCGTAGCCGAGCTGGATGCCCTCTTCCTGCAGCTGGTGGATGATGCTGCGCCCGTTGACGTTGCCGCTGAGGAAGATGAGGATGCCGCGGCTCTGCAGCTCGCGCACGATCTTGACCGCGACCTCGTTGTTCTTGGCGCAGCCCACGACGGCGCAGAACCCGGGCATGCGCCCGTCCACCAGCTGGATGCCCCAGGCGCGCAGCTGGATGTCGTCGATGGGACCGTTGAGCTTGAACTTGTCGCCGTGCGTGGTCATGGAGCCGGCGGTGAAACGCTCGCCGTCGGTGTGGGCGCCGCGCAGGGTGATGACCTGCGGCTCCTGCTTGCGCGCGAAGCGCACGCCCTCGATGACCTCTTCGGCGAACAGGGTGGCCACGCCGCTGTCGAGCGTCTCACCGAGGTACGGCAGCCAGAACTTGTCGGCCGGCACGGGGTGGACGAGCTGGCGGGCGCGCTCGAGCACCGGCACGAGGTCGCCCAGGGTCTGCACCTTCATGCCGGTGAACGCGTAGATGACCGGCAGGTAGTACGCCGTGTTGGTGAAGGCGACCGGCGTCTCCGGGCCGAGCTCGTCGAGGGCGGCCCGGACCTGGGCCTCGGCCTCGCCGAGGATCATGTTGGCGCCGCGGATGGCGCGCGTGGCGATGTAGCGCGACATCAGGCCTCACCCTCATCATGCGAGTGCGTGTGGCCGTCGCCGTCGTGGTGATGGTGGCCGTCGCCGTGCTCGTGGCTGTGGCCCTCGGCGAGCGGGTACACCGGCGAGCCGACGGTCTCCAGGCCGCGCTCCTCCTCGGCCGCTTTCTCCTCGAGGTACTTCTTGATCTCGGCGAAGAACAGCGAGTCGCCGCTGGCGCCGAACTGGCCGGGGTCGTACTGCGGCAGCTTGAGGGTGGCGCGCTTGCTGTCGATGATCTCGAGCGAGCGCGCGTACATGGCGTCCCAGTCGGGGATGAACTCGAGGTCGCCGCCCACCATCTCTTCCCAGCCCGTGGTCATGAGCTGCGTGGCGACGCTCGACGCCTCTACCGGGCTGCTCACGCCGAAGATGACGTGGGCGCCGGAGGCGGCGAAGTAGGTGCCGATGGCGATGGCCTTCTCGCACATCCACTCGGGGCAGAGGCCCACGGCCGGCAGGTCGTCGATGTCTTCGCCGAGGCCGCCCTCGGTGGCCACCTGCGTGAGCACCGTGAGGATGCGCGAGTTGTCGACGCACGAGCCCAGGTGCAGCACCGGCGGGATGCCGATGGCCTCCATGACCTCGCGCAGGCCGGGGCCGGCGTGGTCGAGGATCTCGGGGCTGAGGTAGCCGGCCTTGGCGCCGGCGTTGGCGGCGCAGCCCGTCACGACCACCATGACGTCGTCGGCGATGAAGCGCTTGATCATCTCGACGATGCCCTCGTCCTGGGTGACGCGCACGTTGTTGCAGCCGACGACGCCGGCCAGGCCGCGGATGCGGCCGGCGATGACGGCGTCGTTCAGCGGGCGGAACGAACCGCGGTGGAAGCCGCCCTGCATGTAGTTGAGGTACTCGTGGCTGAAGCCGGCGACGAGGGGCTCGTGGTAGTCGGGGATATGGATGGGCCCGCGGTCGGCGTAGTTGGCGATGGCCAGGCGCACGATCTCGTGGGCCGTCTCGGGGGCGCGGTGCTCGTCGAACTCGACGTGGGTAGCGCCCGGGATCTTGGCCTTCGGCGAGGTGGTGACGAGCTTGGTGTGGAAGCGCTGCGCGAGCGGCCCGAGCGCCTGCATGATGCACTGCACGTCGACGACCATGACCTCGACGGCGCCGGTGAGCACGGCCAGCTCCTGGTGCAGGAAGTTGCCGGCCGCGGGGATACCGTAGCGCATGAGGATCTCGTTGCTGGTGCAGCAGATGCCGGCGAGGTTGATGCCTTCGGCGCCGGCGGCCTTGGCCTCGGCGATGAGCTCGGGGTCGCGCGAGGCCTCGACGAGCATCGCCGAGAGCGTGGGCTCGTGGCCGTGCACGATGACGTTGACCTGGTCGGCCTTGAGCACGCCCAGGTTGACCTCGCTGGCGAGGGGGCTCGGCGTGCCGAAGAGGATGTCGCTGATATCGGTGCTCAGCATGGCGCCGCCCCAGCCGTCGGCCAGGGAACAGCGCAGCGAGGACTTGAGGATGTTCTCGGCGTCGAGGTCGACGCCCTCGTGGGTGCGGTGCATGACCTCGACGACCTCGCGGTCGATGGCGCGAGGGGTGAGCCCGAGCGCGCGCCACTTCGCCTGACGCTTGGGCGCGGCGCGCTTCGTGTAGATGATCTCGCCGTGCGGCTGGCCGAACTGCTCGAGGGCCTTGTCGGCCACGTCGAGCGCGATCTCGTTGACCTCGCGGCCGGCGGTGGGGATGCCCATGTACGCGGCCACCGACCAGAGCTTCTGCTCGTCCTTGACCTTGTAGCCGGCGGCCTCGCCCTTGGCGACGGCACGCAGGGTCATGGCCATGTCGCGGCCGTGGTCGGAGTGGGCGGCCACGCCGCCGGCCACCTGGCGGGCGAAGTGCCGCGCCGCGATGGTCGGCATGTCGGCGCCGCAGATGCCGGTCTTCTGCTCGGCGTCCTTGCCGACGAGCCGGCAGGGGCCCATGGAGCAGATGCGGCAGCAGGCGCCGCTCTCGCCGATGGGGCAGGGCTTCATGTGGGCGGCGCGGCTGAAGGCGGTGTCCACGCCGCACTCGTCGGCGTGGGCCAGCATCTCGATGGCCGCCGGGTCGATGCTCGGGGCGGGACCCCCGCTGCTCACTTCCTCGTTCTTCTCATCGGTCATGGGTCATCTCCTTCTGTCGCCGAGACTGCACCCGGGCCGCTGCAGAGACAGCGGGGCCCGCGCGCCGGACGCGGCGGCGTGGCTGCACGAGTGGGGCACGCTCGAGGAAACGCGGCCGTCAGTACTTGCGGTGGTCTCCCGACATCGCCAGGTCGACGGCGTTGGTGGCGGTGACGCGCACGCCGGCCGTGGCCCACGCCGGCTTGCTGGTGAGAGCGGGAGCCGACTCCTCGGCCGCCCCGGTCTCGTACCCGCCCTGCTCCAGCAGGGCGGCGATCTTCGCCGCGTCGGTGCGGGCAGGATCGAACGTCAGGGTGACGCTGCGATCGAGCGCGCTGACGGCGACGATCTGGACCGCCTCATCCTGCTCGAGGAGGTCGCGCACGGCCAGGACGTGGTGGTCGGCCCACAGGCCCGGTAGCGCCAGGACCAGCTCTTCCATCTACCGCTCCTTGTCAAGGGGGTGAGACTCGACGCGGACACGGACCGGCGCAGTGACAAAGCCGGTCAGGAGTCCGGAGAATGGAATGCACTGTACAGGAGGGAGGTTTTCCCCGCAATCATTGTGCCGTCTGTCACAATGGAAGTGTCCACGATAGGGAATCGTGCGTCCGCATCGTGGATGCTCCCGGATTGACGTATGTGCTTTCACAAACGCGATGAAATACGGGGCGCGGGGGGCCCTTCGAGCGCCCGCCGGGGCGGCTCCACGCGCTCGCGCCGCCCGCGGCCCCGCGCCGCCCCGGCTGGGCAGGCACCGCGCCGGCAGGGTATACTGCCGCCCAGCGCACAGACGCATCACCTCTGAGGAGAGGGATCGGCATGATCAGCACAAGGCGACACCGCCTTCATCCTCGAGGAGCCCGCAGTGCTGCGCCCGCGGGCATCTTCGACGCCGCCGCTTCGGCGGCCCCCCGGCTTGCCCCCGCATCTTCCTTCGCGTGCGTCCCCGCTCGTCCCTGCGCCGACCCCCGCGCGCCCACGGCTCGCGTCCATATAGAAGCAGGTCCGCACACGTCCACACACGTGCGCACAGAGCGCACCCCAGACCCGAGAGGATGACGATGAGCACTGATGTTCAGGCCACGATCCGCAAGACGGTCGCCGACGAGAACGTGAAGCACATCCAGCTGTGGTTCACGGACATCCTCGGCAACCTCAAGATGGTGGAGATCCCCGACCGCCAGCTCGACAGCATCATGGAGAGCGGCGCCGCCTTCGACGGCTCCTCCATCAGCGGGTACGCCGAGATCGAGGAATCCGACATCGTCGCGATGCCCGACTGGAACACCTTCCACGTGCTCCCGTGGGCCCAGGGCAACGAGCGCACCGCGTTCGTGTTCTGCGACGTGCTCGACCGCGACTTCAACCCCTTCGAGGGCGACCCGCGCTGGGTGCTGCGTCGCCAGCTCGAGCGCGCCCGCGACATGGGTCTCGAGTTCTTCGTCGGCCCCGAGCTCGAGTACTTCTACTTCAAGGACGCCGAGTACCCCGAGCTCACCGACGAGGGCGGGTACTTCGACGTGCTGCCCGACGACCTCGGCAACGACCTGCGCAAGCAGACCATGCGCACCCTCGACAAGCTCGGCATCCACATGGAGGCCAGCCACCACGAGGTCGCTCCGTCGCAGCACGAGATCGACCCACACTACGACAAGGCCATGCTCATGGCCGATCGCGTCATGATCATCCGCCTCATCGTCAAGGAGGTCGCGGCGCACAACGGCGTGCACGCCACCTTCATGCCCAAGCCCCTGCACGGTGAGAACGGCAGCGGCATGCACGTGCACCAGAGCCTCTTCCGCGGCAAGTCCAACGCCATGTTCAGCGAGACCGACCCCGACCACCTGAGCGATATCGCCAAGGGCTTCATCGCCGGCCAGCTCATGCACATGCGCGAGATCACCTCGGTGCTCAACCAGTACGTGAACAGCTACAAGCGCCTGGTGCCCGGCTACGAGGCCCCCGTGTACATCAGCTGGGCGCACCGCAACCGCACGGCCCTCATCCGTGTGCCGCTCTACGTGCAGGGCAAGGAGAGCACGGTGCGCGCCGAGCTGCGCAACCCCGACCCCTCGGCCAACCCGTACCTGGCCTTCGCCGTCATGCTCAGCGCCGGCCTCGAGGGCATCGAGAAGGGCTACGAGCTGCCGCCCGGCATCGAGCCCAACATCTACAAGATGACCGCCGATGAGCGCGAGACGCACGGCCTCGGCAACCTGCCGAACAACCTCTACGAGGCCATCCAGGCGACGCAGAACAGCGAGCTCGTGAAGAAGACCCTCGGCGACCACGTGTTCGAGCGCTTCGTGACCAACAAGCTCAACGAGTGGTACGAGTACCGCGAGCAGGTCACCGACTGGGAGATCCGCAAGTACTTCGCGCAGCTCTGAGAGACTCAGGCGCCGGCGCGGGACAGCCGGCGCCGGGAGTGCCGCGGCGGGGGCCGCGGGCCGCGCGGCCCGCGGCCCCCGCCGCGCTATGACGCGTGGGGCCGGCTCCCGGTCGTCGCCGGGGCGCTCAGGGCCGCACCCAGGCCGGCAGGCCACCGGCACCCAGATCGGTGCGCTGCGTCAGCGAGCCGCCGCCGGCCAGGCTCACGGTGCCTTCGTCCGGGTCCTTGTCGAGCTTGACGCGCGCGAGTGCGAGATCGCCCGCCGCCGACCACGCGAGGCTGACCGCGGTGAACGAGCCGAGCAGACCGCTTGCCCCGAGGCTGTCGGCGCCGAGGTCGTAGACCCACGCCCTCGCCTGCATGTCCGTGTCAGGCCTGTGGACGAGGCCGGGGAAGGCGACCCGTGCGCCGGCCGCGTCCCAGACGCCGAGCGCCCGCCCCGGGCACGCCGTGTGCTTGCGGAAGAGCGCCTTGCCGCCGTCGACCGGCCAGACCCGGTAGGTCACGGTCATGTCGCCGTCCGCGGTCGCGGTGACGACGTGCTCGCCGCCGGGCGCGAGCTGCGGCAGGGAGAACGCACGCCGCTCGAGGGTGGACGCGTAGGTCTCGGTCCTGACCGCGCGGGGAGCGGCGTCCGTGTCGAGGTCGAGGACCAGGAGCTGCTCGCGCAGCGTGCGCGCCCAGGGCCGGTCGGCAGCCGGCCCTGCGTCGCTGATCCTGACGAAGGCGAGCCGACGAGCGCCGGCCGCGGCGGAGGGCTCGGCGCCGCGGAGCCCTCGGAACGGCGCGACCGTCCACGACCCGGTCGTGACCTCGTAGAGGCGGTCCTCGGCCGCGTCCGGCTCGCGCCGCTGCTTGCGGCCCGAGAGGATGAGCTGGGTGGGCGAGGCCCACGTGACGGCATCGACGCAGGTCACCCCAAGGCTTGCCAGTGAGACCGTACGCACCGTCCCGGCCGGCGTCGCCACCCAGATCCGCGGCCCCCACTTCATCGGAAGATAGGCCACGGCGCTGCCGTCCGGCGCCGCGACGGCCACGGCCGCGCGGCCGGGCAGTGCGCCGACGGTCCGCGATGTTCCTCCAGAGAGCAGGACCAGATCGTCCGTCGCGCCGGCGCGTCGCACCACGAGCAGTGACTGACCCGAACCCGGCGGCTCCGTCGCGCCCGAAGAGGAGGCCGCGGCACCCGCCGGACCGGAAGCATCCGCACCACAGGCCGGCAGGGCGGCGGCCATGCCGATGAGGAGGACGCAGAGGGCGATGATGGTCCTCGGGATCGTGAACGCGGAGACCCATCCTCGTCCTCTTGCTGCACCGTGCCGCCGCCGTCTTCCGCCCACGCGACGATCCCCCCGCGTCTCGCGCGCCACGCACCTCTCCCGCCGTGACTGTGCGCCGATGGGGTCGGCACGTCAACGTTCAGCCGAGCCGGGCGCCCGCGGCGCAGCGCGTCCTCAGGGGCCCCGGCGGACGGCGCGGATCCGGCATGCCGCGTCCTTGCCCTCGTGGTCGCTCGCTGCGGTACCGAAGTGGTCCGTCCAAGATGGCCCCGACAGTCCGAGGTTGCTGGGCAGGTACCAGGCCGAGCCACCGCAGGCCGCCCGATGCTGTGCAGGCGGTTTGGCTCCCGCCCGCGCAGAGAGAGCCGTTGATGAGCGTCGACGTCAGCCTGCCCCAGGTGAGGACGGCGCTCTCGTCCGCCGGGGCGGCGATCGATTCGTAGCGCTGTCCCTCCCTCTGGGCGGGGTCGCCCGGTGGAGGATGAGGACGACGATGCCCGCCCTCGAACAGATCTTCGACGGCCACCACCGGCGGCGCCCACTTCACGTGGGTGTGGTAGCCCACCGACGAGCCATCTCCGGCCGTCACGCGCACTCTGCTGAGGCCTGACATCGGGACCGCTCACGCCTCTGTGCGGACCGCCGGGCGCAGGACGGCCCGTTTCTTCTTCTCAGGCCTTGTGCTGTCACCGTGAGGGGCTCGATCGCATGGGCAGTGCCACGCGCCATGCGAGTCCTGGAGGATCGCGGATGGGCCTGTCCCCGGAAGAGCGTTCATGTTCGGGCCCGCGGCGGTCGAAGAACAGGACACATGGTTGCGTCGCACGCGGGCACGAGCAGACGTGGACGGCTGACGGGGGCGGCGGGGCTCGCCGGGGTGACGGGCCCGCGTCGCACGGGGAGTGACAAGGGGAGTGGAGACGGAGCGACAACTCATGACCTTCTGCCTCGATGACGAGCGCTTTGCGCTCGACGTCGGCGTGGTGCAGCGGGTGGTGCGTGCCGTGGCCGTGACCCCGCTGCCCGGGGCGCCCGCCGCGGTCGCCGGGGTCATCGACCTGCATGGGGCCGTGGTGCCGGTGGTCGACGCACGCGCTGTGCTCGGGCTTCCCGGGCGGCGCCTGCGGGCATCGGACCAGTTCATCGTGGTCGCCACCGGTACGCGCGCCCTGGCGCTGGTGGTGGACGCGGTCGGCGATATCGTGGATGTGGCCGCGGACGACGTCGTGCCCCGTGAGGAGGTGCTCGGCGGGCTCGAGAGCGCGGGCGGCGTGCTCCTCACGGCCTCGGGGATCGTGCTCGTCCACGACGTGGACGAGCTGCTGTCGGCCGGCGACGACGCCGAGCTGGCGCAAGCCGTGGAGGTGCGGCATGGCGATGGCTGATCCCCGCGGCGGCGGCGTTGGCGGCGTGGGGGTCGGCGCGGGCGGCCGGGGTGGGGGCGACCCCTCCGCCGCCGCGGTCCTTCCCGACGCCCTGGCGGCGTCGCTCGCGGAGTGGCTGCGCGCGACCGTGGGCCTGCGTGCGGCGCCGTCTGACCGTCGCGAGCTGGAGCGCCGTCTGCGCGCGGCGCAGCACGATTTCGGCTTCAGCGACCTGGAGGAGTTCGTGAGCTGGCTCGTGGTGCAGTCCCACTCGCGGGCGCACATCGAGAAGCTGGCGGCGCGGCTCACCATCGGGGAGACGTACTTCTTCCGTGAGAACCAGGCGCATACGGCCCTGCGCATGACGCTCCTGCCGCCGCTGCTGCAGGCGCGGCGCGCGTCTGAGAGGCGCCTGCGCCTGTGGAGCGCCGGCTGCTCGAGCTCCGCCGCGCCGTGACGTTCTCGTACCCGAACCTCTGCGACGCGACGTATCCGTCGCTGCAGACCGGCACCGACGCGATGGACTTCATCGTCTGCCGCAACGTCCTCATGTGCTTCGCGCCCGCCGAGGCGACGGCGGTGGCCGAGCGGTTCCACCGCTGCCTGCTGGACGGCGGCTGCCTGGTCGTGAGCCCCGTGGAGGCGCCGTTCCTGAGCGACTCCCCGTTCAGGGCGCAGCGGCACCACGGGTGGACGCTCCACCGCAAGGCCGGGGAGGGGATGACGGAGGTGGCGGCGCGCCCGGCGGCGACGGCGGCGCGACCGGCCGCAGCGTGCCCGCGGCGGCCGCACGCGGCAGCTCGACGAGGCGCGCACGGCGCTCACGAAGGCTCCGTATCTCGCAGAGTCGGACGGCATGACGGCCGGCACGCCGGCGCTGTTCGTGGATGCCGTCGTCTCGGACGTGGACATGCCGCGCATGGACGGGTTCAGCCTCACCGAGGCCGTCCGCGCGGACGAACGGCTCAAGGAGCTCCCGGTGGTACTGGTGACCTCGCCGGCATCGCGGGAGGACAGTGAGCGCGGCGTCGACGCTGGGGCCAGCGCCTACATCGTCAAGAGCAGCTTCGACCAGGGCAACCTGCTCGACACGCTGACCAGACTCGTGCGGGGGTGATGCAGAGGTGATCAGGGTCCTTGTCGTGGACGACTCCGCGGTATCTCGTGAGTTCCTCTCCCATATCGTCGACTCGGACCCGGCCCTCACTGTGGCCGGGACGGCGCGGAGCGGGGAAGAGGCGGTCGGGGCGGTCCGCGACATGCGGCCGGACGTGGTCCTGATGGATGTGATCATGCCGGGCATGGACGGCCTGGCGGCGACCAGGGCCATCATGGCCGCGACGCCCACGCCCATCGTCCTGGTCTCCGGGTCGTTCGAGGCCGGCGAGGTGGAGCAGACGTTCTGCGCCATGCAGGCCGGGGCGCTGGCCGCGCTGCCCAAGCCGGTGGGCGTCGCGCACTCGGACCACGAGCGCCAGGCGAGGGCGCTGACGCAGACGCTGCGCCTGATGTCGGAGGTCAGGGTGGTGCGCCGGCGGGGGACGGCGCCGGCGCCGGAGGGGCGCGGTCCGGTGACCGCGCGGTCTGGTCCGGCGCCCGCGTTGCCTGGTGCGGCCGCCGCCCCGCCGCACCGCGGCCGCCGCCCGGACCTGGTGGCGATCGGCGCCTCCACCGGTGGCCCCGGTGCCCTCCACGAGATCCTCCAGGGCTTGCCCCGGGACTTCGCCCTGCCGGTGCTGGTCGTGCAGCACATCGCCGCCGGGTTCGTGGAGGGCTTCGCGCAGTGGCTGACCGACGCCACCGGGCTGCCGGTGACGGTCGCGGCCGGCGGCGAACTGCCGCTGCCCGGCCACGTGTACGTGGCTCCCGACGGGCGGCAGATGGGCGTCGACCGCCAGGGGCGCATCGCCGTCCGCGACGACCCGCCCGAGGAGGGGCTGCGCCCCTCGGTCTCCTACCTGTTCCGCTCGCTCGCAGAGGCGCCCGGGGTCGCCGCGATCGCCGTCCTGCTCTCGGGGATGGGCAAAGACGGCGCCCTGGAGCTCGGCCTTCTCAAGGAGCGCGGCGCCGTCACCGTGGCGCAGGACCGCGGGAGCTGCGTGGTCTTCGGGATGCCGGGCGAGGCGGTGGCGCGCGGCGCAGCCACGCATGTGTTGCCGCCCGCAGGCATCGCGGCGTACCTCAGCGCGTGCTGCGCGGGCGGCGCCGCTCTCGCCGGCCGGAGGGGGTGAAGCGCTCGTGGGCGAGACGCCGGCCAGGATCCTCATCGTCGAGGACAGCCCGACGCAGGCCCTGCACCTGCAGTACATCCTCGAGCAGAGCGGCTACGAGGTGGCCGTGGCCGCGGACGGCCTGCAGGCCCTCGAGATGATCGCCGGTGTGGACCCGGCGGTCGTCATCTCCGACATCGTGATGCCGGCCATGGATGGCTACGAGGTCTGCCTGACCGTCAAGGGTGACCCGAGGTGGCGCGACGTCGGCGTCATCCTGGTGACGTCCCTGTCCCAGCCCGAGGTCGTGATCCGCGCCCTGCAGTGCGGCGCCGACAAGTTCATCGCCAAGCCCTACGACGGCCGCTACCTGCTCTCCACGGTGGAGAGCCTGCTCGCCGACAGGCGCCTGCCGCTCGCGGCGGACGGGGCCGCGACGACCATCACCTACCGCGGCCAGGCGTACCCCATCTCCGCCGACCGTCGCCAGGTCCTCACGCTGCTGCTCTCGACCTACGAGGCGGCAGTGAGCAAGAACCTCGAGCTCCTCGAGGCCCAGGCGGAGCTGCAGGGGCTGAACCGGGACCTTGAGGAGCGGGTCCGCCGCCGCACCGCGGCGCTCACGGTCACCATGGAGAAGCTGCACCGCAGCGTGCACGACACGGTGAAGGCCATGGCCGGCCTGGTGGAGGCGGCCGATCCCTACACCGCCGGTCATCAGGAGCGCGTCGGCGAGCTCGCCCTGGCCGTTGCCCGCGAGCTGGGGCTGGACGACGACCGGCTGGACGGCCTGCGCATGGCCGGCGTGATCCACGACATCGGCAAGATCTCCGTGCCGCGGGAGCTGCTCGTCAAGCCGACCAAGCTCACCGACATGGAGATGGACCTCATCCGCGGTCATGCGGAGGCCGGCTACAACGTGCTCCGCGACATCGAGTTCCCGTGGCCGGTGGCGCGGGTGGTGTACGAGCATCACGAGCGCCTGGACGGCTCCGGCTACCCGCAGGGGCTCAGCGGCGAGCAGGTGCTGCTCGAGTCACGGATCCTGGCGGTGGCGGACGTGGTGGAGTCCATGGCCGCGCACCGTCCGTACAGACCGGCCCTGGGCGTGGAGGCGGCCCTGGCCGAGATCCGCCAGAACAGCGCCGTGCTCTACGACCCCGAGGTGGTCGCCGCCTGCTGCCGGCTCTTCGACGAGCGCGGGTACGAGCTGCCGGCGCTCAAGGACGGCTTCATCTGACGTCGGGCGGGGGTGGCGCGGGGGCTGCTTCGCCGCCCGCGCCCTCTTCTGGGGGCGCGGCCTCCGCCTCGGTCCAGGGCGCCGGGTCCGGGTCGATGCCGAGGCGCCGGTCGAGCCGCCGCCGGCGGCGCTGCAGCATCACCACCGTCGCCGCGTCCACGGCGGTCTCCTTCGGTCTGCCGCGCTTCGCCTGCACGCGGAGCATGACCGCGACCGCCACCACCGTGGCGCCGAGGAACACGACGAGGGCGAGGACGAGGTAGAGGCGTGCGAGGGCCATCCGGCCGCTTGTACCGCCGGTGCGGCGTCGAAGGCCTTGCGGGAGGGAGCGCGGGCTGCGGCATGGACTCCCGCAGCCCGGCCCAAGCCTACCGCGCCGGCATCTGGACGATCGTCACGGGCCCGGCCGTCTGCTGCGCCATGAGATCGGCGGTCTCTGGGTGGCACGTGAAGAGCAGGGCCTGACCGTCGGCCGCGCGCTCGGCGAGCAGCCTGGCCAGGGCGGCCGCCCGGGCGGGGTCGAAGTTGACGAGGCAGTCATCCATGATGAGCGGCAGGGCCTCGGCGCTGCCCGCCGACAGCTCGGCCAGGGCCAGGCGGACGGACAGGTAGAGCTGCTGCTGCGTGCCCTTGCTCAGCTGGTCCGGCGTGAGGCGGCCCCCGTCCCGCGGGATGACCACCACCGACTCCAGGGCTCCGTCGCCGTCCTGCTCGACGCCGGTGTAGCGACCGCCGGTGACGGCCGCGAAGGCCTGCGAGCCGGCCTCGAGGACGGCGGGCTGCCGGTCGCGCACGTAGACTCTGAGGGTGTCGGCGACGAGCGCCCGGGCCGCGCTCACCACGCGGTACTCCCGCCGCAGGGCAGCCAGTTGGGCGCGCAGCGATTCGAGCTCCTCCTGCAGCCGCGGGACATCCGCTGACTCC